>JGI24143J45723_1000558_pt1 | contig 19066 bp, 19 predicted proteins | sample BarGraIncu00432A_FD_45723 | JGI IMG/M metagenome (IMG submission 45723) | reverse complement strand
ACGGAACAGGGATACCAATATCAGATTCTAGACTTTGAAGAAACATTGCTAGGGGAAGGACTTGAGCGTTGTGTTAAATAGCAAATTACCATTTTCCCTAAACAANACATATACCTTGGAAGATATACACAATCTTAGCAAGACGGCNCTCAATAGAATGTGTTGGCGCTTTGATGTAAGCGGTTGGGTCGGGAATGTTCCTGATTTGCTGCGAGAGGCAATTTCTAATATTCCACATTTTATAGGGCTATATCATTCACTAGATGAGTCTCGGCAAATCATTTTAACTTTTTTATGTGAATATGCAGGCTCTCCTGTAGGGATAGAAGAAGTTTATAAGCACTTTTCTGATAAAATAACAAAAACATTAGTGCGTAGTACCATCGATGACTTGGTACAAGAAGGTTGGCTTTTAGAAGGTGAGAATCCTCATACTCTACTAGCGATATTTGATTTTAAAAGCATACTCAAGGCGGTACCCGCATTTAATAGCTTTTTGAAAGCTGAACTGCCACGGGAACAACGGGCTACAGTTCCTAATGGACAATTTTTCTCTGACTTAGTGGAAATGGCAGCTTTTTTATATGTTGAAAAGCCGAAGTTAACTGCCAAGGGATTTATGTCAAAAACGGTTTTACGACGGTTGGTATCAAAGCTTAGTGCTGTAGCGACAGACAATTGGGAAGAATTTGCTAATGAAAATATATATACCCCTAAAATGCTGATGCTGCTCCGTGGACTTCAATCGATGAATGCCTTAGATACTGCTATGGATCAGATTGACAACCGCTATTATGATTTTGATGGGGAAAAATGGGATGACTTTATTTTTTCATCATCCCCGCGTCGTTTATTAGCAGCATTGAGTTGGGAGTTTTCCAGAATGAATGCTCTCAAGAAAGGGTGTTTACCCTTTGTCGCAAGCTTGCTAAAACATGGGGTTCAAACAGAGGGACGTTGGCAGACAAGTGCATATTTGATGATGAGAAGTATCGTACCCGATTCCACCGTAGTGTTTGTACATCGCGATCCCTTTCGTAGTGAAGAATGGCTGGAATCAGTGGTACTAGAACCATTGATGTACTTGGGAATATTCTCAAAGACGACTGACGAGCTTGATACCCCGTGGCTCGATGAGGCTCAAATGGTTAGGCACTTTTGGCGGCTAACGCCCCTAGGGGTGGCATTGGCGGAGTGGCTGACAAAGGGTAAAGATGCAGGCGCAACGATGAATGAACTGAGTAAGGTGGATCTATTTAGCAAAACCATATCCGTTGAGTTCGCGGGATTATTTGAAGCATGGCAACTGATATTGCCTGCTGAATTAGAGCAACAACTCATTATCCAACCAGACCTGTCGTTTTTTGTACCCCGTTATGCACCGCCATACTTAATATGGATACTATCTGTGTTTGGAGATACGAAAATTCAGGATTATGTATATCAAGGAAGTTTCAGTCGTGACAGTATATTGCGCGCTCTTAAAGGTGGGGTAGCTGTTGGTGAGTTGTTTGAGGTGATTGAAGATCACAGCAAAGTGCCACCTGCAGACAATGTGATCAACGCTTTAGAACATTGGTGTGCCGCCTATGATCGAACTATTTTTGCAAAAACTGTGGTGCTGGCTTGTGATACCCCTGAAATGGCTACTGAAATCGCTGCTCAAGGTAAGCTTGCCCTTATGATTATTGGTCAAATTGGCCCCCAAACCCTGTTGATCAAACCAGAAGGTGAAGGCATAATCCGAAAGTGGTTAGAAAAGAAAAATTGGGTGCCAAGGCCGGGCGTGGTTAGTGGTGATGGCCTATATGCATGGCTAAATAAATAATAAGAGTAGGTGAATTTTCAGATGGCAAAGATTCCGAAGAATTTAAGTGATAAGACGATGGCAGGTGATTTTGTCGAAAAAATTACCTTTGAGAATGATATTTATACAGATGATAAAGCCGAAATTAAAGGGAAACCTGAAAAAAAGACAAACGTTCCTTATGTCAGTGAGTTTTTTACGCCAGAACTTCAAGAGAAAGTCGGTAAAGCCTTATTGGAGCTAAAAGTAGAGTTATATAAGCAAGGTATTGTGGATTATAAGATCAAAGTGGCACGCCTTGATAAGCAAGTTATTTTATCGGCAACTCCTTCCAAGGCTCAAAAGAAAAATGCAGAATAATGCTCTGCTATTTCTTAAAGAGTGGTTTCATAACTATGTACAAGGGTTTTATTCAGTCGATGAACAGCTACAATTTCATGTGCACCTCAAAGAAGAACATACCACACGTGTCCTACAGCATGCTAGTGCTATTGCAAAATGGCTGAATCTCACGCCAGGGCAGTTGGAGCTGGCTGAGATTGCGGCTTTGTTACATGATATTGGAAGATTTAATCAATATAAGACCTATCGCACGTTTAATGATGCTCTGTCTATCAATCATGCCCAGCTGGGCCTAACAATTTTAGAACAGTCAGATATATTGACGGGTGCTGGATTGTCTTTGAGGCAGCAAAATATTGTGAAAAAGGCTGTACTTTATCACAACCGTCGCTGCCTGCCGAATGATATTGAGGAGGAGTGTTCCCTAATCTCTAAGATAACACGGGATGCTGATAAACTTGATATCTTCGCAATGCTCGTCACAGATGATAAAGATAATAAAATACCTCAGTCCCCTGAATTGAAACAGGATACTCAATATTCACTGAATATTATTAATGACCTTTTACAAGGCATATTAGTAAAACCGGCAGAAATTAAATCATCAGCCGATTTAATTCTTTTTCGTTTATCCTGGATGTATGATATTAATTTTACATACTCATTTTCCTATATAGAAGAGCAACAGTATGTGGAAAGATTAATTGGAATGTTGCCTGCTAGGGATGACATGCAGCGTGTATACCACTACATAAAACAGTATAGTAAGAAGACTATGAATTGATCTTTATCCTGATGCTTTTTGCGTGAATGGATACAAAGGGGTGGGAAAAGATGCAGGAAAATAATGAGACGGTTTATGGAGAGATTCTGATTCGCTTTGCAACGATCAATGATATTGAGCAAATTACTGAAATCTACAATCAAGGGATCGAAGATAGGATTGCGACCATGGAAGCTCATACAAAAAGTATCGATGAAGAGGCACACTGGTTTAGTAGCAGAAGTGAACGGCATAAGGTGCTTGTTGTTGAGGATGAAAAGGGTGGTATAAAAGGCTGGGCATCCTTAAATGTTTTTAATGCTCGGGAGTGTTATGGGGGAGTTGCAGATCTATCCATATATATTCGGCGGACAGAAAGAGGAAAAGGGTTTGGTAAACAATTACTGATAGCCCTCATTGAGATTGCCAAGGAAGTGGGTTTTCACAAATTGGTACTAACGACCTTTGCTTCTAATTTGGCAGGACAGAGGCTATACGCAAGTCTAGGCTTTACAAAAGTGGGTACCTATACGAAGCAGGGAGTGCTAGATGGTCAGTGGATGGATACGACGATTATGGAGAAGCTAATCGTTGATTTATAATAGGACGTTTGGAGTAAGAAAATACACACAGTGACATTGCGTCTCTGTGTGTATTTTCTTTGTGTATTCAAAAAATGCAATTATTTATTCCACAGTGCCTAATTTTTTAGCCAACAAACAATCTTTAAAAATATCTTTCTTGCAATGACGGCAATTATCTTTATTGATATGTTCGACGGCATATACAATAGCGTCTGAAACGTGAGGGAAAAAATGATCATCAGCAATTTTTTCATACAGGTGAGTTTTCTTTAGCTTATATTTAGGCTGTCCATTTAAACCAGACATTAAGACAATAATACCTCTTGCCTGTAAATTTTCAATAATGGTACGTAAATGGTCCGCACCTGTGATATCAATTAATGGAACTTTGTTCATACGCAAAATAATAATTTTAGGATCATAGTGAATAGTATTCATTATACTCTGAGAGAACATTTGAGCGGCTCCAAAAAATAAGGGTCCTTCGATACTAAAAATACTAATCTGTGGACAATCGTGTGTATCAAGTAAATCTTGGGCTGAAACCTCCACCAGATGATTTTCCTGGTCAGGTACTACTTTGGTTACTGCCATAATTGTGCTCATTCGTTTTACAAAGAGCAACATAGCGAGTAGTAAACCAATTTCCACAGCCGCGGTGAGATTGACGAGGACGGTGAAAAAAAATGTGAGGAGTAAGACTCCGGCACTCATTGACCGTACTTTTAAGATATCAATAAACGCATGATATTCACTCATATTATAAGCCACAATCATAAGGACCGGCGCCATGCTCGCCAGTGGAATGAGACCCGCATAGGGGGCAAGAACGAGCATTGTGATGAGTACAAAGAGGGCGGAAAACACAACTGAATATCGTGTAGCCGCTCCAGATTTAATATTTGTTGCTGTGCGGGCAATAGCACCAGTCGCTGGGATGCCACCAAATAATGGAGTAACCATGTTGGCGATACCTTGTCCGATTAATTCTCGATTACTGTTGTGATGTGTACCTGTCATACCGTCGGCGACAACAGCAGACATTAAGGATTCAATTGCGCCTAAGATGGCAATTGTAAGTGCTGGTTGGAGAAGTAACTCTAGCTTATCGAGGGTGAAATCAGGAATTTTAATTTGAGGCACCGAACCTGGTATTCCCCCGAAAGTCGAGGTGATAGTACTTACATCATTGGGAAAGAATAGAGAAACGATCACAGTGGAAAGAACGATTCCAGCCAGGGAGCCCGGCATTTTTGGTAGAATGCGTGGTGTTATAAGAATAATAACAAGGCAAATGACCGCCGTCAGTGTACTGTAAGGATTTATGGTTCCTAGGTGAATGAGAATATCCTTCATATTAGCGATAAAACTTTCATGACGTTCAAGACCGGTAAGGCCGAGAAAATTCGCGATTTGACCAGTAAAGATGTTTACAGCAATACCTGCTGTGAAGCCGATTGTTACTGATCGTGGTATAAATTTGATCAGTGAACCCATATCTAATAGTCCCATGACAATTAAAATAATGCCAGATAAAAATCCAGCAATCAGCAGACCTTCATAGCCATGAACTAATACTATCGACAATAATATAGGAATAAAGGCACCCGTAGGACCAGAGACTTGATACTTACTGCCACCAAATAGTGCGACTAAACAAGCAGCAATGATAGTTGTGTAAATGCCGTATTCAGGTTTTACCCCAGAGGCAATCGCAAAGGCCATAGCCAATGGTAATGAAATAACACCTACTGTGAGACCAGAGAGTAAATCTTTTTTGAAAAATCTAGTAAAATACCGTTTTACTGGTATTCTAATAGCCCGTGTCATATAAAAACTCCTTTCAGTTCCATAAAAATTAATATTTTATTATTATACACCTATATTAGAATCATATGCAATATTATTATATTGAAATATTAATAGATATAGAGTATTATATATTCAGATAATTCTATATAACAATTAATAGGACTAAAAGGAGAAAAATTTATGAATAAAGAAGTTCAAAAATTTAAGGCTGATTTTTTTAAAGCTTTATCTCATCCCTTACGCATTCATATTTTAGAGAATTTATGTGATGGAGATAAGAATGTCAATGAATTACAATCTTTATGCGGAGTAGAAGGAGCCGTTGTTTCCCAACAATTAGCTATTCTTCGTAATAAAAATATAGTGACAGCTCAAAAAGACGGAACCCGCGTCCTCTATTCATTGCAAGATCCAATGATTAAGGAGCTGCTTTCTATAGCCCATCAAATTTTTAACAATCACCTTGTTGATACGATTAGCATGCTAGATCGTTTGCAGAAAGAATCCTTAACATAGATAACCTGTTGGAAAATGTTCATATTGACGTTGTCTAAGCTTTTGCAGTATAATTCTGATAACAACTTAGAGGCGATGGAGTTCGCCGTGAATTCCGTGAAAACGGTAATGACTCCTACCAGAAGAGCTGGTAGGAGTCTGTTTTTAGTCTGAAGGGGTACTTGTAGAGAAAATGATACATGGTAAAAATGAGGTAAAAATAAATGTCAGAGTCATGGAAATCCAATGGTATGGAGGTTGAAAATGAGTTTAATAAGGATATTTAAAGCTCTAGGGGATGAAACTAGGCTTAGAATTGTAAATTTATTGCGAATTGAAAATTTGTGCGTATGCGAAATTGAAGCAATACTCCAAAGTAGCCAATCGAACGTGTCGAGGCATTTAGCAAAATTAAGAGATGCAGACATTATTTATAGCGAAAAAAAATCTCAATGGGTATATTATGGTATTAATAGAGAGTTGGTTAGTAAGTATTCTTTTATAAAAGCCTTATTAGATGATGACCTTGCCAAACATCCTCAATATCAGAAAGAGTTAGCTAAGCTGAAAGTCTATCGGGAACAAAATAATGAATGTTAATCTGCGGAAGAGGATAGTGTTTAAGATTTTTGAGTAGATATTGAACCTATTCAACTATACTCAGATATACACGATATTATATTCTTGCGAGGTGTTCAAATGGTTAGAAAAAGTATAGTATTATTAGTTCTGTTAAGTATTTTCACTACCAACGCTCTAGCATCATCTTTTGAAGGGGAAATAAAGGCTGATGTAAAAGGATTTAATGGGAAAGTAGGAGTCTATGCTAAAAATCTGAAAACAGGTAGGACAATTGAATTTAATCAGGAGGTTATATTCCCTACAGCTTCCACCAGCAAATTAGTTGTAGCGTTAGCTACTTACAAATATCTATATCCGGGGGTCGAAATAGATAAAGCCCATGAATATGACCAAGAGATCAAACTAATGATGACTGTTAGTGACAACGATTCTTTTCAGGAACTAGTCGATGAGATTAATACAAATAAAAAAGATGCTTTAGTTAAAGTTGTAAAAGATTTGCGCCTTCGTCAGACACAGATACATAGTGATAATGCCTTTAATCAATATGGTTATCATAGTATTACTACACCCTATGAAATGGCTAGGGTATTTGAGAGTATCTATATGAATAAATATCTGAGTAAAGAAAAAAGCGAGTTAATGAAAAATGAGCTAGCTACTTCAATTTTCCATGATGAAATTCCTCGTTATATGCTGACAACTGTTTTTCATAAGGTAGGAGAATTGGATGGTGTGCTTTGTGACGTGGGAGTAGTGCAAGATGGTCACGATCCTATACTCATTAGTTTCTATACCGATACAACAGATCATGAGTATTCCAGTAATTTTATAGCAATGGAATCAGCAAAATTATATAATGCCTTAAGGCGCAAATAAAAACAGCTCACTCCTTAAGCAGTGAGCTGTTTTACATAGGACGGGTTAATCTACCGACATAATTACCTTGCTTTTGGCTCATCAAAAAGTATGCACTTTCTGGGTTCCGAGTAAGACAACTAAGGCAACTAAGGCAACTAAGGATTCGCCTGTGTCTGGGGACTTGCCTAGTAGTTCTCTATATCAGTAGGTCCGTCTGCCCCATCTGGGATGCCGGACTGGCTTTAAACTGAGTTTTAATACAGAAAGGAGTGCTTGTTTTAGAGTAATGTCTTGCCTTCCTTTTGGTGTTTCAATTACACAAAGGGGGTCATCCATACCTATCTCGCTTGCCGGTAAATATATATATTCTTGGGTATTATTATCACCAAAAATAATACCTGCGGCTAAATGTTCAGCGGTCATTCTGCTCATAATTATCCTCGCAATTTCTATATAATAATAGTTGATAATCTAATTATATAATATTTGAAAGTAAAAGTAACGCTATATTAGCAATTTAAATGAATTGTTGGGATAGTGTTGCTTTTATTACTGCAGACAATTACACCTACAGTTTTGTATCCGATGGAGTAAAACTGTAGGCTTTTTTATTATTAGTGAATAGCATGTAATATAAAGAAGACTTGCCTTGGGCAAGCCTTAGTGACCCTTACTTGTAATTGGAAAGTGTTATACTTTTTGATTGTGAAAGAATATCTATCGTGAGGAAGTAAGAGGGGGAAGTGTAATGTGGCGGGAAATTCGGCAAGTCATTTATTATCCCAATAAATGCATTGGCTTTTATACTGCAATATTTATGATCATTTGGCTAAGTGCTTGGGCAATGAATGGTGTACAACATACGCATTTTGATTTAAATCAACTGCGGGATAGTTATATTTGGCTGATGGCCCAGCTAAATACTACACATGCCATCGATTCTATTTGGAATAGCCCTAAAGGATTCAATCCAGCAACCATTAAAGGAGTAGCAGAAGAGGATAAAGAAAAGCGGAATTAGGGAAAAAATGTAAAATATAACTTCAATAACTTCTCTGTTGGCCTTTTCTGTGGTATAATAGGTTTTTATAGAAAATATTATGTATGGCTATAGATTACAGTTGAGGTAATGATAAAAGCCGGAGGGATAGCAAAATGGAATTGTGGTTTACAGAGTCGCAAACAAAAAATATACGTTTACAGGCAAGGGTGAAAGAAACTTTATTTATGGGGAAATCTGAATTTCAGGATGTGGCGGTAGTTGATACCCATCAATTTGGACGCATGTTAGTGTTAGATGGTGTCTTTCAGACATCAATAGCTGATGAATTTATTTATCATGAGATGATTGCTCATGTGCCCTTATTTACACATCCAAATCCGAAAAGTGTACTGGTAATTGGTGGTGGTGATGGTGGTGCTATTCGTGAAGTTGTAAGGCATGATGCTGTTGAAAAGGCTGAAATGGTTGAAATTGATGGCATGGTTGTTGATGTCTCTCGGAAGTATTTACCTGAGATTAGTGAGGCATTGATTAATAAGCATCCTAAACTTACGCTGAAGATTGGTGATGGCATTCAATATATGAAAGATGCTGAAAACAAATATGATGTGATCATCGTAGATTGTTCTGATCCGATTGGTCCAGGGGAAGGTTTATTTACACCTGATTTTTATCGTAATGTATATAAAGCCTTGAAAGAAGATGGTTTGTTTGTCCAACAAACAGAATCACCATTTTATCATCAAGAGCTAATTACATACTTGCATAAAGAAATCAATAAATTATTTCCAATCACGAAAACATATCTGGCTAATATTCCAACATATCCAAGCGGTTTACACTGTTTTACAATGGGTTCTAAAAAATATGATCCCTTACAAGTGGACACTGACAAAATTCAGGAATTGCAGACGCGTTATTACAACAAAGATATTCATAAAAGCTGTTTTGTCTTGCCTAATTTTGTAAGGAATTTATTAAAGTAATTTTACAATTAAAACCAAGCAGATCGTCAATAGGACTGTCTGCTTGGTTTTTGCTATGTTAGAAAGTATAAGTTTTTTGGGTAATTGAGTGAAAAACGTTAAAATCTTCGCGCTCTTCATATTCTTCGCGTCTTCGTGTTTAAACGGTTTTATTTTTAAAAGTACCAGAGTGGATTACTTATGTGATATTCACTTGATTTACACCAGGTTTTCTGGATTCAGTCCAGCTAGTGCAGGTATTACAAAAAGGCCATCTTTACGGATGAGTACGTCATCAAACCAAATTTCACCGCCCCCATATTCTGGCGTTTGGATGCAAACAAGGTCCCAATGAATGGCTGATTTGTTGCCGTTGAAGGCGTGATCATAGGCATTGCCTGGAGTGAAGTGGAAACTGCCCTTGATTTTTTCATCAAACAATGTGTCTTTCATAGGGATACTAATATGGGGGTTTAGTCCAATGGCAAATTCGCCAATATAGCGGGCCCCTTCATCCGTATCTAGCACTTTATTAATTTTCTCAGTAAGGTTAGCAGTGGCTTTTATTATCTTTCCTGCGGAAAATTCGAGACGAATGTTTTCATAAGTAGCGCCTTGATAAACTGCAGGAGTATTATAGGATAGATAACCGTTAATAGATGTCTTGACAGGTGCCGTATAGACTTCACCATCAGGTATATTGCGTAAACCAGAGCATTTGATGGCTGGTATATTCTTAATAGAGAAGGTTAGGTTGGTGCCAGGGCCAATAATCTTNACTTTATCAGTAGCTTCCATTAATTTGACTAGTGGGGTCATGGCNTAATCCATTTTGGCATAGTCCAGGTTGCAAACATCAAAATAAAAATCCTCAAAGGCTTCTGTGCTCATGTTAGCTAGTTGAGCCATGGAATGGTTGGGGTAGCGCATTACACACCATTTAGTATTTGGTACTCTCACATCTGAATGTACTGGCTTTTGCCAATATTTTTGGTAAAGTTGCAATTTTTCAGCGGTCACATCGGAGAGCTCACTGATGTTCTCGCTGGCTCTAATACCGATATAGGCATCCATATTGCTCATACGATGCGTTTCCCATTCTGCAATTAGTTTTAATTGATCCATAGTGCAATCTTGTAATAGAGCACGTTGTAATTGATTATTTTTTATGGTTAGAAAAGGTATGCCCCCGACCCGATATGTTTCGGCGACAATAGCTTTAGCCAAAGGAAGGGCATCATCAAACATTTCAATAAGGATTTTTTCACCTTTCTTTAAATTGGTGGAGTAGGTGATTAGATTGTTAGCAAGAGTTTCTATTCGTGGGTCCAATGTAAAAACCTCCTAAATTAAATCGTTGTAGTCTTTTTTTATTGTAGACTATTCCTTAAAGGTCAATAGCTAGCAGATTTATCTATATTATAACGCAAAAAAGCATAAAATTAAAATTATAAATGCTGATTTTAAAGTATTTACTTTTTTTTATTGCAATTATGATTAGTATGATATACAATACTATATGTGATTATTCCTCGATAGCTCAGCTGGTAGAGCAATCGGCTGTTAACCGATCGGTCGTAGGTTCGAGTCCTACTCGAGGAGCCATATTTGGCCCGTTGGTCAAGCGGTTAAGACACCGCCCTTTCACGGCGATAACGGGGGTTCGATTCTCCCACGGGTCACCATTAAATATATTGTTTCGGGCGATTAGCTCAGCTGGGAGAGCGCCTGCCTTACAAGCAGGATGTCGGCGGTTCGATCCCGTCATCGCCCACCATTTTATGAATAGTCAATGAGTGTTGGAATGAAAATTCTGATACTCATTTTTTATGTCTCATTCAATTAACTATTTGGATAAATTTGATGGTGAGGAGATGGTCTTGAGTTAGGTAATGATGATGAAAAAAGTGCGCGGCATCAAGGCCTAAAGCCGGAGGGTGTATGAAAACTGTTTCGTAGGGGTAGAATAACGGTGGATTGAGGAGAGGGAGGAAAAAGAATAGTCGATGTTAATATGTTAAATAAATAGAATTATTAGAAAAAAAAATATATTTTAATAAATTCATTTATTAAGCAGGAGTTTAGAATTATATGGGGAAAATATATAGTAGTCAAACTGGTCAGACCACCTGACCGAAACTATTATGGAAAATAGCATTTTAGGGAGGAAGGATGCAGGGTTCTATAATAATTAAAAATTTTAAAAAAGAGGTGTTTATTAATGGCATGGACTCAAATTTATGATCCAATGAATAATTTAGCTCTTTCGGCGTTTTTAGCAGCAATTCCAATGATCGTTATATTTTATTTGTTGGCTGTTAAACGTGTTCCGGGACAATATGCTGGTGCAACTGCTGTAATATCAGCTGTATTAGTTGCAATTTTCGTCTATAAAATGCCAGCTGAGACCGCGTTATCTGCCACTGGTATAGGGGCATTATACGGGCTATTCCCAATTTTCTGGATTGTCGCCACAGCTATATTTATTTACAACATGACTGTAGAAACTGGGCAATTTGAAATTGTAAAAGATTCTATTGCTACAATTACAGATGACCGTCGTTTACAAGCTCTACTTATCGCTTTTGGTTTTGGTGCATTTTTGGAAGGTGCTGCTGGTTTTGGTACTCCAGTTGCTATCTCGGCAGGAATGCTCGTGGGTCTTGGTTTTAATCCCCTNTATGCAGCAGGTCTTTGTTTGATTGCGAATACTGCACCAGTAGCTTTTGGCGGTATTGGTATTCCAATTATTGTTGCTGGACAGGTATCAGGTATTGATGCTATGAAAATCAGCCAAATGGTTGGTAGACAATTACCTTTCATATCAGTTATTATTCCAATTTGGTTGGTTATGTTAATGGCAGGTTGGAAAGCTACTAAAGAAGTTATGCCTGCTTGTTTAGTTGCAGGTCTATCATTTGCTTTGGTACAATGGTTTACCTCGAACTTTATAGGACCAGAACTTCCCGATATATTATCCTCTCTCTCAACTATTATTTGTACAACTATATTCTTAAAATACTGGAAACCAGCAAAAATTTGGCGTTTTGAGAATGAACCAGCGCCGACTCTTAAAGCCGACAGAAAGTCTTTAACAACGGCTGTCGTTTTAAAAGCATGGTCTCCGTTTATATTGTTAACTGTCATGGTTATTTTATGGGGCATAAAACCAATAGGCGATATGCTTAACCTTGTTACTGTAAAATGGGCAGTACCTGGTTTGCAAAAAATGATTATGCAGGTGGCTCCGATTTCAAAAGTTCCGACAGCAGTGTCAATCGTATATAGTATTAACTGGTTAAGTGCTGCAGGTACTGCGTTGTTTATTTCTAGCTTACTCACAGCAGCAGTGCTTGGAGTGAGTCCTAGCAAATTCTGTGATATTCTTGGAAGAACATGCAAACAATTAGTGAAACCTCTTGTTACTATTATGTGTGTACTTGGACTCGCCTATATTATGAACTATTCAGGTATGAGTGCAACTCTTGGCTTATTCCTTGCAGGTTCAGGTTCATTCTTCCCATTCTTCGCTCCGTTCTTAGGGTGGCTTGGTGTGTTCTTGACAGGTTCAGATACGTCTGCCAATGCACTATTTGGCAATTTGCAGGCTGTTACTGGTCAGCAAATTGGTGTTGATCCTACCTTGATGGTAGCAGCAAACTCATCAGGTGGTGTTTGTGGTAAGATGATTTCCCCGCAAAGTATTGCCATTGCTACTGCAGCTACAGGGCTTGTTGGTCAAGAAGGAGATTTGTTTAGTTTCACAATTAAACATTCACTCGTTCTAGCTGTTATCATAGGACTTATGACATATGTTCAGGCCTATTACATGACTTGGATGATCCCATAATAAAAATAAATGGATTCAAATAGTTTTATCGAGGTTGTAGGGAGCAGGGGATTTTATCCCTACTCCCTATCTTTATTAGTGGGAGAAGAGCGGTTTTTAACATTCTGAAAACGCGGAGGAACTTATGTTTAAACCTGTTAAAATTAAGAAAATTTATGAAGAAGTAATTAAACAAATTAAAAAACTTATTATTGATGGGAAGTTGCAACCAGGTGATAAGTTGATGTCCGAACGTGAATTGGCTGAACAATTAGGTGTCAGCAGGGCTTCAGTACGTGAAGCATTTAGTGCACTTGAAATGATGGGGGTTATTGCGATTCATCCCGGTGAAGGTAGTTTTGTCCGTCAGGCTTCCTATGACGGGATCTTAGAACCATTATCTTTTTTACTGCAAAGAGATATTGACAACGTTATGCAACTTCTCGAAGTGCGGAAAATTCTAGAGGTGGAGACCGCTGCTCTGGCCGCAATACGCGCTACAGAAGCAGATATTGAAGATATTCGTAGTGCTTTAAACAAGATGGTTGAAGAAGTGAATGTTGGCGAGTTGGGCGATATAGCCGATGCTAAATTCCATTATGCGGTGGTGAGGGCGGCACATAATCCCATACTTGTCACACTGATCAATACAATTTCAGATTTGATGACTCAAACTGTCCGTTTTTCAAGACGGAAAATTTTCTTGGTGGAGAATATGCCCAATGTATTATATGATGCCCATTGCTTGATTTTTCAAGCTATTGTTGATAAAAAACCACAACAGGCTGGCAAATTAATGCATGATCACATGATTATGGTGGAGAATGTTATGTTGCAATTCAAGCAAGGTGGACTCACAGAATTAACTAGGTTTGAGGAAGAGACATAGGCCATGAAAATATAGAAGATGAGTATAAATATGCAATAGTTTGATAATTCGTTTTAACTGAATATTATAAATTGTTATTTCTTGACAGTTAAAAGTAAGACTGTTACAATGTCAATAAGTGGATAATTCCTTGTTGATAAGTCGAATAATACAAGGACGAGGCTTGAGACATGGTGATACCTACTTAAAGGGATTTAGTCTTATGAAGACAGTGAAAAGGAGAGAAATAACAATGAATTCAGTAATGCTACTCGTTGTATCTGCGTGTGTATTTTTATTGGCCTACCGCTATTATTCAGCCTTTATTGCTACGAAAGTTTTGATGCTTGATGATTCCATTATCACACCTGCCTACAGATGTAATGACGGAAGTGAGTTTGTCCCTACTAATAAATGGGTATTGTTCGGACATCATTTTGCGGCCATTGCCGGTGCAGGTCCGCTAGTTGGCCCCGTATTAGCTGCCCAGTATGGTTGGGGCCCTGGTTTTATGTGGATACTACTTGGCTCGGTTTTTGCTGGAGGTGTTCATGACTTTATCATATTATTCGCTTCCGTACGTCACAGTGGTCAATCACTAGCGACGATCGCTCGTAAGGAAGTAGGTCCAATCACAGGTATTACAACATCCTTATCTATTTTGTTTATTATCATCGTGGCTTTGGCAGGACTTGCCATTGTTGTTGTAAATGCTTTGTTTCAAAATCCATGGGGTGTATACACTTTATTTATGACCATACCAATTGCTATCATAATTGGATTATACATGTTTAAAATTGTACCTGGTGCGATTCGCTCTGGTTCCATAGTTGGCTTTTTCCTAGTCTTAGCTGCAGTATTTACTGGACATTATATTCCAGGATCGGCCTGGGCAGACGTGTTTACGTTATCAAAAAATCAGCTGGCAATCGCCTTACCTGTTTATGGATTCTTTGCTGCTGTGCTGCCAGTATGGCTGTTACTAGCTCCTCGTGATTATCTTAGCTCTTATATGAAAATTGGTACCATTGGTGCTTTGGCACTAGGGATTCTGATTGTCCAACCAGCTGTGCATATGCCCTTTACGACCTCTTTTATTTATGGTGGTGGACCCATTATTCCTGGTCCTGTATGGCCCTATGTGTTTATTACTATCGCTTGTGGTGCTATTTCTGGATTCCATGCGCTCATCAGTTCTGGTACTACACCGAAAATGATTGAACTTGAATCTCAAGCTCGTCCCATTGCTTATGGTGGTATGCTCGTTGAAGGTTTTGTAGCAACGATGGCACTTATTTCTGCACTAGTGCTGATCCCTGGCGATTATTTTGCAATTAATTCTCTGCCTGCAGTATTTGCAAAACTAAATATACCGGCTGTTGAGATCAAGCACTTATCAGAATTAGTGGGTATAGATGTAGTGGGTCGACCTGGTGGCGCGGTGTCCCTTGCTGTTGGTATGGCCAGTGTTTTTGCGGGTATACCAGGGATGGGTCATCTTATGAATTACTGGTATCAGTTTATTATTATGTTTGAAGCATTATTTATTTTAACAACGATTGATGCAGGTACTCGAGTCGCTCGATATATTTTGCAGGATATCTTGGGAACATATATGCATTCTTCATTTAAGGCAACAAATTGGTTGCCAGGGAGTTTATTCTGTAGTATTGCTGTTACGGTGTGTTGGGGTTATCTTCTCTATAGCGGAGATGTGGCAAGTATTTGGCCGCTATTTGGTGTAGCCAATCAGTTGCTGGCTGTTGTAGCTCTTGCTATCGGTACAACAATTATTCTGAAGATTGCTCCCAAAAAATCTTATGCATGGGTCACTTTTGCTCCTCTAGTATTTTTGGCAATTACTGTAATGTATGCAGGGGTGCTCAATATGTTCATGTTTTATAATCGTGGAGATATGCTAGGGAATATTAATGGTACTGTTAGCATTGTTTTAATGATATTAGTCGCAGTTACATTGATTGATTGCACACGCAAATGGTTAGAACTGCTTAAAATTAATAAGCCTGTGGGAATGAACATCGATGAATATGCTAATTGTCCTGTTGGCGATAATAATCCTAGTATTCCAAGTTAAATAATTTCTGTTATTGCTCCAGTGAAAAAGAGTTCGCATTGATGTGAACTCTTTTTTAGTGGCGTCAGAAAATATAAGTAAGACAATGATGTAGGGGGATCCCTATGGTATAATAGTATTAAAAGTCAGGGAAGCAGTATTAAGGTTGATAGTGAAGTCGAAAAGTAGTGTGTTTTCGGCAATATTGCCATAGTTTGAATAATGTAAAATAATTGTAGGTATCATAGAAACACCTGCTGAAGTCAAAAATACTCCAATAAATAGTAGCTTGAAGATGAGAGGTGAATGATGTTACTGAATGCTGGAGAAAGACGCATAAAGCTGGTAGAAAGATTAAAAGGTGCCCATGAGCCCTTAACAGGTGCCTGTCTCGCAAAGCAATTTGGCGTCAGTCGACAGGTGATTGTTGGTGATTTTGCAATTTTGCGGGCTGCAGGTACAGAGGTTTACGCCACCCCCCAAGGGTATGTATTGCCAACAATGGAAAGTTCTAAAACAATGAGGGTAAAAATCCCATGCAAACATGAACGGGAAAATTTAGAGCAAGAGCTCTCTATCATTATTGATAATGGTGGCAAGGTAATCGATGTGATTGTAGAACATCCTTTATATGGTGAATTAATAGCCAATCTGATGTTAGCTTCTCGCCGGGATTTAAGTGAGTTTTTGCGTAAGCTTGATGGGAGTCACGCTGAGCAATTAGCAAGTATTACTGGTGGCGTTCATGTGCATACTGTAGAAGTCCCTGATGATGAAACCTTAGTTAGGATAAAAGATGAACTGAGAATAAAGGGAATTTTATTGAATTAAAGTCATCCAAGTTAAACAATTGTCCATAAAAAGAATGGGGTCAGGTATTACCTAAACTAATGAAATAGTTTATAAGTAATATCTGACTTTTATTTTTTATTTTAGTATTGTCATGAGGGCAATAGTGAAGGTATAATAATGACAAGACAGATGTATATACACTAGCTCATTTGTATAAGGTGAAAGTATAACATCTATATTAAGGTTCTCAATACTTATATAATATGATGCATAAAAAACGGTGGAGGTTGAGTATGGATATTGTTGCTCGTTTGGAACGGATTCCTGTAGGAAAATTTCATTATCGCTTATTAGGTATTACAGGCTTAGGGTGGATGTTTGATTCTATGGATACAGGCATTATCGCTTTTGTATTACCAGTATTGATCAAAACATGGGGATTATCCACTGCTCAGGTTGGCTATATTGGCAGTATTGGTTTACTGGGTATGGCGTTAGGGGCTGTCCTGGCCGGGTCGGCGGCAGATCGGTTTGGACGTAAGAATATATTTGCGGGCACCTTGATTATTTATAGTTTAGGGACAGGACTATGTGGCTTAGCTTGGAACTTTGAATCCTTATTGGTTTTTCGGTTTTTAGTTGGATTTGGTCTTGGAGGACAACTACCTGTAGCGGTTACCTTGGTAACTGAATATGCCCCTCCTAGTGATCGAGGACGATTTATTGTGTTATTGGAAAGCTTTTGGGGGCTTGGCTGGCTGGTTGCTGCCATTATTGCCTATCTGATTATTCCACGTTATGGCTGGCATGTAGCATTTTTAATTGGGGCGTTGCCTGCGCTGTATGTATTTAAAATTTGGAAATCAGTGCCTGAATCGGTGCATTATCTACTTGGTAAAGGACGTATGCAAGAAGCTCATGAGATTGTTAGGACGATGGAAGCTGCTGCAGGCCGTACGCCTGGTGAAAGTATCCTTGCCCCTCAGGTCCAGAAAAATCATAAGACCTCTTTTGCAGATATCTGGGCGCCTCAATTTATCAAAAGGACAATCATGTTATGGATATTGTGGTTTGGTATTGTATATTCTTATTATGGTATCTTTACATGGTTACCTTCCTTAATGGTGGGACAAGGTTACTCTGTGATTAAGACATTTGAGTATGTATTAATTATGACATTGGCTCAACTGCCTGGCTATTTTGCCGCGGCTTATCTAGTTGATCGGATTGGTCGTAAAGCCACTTTGTCAGGATTTTTAGGGGCGAGCGCAATTTGTGCCTATTTTTTTGGTCAGGGTGGCAACTCAACAACGGTATTATGGTGGGGGAGTCTAATGTCATTTTTTAACTTAGGAGCATGGGGAGTTGTGTATACATATACCCCTGAATTATATCCTACTCGAATACGGGCTCTCGCCTCAGGATGGGCAGCGGCTATAGGTAGAGTAGGTGGTATTTTAGCACCAACGATTGTGGGGTATATGATAGTAGAAAATGATGGATTTAATAATGTTTTTATGATGTTTGCCGCCGTCATGATAGTTGTTGCGGCTGTTGTTTGGCTATTTGGTGAGGAAACAAAGGGCCGATCATTGAAGGAAATAAGTGGATAACAGGCTTAGTGCGTACCAAGTATTCTGGTGGTATTTGAATTTATAAGTTTTATGAACCNCAGAGGCGCAGAGAAAAGATTGCTCTTTAAAACCCTCTGTGTNTTTTGCCCCTCTGCGGTTAAATTTTTTGAAAGAGCAAGAGTAGAGAGTTATAGATCATAACTCTCTATATGTAGCTTTAGATGGACGAAGATGCTTATAAAATGCTATAATTTAGACAGATTGATGTAAGGTGGTTTTTTTATGGCAATGATGAGTATGTTTTTTGGGCTTTTAGCTTCATTCTTTATATATAATGATGCGAAGAAACGAGGGTATGGGGCAATCATGTTACTATTGTGGTCAATTGGTAGTGCTATTATGCCCTATGTGTTTGTCCCCATATATTTACTCTTTGGGCGTATGACGAAAGAACGGGAACAAGATGATCATCGAGAACAATACGATGATCATGACATAATTGATATTGAGGCAACAGTAGTGGAAGAGACAATTGATTGTATGAAATGTGGTCGTAAAATTAACGAAGAATTTTCAAAGTGCCCTTATTGTCAGCAACCGACTGGTACAAGTATAAAAGATGATTAATCATTAGACATGTCATGGGGCTTATGTTATAATGATTGTTGTCACTGGAAACAGTAAGTTGTGCCCGTAGCTCAGGGGATAGAGCATT
>JGI24143J45723_1000557_pt1 | contig 19142 bp, 17 predicted proteins | sample BarGraIncu00432A_FD_45723 | JGI IMG/M metagenome (IMG submission 45723) | reverse complement strand
CGGGAACGAACATCCGGAGCCATTGGTATTCCTGGCTACCGTCCATCCGGGGTATTCACTGCCGGCACGGTTCAACGCTATATCAACATGGAAGGTTACATGCCCGGTAAAGAAGTTGTTATTCTTGGCTCTGGGGATATCGGCCTCATTATGGCTCGTCGGATGACTTTAGAAGGCGCTCATGTTAATGCCGTTTGTGAACTGATGCCCTATTCAAATGGTTTGGTACGTAACATTGTTCAATGCCTGGATGACTACGATATCCCTTTGAAACTAAGCCATACCATTACCTTTATTCATGGTAAAGACCGTATTGAAGGTGTGAGTGTTTCGCAAGTTGATGAAAAAATGAAGGTGATTCCCGGAACTGAAGAATATATTCCCTGCGATACCCTGCTTTTATCCGTCGGTTTAATCCCCGAAAATGAAATCACCCGTACCGCCGGCGTTGAAATGGATGACCGAACCAACGGATCTGTTGTTGGAGAACTTCGCCAAACCTCCATTCCCGGCGTTTTCGCTTGCGGTAATGTGGTCCACGTTCATGATCTGGTGGATTTTGTTAGTGAAGAAGCAGTTCTTGCCGGCAAAGGTGCCGCTAAATACGTAAAAGGAACGTTGGATACCAACGTCACTTTTACAACTGTTAATGGAAATGGCCTTAGTTATGTTGTTCCTCACAAGGTAGCTATGAAAAATGTTGAAGAAAATGTAACCTTCTATATGCGTGTTCGCCAAGTATTTAAAGATAGGGTTGTCAATGCCTATATCGGTGATCAGCTTGTTGCAACTAAAAAGGAAAAGAAATTACTTCCTGCTGAAATGGTCAATTTCAAAATTGCCAAAGAACTATTAGCACAATATCCTGCCGGAGAAATCCGCTTTGTCGTAGAGGAGGCCAAAAAATGATCAAAGAATTAACCTGTATCAATTGCCCCATGGGCTGTCAGTTAACCGTTGTGGACAAAAATGATGACGGTAATTATGAAGTTACCGGCAATACCTGTAAACGTGGTCCAAAATATGCAATCAATGAACTAACCAACCCAACTCGGGTTATTCCTACAACAGTCGTTGTTAGAAATGCCATGCTCCCGCGTCTGCCAGTAAAGACTGCCGAACCTATTCCTAAAGGAAAGATTTTTGATGCCATGGAAGTCATTAATCAAGTCATTGTTGACGCCCCCATTAAAACGGGTGATATCATTATTGAAAATCTTTTGGGTCTTGGCATCAATGTTATTTCCACAAAAACCATGGATAAATGCTAAACTATTAATCTAAAATATCAAGGGCAGCAGATCAGGGATTTCCTGATCTGCTGCCCTTATTTACTTTCAAAATTGTGACATTGAAACAACTAATTTGTTACAAAAAGAACGTTGTATTATCTGCATAATGTGTGATATTGTATTAACAATATGAAAATAACAATTGAAGGTGAATCCCTTTGAAAACGAACAAACTAATAGACAAAATTAAAGCCTCTCCCCGAATGATTGTGATCATCATACCGATTCTAATTATTGGCGTGGTTATTATTATGAATTTCCAGAATATAACCACACAAAACTTAGAAATCAAAACTGGAGTTGATGTATTGACCACCTTAGAATCTAGAGATCTTTTTACGATGGAAGAAAAAATTGATTTCATGAAACATGAAGCAGTGGATGCCGGGAATTATCCTGATCTGTTTGAATCTTCCGTTGTTTTTGGCGACTCCATCGCTGAAGGTTTAGGACTTTATGGCTATTTGAGATCTTCTTCTTTAGTAGCCGTTCTTGGAAAATCGACTGAAAACAGTCTTGAAGATGTTTCTAAAATAGTCGATTTGTCTCCTCGAAATATCTTTTTTGAATTGGGTCTTAATGACATCAGCCATCCTGACAGTACTCTTGATTCTTATATTGCTTCCTATGAGCAGCTAATTGATGCCGTCCAAGCTCAGTTGCCAAACACCCAAATCTATATTTGCAGTATCTTCCCGGTTACGGATAAGGTCCTCCAAGAACAACCGGTATTCAGTCAGATTGAAACTTATAATGCCGCACTTATAGAAATGGCTAACCGTAAAAACATCCATTATATTGATACCTATACACTTCTAAAGACAAATCCACAGTACCATGAGGAAGATGGCATCCATGTGGTAAAGGCATTCTATCCTTTATGGTTGGATAACCTTGTAAAAAATAGTGACCTTTCAAAATTATTATAGAATTGGAAAGAACTGATGAAAAGATTGTCCATCATTTTACTTATTATAATACTAACGCTCCCTCTTCTTGGTTGTCAACACAACAGCAACCGTTCTTTGACTGATGTAGAAACAGATCTTTTAGCTTCTGTTAATGATTTGGGCATGGTAAAAGGCGAAGGAAAAGATTTAAAACGTTTTTATGGATTAAATGCCAATGATTTTGATGAATATCTCATCTATATTCCATCAAATTATATGGATGTATCAGAAATGCTCATTGTTAAATCAAACGATTCTGCTCAAATTGATCTTGCTGAAGATGCGATTGAAACGCGTGTGGCAAAACAACAGGAGAGTTTTAGTGGTTATGGCCCTGAACAATGCGCACTTCTTGAAAATTATGAGATAAAAATAATTGGTAATACCTTATTTTATTGCGTTTCTCCAAACGCAACTGACCTCAAAGATGCCTTTGTCGCAAGTATGAAAAAATAATAGCAAGGAGTCACTATGGTCTTTAGCAGTATTTTGTTTTTGTTTACATTTCTCCCCATTTCTCTGGGTCTTTATTATATCGTACCCAAACAAATAAAAAATGCCGTGTTGCTGTTAGTAAGTTTAATTTTTTATGCATGGGGTGAACCTGTTTATGTCTATCTAATGATCTTTACCATTATTTTCGACTATTCTATTGGAATGATCATGGATAAAAAATCTTCAATTGTACGAAAACGGTTATTTATCCTCACCTTAATCGTAAACCTTGGGGTGCTGTTCTTTTTTAAATACTGGGGATTTCTTCTTGACACCATTAATCAGATTTTCAATCTGGGAATTCCTTATACTCAACTTCCTTTACCCATTGGAATCTCATTTTATACCTTCCATATTCTATCCTATTTCATCGATATCTATTATAGAAAAGCACCTGTTCAAAAGAATATTATTTCCTTTGGATTATACATTACCATGTTTCCTCAACTCATGGCAGGCCCAATTATTCGCTATACTGATATTAATGAACAACTTTCCAATCGACCGGTGAATCAGGAGAAATTTGGAATAGGGGTTGAACGTTTTATTCAGGGTCTCGGAAAAAAAGTTCTTCTCGCAAATAATATCGGCTATGTCTGGACCATGATTCAAGCCATTGATATCGGTCAAATGTCGGTCTTAACCGCATGGATTGGTATTGTAGCCTTTACTTTTCAGATTTATTTCGATTTTAGCGGATATTCTGATATGGCCATCGGTCTTGCCAAAATGTTTGGTTTTGACTACTTAGAGAATTTCAACTATCCTTATATTTCGAAAAGTGTTTCTGATTTTTGGAGACGCTGGCATATCTCTTTGGGGACATGGTTTAGAGAATATCTCTATATTCCATTAGGTGGAAACCGCGTACCGATTCCACGACTTTTTATAAATCTCTGTATCGTTTGGTTTCTCACCGGGCTCTGGCATGGTGCCAGCTGGAATTTTGTGATTTGGGGTCTTTATTACGGCCTCCTTCTTTTCATAGAAAAAGTGTTTTTATCGACTCTTCTTGAAAAAATACCCGTGTTTTTTCAGCGGTTTTATACCATGCTTTTTGTCATTATCGGTTGGGTTTTTTTCACCAGTCCAAACTTGGGATATGCGCTACATTATCTCAGTGTCATGTTTTTCACTGCTGGTGCTCCACTGATTGATTCAACCGGGGTTTATTATTTGTATACTAATTTCATTTTATTGATTATCTGTGGTGTTTGCTCAACCCCATTCATTCATAATTTATACACGAAACTTATTCACAACGAAAAAAGTTGGATTATTCCAACTGCTCTGGGACTAAACGGCGTCATCATGTTCCTATCCATTGCTTATTTAGTAACAGAAACATATAATCCATTTTTATATTTTAGATTTTAGGTGAAGCTTTATGCGAAAACAAAATACAAGTGGTACTCATGAACACCATAATCGTCCTCTTATTTACAAAAAATATATCAATTATTTAATCTCATTTTTTGTGGCTCTTTTAATTATTATTCCATTGGTAACATTTCTATTGCCGGATGTGAAATTTTCCGCGACTGAAAACCGAATTTTGACACAATTGCCACGTTTTTCCATAGACAGCGTGGTAGATGGACGTTATATGAAAAAGATGGAAAAGTATACGGCTGATCAACTGGTCGGCCGAAATTTCTGGATTCATGCCAAAACCGATGCTGACCGAATAGAAGGTAAAAATTTTTCAAATGGCGTTTATTTGGGAAATGATTATACATTACTCGAAAACTTTAATCCGCTTCCTTCTTCGGATGTGGAAAAGACAAAAACGACTTTAAACAATTTTGTGGCAAAGCACCCTGAACTTAAGCATTACTTTATGCTGGTACCCACTGCTATCAACATTTATAGTAATAAGCTGCCTGCCGATGCGCCGGTTCTTAATCAGAATGATTATATTGATTCTTTTACATCCAGTTTAAATGAAAACATGGTTATTCTTGACCCAAGACCCATTCTGGAAGAAAATAAAGATCAATTGCTTTATTATAAAACCGATCATCATTGGACCACTCTGGGCTCCTGGCTATCTTTTCAAGGTGTTTCAGAATCTATGGGTATTACCCCAGATTTGGATGCCTACACGGTCTATCCGGTAACGAATTCTTTTTCCGGTGCACTCGTTTCTGAAAGTGGTTATTCAATCAAAAATACTGATACCATTGATGTTTACATCCCCAAAAATGAAAACGACTATTCAGTTGTCACTTATGTAGAAGAACAAAAAAAATCACCTTCTCTCTATGCTTCAGATCAACTTACAGGGAAGGATAAATATGCTGTTTTTTTAGATGGAAATCATCCTATTGTTACTATCAAAAATCCCGTCAATAATGGAAAGAATCTGCTCGTGCTTAAAGATTCCTATGCCAACGCATTTATTCCCTTTCTAACCCCTTTTTATAGTGAGATTACGATTGTTGACCCTCGCTATTACTATGACAGCATTGAGACCCTTATAGCTAATTCTAATATAACAGACGTTTTATATCTTTATAATGCCAATACATTTTTCAGAGATACTTCCCTTGAACCTGTCCTAAATGATATCTAAAAAAAGCCCTCGTAAATAGACTTTTTTAATATCTATTTCTGATACCGGGAATTTTCTTTTAAGTAAATCTAGTAGGTTAGCGTTTATACATCACTTTATATGGTATAATATATTATGATGTATATCGGACTCTCTTTATTCCCATCCTTTTTTAATCGAAATCAAATTAAATAGTTTGTCTTTTAAAGCAATTGTTCCTGGTTACAACGAAAGGAAGTTTTCAAATATGAAAGAAAAAGCTTTAGTATACTGTGAAGGTCATTTTGGTGATACAGATGGAAAAACAGCAAACGGTTTAATTCGACGTTCTCAAAAATATCAAGTCGCCTGTGTGGTTGACAGTACACATTACGGTATGGATGCCGGGAAGGTTCTGGATGGTACTGAAAATGGCATCCCCATCTATCGTGATTTAGGAGATGCCGTAGATAAATTATCGGAACTGCCCAAATACTTTATCTACGGCATCGCACCCAAAGATACCTATTTGTCAAGTGATGAGAGAAGAATTTTTCTCAAAGCGATATCCATGGGTATGAACATCGTTAACGGTCTTCATGAATTTATTTCAGAAGATACCGAATTCAAACGCGAAGCCAAGCGTTATGATGTAAAACTCTATGATATCCGGAAACCTTTGGCTAATCGTTATCTTCATCTTTTTACCGGAGATATTCTGAAAGTCAAAACCCCCAAACTTGCAATTTTCGGAACAGACTGTGCAGTGGGTAAACGAACCACTGCTATGCTGTTAATTCAAGCTTTAAAAGAACAGGGTCTTCGCGCCTCATTTATCGGAACAGGGCAAACGGCTTTGATTCAAGGTGAAAAATACGGAATCGCAATGGATGCCATTCCTTCAGAATTTATGACCGGTGAATTAGAAAACGCCGTTATTGAAGCCGATATTCATGAAAAACCGGATATTATCATTTTAGAAGGACAGGGTTCACTCAGTCACCAGGCATTTGTCAGCTCATGCGCCATTATCCGAGGGGGAAGACCAGATGCTTTCATTCTCCAACACCCACCCACGAGAAAACAACGGATTGATTTCAATTATCTTAAAATGCCTACAATCAACAGTGAAATCAAGCTTATAGAGGGTTTCTCCCAATCAAAAGTCATTGCACTCACCCTTAATCATGAAGGTATGGGCAATGAAGCTATTAAGGAAACCATTAAAACCTATGAACATGAATACCATCTACCTACAACCGATGTTTTAACCCATGGTTGCAATAAACTTGTTAAAACAGTCTTAAAAACATTTCCTGAATTAAAGGAAAAAATTACGATCTAACCAAAAAGAAGCCAATGCGAAAAACGCATTGGCTTCTTGACTTTAATACTATATAATAAAAATAATACCCAACATCTGATAATTATCGAGTTGCATGGTAATAGGCATAGGTCATGGGTTCTTCTTTACTAAACCCATCTCCGTCAACAATCTTACCGATAAACATATAATGAGTTCCTAAATCGATAGTCTGTTCAACTTCACATTCAACAAAACACAGTGTTTCCAACAACCCTGGACAACCTGTTTTTTCACCGGTAATATAGCTTAATGTTTTAAATTTATCAACATCTCTTCCGCTCTGATATCCAAAATGACTGATCAGATTATGATTATCTTTTCCCAGAATTGAAACTCCAAATACTTTGGATTCTCTTACATATTCTGAAGTAAGGGTTTCTTTTCCTAAACAGACACTTGCTTTTAATGGCGTACTTGTGATCTGAATAAAGGTATTGGATACCATTCCATTTAGCTTTTCGTCTAAGATTGAAGAAATAATATATAACCCATAACTGACGTTGAATAACAATCCTTGAATCGCTTCTCTTTCCTTATCCGGTAAATCAGCTGATGTCTCTTCCACCAAAACAAATTTATCAGGACCTGCCCCACAAATAGGACATTTTTCCGGAGGAATATCACCTTCATGTATATAGCCACATACAGAACAACGCCATTTTTTCATTTTTTTCACCACTTTCTTAGAATTACTTTTCACTTTTCACTTTTTAGTCGCAATAATTTATAAGCAATTTGAAGTCAACGGGATAAAATTACCATTGTCTAATTATATACCTTTTTTTAAGATATTAACATAAAAAATGCATTTTTTTGTAAATAAAGGGAATAATATTAATTAATATTTTGCTTCAAAAAATAAAAAGAGTAAGAAGTAAGTGTAAGTAGGTAAGATAATGTATATAACTAATAAAATTCTACAAAAGAATATTGCTACATCCAATGGTTTTGAGAAAGCCGATCTTGTTCTGAAAAATGCTAAAATCATCAATCTTTTTTCTGAAGAAATCCAAGGGGGTGATCTGGCTATTTCAAATGGGTTTATTGTCGGTATTGGCCAATATGATGGCCTGCGAGAAATTGATTGTTCAGGAAAGTTTATCTCCCCTGGTTTTATTGATGCGCATATGCATATTGAGTCAACCATGGTGACTCCTTTGGAACTTGCAAAAGCCCTTTTACCGTCTGGAACAACAACCATTATTGCAGATCCTCATGAAATTGTAAATATGGCCGGTAAGATAGGACTGGACTATCTATTAAACGCGACCGAAAATATTCCTCTAAATGTTTATATCATGCTCCCTTCTTCCGTCCCCGCCACTGAATTTGAAACCAACGGTGGTGGTACATTTTTGGTAAATGACATGAAGTCATATCTTAATCATCCCCGTATTCTTGGTCTTGGTGAAGTGATGTGTTTTCCCAATGTGCTTGCAGGTGATCCCGTCATTCTTGATAAACTCACGCTTTGTCGTGATAAAATCTGTGACGGTCATGCTCCTGGACTCTCTGGAAAAGCTCTTCAGGCTTATGCCTGTGCCGGGATTGAAAGTGATCATGAATCCACCTCCTTTGAAGAAGCTTATGAAAAATTAAAATCCGGAATGCTAATTCTTATCAGGGAGGGTTCCGCTGCTAAAAACCTGCGTACGATTGTCACTGGTTTATTGAACTCCGACCTTCCAATGGACCGCTTTCTCTTTTGCACAGATGACAAACATCTGGAAGATATTCATCGTAACGGACATATTCGATGGAACATTAAAATGGCTATTGAACTGGGCATGGATCCGATTAAAGCCATAAAAATAGCAACCCTCAACGCCGCCCAAGCCTATGGACTAAAAAGACTTGGTGCCATCGCACCGGGATATCGTGCCGATTTGGTTATTCTGTCTGATCTCCAATCGATGACAGTTGAATGTGTTTATAAGGATGGAAAACCGATTGAGCAATATCGTTTTGACAATGTAGCCGGAGACGCCATCGACCCTCGTTTGCTTAACTCAGTGCATATTCATGAATTGTCACCAGAAAAACTTATCCTGCCGGTTTATGAAAAAAATCACGTGATCGAACTGATTCCTGATCAAATAGAAACCAACCATCTTTTCGAGTCCCTCCCCAGTGATGGAAGCAACTTTGTACCCAATGAAACCTACGCCAAGCTTTGTGTGATTGAGCGACATCGAAACACCGGAAATGTGGGGATCACCGCTATTAAAGGTTTTGGAATAAGAAAAGGTGCCATTGCCACCTCCGTTGCTCATGATTCACACAATATCATTGTAGTTGGCGATAACGATGCTGATATTCTATTAGCCGTGGACTGTTTATCAGAAATTAAAGGTGGTTATGTTGTCGTCTCTGAACAGGCGGTTCTCGGTTCTGTTCCCTTGCCCATTGCCGGACTTATGAGTCTTGATTCCGGTGAAACGGTAGCGCAGAAAGTATCTTCTCTGATAGCATATGCTCACGATCTTGGCATTCCAACCGGAGTTGATCCCTTTATTACTTTATCTTTCATGGCATTGCCTGTTATCCCGTCCCTTCGTTTGACAGATCTAGGTTTGTTTGATGTCAATGCCTTTGAATTAATCAAATATGAAACAGACTGATTATGATTTTTAGCCAAAAAAATCTAAAGGCCAATTATTTATCATGTATACCACAAAATTAGTACACCATCTGATGAAATAATTAGCCTTGACGATCAGTCCTTTTACTTTGTTTTATTCAAATACTTTTTTTGCTATATTTACTCCTTCTCGCGCATCTTTTCCAAAATAGTCTGCTCCGATAGTTTTAGAATATTCAGGATTCAGGACCGCACCACCAACCATGATCAGTGTATTTGGGCAATATTTTTTGATCTCACTAATCATAATTTCCATATTTTTCACCGTTGTTGTCATTAAAGCGCTAAGTCCAACCAACCGGATGTTTTCTTTTAGAATCACTTCAATAATTGTTTCGGCTTTCACATCCTTGCCTAAATCGATAATTTCATAACCATAATTTTCTAAAATTATTTTAAGAATATTTTTCCCAATGTCGTGGACGTCGCCTTCCACCGTCGCTAAAATGATTTTTCCCTTAGTGACTTGGATTTTTCCATCTCTTTTCATGGTATCTTTGATCACTTCAAACGCCTTTTGAGCTGTTTCCGCCGCGAAAATCAAATTCGGTAAAAAACACTCTCCCGTTTCAAAAGCATCCCCAACGGCATCCAAACCGGGAATTATTTCATTATTGATAATATCCAATGATGCTCTTGTTTCTAGCAGTATCTTCGTTACCTTTCCCGCCTGATCATCAAGTCCTTCTTCAATGATTTCTTTCAGACTTAATGCATCTTTAGTCTTTTCTAAACCCGTCTCTTTTACCGTACTCTCTTTATAAGTATTTGCGTAAGCAATACATTGTCGGTCCAATCCCGATAAAGCACGAAAAGCGTTAATGGTATCCATCATATCTTGATCACTTGGATTCATAATCGGGTTTGTTAATCCCGCCTCCAGAGCCAAGCCCAAAAATGTTCGATTTAAAAGCTCTCGATTTGGCAGCCCGAAGGAAATATTCGAGACCCCAAGCACCGTCGGAACACCAAGATTATCATGTATTTTTCTGAGCGCAACAATTGTTTCTTTTACCTCTGCCTGCTGAGCTGAAGCGGTCAAAGCCAAACAATCCAACAGAATATTTTTCTTGTTTATATCAAATAGCTGTGCACTATCAATAATTTTTTTGGCAATGGCAACCCGATCTTCTGCGTTACTAGGGATGCCATTTTCATCCATGGTTAAACCTAAAACCAAGGCTCCATATTTTTTAGCAAGGGGAAACAATGCGTCCATGGAACTTATTTTTCCATTAACCGAATTAATAATGGCTTTCCCCGGATAGCTCCGCAATACCGCTTCAATCACTTCCGGATTTGATGAATCGATTTGCAGTGGGCAGTCAACCAATCGGCTGACAGTTACTACCGCATTTTTCATCATTTGTATTTCATCGATACCAGGCAAACCTAAATTAATATCCATGATATGCGCGCCATCCTTTTTTTGATCAATGGCCAATTGTGACAATACCGATAATTCTCCGCGAAGAAGAGACTCTTTCAAAACCTCATTTGTTGTTGGGTTGATCCTCTCCCCAATCACATGGATATCATTTCCCAATATGACGGTTTTTGTACTTGATGAAGCAAAGGTAAAACCTTTATCTTCAACTTCATAAAGTGGCAAATTCCTAGTTGTTTGAATCATTCTTTTTATATAGGGCGGGGTCGTACCGCAACACCCACCTAAAACCAACGCCCCCATTTTTGCTATTTCTTCCATGTAACTGGTAAATTCTTCAATATCAATGTCAAATACCGTCTCCCCATTGACCATATGCGGAAGCCCCGCGTTCGGCTCCACCATAATCGGAACACTGGCATAATGAATAAGATCCTTAATAATTGGCAGCATGCCATCTGGTCCGGTGGAACAGTTAATCCCAATAACGTCTGCTCCTAGTCCTTCAAGAATGCTCACAACGGTTAACGCATCGGTACCCGTTAATGTGCGTTTGTTTTCCTGGTAAGTCATGGAAACGATGACCGGTAAATCCGATACTTCTTTAGCGGCAATCAAAGCTGCCCGAGCCTCACAAATATCCGTCATTGTTTCAATAACAATTAGATCTGCTCCAGCTTCTTCTCCCACTTCAATGATTTCTTTGAAATAATCCACGGCTTCATCAAAGGAAACTTCTCCAAAAGTGCCAATAAGGGTACCCAAAGGTCCGACATCAACTGCTACATAATCCGGGTGAAGTTCTTTCGCATTTTTTACTCCGGCTGATACCAATTGACTTACCGTATAATCAGTATTTTTAAGTTTATAGCCATTCACTCCAAAAGTATTGGATAATATAACATTCGCTCCTGCATCGATATATAATTGATGAATTTCTTTGATCACTTCAGGGTGGGTTACATTATAAGCCTCGGGTATTGGTCCAATTATATCCAATTTATCTTGGAGTAAACTCCCCATTGCTCCATCTAAATAGAGTCGCTGCTTCTTAAGTATTTCTTTTATATTCACTAATTTCGCTCTCCTTCTAAAAAATTTTTCAGCACGCTTTGCAGGGTCTGTGAGATTGTCATGCATTCACTGGGTGATTGCTCTCTCCCAAGAAAAAAACCTCGTCTATTCGACGAGGTTAATGATTTCATTAAACCCCATCATTGCGAACTTTCAGAAATTCGCAGGTATTGGCACCATGCTTGCGCTGGTTGCCGGGTTTCATAGGGCCTGTCCCTCCACCTCTCTGGATAGGTAAATATTCAATTGTTTTTATGAATGATATACTTCAATTCAATCTTTGTCAAGCACTGAATCATTTAAATATAAAACATGAATCCCTGATCTGAACTGTTTCTTTCTGCTTCTGATACAAGATCGTTTAAGGTGATCTCTTCCAACGTGGATTTAATCGCACTATCCAATGAATCATAAACGGTGTTTTTCATCGCTGCCTCTATTTCAGGCGCATTTTTAACGATGGATTCTTCCGTGTTTTCAAAAAGAGAAGTTTCAACAGCAGATAGTATTTCTAAAACAGTAATTCGATAAGGAACGCGTGCTAATTGATAACCGCCATGAGAACCTTTCACAGAGGTTACAATTCCCCCACGTTTAAGCAAAGAAAAAACCTGTTCCAAATATATTTTTGAGATACCAAGCTTATCTGAAATGCTTATCAGAGTCACATATTCATTTTTATTATAACATTGAGCCATGTTCGTTGTTGCAGCCAGCGCATATCGCCCTTTTGCTGATATTCTCATATTAACGCTCCATTTCATACATCATAAGTATGTAATTATAATAAATGAAATCGGGCAGATTGTCAAGCAAGTATATCCACTCCTCAAATGTTTTATGAACCATTTATGATAATGTCCTAGTGTCCCACTCTTGATTATGTCCCAAAATCGAAATTTAGTGTATGATGTAACCTCAGAAAATAAGGATCAAACTATATTGGAAAGAGGCCGGACAATCAGAAAGGTCAGCTTGAAAATGAATGAAGAATTGAAATATCAGACGATAAAATTACTGGTGGACACGAATGTAAATAAAAAGACAGCGGCATTAAGAATTGGATGTTCGGTGCGGCATATTAATCGCATGATTAGTGGCTATCGAAAAACTGGAAAATCTTTTTTTATTCACGGAAATCAGGGGCGTCAATCAGCGTGGTGCGATCGGCATCCATTCTTTCGTCTAAAGCTTGTCAGATTACTAAAAAGAATCTAAAAAAGCAATTGAAAGCGATGCAGCAATCAACGGCTTCTAAAAAAGAGTCGGCTGCGATCACAGCTTTGATTCTCGCTATTGAGGACGCACATCCCCGTCGTCCCCGTTGTGCTTTCTTTGGGGAAATGCTGCAAATGGATGCTTCCCTGCATCACTGGTTCGGGGATGAAAAATCTCAGCTCCATATCGCTGTAGATGATGCGACAAACACCATCGTCGGCGCTTATTTCGACCACCAGGAAACGCTAAATGGTTATTATCACATCCTGCATTAAATCCTCAATAATCACGGGATTCCTTACATGTTCTTCACGGATCGTCGGACTGTTTTTTTTGTATAAACAAATCGAGTAGCTAGAAATCCGGATAATTATTCCGGATTTCTTTGCTCTCACAGAACTTATCCCGACATTTACTACCCATATCGACAAAGAGTGCATTCTGTTTTGTAAAAGTCGGGATAAGTATTTCAGACTAAGCCATAGAGCTTTTTAATCATTTCATCATCATCTTCCCAATTTATGGTTACTTCATCAGAAAACAGAGGACTCAGTTTTGAAGTTGCTTTTTCAAGTGCTTCCTTCTTCATTGTTGTATCGGCATTGGCATAAATTAACATGGTTTCTATCTGTGCATGACCCAACCATTCCGACAATAATGGAAGCGGCATTCCACCGCGATATAGATGCATCGACCTTGAGTGACGGAACATATGCGGGTGTAATTTTTCAGGCACATTCTTATTCTGATTCCTTGCTGTTTCCTCATATTTTCGAATGAATTTTTCACTATTATCGGGTGACATTGATGTTTTTTCGCCTTTTCGCATTATATAGAATAGGAGCTGGTCTCCATCTGATGTTTGATGATATATTTTTGCATATTTATTGTAATGATCCACCGTTTTATCCATTATGGGTACTAATCTCATTTTTCTACCTTTTCCGGTAAGAACAACATAGGAACCTTCTTTGATTATATGAATATCTGTTAACTTAATATCCAGCATTTCCTGATTACGTGCCGCTGTATCATACATCAGTATCATATAAAAAAGATTTCGAATCCCAAGTTTACTGGAAGTATCCGGCTGTGCCAGAATAGTCTTTAAAGCACTTTCATCAAAAAATTTAATTTCCTGGATTTTTTCCTGCTTTTTCAGAGGTATTTTTTCCAGTTCCAGATAGTAAGTTACTAAGGTCACATTCCTTCCCGCCGCATATTTATAAAAAGACCTCAAACACGATAATCTGTGGTTCCTAGTCAAGATGCTGCAGTTACGTTCTCCTTCAAGCCAGTCCAGAAAGGATTCGACATGCTTACGGCTTATATTGGGGAAACTGATTTCTGCAATTCTTATATTCTGTGTTTCCTTCGTATAATCAATCAGCAAATTGAGTGCATTTTTATAAGATTTAACCGTATTCGGGCTTGCTGCTTTCTGCTTTGGGAGATATACAGTTAAAAAAGTCCCTTATTAACTGGTATAAATCATTATGATATTTAGGCATCATAATCCACCTCCGGTGACAAGGTCTATAAATCGTTGCCAATCTATGGCAGATGATCTGACAAGATTATCTGCCAGAAGATGAATGTAGCAGGCGGTAGCTGAAAAATTAGCATGTCCCATATAAGTGCTGAGATAAGGAATCATTTTACAAAGGTCAACACCTTCATTCACCCATTTCATCATGATCGTTGTCGTGTATCGATGACGGAGGTCATAAACTTTTACTGGACAGGTATTTTTGTCTGATTTTACTGTATCCCAAAGTTTTCGGAAATTTTATGAGAGCCATTTGGCGGAGTAGGCGTTTCCTGTTGGGGATGGGAAAAAACAGGGGCTTTCGGGGTATAGCCAGGATGCTTTTTCACTGTATTCCCTGCACATTTCAGTAATATTATGGGCCATCGGTATCATTCGCTCACGGTGTGATTTGTTTTTTCTGATGAAAAGTATGCCATCTTCGAGGTTTACATCTTGTTTCTTTAGCTCACGGCCTTCATTAGGACGTAGTCCACAGAAATAGATAAGTCGATATATAACAGGTATGATAAAACTACGGGATGGTGAACTTTTACAGGGTAATACCTGGTCACTTGCATGGAAAAAATCGACTAATTCTTGATCCGTAAAAATGTATGGTGTATATCTTTCTGGTCTGGCTGTATAATCTGCAGGCAGAATGTAAACACCACTTCCAACCGCATAAAGATACTTTGTCAATTCTCTAAAAGCAGCAGCCCTTCAGTGGTACCCGGAAGGGTTTTCGCTTTCACGCTGCTGACACCATTCAAGAGCAATGTCTTCAGTAAGAGATTCAGCATCCGGGTAGTTTCTTTTTACAAATCTGGTGAAGTCATTCAGAAAGCCCTCATAAGTAGTCTGGCATATCCGAGGCTCTCTTTATAACAAATCATATCTTCTGTGTAATCATAAAGTTTCTTCGATGGAATCCACCCCCAATCGAATCAAATCCAAGCGTGCATTTCCGTAAACCATCAACATCAAGGGATATATAATATTTTGTAGCAGCCGTGCCTTTGTGACCAAGTACTTGTGCCACGGTCATTATCGGTGTCCCTTTTGTAATCATTTCAGTGCCAATCATTCTTCGAATACCGTGCATGGTTCTTCCATCCCCGTTTTTATGTGCCAGATTTAATTTTTTAAGGCATTTTCTGAAAATACATGCAACAGACACGCCATCATGAAAACCCTTATATGGTGCATAGTTTCTGAGAAACAGCGTATCTAAGCTTGTTTTTGGACGGGCGTATAGAATGTATTCCGTGATGGCTATACCAGCATTTTGGGGCAATGGCAGTATAAGGGCTTCGGACGTCTTTCCCTGAAAAAACTGAATTCCATTTCTTTTCCAGTTGATGCAATCTAGCCTGAGCGATGCGATATCGCCTGCACGCAACCCAGTTGTGGCGGCAAGAATAAGAATTGCATAATCCCGTTTGCCACTGCTTGTATTTCGGTCGATACTATTCATCATCATGGCAAGTTCGTTTACATCCATGCAAGGGTTTACTTTCCGATCCCTTGACCTTGGCGCTGCAAGAATAGAATAATATTGATTCTGAGTAAAGGATTTTTCATTCAGGTACTGTAAAAATTTCTTGAGAGCCGTTATTACATCATCCATACTTTTGGGTTTATCAGCTGAAATTTCAATCAGAAAATCTCGAAGCAATACATCATTTATTGAAGAAAGATTTTCTTTGCCGTTTTTAATCATAAAAACAAGCAAACGCCTGACAATGGATTTGTAAATGTTTTTTCTTTTGTTACAGCAAATCAGTATGTTGGAAAAATCAATTATGATATTTTCATAAACATCCGGCATTTCCTCTTTTTTCTTCTGACTAAAGACTTTCCATTCAAAAGAACCCGTGTTGTATATTTCATCTATGATGCCAATGCCCCGCAATCGCCAGTTTAAAGTTTGTTTCGAAATCACTCCCTGTTCGTGTTGGAGCAGGTATAAATGATGCATTTCAATCATTAGACTACTATCATATAAAACTTTTTCTTTGTCCACATAAAATATTTTCAAAGGATGAAATGCACATGTTCGATACGATTTAAGCGTTTCATCAGATAATCCCATTTTTGCTAATTGAAATAATGCCGTTTGAACCAGTTCACGAATAAGTTTTTCTTCCATTTTAAATTACCTCCATAAAAATATTGACTTTGTCATATTTATTATCGAAGTAATAATTCATTTGATTATCCCGACTAATTTTGAATAAAACGGATTAGTTACTGATCATGGTAAAAGAAATCGGGATAATCTAAAAGTGGGGAAATGACGCCCCCTTGCAGCTGCCGACTTCTGTTTCAGTGAATCGGTCGCTCTGCATCACCCCAGATTTCAGGAACTTCTTGATCAGTCCCAAAACTTTTCCGTCACTGATGCGTTCGGCCACCGCTCGCATCAGAATCTCATGATCAAGGGTATCAAAGCATTTGCTCAGATCCCATATCCACCACTTCTGTCAGTCCATATCGATTCATAAAGCGTTCGGCCTTGGCAACAGCTTGTTGCGGTGAGTGCTTGGGGCGGTATCCATAACTGGATGGATGGAAGGTCGGTTCATAGATTGGTTCAATAATATTCACAATGGCTTGTTGGATGACCCTGTCTTTGACGGTTGGTACACCCAATAGTCGTATGCCGCCATCAGGTTTTTTGATTTCGACCCGTCTTACCGGGTCTGGCTCATAGGTGTTGGTTTTCAGCTTCTCATAAAGAAACTCAATATTCGTTTCCAGTGCTTCATTAAAGTCCAAAACCGTTTCTCCGTCGATTCCGGGAGCTCCATGGTTTCGTTTGACCTTTCTGAAGGCAAGCTCCGAATTTTCTTTTCGATAAATCTTATCGATCAGGCTGTACCATTTCTTCATGTTCCACCTCCATTCCTGCGTTTCTTTTCCTGCATTCTTTGTTTGAGCTATCTGTTCTTCATTCGCTTCCTTTGACGTTTCTAGCACTTTGGCAATTTTATCTTTATTCCACGAATTACTTCAAATCTGTGTCGTCAAAAGAATTCGCATGGTATTTTATGCCAATTCTTTCGGACCTTCCAGCCTTTCAACCTTCTTTTAACACCTTCACTCTTACTCGGTATGTTTTTAAGTAATCTTTGAGATTTCTTCCGCCCTTCACATCGGATATGAGCTTTTGACTCCGATCCGTCACCATTATTAAAACGGCATCCTTCACGTTTTCTCCTCCAGTCCATTACTGGCTTTCCGTTTATCATTACAAAGAAACCTCGAAAACGCTATATTCTTCCGATGTCTCATCCATGAAAACAGGCTACTTTTGAACGATACATCAATAAACAGGCTCATCGTTATGATCTTCCTGTCCTCAACTTTTGATCTTTTTTTGTTCTTGTATAACCGTTCGATTCCTTCTTAATGCACTCTCTTTTATGAGTGCTTATGTTTTATCTTTTTCGGGACATTTTCAAAAATGCTTGACAGCTCTATCATGTTTTTTTCTAATTGTATTTTAGCTTCGTTATTTTATTGAACTAAGCTAAATGATCCGTTCCTCATTTTATTCGAAACCACTAATTATCCAGTCAGTTTCAGCTTTTTTCTTTTTTTAGTTTATTTCATTCTTATCTTTTCGTTTTTTTCAATCTGCAGGATCTTCCCATCCTGTATGATCACGGTGACTGAACCATATTGGATTTTTTCTAAAAATTCAATTATTTTTTTTAAATCCCGTTCTTGAACAAAATTCTTTTGTTTATTATGATTCTCCTCCAATATGTTCCTCCTTTTGTATTCATATATTTAATATATGAATAGTATGCTTTTTTTAAAGATACCTTATATCGTCTTCTTTGTCAATTTTTTTTTACAAAATCACTAAAAAAAGTTATTAAACCACACACAGTGATTTAATAACTTTTTTAAACCTTTTTTAATTTATTATTAGCACAATTCAATTTCTCCCCAGGCCCCAAGCTGATCCTCAATGAGAATAAGCACTCCGAGTATCCCAGGCATTTTTTTTACCCATTCAATCCCTTTGGCGACATCTCCCGGTTTTTTTATGCGGTTGCAAAGAGCCGTCGCCGCCGCATCAGCCAATGGAATATTTTCACTGAGAACCGTGACGGCATCAGCTTTTCCAAAACTTAGTGAATGTCCCATTACCCCTGAAGAAGTACAAACTCCCAAAGCCTTTTCTCGCGGTTTTATTTTCAAGTTAAGATCCAGAAACTCATAATTTCCAGTATGGATGGCAATCCGGCGTATCTTATTTGTCTTGATTAAAAGATCACCCCCATTTTCCACAATAATTTCTTTGGAATAAGGTTCTAATCGTTTCCCGACATATTTTGATACCGCACCTGCAATTGCAGCCATTGGGCCAACACCGGCCATAATTCCGGCCTCCAGCATATCAGCAACAATCGGAACAGCCAAGCTATCCGACTTAAGCGGTATGAGCGATTCAATAAAATTCGAATGCGTGATGTTATAGTCGAAAATGGCTTTTCTAAGCTGTCGAACCTCTTTTAAAACAAGCTGAGACAACATCGGCTGATTTGCTTTTCCTTCAATACCGATAAAAAGGTCGGATTCAAATTCGAGGACCTGGAAATATTCCAGGTCCTCGGATTTCATTTGATTTCGATAGGTTCGTT
>JGI24143J45723_1000556_pt1 | contig 19151 bp, 17 predicted proteins | sample BarGraIncu00432A_FD_45723 | JGI IMG/M metagenome (IMG submission 45723) | reverse complement strand
AGCTTCACCGCCTCGAACCTACTTCATGAACCGCCGTGTACGGAACCGTACGCACGGTGGTGTGGGAGGACGGCGGGAGTGATCCCGCCTCCTACCCGATGGTTCGGATCCCTGGGCACTTGATAACTTAAACTTGATTGCTCTTTCACTCTACCCGGCACTTGAAGGTGCCGTCCCTACCTGTTAAAGTAATGGCATGACCGAGACCGTGCGCCGCCATTACGAACTCTACCCTTACCCGCACTATCCGCTTTTGGCTTCGGTGCGCCGTTGTGACACCTATGCCAGTAATCTCTCCGCCCTCTGGTCCAGGTTCAACGGCGAGCTCCCCGCGCAGGATGCGCGCATCCTGATTGCCGGTTGCGGCAGTTTCGCCCCGTACCCCTTCGCCGTCTCTAACCCCGCCACGCCGATCACTGCACTGGATCTCTCCACCCGAAGCCTGCAGCGTGCCCGGTTGCACTGCCTGTTGCACGGGGTGCGCGGCGTGGAGTTTCGCGCCGGCGATCTCTGTGACCCCCAGACGCTTCAGGGCGACTTCGGAATGATCGATGCCTACGGCGTGCTGCATCATCTGGAGGACCCGCTTGCCGGGTTGCGCATGCTCGCTGCGCGACTGGTGCCGGGGGGGATTCTGCGGGTGATGGTTTACAGCAGTTATGCGCGGCGCGAGGAGGAGTCCATCCGGCGCGCCTTGCGGCTGCTCAAGATTCGTGATCCGGAGACGGTCCGGGCGCTCATCGGCCGTTCCGCACCCACCTCGCGCCTGCGACGGTTTTCCGACGCTTCCGACGAGGTAGCGCAGAAAAGTGGCCTGGCGGACGCCCTGCTGCACCCCCTGGTACGGACCTACCGGATAGACACCTTCATGGACCTGGTGCAGCAGTCCTCATTGCAACCACTGCTCTTTGCCCACAGTAATGCCCTCCCCGACATCGACCAGGAAGTCATGAGGATCAGGAGAATGGAGCAGGGCAGGCGCTCGCCTGGAAATTTCGTCATCTACCTCGGGAGGAAAACCCAGGGCCGCACCCCCGACGAGGACGATGCGCAACTCCTGGTGAATCCGTGCCTTGCCGGCGTCGTCGGTCCCTTATGTTTCGGCAGCATCGACTGTCCGCCGCGACTAGGTCACGACAACCCGCCCATTGATGCCGCTGCACGACGCTTCCTGGGTCGATTCCGCCGCCCGGTCCGGGCCGGGAGTCTCAGCTCCGCGGACCGCAAGGTTGCGGCAAAATACTGCGACGCCCTCTTTCTGCTCCGCCTGCGCCAGGCTTGATCCGCCCGGCATCCCTCGCCCGGCCTACTTCCGCCTTCACGGTTTACCCACCACCACGGTCACCTCGAAACTCTGTGCCGGAGCGACCTCCTTTTCAAAGCTGCGCCGGTAGATGAATTTCAAGGGAGCATTCCCGGAGTCCACAGCTACAAAGTCGAAACGGTAGATCCCACCCGCGCCAAGCTTGGCACTTGCTCCGGTGCTGGCCGCGCTGAACTGCCCCTCTCCCTGGCTTGCGAGAATTGACCCGGCGCCGGGCACCATCTCCCAGACAAAACCTGTCGTGGGATTACCAGGAAGGCTAACCGTGAGCTTTTGGCCAGGGCGCAACTCAACCGTTGAGCCGGCAGCATTCTGATCTATCACAATTTGGTGCGGTTGCGGGCCCGCGCCTGAGCGACCCGGTGCCACGCAAGATAGTGTGGCCATGGCGAGCAAAATGGTCGATATTTTTCGCATTAACATGATGCAGTTCCTCCCGAAAAGATGGATAAGGTTGTTCGGTGCTGGAGTGGCGGGGACATGCTGAAGTATTAGGCCGCTTTTGAACCCGGATTTTTGGCCAGCTCTTCCTGATCTTTTTTTCTTCCTAAGACATACGCGTCAATTATGCTGACAACCCAGCAGGCAACCAGCAGCAGCGAAGCAATTTTTATCACATGATCGTTCGAACTGGAGCTGTTGGCCGAATTGACAATGGCGACCAGGTCGACTGCTCCACCCTCAGATTCAATTTTTTCCAAAGTAGCGAGAGCCTGTTGGGTAACCTTTACCACGATGACTGCCAGAAATGCCGAAACAGCGACGACCTGAATGCTTCCCCGGACCGCATGTTTCAGCCAAAATTGCCCCACTCCAGGGAAAATCAGGCCTGACAGCAGTGCAGCCTTCAACGATTTTTTCATGGTCACCTCTTAGCCGTTTCGTTGCCGATTATGGCGAGCCGGTCCCCCGCGCTGGTTCGTGGCAGGCCGGGTTTTTTCGCTGTATAGAATGTAGTAAAATGTGTAAAATTTAATATAACAGGTTGGAAGTGGGTCAGCGAGGTGAACGTGGTGCCTGGCTGACCGGTTTTTGTCAGGTATGCGCAACATGACCAACGGACCGGAGGTATCCCATGGAAAAGGTTCGCCAAAAAAGAGTATCAATGATCCGTCTCTTTGCTGAGCTCATCGAAGAGACAATTATACTGACTTTTCTCGAAGTAAAACTTGCCGCTTTTGAAATAAAACGAAACATCCGGTCCGTAGAGAAAGGTGGCGCCATGATGGCGGTTGGGGGAGCGTTGTTGCTTTTTGCACTGGTGGTGTTCATTGGCACCGCGGTTGCGGCGCTGGCCATCGTCCTGCCGGTCTGGCTCTCCGCGCTCATCGTAGCGCTGGGGCTTAGTTTCTTTGGAATTGCCTTCCTCTTCTCCGGGTTGGGTTTGCTGAAGGGCTTCTCGCTTATCCCTGCGGAAACCCTGATGCGGGTGGAGGACATTACCCAGAAAGTCAGGAAAGTAAGCGCCCGGCATCAGGAAGCCGTGGCGCGTAAGGAGCCTGAGAGAGCAGTCGAGAGGGCCGTGGAGAAAACAGCGGAGAAAGCAGCTGAGAGCGCTGCAGAACTAGCGCCTCAGAGGGCATTTGAGCGGGCGGCCGGGGTGCCCGAAAGGCGGCGCCCGGAACGCAGCCAGAAAAAGAGGGCCTTGGGATTGCCCGAACGCCGCCGCGCCGCGTAGTGCACGCGTTGTGCGTTAAAACTCGAATAAAAATCCACCGAGATAGCTGGTCCCGCCGAGGTTGACCGATCCGCCAGAAACCGTGTCTGCCTTGGCATGCAGATACTTGGCCTCCAGGAACAGGTAGGTGTGATGTATGCCGTAATCAAGGTACAGGTTGTGCGAGGCGTCCGCCTCGATTCCATCCAATAATATCTGGACGCCCGCCCTGCCGTGGTACCCGTTAACCGAACCCTTGACGGTTTCCTGCCCTTGTAACTCCTCTCTGTAGAACAGTCGTGTGTAGCCTGCCGCTGCGTAGGGGACCAGCAACTGGTCCTCTTGGAATACCGCGCGTGCCAGGAGGTAAACGTCCAGCGGGAAGAGTTCATAGCTCGCGTCACCGCTGGCAACCTGGCTGCCGGATCCTGAATGAAGGGGAAGTTGGCCCTTTCCCGATGCATTGAGATAGCTTCCCGCGATACCGACCTCGACCTGCCGGAACACTTTGTACGCCAACGCGCCTCCGTACTGTCCGGTGTAACTACTGTCATAAAACTTATCCCAATCGGGCATTGCGGGGAAGTATACTCCCCCCTTTAATTCAAGAGACCAGTGCGGGCGGTCCGGGCGTACTTCAGCGCCCTGTGCGAGGCTGGGAATGATGATAAGGAGGAGTAGGGTTAATAGGAGCTTTTCCAACTCCGGCCTACGGTTATACCGGGACTTCTTCCTTTGGCGGAAGGCAATCAGTAAGGCAATCGTCAAGAGTACGACGGCCGTCTTTGCCAGGGGGGAGCCGCCGGTGAGTACCAGCGCTCCGACCACCAGCGGGAAAAGCGCGAGCCGCACCGGTGCCTTGAGCCAGGGGTGCTGGTTGATGAAATGTGCCCCGCGCGGGCCGTAGTGGTAGTACCAGGCAACGAACGCCCTGCCGGGAGCATTGGTGAGCAGGTAGCGGTCTCTGAAGTCGCGCAGGGCCTGCACCTGCGGGGCAGAGTAGAATCCGTAGGCGGCGGTTGCGATGAAGCACCCCTCGCTCTTCAGGTTGGGGAAGGGGGCGGGAGTCTCGGGGAAATCGCTCTTCATATTGGAAATGCCGACGCTCTCTACGACCGTGCTGACACCCAGACTTTTCTCCTCGGAGAAGGCACTCTCGTTGGCACTGGAAACACCGAAATTGGCTGCAATGCTGGAGCTGGTGTCGATGACTGCGGTCACCGCGACAAAGAAAACGGTTTGAGTCTGTGAAGCGACTGCGACGAAATAGGGCGTCCCGTTGGTAAGGTTGGGGATCGGAGCGGACGTTACGCTGCCCGGGACTTCGACAAAAGTTGCGGGAAGCGGACCCGCGCTGAAGTCGGTGGTACTGTAATAAATCTTGTAGCCCGTGGCGCCCGGGACCTGTGACCATGTGACTTGCAGCGCTTGATCCAGAGAGGCCAGCCCGGTGAGTACCGGAGCGTCCAGCGCCGCTGGCGCCGCGGTGGGAAGACCGCTCAGGGTCTGCGTGGTGGCGGCGATCCCATGCACAATAAGGGGGGATACACCTTCGGTGGCCCGGTTGGCAGGTTTGGTCGGATCATCATGGTATGTTCCCGAAGCCGTGCCGTAATAAACCCGGTACCCGGTGACCTTACTGTTGCTGGATTGACTCCAATTGAGCACGATTGTCGACGGCGAGGTCGGCGAGAGCTGGGCCGTGAACCCAGTCACCACGCTCAACTGAGGGTCGCTGGCTGGGCCGCCATAGGCTCCCATGTCAGAGGTGCTGTTGAAGGAATTGATGAACTGGGTCTGGGTATTTCCGGAACCGATGGCGGGAGAATTAGATTTCAGGTGAAAGTCGCCGTTAACCAGGGAAGCGGTCACAAAGAGAGGGTCCGATAACTTTACCTTCGTGTTGGGGATGGAATTGGCGTCCAAGGTGACACCGTCAGTCTGGTTACTAAAATAATCGTTGAAGGTCGGGGATACGGTTTGACTGTCAATCGCTTTGATGTTGTTGGAAAAAATATTATTGGTGATGGTGATGGCGCTGTTAGCGCTAATAGCGGTGGCGTTGCTGAAAAAGGTGTTGTTGGCGATTGTGCCAGATGAGTTAAGCACCTGGATGGCTGTGGTGTTGGTGGTACCGAGTTGGAACACGTTATTAGTGATCGTGGCGGAGCTGTTCTGCACCGAGATGCCGACGGTGGCTATTTTAAAGGTGAAATTGCGGATTTCCACCCCGGAAACGCTGCTCAGGTTGGCAACCGTCGTCCCGCTAAGGAAGGTTCCCGCGGTGCTGTCGCCGACTATTTTCATGTTGGAAATGGGAGTGAAGGAGCCGTTGTACGCGGTGGCGTCCGCCTTAACCTTGATGGTAAAGGTCAAGGTGTTGTCTGAGGCAAATTGAGTTTTAGCGTTGTTTATCGCGTCCTGGATCGAGGCGAAATGGCCGCTGGTCGGGTTTTGCTCGACGATCAAAGGGACGTCGGTTCCTCTTGCCACTTCCGGTGTCGCCATGGCGAGAAGAACAAGCATAACTGCAAATAACCACGCACCGTAATTAAATTTCATAAGCCCGCCTGTATTGATAGAATTCATTTCATAAAAATCAGGATGAAGTATACCACAATGCCCAGAAGCTGAGATATGACACGACGCTGAGCATCAGTCAACCAATCTGCCTTTTGCATTCTTTAAGGCTATGGATCAGGCTCGCTTTCGTCCAAGGTAAACTGAGATAGGCACCGTGTAAATGACCTTCTCATCCAGTACACTTGCGTTTATGCCAATGCTGTCCTGCCCGATGTCCCCTGTGATCATCTCCCTTACTTTAGGCTCGTCTCCGGGCTTGGGAAAGGATGCCCTCATCTGCGCTTCCAGTTCGATGTCGACGCCATAGGCGCTCTGGGAGCAATCAACCAGTCCGGAGCCTTGAAACATCGCGGCAAACTCCTCGCACGTCAGCGCGTGGGTATGGGAGGGATCGCGCAGGACCTCCAGGCGATCATAGGACTCAGATTTATCGGCTTCCATGGCGACGTCGGCAACCATAACCCGTCCGCCCGGTCGGCAGACCCTGATCATCTCGCTCAAGGCCCTTTCCGGTGCCAGCAGGTGATGAAAGCTGTAGCGGGTTATCACCAGTGAAAAAGAATTGTTGGGGTAGGGGAGCGGCAAGGCGTCACCGATAGTCCAGTACACGTTGTCCAGGCCCAGTTCACGCTGGCGCTTTTCTGCCTGCCCGATCATGGCGGGAGTGATGTCTATTCCGGTCACCTCTTTGGCATGGCGGGCGAATTCGCAAGCAACCAAACCGGGACCGCAGGCGACGTCAAGCACCTGATCATTGGGACCCACCCCGGAAAACTGTATCAGTATCTGCATAGAGTCGAGATGGCCCTGCACCTGGGTGAAAGGAATGGCCTGGCGCGAGAACTGATCAACAATCTCTGCCCGATGCTCCTTTTCTTTTTGACTGTCCATGGGTGAATTCTCCTTGGTGGCTCATCAAGGCGGGCAAGCGGAACGCCCCTCACTGCGCCAGAATTCTGATATCACGGTTTTTTGTTTATATCACTACTATTCTTGAGGGGACAAAAAAAGGCCGTGGTATCTGGACAATCCAGATACCACGGCCTTTATTCTTGCGCATGGTATTTCGGTGTGTAGCTTCAGGTTCGCTGCAGTGGGGCTGACTACTCCGCCGCTGCCTTTTTCTTCTTCGATTTCTTCGATTTCCTGGACGCCTTCTTGGGTTCGCCCTTCCTGGGCTCGCTCGCTTCTGCCCTGGCTTTCTTGCCGTGCTTCCCTTTCCTGAGCGACCTCTCCTTCTTGGCGGAACCCTTGTGCTTGCGGTAGCTCCTCGGCTCCGGGGTGAGTTCGTCCTTGATGTTACTCAAAAGGACGGTCGCCTCCTCCAGTTCCGGATCGGCCTTCTTGGCCGCTTCCAGCGAAATCTTCGCCTCGGCGATCTGGCCGTTTTTCATCTGGACCCGCCCCATGGCGTTCAGCGCCTTGGCGTGGTCGGGCTTCAGGGTCACCGCCTCCTTGTACTGGGTGGTCGCCTGCTCGTAATCCTTCTGGAATTCGTAGACCAGGCCGAGCTTATAGTGCGCGTTGGCGTCGCTCGGGGCGAGCTCGACTCCTTCCTTGAGGAGGGTCGCCAGGGCGTCGTAGTTCTTGTTCTTGACATAGATGGCGGTAAGGGCCGTGCGCGCTTCGGCGTCATCCTTCTTGAGGCGCAGCACTTCCTGGTATTCCTTGCCGGCCTCGTCCATCAGGTTCCGTTTTCTCTGCAGGTTGGCGAGCTCCCGGTGGGCTTCCAAGGCATCGGGGTCGAGCTTGACGGCGGCGCTGTACGCTTCGGCCGCCGCCGGTACGTCCTTAGCGTTCAGGTAGGCCCGGGCCAGCTTCAGCTGCACCACGGGATCGGCGGGCTTTCTCTTGATCAGCTCGCGGTACTGCTCCAGCGCCTGCGGGAAACTGCCGCGCAGGGTGTAGATGTCGGCCAGCCGTCCGCGCGCTTCTTCGTTTTCGGGAGTGGCGGCGAGCACCTGGCGATACTCCACCACCGCCTCGTCAAGCAGCGCCTTCTTTTCGTAGATTGTGGCGAGGTTGAAGTGCAATTGCGCGTTGTCCGCCTTGTTGCGCAGCGCCTCACGGTAGTAATTCATGGCATCATCGTCGTGGCCGGTGGCAAGCAGGGCGTCAGCCAGTCGCTGCAGCGCGACGGCGTCGGTCGGGCTTTCCGCGATGCGCAACCGGTACTCGGCGATGGCGTTGTCGAGATCCTTGGAGGCCCGGTAGGCGTCTCCCAGTGCCAGATGATCGACCTTCGGTGCCGGCTCCGGTTCGGGGGCGATGCCGGCGAGCACGCGCTCGTAATCGGCGCTCTTGGCGTCTCCCTTGCGGCTGTACCCTTCGGCGAGCAGGCGGTGGATCTCCTTATTCCCCGGGTCCCCCAGCGCCGCCTGCTTCAACTCGCCCATCGCCTTGTCGGTCTCCCCGCGGGCAAGCAGCAGGGTGCCGAGACCAAGCCTCGCCTGCGCGTTACCCGGTTCCAGGGCCAGCGTCTTGCGGAACTCGTCTTCCGCCTTCTGCCTGAGCTCGACGGCAAGATAGGCGGAGGCCAGGTCGGCGTGCAGCGAGGGGTCTTCCGGGAAGGCGGCTAAGGCCTCGCGGAAGTGGAAAATGGCGAGCTGCGGCAGTTTCTTCTCGGCGTAGAAGCGCGCAAGACCGGCGTCGTAGCGGGGATCCTCAGTCTTAAGCCCGGCGGAGAGTTCGGCGGCAGCTTCCTCGCCGCCACCCTTTTTCAGGTGTATCAGGCCCAGGTTCCCGCTTGCCGGATAAAAATCCTGGTCGATACGGAGGGTCTCCCGGTATTCCGCAATGGCTGCCTCAGGGCTGCCGCTACGCTCGAACTGAAGACCCTTCAGAAAGTGACCGGCGGCTCCCGTCGGACAGAGCTCCATCACCCGGCTTTCAGTTTCCTTCCTCTTCAGTTCGCTCGCCTTGGCCGGAAGCTCCATGATGAGCCGCTTGGCTTTTTGGCAGCTGTCCACCGCGGGAAATGGCCAGTTGAATCCTGTCGAGAACAAAGTCACGGCCAGAAGCGAGGATAGCGCTGCATATCTTTTCATGTGTAGCCCTTTTTAGTAGCTGGTGTAAGGTTTCTAAACCCCTGCTCTGCCGGCCTGAGCCGGGTCTTGGTCGGTACGCTAGCATCGGCAGGAGGGAGTCGGGACCGCGTTGCGGGCGGATTATACACATAGGACCGGTTAAATTCAATTCCAAACCGGAAATTATCTGTCATGCCGCCTGCTTGCGCTCGGGCGGGGTGGCAAAACACTCCCGGGCGCCATGTTAGGCTGGATTACCTTGACTTTCATGATAAAGATGGTTAAATCAACCTGACCGGCCTGGTGGCTGCCAGTGAACCGGTCTTTTAAGCTGCGTTCAGGACCGCAAATCGCTTCTCAGCAAGCGCTGCGGGCCACCCAGAGGGGTGACATGGCGGTGATTCCTAAGGAACCGTTGGAGTGGCTGGGGCTGTTTCGCCAGCAGATGGATGAGATCTTTCGCTACCTTTCCACGCTCGAGGGGCGGGAGGGCTTCACGGAAAAGGAAAGCTCGCCTCTGGTCGACATTTATGAGACGGCCAACTCCTTTGTGGTAGAGGTGGAACTTCCTGGCTGCGAGGCCAAGGATATAACCCTGAGCATCTGCTGTTCCACCCTGGTAGTCGAGGCTGTGGCGCGGGATGAAATAGGTCCCGGGGTGAATTTTATCTGCCTGGAGCGTGCTACGGGACGCTTTTGCCGGGCAGTGGAAATCCCCCCTGCGGCAGATCTGGACGGGGTGCGGGCGCGCTACCGGCGCGGCCTTTTGACAGTTGAATTCCCCTGGTCCAAGACCAGCAAGACGCACATCCGGGAGATCACGATTGAGTAAGGAGAGTACGATGGAAAACAGGCAGGAAACCGAAGAACTAAACATACCCGATATTCTGCCGCTGCTCCCGGTGCGGGACGTAGTCGTGTACCCATACATGATACTGCCGCTCTTTGTGGGTCGCGAGATCTCCATAAATGCCGTCGATTACGCCCTTTCCAAGGACAGGATGATCTTTCTTGCCACCCAGAGGGAAGTCGGTGACGAAGACCCTTCGCCCGAGGCGATCTACGAGGTCGGCACCGTCGCGATGATCATGCGCATGCTGAAGCTCCCCGACGGCCGGGTGAAGATCCTGGTGCAGGGGCTCACTAAGGCACGGGTCACCGAGTACCTGGCGGAGAAGCCGTTCTACTCAGTCCGGATCGAGAGGATCGTGGAGCCCGCGGCGCTGGAGAACACCCTGGAAGCAGAGGCGCTGATCCGCACCGTGAAGGAGGAACTCGGCAAGATCGTGGCGCTCGGAAAGGCGGTCTCTCCTGAGGTCATGGTGATCGTCGAGAACATGCAGGAGCCCGGAAGCCTCGCGGACCTGGTGGCGAGCAACATCGGCCTCAAGGTGGAGGAAGCGCAGGGACTCCTGGAAGTCGTCGATCCTCTGGAGCGGCTCAAAAGGGTGAACGATTTCCTCAACAAGGAAAGCGAGCTTTTGAACATGCAGGCCCGGATCCAGTCCGCCGCCAAGGAGGAGATGGGGAAGAGCCAGCGCGAGTATTACCTGCGCGAGCAGCTGCGTGCCATCCAGCAGGAGCTGGGCGAGACCGATGCCAGAAGCGAGGAGATCGCCGAGCTGAGAAAGAGCGTCGAGAGCGCCAAGATGCCGGCGGCCGTAGAGAAGGAGGCCCTGAAGCAGTTGGGGCGCCTGGAGCAGATGCACCCGGACGCTGCCGAAGCCGGGATGCTGCGCACCTACCTCGACTGGCTGGTGGAGATTCCCTGGGGCAAGTCGACCAAGGACGCCCTGGAGATCAACCGCGCCTCGGAAATCCTCAACGAGGACCATTATTTCCTGGAGAAGATCAAGGAGCGCATCCTCGAGTTTCTGGCAGTGCGCAAACTCAAGAAGAAGATGAAGGGCCCCATCCTCTGCTTCGTCGGCCCTCCAGGGGTCGGAAAGACCAGCCTGGGCAAATCCATCGCGCGCGCCATGGGTCGGAAGTTCGTCCGCATCTCGCTTGGCGGGGTGCGCGATGAGGCGGAGATCCGCGGGCACCGCCGCACCTACGTGGGGGCGCTGCCGGGCCGCATCATCCAGGGATTGAAGCAGGCGGGGACCAACAACCCGGTCTTCATGCTGGACGAGCTCGACAAATTGGGCTCCGACTTCCGTGGCGATCCCTCCTCGGCGCTTCTCGAGGTGCTTGACCCCGAGCAGAACAACAGCTTCTCGGACCACTACATAAACCTCCCCTTCAGCCTGGCGAACGTCATGTTCATCGCGACGGCGAACCAGATGGACACCATCCCCGGGCCGCTGCGCGACAGAATGGAGGTCATCAGCCTCGCGGGCTACACCGAGGAGGAAAAGCTCCAGATCGCCAAGCGCTACTTGGTGCCGCGCCAGATCAAGGAAAACGGCATCACCGAGGAGATCATCAACTTCTCAGACGAGGCGCTGCGTACCCTGATCTCCAAGTACACCCGTGAGGCGGGACTGAGAAACCTGGAGCGCGAGGTCGGGAGCGTCTGCCGCAAGGTGGCCCGCAAGGTCGCCGAGGGTTCCAGCAAGAGCTTCAGCATCACGGCCGGCACCGTCGCCAAGTACCTGGGACCGCCGAAGATCCTGCGCGAGGAGGAGATGGAGCGCAACGAAGTCGGCGTGGTCACCGGCCTTGCCTGGACTCCGGTGGGTGGCGAGGTTCTCTTCGTCGAGGCGAGCGTCATGAAGGGGAAGGGTGGCCTCACCCTGACCGGCCAGCTCGGGGACGTCATGAAGGAGTCGGTGCAGGCGGCTCTCTCCTACATCAGGGCCAGGGCGACTGATCTGCACCTCGCTGAGGACTTTTATGCAACCATGGACATCCACGTCCATGTGCCGGCGGGTGCCATCCCGAAGGACGGCCCCTCCGCTGGTGTCACCATGGCGACCGCGCTGGTCTCGGCGCTGACCAAGATTCCGGTCCGAAAGGACGTCGCCATGACCGGCGAGATCACCCTGCGCGGCAAGGTGCTCCCGATCGGCGGACTGAAGGAGAAGATCCTGGCCGCGGCGCGCCTCGGGGTCAACACCGTGGTTATCCCGGTACAGAACTTTAAGGACCTTGAGGACGTTCCCAAGACCATTCTCAAGAAGCTGAAGATTGTCACCGCTTCTACGATCGACGAGGTGCTCGCCGTAGCACTGGAGAACTACCCGCCTACGGAACCCAATGCCAAGCCGCCCAAGAGCGAGCCGGCCAAGGTGAAGGTGGGGCGGAAAATGGTGGTCGCTCCCAAGGGAGTAACGGCGGGCAAGGCATGAGGCTAAAAGAGCTGGGCGAGTTCGGTCTTATCGACCGGATCGCCCGGCAAGTCCACAATTCACCGGCAGTCGTCCTCGGAATCGGGGACGACGCTGCCGCGCTGCTTCCCACCCCCGGAACACTCACCCTGATCACCTCCGACATGCTCCTTGAAGGGGTGCATTTCGACCTCAATTTTTGCGATCCGCAAAGTCTCGGGCGCAAGTCGCTTTCGGTAAATCTTTCCGACCTGGCTGCCATGGGCGCCAGACCGCGCCAGTTCCTGCTCAGCATTGCCCTTCCCAAAACGATATCCCTGGAGTTCGTGGACGGCTTCATGGCCGGCATCATGGAACAGGCCGAGCGCTTCGGCGTGACCCTGGTCGGAGGCGACACCTGCGCCTCGCTGGGGGGGCTCGCTATCTCCATCACGGCGCTCGGAGAGCAGCTTCCGGAGTTGGTGGCCAAGAGAAGCGGAGCGGCGGTGGGGGATCTTGTCTGCCTTACCGGAACGGTGGGGGATGCGGCGGCAGGGCTTAATGCCCTACGAAAAGGGGTGCGCCAGGGCTTTTTGGTCGGGCGCCAGCTTGATCCGCAGCCGCGTGTCGCGGCCGGGGTGGCACTTGCCGAGGCCGGCCTGGTGAGTGCCATGATCGACGTGAGTGACGGGGTTTTGGGGGACTTGACCCATATTTGTGAACTCTCGGGGGTGGGCGCCAGGTTGGAGCTTGGGGGGCTGCCGCTCTCGGACGAGTACCGTGCGGCCTGCAGTGCGGACCCCTATGCACTGGCGCTGTCCGGCGGTGAGGATTACGAACTGCTCTTTTGCATAGCGAAGGGAAAAAGTCTTGAGGCGGAGAAACTCCTGAAAACCCTCAGCTTAAGGTTCTCAGTCATTGGCGAGATTATTGAGGGGAGTGCCGTGCAGTTGATCGCGCCGGGGGGCACTGCCTACCAGCCTGAGCAGCGCGGCTTCGATCATTTCGGGTAAAGGTTAGTCGCAGGTTACCGTTGAAGGGTTACCAGTGACACGCAGCATTTCGTCATTCAGCGCCATTGCCGTCGCGTTTCGTGCCTCAACGCGACCTACACCTTTCGCTAAAACGCACCCTTTCACATAAGGTACCGTAGGTTGCCGTGAACGGGTTCACCGTGAAACGCAACCTTCCCTCAATTGGCACCATTGCTGTCGCAGCAGATCCTGACCGCCACCTTGCGCTCCCGGGGGCCGTCGAATTCGCAGAAGTAGAGAGCCTGCCAGGTCCCGAGCAGCAACTTCCCCCGGTCCACCAGCAGGCGCTGAGAGGTCCCGACCAGGCTCGCCTTGACGTGGGCCGCAGCGTTTCCCTCTGCATGGGTGAAGTAGTGGGCGCTCGGTACCAGCCGGTTCAGGCACTCGGCGATGTCCCGCTTTACCGCAGGGTCAGCCCCCTCGTTCACCGTGATCCCGGCAGTCGTATGCATGACAAAGATGTCGCAGCATCCGTTGGTCACGCGCGCCGCGCTTAAAAGTTCCTCGATCCGGTTCGTGATGTCTATCAGTTCCGTTTTCTCCCTGCTTCTCAGCGTCAGATAGCTGATCATAACCCCTCCAAATCGTGATTAGATGAGTACAGGTTGCGGCTCCGCAGTATGTGGTTCTACATCCTCTCCGCTCACTTCCCCTTGTTAAGGCTCATACGGATCTTGCCGAGATACTTGTTCAGCGGGTTGGTCCGGGACAGGAAAGGGATCAGCGGCGCCTTGCGGTCTCCCAGCACCTGCAGCCACCTGACTATGGTGGGATTCTTGCCGACCCGAAGTCCCAGCCGGAAAATTCTGATGGCCTCCTTTTTCCGGCTGGCCACCAGATACACGGTGCCCAGACGCAGAAAATGCTCTGAATTCTTCGGTTCTTTCTTTACCGCTTCCTGGCAAAGAGCAATGCTCGGCTCGATCTCCCGGGTGTGCGCCGCGAGGGCCAGCGCATACTGCGAAAGGTGATCCGGTGTGCGCTCCTTGGCAAGGGCGGCATGCAGGTAACGGTGCGCTGCCGCGTAGCTCTTGGCATCGAGCGCTTCGCTGCCCAGCTTGAAGAGTTCCGCTGCACCCAGTTCGGCCAGGGGTTCCTCTTGGTTTGATTTCGTCATCTGAGATACCTCTTTTTGTACTTATCGCTGCCGACGGCGGCTCATTCATTAGTGTTGGGTGTCCGTGGCAGCGCTTGACCGTTAGTCATAGCACCACTGCCGCTAGGTACCTCTTGTTACGAGGGCTCTTTTAGACCGCCCAGGTATTCATTCCACCCAAAAAGTATACCAAGAGAGCGCGTCTGTGTCCCGATGCGCAACTCCCCGGCGGGACCAGGCCGTGCTGTCGTTGCAATCCGTCCACGGTTCTGCTCCGCAAATATATACTCCAGTATTAAATTGGAATAAAGTTAATTCCTCGCAGGCCTAAAGCCGCGGCACTGGCGGCTTTAGGGGGCGAAGTACCGGGGTTGAAAAAAAAAGCTATCTGTGGTCTAATCGCACGCTGTGGAAGAGTGCGCTTACATAGGGTTGGGAAGCAACCTGGGAGACCGTGAGTTGAGGCTGCTGATGGCGGTCGCGGAACTCGGCAAGTTGCCCGGGACGCGGGTGACTGCTCTATCGCACTTCTACGAGACGGATCCCGTTGGGGGCGTGGCGCAGGAGAATTTCTACAACGCCGTGGCGCGGATCAGCACCTCTTTGCAGCCGCTGGAGCTGCTTACCGAATTGAAGCGGGTGGAAGTCGAGGTGTTCAAGCGCAAGCCCTCAGGATATTGGGGACCGCGCAGCATGGACTTGGATATCCTCCTTTACGGTGATCTGGTCCTTAAAAACGACCGGCTCACCATTCCGCACCCGAGACTTCATGAGCGGCGCTTCGTGCTGCAGCCGCTTGCCGACCTGGCACCTTCCCTGGTGCATCCCTCTCTCGGGAGGAGTATCGCCGAGCTTTTGGCATCACTTGCGACCGCCGAAAGGGTGGTCAGGGTTTAAGGGGGGCGCGTGGGATTTCTGGTCTGGATTATTGTCGGATACCTGGTGTACCGGATGGTTCGGGGCAAGGCGGCACCCGAGATAGAAAAAGAGTCGTCCGCGACTGAGACCTTTCAGGATCCGGTATGCGGCGTGTACGTGTCGGAGGCAGACGCGGTGGTGGGAAACCTGGAGGGGAAGCGCTTCCACTTCTGCTCCCTCGATTGTTTAAAAGAATTTGAGAAGAGCCTGCAGCATAGGTAACAACACCCAAAAGCGGAGGAATAATGAAGTTTTTTATCGACACAGCGGACGTGAAGGAAATTCGCGAGGCAAATGAACTCGGGCTTGTGGACGGCGTAACTACCAACCCGTCCCTGATCGCCAAGAGTGGCCGGCGCTTCGAGGAAGTAATCAAGGAAATCACCGGGATCGTCGACGGGCCGATCTCGGCTGAGGTCATTTCCCTGGAGCACGACGGCATGATCGCGGAAGCGTCCGAACTGGTCAAGATCCACCCGAACATCGTCATCAAGCTGCCGATGACCCCGGAAGGATTGAAGGCTACCAAGACCCTTTCCGCCCGTGGCATCAAGACTAACGTAACGCTGATCTTCACGCCGATGCAGGCGCTGCTCGCCGCCAAGGCGGGGGCGACCTACGTGTCGCCCTTCGTTGGGCGCCTGGACGACATTTCCCAGGACGGCATGAGAATCATCGAAGAAATCAGGACCATCTTCGACAACTACGGCTACGACGCGCAGATCATCGTCGCGAGCATCAGGAACCCGATCCACGTGCTGAACTCGGCCCTGCTGGGCGCCGACGTCTGCACCATCCCCTACTCGGTCATGCTGCAGCTTGCCAAGCACCCGCTAACCGACGCGGGAATCAAGAAGTTCCTGGAAGACTGGGAAAAAGTGCCCAAGTAGTTCAGGCTGAAAGCAGAAAAAAGTCCCCCTTTGCGAAAAGGGGGACTTTAATTATTAGGAATGAGTGGGATGGGGGTTCAGCCTCGTTTCACTCTTGACTTGCCCCGTTTCTGCGCTGCAGCTTGACATAGATCAGCACGATGACCGAGCTCACCAGTAGCACGATTCCCACCGCATGGTGCGAGTATTTCATGATGAGATCCTGGTTGCTCCCGATGAAGTAGCCGAGGCAGGTGAGCACCGTCACCCAGATTCCGGCGCCCAGCAGCGTGTAGAGCGAGAACTTCAGGTGGTTCATGCCGGAAAGGCCGGCGGGAAGTGAGATCAGGTGCCGGATCACCGGCAACAGCCTCCCGATGAAGGTCGATATCTCGCCATGCCTGAGGAAAAAGGTCTCCACCTTGGCGAACTTCTCCTCGGTGATGAACACGTACTTGCCGTACTTGAGAATAAGGGGGCGCCCCAGGAAGTGGGCAGCAAAATAGTTCGCGTAGGCGCCGATCAGGCTCCCCGCCGTACCACAAAGGATTGCCGCTGCCATGTTCATCTGCCCTTGCTGGGCCAGGTATCCCGCGGGCGGCATGACCAGTTCACTGGGAATCGGGATCACCGAACTCTCCAACGCCATCAGGAGAAAGATCCCCGGATATCCCATCGACCCTATGGTCTGTACCAGCCAATCAATCACTGCATGCATGCGAAACTCCCCTTTTATCTTTGCTAACGACGGGCCATTTTATACGGGTCGGCGCAAAAACACGACTAAAATAATCCCGGGGGCTCCATGAAAAAACAGATCTACGTAATCGGCCACCGAAACCCCGATACCGACTCTGTCGCGTCGGCTATCGCGTATGCGGAACTGAAACGCGCTCTCGGTGTGGAAGGGGTGACCGCCGCCATGGCGGGAGCGCTCAACCCGCAGACCACCTGGCTCCTCGCGCGCCTCGGCATCGCTGCGCCGCTGTATCTTGCCGACGTGCACCCCAAGGTGCGCGACGTGGTCAGTCGGACGCCGGTGTCGATAGCTGCGGATGCTCCGCTTTTAAACGCGCTGCAAATCTTTCACCACAACAGCATCAGGATGCTGCCGGTGCTGGACGCGACCGGGAGTCCGGTCGGGGTGATCCCGCTTTTGAAAATCGCTGAGCGCTCGCTTCGGACCGGGATCGATTCGCTGAGGTCGGTGACGGCGTCGCTCGCCTCTCTCGCGGCCTGCCTGGAAGGGGAATTCCTGGTCGGCGCGCCTGACCACGAGGTCGAGAAACTGCACCTTTTCGTGGGCGCCATGGGGGAGGGCTCCTTTGCCACCCGAATCGCCGGTTTCGACCCAGCCAGCCTTTTGGTCGTCACCGGGGACCGTCGCAACATCCAGCTTTGCGCCATCGAGCGGGGGGTCCGTTTACTGGTGGTTACCGGTGGGCTTCCGGTCGATCCCGACCTGGTCATCCTGGCCCGGGAAAGGGGTGTCGCCCTGCTGACGACTTCAGTGGATACCGTCGCTGCGGTGTCGCTGGCACGGCTCTCCACGCCGGCCGGGTTGCTGGCTGAGCCGACTTTCGAGAGCGTCGCGGTCGGTGAGCCGCTCGGCCGCCTCAGGGAAAAGCTGCTGCACTCCGGGGAAACCGCGGTGCTCGTGCTTGAGGACGACGGCACGCTGGCCGGGGTGGCGACCAAGTCCTCCCTGTTCGCGCCGCTTCCTTATGCGCTGATCCTCGTGGACCACAATGAACTCTCACAGTCGGTCCCGGGGGCCGAGGACGTGGAGATCTTGGAAGTTATCGACCACCACAAGCTCGGCAACCCGCACAGCTCGAACCCGATTCCGTTTATCACCGCGCCGGTCGGCAGCACCTGCACCATTGTCGCCTCGCTCTATCATGAGCACGGGGTCATCCCGAGCGTGTCGGCCGCGTCGCTGCTCTTGGCCGGTATCCTTTCCGACACCGTCATCCTCAAGTCGCCGACCACCACCGAACGCGACAAGGCGGCGGTGCGTCGGCTTTCGGAATGTTCCGGCCTTGACTGGGAAGCCTTCGGAGCCGAGATCTTTGCCGCTTCAGGAGCACTTTCCGGTTACGGGTCACCCGAGCGGGTGGTCGGTTCCGACTTCAAACTGTTCAGTCAGGGAGATTCGCGCTTTGGTGTGGGCCAGGTCGAGGTGTTCGGCTTTGGCGAATTCAACGCCATGAAGGGTGAATTGAGGCGGGCGCTCGCGGCACTGCGTGACAAGGAGGAGCTCGATTTCGCCGGCCTCATGGTGACCGACATCTCCACGGAGAGCACCATGTTTCTCATGGAAGGGGGCCAGACCCTCATCCGCTTCATGGGATATCCGCAGCCTGAGCCGCACGTCTTCGAGATGAAAGGGGTCATGTCCCGCAAGAAGCAGCTGGTACCGCACCTGATCAAGGTGTTGGGAGGACGTTGATGGGCGCTTCTTTTCTAGAACGGGTGCGGGAAGAGGTGCTGGTCGGCGACGGTGCCATCGGCACCATGCTCTACGCCAAGGGAGTGTCGCTGGAGGCGAACTTCGAGCACCTGAACCTGGTCCGCCCCGAGCTGGTGCTGGAACTGCACGGGGAGTATCTGGCGGCCGGCGCCCAGGTCATTGAGACCAACACCTTCGGGGCCAACTTTGTGAAGCTTGCCGCCATCGGCCTGGGCGGTAAGGTCGCCGAGATCAACCGACAGGGTGCGCTCCTTGCGCGGCGTGCAGCGGCCGGTCGCGATGTCTTTGTCGCCGGCTCTGTTGGCCCCCTGGGGCGCGGCAAGGCAGATTTCACCCCGGAGCAGGCGCAGGAGTGCTTCCGCTCCCAGGCTTTGGCCCTTGCCGAGGGGGGCGTCGATCTCCTGTTGCTGGAGACCTTCAGCGAGCTGGAAGAGCTGGAATGGGCGGTACGCGCTGCCAAGGAGACCGGACTGCCTGTGGTCTCCAGCCTCGCCTTTGGAGAAGGCTCCAGGCTCTCCGGCGGTTTCGGGGCGGAGGATGCGGCGCTCCGCCTGGTTGCTGCCGGGGCCGATCTGGTGGGCGCCAACTGCGGTGCGGGGCCGCTGGAACTGCTGGCCACCCTGAAGAGGATCGCCGCCGTGACGGAGCTGCCGCTGGCGGCCTATCCGAACAGCGGTTTTCCCGAGTACGTTGATGGCCGCTACATCTACCTGACCACACCCGATTATTTCGCCGGCATGGCGCTGGAGATGGTCACGGCGGGTGCCTCGCTGGTTGGCGGCTGCTGCGGCACCACACCTGACCAGGTGAGAGAGGTCGCCCGGCGACTGCGCGGGTTACGTCCGATCCCGCGCCGGGTCGCCAGTACCGTCAAGGAAACCGGCAGCGGCCCGGCTCCGACGAGCGCCGGGCCCGGGTTT
>JGI24143J45723_1000554_pt1 | contig 19178 bp, 14 predicted proteins | sample BarGraIncu00432A_FD_45723 | JGI IMG/M metagenome (IMG submission 45723) | reverse complement strand
GTGGGCCCACCAGGACTCGAACCTGGGACCGACCGGTTATGAGCCGGTAGCTCTAGCCAACTGAGCTATAGGCCCGAAAAGCGAAATTAAACTATAGGTTAAAAGCACGGCACTGTCAAGCTTGAATTTTAATGACAACGCCTGCTTAGTACATCTCGTACTTGAGCAAGCGGCATTCTATCGGGCCGTTGTAAAGTACTATCCTGCGCGAGGCCTTGAGTCCGACTGACTTGGCAAGCTCCAGGTTCCCGGTGAATAGGTAGGCCGTGTACCCCTTGCAGCGCTGCTTCATGGTGTCACCGATCTCCTTGTAGAGCGGCTTCAGCTCTTCTTCCTCGCCAAGCCTTTTGCCGTAGGGAGGATTGAAGATCAGTATTCCGGGCCCGGGCGGCGGCGCGAGTTCGGCGATGACACCGCGCCCGAGGCTGATCAGATCTGCAACCCCGGCGCGCCGGGCGTTCTCATGAGCCATGGCGACCGCCGAGTGAGAGATGTCAGAGCCAAAGATCGGTGCCGGCAGCGCAGTCAGCATCCCTGCACGCGCCTCCTCTACCAGGCGGTCCCAAAGTCCCCGGTCGAAGCCGGGCCAGCGTTGAAAGCCGAAGCCCGCGCGCAGCAGTCCCGGCGGGACACGCAGCGCCTTGAGCGCGGCCTCTATCGCAATGGTCCCGGTGCCGCACATGGGGTCGAGAAACGGCACGCTGCCGTCCCAGCCCGACAACTCGACGAGCGCCGCAGCGAGGTTCTCCTTGAGAGGCGCCTCGTGGCGGTCCAGGCGATAGCCGCGCCGGTCCAGCGGAGTGCCGGAACAGTCGAGGCTTACGGTACAGCGGTTCCTGAAGAGTCGGACGTTGACCCGCAGGTCCGGGTCCTTAGTATCCACGTTGGGTCGACTGCCGCAGCGCTCCCGCAGTTCGTCCACGATGGCGTCCTTGGTCTTCAACGCCACGAACCCCGAGTGGGTGAGTGTCGAGTCCCTCAGGTTGCAGTCAACGGCCAGGGTCATGGACGGCGTCAGGTATTCGGTCCAGGGAATGGCGCGCGCTCCCTGATAAAGATCTTCTGGAGTCTCGCAGGGAAACTCGGCGAGCGGCATAAGAACCCGGCTCGCGGTGCGCAGCCAGAGGTTGGCACGGTAGGCCGCCTCCATGCCACCGGAAAAGCGCACTCCGCCCCCCTCCGCGCTGACGTCGGAAACTCCGAGCCTGACCAGTTCGGCGGCAAGGACCTCCTCCACCCCTTTTGCGGTGGTGGCAAAAAACTGCTGTTGTGACATGCAAACTCCTTGGGTAAGGGTATCCGGGGGGCGTGGCAGCAGTGCCCGCCGTGGGGGCACCTTTGACACATGAAAGGCACAAGCCCTCACTCATGAAGATTATACACTTGGATACCAAGACCGTGCAATGCAAAAAGCCCACAACTCTCGGCCCAACCCGATAGAGACCACTGCGGCCCAAGTCCCCGCGTGCCGGGGATGCCAAAAAAAGAGCGGGTTTCTCGAAGACGAGAACCCGCTCTTTAATTATGGCAAGCAAGCTGGGAAAGCGTAAGCCTTAGGCTACATGAAAAGAAAGAAGCCGTTGACGAACTGCAGGACCCCATAGGCACCGATGACCACGCCAAGCACCCAAACGTACTTTTTCTTCAGTAGTGCCGCTATCGAAGAGAGCAGGATGGCTATCTGGAGAAAGATCACCGCAACGCCGAAGGCCTGACTGTGGCGCTGCGCATCATCCCGGACCGCTTCGAGCTTTTTAGCGTCGGCAGTAATCTTATTTTTATCCGTCTCGTACTTGGCAATCTTTGCGGAGTAGCCGCTGATTTTCTGCTGGAAAGCTGCGGCAAGTTCCGGGGTAAGTTTAGCGCCCTGGGTCTTCACCTGCATCTCCAACTGGTCCTTTTGCATCTCGTAGAGATAACTCTTGATGCTCTTGGACTGGAAGAAAGCCCACTGGTCCGACGCCTGAGTCTGGCTCAACACGGAACGGGTGGAAAAACCGCCCCCTTTGAAGGTCGCCATGGTGGCACAGACGGCCAGGATGATCGTGGTCAGCGCAAGATAATTGAGCCAGGGTTCCTTCTTTTCTTCCGCCATTGCTACCTCCTTAGACTAAATTGGTCAGATTATTCCCGCAGCGGGAACCGTGGTTCCCCTTCGGGGCGCTAGCCGCGCTGCGATGAATACCCGGCAAAGGCTCCCATGAGCTTGGAGGCGTCCAGGTTCAGAGGACTGGTCGGAAACTCCGTCGAAAGCCGCTTGAACACCTTCTGCCCCTGCACCTTATCCCCAGACTTTACATAAGCCTTGCCGAGGTAAAAAAGGGTGTCGGGCAACTTGGGAGACTCGGGGAACTTTACCAGCGCCTCGTTCAGACGCTTGATGGCGGAGCGATATTTCCCGGTTCTCAGGTAGAAGCTTCCGACGTAGATCTCGTAATCCATCTGCTTGATCCGGCAATCAGCGAGTTTCAGCCTCACCTCGGCCGCATGCTCGGAGTCGGGGTAGCGGTTCAGGAAGCTATCCATGGCGATGACGGCGTTCTTGACCGGGGTCTGTTCCGTATCGAACCCGGTAATCTGGTAGTAATGGCTCAGCGCCAGCCGATAAAAGGCGTAGGCGCTTTTTTCGTGGGCCGGGTGCAGCTTGCGGAAGTCCTCATAGGCTGCGGCAGCCTCGATGAACCCCTTGTTATCGTAATGCGCGTCGGCTATCTTCAACTCCGCCTGGGTGGACAGTTCGGGTGAGCTGTAACTATCCTTCACCTTCTTCCACTGAGTAATGGCGTCCTCATAATGGCCGCCGGCGTACGCGGTTTCTCCGTCCTTGAAATAGGCCTGCGCGCTTTTCGTCACGGGTGGGGCCGAGGCGCAGGCAACCAGCAGGGCAAGGTAGGACAACAGGCCAAAGTGCAGCAGGGCTCGCAAAGACATGAGGCGACTCCTCTAAAATGTAACGTAAGTCGGCGAAAAACGGGAACTGCGCGGCGCCCGGACCGTGAGTCCGACGAGCGCCAATGAAAAAGGTCCCCGAAAAGCAGCCAAGCGGCTTGTCGGGGACCCTTGGGTCTAACTAGCGGTTGGAGCGCTTACGCATATTCGGGTCAAGCACCTTCTTCCTGAGCCTGATGGAAGTAGGCGTCACCTCGACGAGTTCGTCCTCGTCGATGAACTCCAGGGCCTGCTCCAGCGTCAGGAGCCTCGGAGGGGTGAGCTTGATAGCGTCGTCGGTGCCCGAGGCGCGCACGTTGGTGAGCTTCTTACCCTTGCAGGGGTTCACCTCAAGGTCGTTGTCCTTGGCGTGCTGGCCGATGATCATTCCGCCGTACACTTCGACGCCGGCGCCCAGCATCAGGCTCCCGCGCGGCTGCAGTGCATCAAGGGAGTAGGCGGTGGTCTCGCCCTGCTCCATGGCGATCAGCACGCCGTTCTTGCGGCCCGGGATCTCGCCCTTGTACGGCTGGTAATCATGGAAGGTATGGGTGAGGACAGCAGTGCCGCGGGTCTCAGTCAGAAACTCGCCGCGCACGCCGATCAGGCCACGGGCCGGAACGATGAACTCGAGACGGGTGCTGTCGCCCATCGGCGTCATGGCAACCATCTCGCCCTTTCTCGGTCCCATGCGCTCGATGATGACGCCTGCGTATTCCGAGGCGACGTCGACAACCAGGTATTCCATCGGCTCGTGACGTTTTCCTTCGATCTCGCGCATGATGACTTCCGGCTTGGAAACGGCCATCTCGAAGCCTTCGCGACGCATGTTCTCGATCAGGATGGAAAGGTGCAGCTCGCCGCGACCGGAGACCTGGAAGGTGTCGGCGTTGGAGGTGTCAGCCACGCGCAGCGAAACGTTGGTACGCAGCTCGCGGTCCAGCCGCTCACGGATGTTTCTGGAGGTGACCAGCTTCCCTTCGCGACCGGCGAACGGGGAGTTGTTGACGATGAAGTTCATAGAGAGGGTCGGCTCGTCGATCGCGACGTAGGGAAGCCCGACCGGGTCGGCCGCGCTGGCCAGCGTCTCGCCGATGCCGACCTCGGTGAACCCGGCGATGGTGACGATGTCGCCGGTGAACGCCTCGGGGATGTCGACCTGCTTCAGCCCCTCGTATCCCAGAAGCTTGGTGACGCGGGCCTTGGAGATGGTGCCGTCGCGCTTGATGAGCGCCACGGTCTCGCCGGCGGTTACCTTGCCGTTGAAGATCTTACCGGTGGCGATGCGGCCGATGTAGTCGTTGTAGTCGATGTTGGTGACCAAGAGCTGGAAGGGTGCGTTCACGTCGCCTTCCGGCGGGTGGACGTTCTCCTTGATCAGCTCGAACAGGGGCTCCATGTTCTCGGAGACCTGGTCCATCTCCATCATGGCGTAGCCGAGCTTGGCGCTGGTGTAGCAGATGGCGAAGTCGAGCTGGGCGTCGGAGGCCTGCAGCTCGCAGAAGAGGTCGAACACCATGTCGACGACTTCGGCAGGGCGCGCGCCCGGACGGTCGACCTTGTTGATGACGACGATGGGGCGCAGCCCGAGGTCGAGCGACTTCTTGAGGACGAAGCGGGTCTGCGGCATCGGGCCGTCCAGCGCGTCAACCAGCAAGAGGACCGAGTCGACCATCTTCAGCACGCGCTCTACCTCACCACCGAAGTCGGCGTGGCCCGGGGTGTCGACGATGTTGATCTTGAAGCCGCCGTGATGGATGCTCAGGTTCTTGGCGAGGATGGTAATGCCGCGCTCTTTTTCCAGGTCGTTGGAGTCCATGACCCGTTCGGTGATAGCTTCGTTTTCCCGGAACACGCCGGACTGTTTCAGCATAGCATCGACCAAGGTCGTCTTACCGTGGTCAACGTGGGCTATAATGGCAATATTTCTGATCTTTTCCTGCATGAGTGAACAGCTCCTTTTTTGCTGTGGCTGCTAAAATAAAAAGACGAGCATGGCGCCCGTCTTCAAAAACAGCCTAATATGGCATTTTTTTATGCACTTGACAAGCTATTTTCTTATAATCCGGCGCTTTCCGCCCATTGCGGCCATCTGCTGTTTCTGGATGGCTGCGAGGCTTTCCAGGTGAAACTGCAGCCACATCTCGCCGTAACCCTTCATTTTCATCTTTTTTCCTTCGCGCAAAAGGTCGAGATTCTGCTTCAGGTTCTCGTCACCCGGCAGTTTGCCAAGCCCCTTGGCCAGCACTTCGCACGCCTTGACGTTTTCCCCGCACTCGTTCAGGCAGTAACCGTAGAGGCTCCAAAGCAGCGATTCCTTCGGGGAGGCCAGCACCGCTTTTTCGAAGGTTTCCCGCATCAGGTCGCGCTTGTTGCGCTTCATGTAGGTGACCGCGAGCATCCCCATGGTGACCCAGTTCTTGAAGAACCCCTTCTCCAGATAGGGAAACGCGGTGGTGAACTCCCTTCTAACGAAGTAGACCATGCCGATGGCCGAATTGATCTGGCTCTCCACGTAGATCTGCCACTTGGCCCAGACCAGCGCGCTCTTCAGGTCCCGGATCCCCTTTTCGAAGCGCTGCGCCTGGATGTCCTTCATGGCAGGCTCCATGATCGCCTCGAGCTTCTTGGTGATGTAGCGGGAGATCAGCAGGAAACTTCCCAGGAAAACGACCAGGGCGAGCAGCAGGCCGGCCCACCAATAATGAAACCCTGCGGGAAGCGTAACCAGGAAAAAAGCGACGAGTGCGGCGGCTGCGGAGATGAGGAGATTGTACATCAGTGGTCATCCTTTCGTGATGCTGTTTCAGGTAAGTTATCCAGTAAAACTGCTCAGGGGGTCGTCTGCTACCCCGCTTCCTTGACCAGAGCGCCTTTTTTCTCCTGGTACTTGGCGACGATGATTCGCTTGCCGGGCCTCAGGGCCACCCGCGTTCTCAGGTTGTTCCAAGCCGTGAGTATCCGCGCGGTCACGTTGAAGCGCCTGGCAAGAGCGCTCAGGGTGTCCCCTCGCTTCACCGTGTAATACTTGTTGAATGCCTCGGCCTTTTGCGGAGCCCGGACCAGTTTCGCGGCCGGGGTTGCCGCAGCGGCGGAGGCAACCTGGATCTGAACCGGAACCGTCAGCAGGCGCCCGCGCAGGTGATGCGCCTTCTTCCCCAGGTTGTTCAGTTCGGCGATGGTCTCCGGTGTGGTCCTGAAACGCCGAGCTATGGAGGCGAGGGTGTCTTTACGCTTGGCCCGATACTGAACATTTCTGACCCGCTCGCGGTAGCGCTCGCTCTCGGGAATCTTGGCGTACTCGAGTGCGAAGAGTTCGCTCTTCCCCTTGGGGATTTTCAGCTCGTACCCCGGATAATCGGGGGGGGTGCAGGAGCGGCGCAGTTCCGGGTTCAACTCGCGTAAAGTCAGGGTCGGGACGGCCAGGGCCTTGGCCACCTGCTCCAGGTCGGTCCGGGTCGGGATCTTGACGATGTCGAACTCAATGGGGGGGAGGTACGCCACGTCGGCAAAACCGTACTTGGCGGGCTCTTTGGCTATAATCGCCGCGGCCAGGAGCTTCGGGACGTAATCCTTGGTTTCGCGCTTCAGGTACTCGCCCTTGGTGAGCTCCCAGAAGTCGCGGCTGTTGTACATGTTGATCGCCCGCAGGATCTTGTTCTCGCCGGCATTGTACCCCGCCGCCGCCAGATACCAGTCGTTGTTGAAAAGGGCGTAGAGTTCCTTGAGATAGAGAGCCGCCGCGACCGTCGACTTCAGGGGGTCGCGCCTCTCGTCAATCCAGGGGTCGATGCGCAGCGAGTAGCGCTTTCCCGTTTCCGACATGAACTGCCAGGGCCCAACAGCACTCGCCACCGAGAAGGCGTGCGGGGAGAAGCCGCTCTCGATCATCGCCAGGTAAACCAGGTCCTCGGGGAGCCCTTCCTTTCTGAGCACCTGCCGCATCATCGGGATGTAGCGCTCGGAGCGGGAGAGCCACTTGGCAAAGGAACCACGGGCGGAGTCCTGGAAGTAGCGGGTAAAATAGGCGACTTTAGAGTTGAAGGTGAGCGGGATGTCGGAATCCGGCAAATTTTCTTCCGGCAGTTTCAGATCGAAGGGCTCGGCGGATTGCGCGGCCAGTTCCTGGGCATCCGGAAGATCGTTTTGGGATAGCTCGGCGCTCGCGGCGCTTTCGGCCTCGGGCGAGGCGGAGGCCACTTGGCTGCGTGCGACGTTTTCCTGTCGAGTCGCCTCCAGGTAGCCGGGAGTGCTTCCAGAATCAGGCGGAATCGGTGCGGCTACGGCAGAACCGGCGCTGCAAAGCGCCAGGAAGAGCAGGAGAACCTTGGTCATGGAGTACCTTCCGATGGTCTCCGCACAGTTGGTGCGGGAGTTGCAGAATACCGGAATCGGGGGGGGTTGTCAATTCAAAGGGCGTTTTGCCTAGTAGAAACGGGGTCAGCGCGCCGCCCGGAAAGCGGTGCGAGCCTGCGCATGATGGTCGGGGAAGCTTCGTAAGGGGGACGGCTTAGCGCTTTTGCTTCAACCGGAGGGCGGCAGGGGATCCTGCCACAGGCACTAAAAAGCCCCCTGTTCTTGTTACCAGGGGGCCTCTGGGGAGCGCCCGCCGCATTGTCGGCGGGCTAACTAGGGCAACCCTCTTTGCAGCGGGTAACCGGGCGAATCATATAGAAATTTGTCCACATTTTCAGTCGATCTCCTTTTTCAAAGTTGGATTTTTTTCCCTCGCTGTGGCTTCCCGGAGGATGTTCAAATAGTAATACTCCCCCTTCGTGTTGTCAACTCCCCGAATGAAAAAATTAGACCCGTTAGCCAATTTTTTTAATTAGCGCCAAAAGCGCCCCGTCTTTCAGCTTGAGCGCGGCATGGGGGCAGAGTTCGCGGCAGCAAAAGCAGCGGATGCAACGCCCGTAATCGAACTTCAGCTTCCCACCTTCGATCCGAATCGCTTCCGGGGGGCAGCTGCGCAGGCAGACCCCGCAAAGCTGGCACTTCTGCGCCACCACCTCGGGCCGCGAGCTGAACTGGTTGCGCAGGCGGTTTTTCAGGAACGCGGGGAGGCCAAACTGGAGGTCGGAGAGCTGGGGGAGCCTGAGCGGTCGGCAGAGCGCCCCCTCCAGAGGAATGCCGCAGGTCTCGATCTCCTCCCGGCGCGAGCCGGGGAGGTCGCACTTGCGGGCTGCGTTCTCCAGGTAAAGGAGCTTCTTCGGCACCCCGGCGATCTCGGCGGCAATCAGGTCGACGGCGACCGCGTTGCTCCCGGCGAGGAGGAGCCCCACCTGGCAGGGCTCCCCGCTTCCCGGGCCGTCCCCCTCCATGGCTACGATCGCGTCGACTATGTTCAGGTCGGGCTCCCTGATTTGATAGACCTCCAGAAGCATCGCCGCGAAAAGCTCCTTGTCCGCCCCCGCCTTCAGGTGCCAGGCTGCCTTCTGGGTTCCCACCACCGCGCCGAACAGGTTCTTGACGCAGCAGGTCATGGTCATCATCTCGTGGGTCTTCAGCTTGGGAAGGTTGATGAGCCGGTCCGCCTCCAGATAGGGGCGCGCCAGCTCGAACTCGCGAAAGGTCCCGGCGCCCGCGACCGGAACCGCCTCGGTGAAGGGAACGAACTGGGCGCCGGTTTCCTCTATGACTCGAAGCATGCCGGAGCGCTCGGCGACGCGCCTGGCGCTCCCGAAGCCGGGCGAGTCCCCGACCAGGGCGACCCCGCCCGCTCCCTGCACCAGCTCGATGACCGCGCGCAGTAGTTCCGGGTGCGTGGTGACCGCCGCCTCGGGGGGCTTGGCCGAGAGGAGATTGGGCTTAATCAGCACCCGCTCGCCAGGCTTCACGAAGCGCCCCATGCCGCCCAGCGGCTCCAGCAGGCGGGTTAACCCCTCTACCACCAGGGCGCGCTGGTAGCTCTCCACCCTTTGCACAGAAACTTGATACATGACCTCTCCCGGCGTAAAACTAATGTACAGCGTGCTCCGCTTGTGGTTAAATTCATAGCATGAAAGAGGCTATTGAGCAATTCTGCAGTTATCTCGAGAACGAGCGTAACGCCTCCGTGCATACGGTCTCCGCTTATCGCTCGGACCTGGGGCAGTTCGAGGCCTTTCTCGCCGGCCTGGGAAACTGCACCCCAGAGGGGGTGGACCATCTCACCGTGAGGCGCTACCTGGCCCAACTGCACAAGGGGCTCACTAAAAGCTCAATCGGGAGGAAGCTCTCCGCCGTGCGCGCCCTGTTCCGCTATCTGCTGCGCGAGGGAAGACTCGACAAAAACCCGGCCGAACTGGTCAGCGCACCAAAGAAGGAAAAGCGGGTCCCTTTTCACCTGAACATCGACCAGGTGACCGCACTGGTCAGCGCCCCCGAGGCTACCAGCGGGCTGCCGCTTCGGGACCGGGCGGTGCTGGAGACCCTCTATTCCTGCGGCATCCGGGTGAGCGAGCTCACCGGGATGAATGTCGACGACCTCGACCTCGACGGCGCCACCGCCCGGGTGCTCGGCAAAGGAGGGAAGGAGCGCATCGTTCCCATCGGAAGCTACGCGCGCAGCGCGCTGGCTGCCTACCTTCAGGAGCGGGGGAGCCCTGAGCGGTCCGCCGCGCTGATCCTGAATGCACGGGGCGGCAGGCTTACCCGCCGCTCGGTCGGCCGGATCGTGGACGCCCACATGCTGTTAATCGCCTCCATGCGCAAAGTTTCGCCGCACACCCTGCGCCACAGCTTCGCCACCCACCTCCTGGAGGGGGGCGCCGACCTGCGTGCCATCCAGGAACTGCTGGGCCACGCCTCCCTGTCTACCACCCAAAAGTACACCCACGTCAGCATCGACCGGCTCATGGAGGTGTACGACAAGGCGCACCCGAAGGCCAGGGGCTGACCGGACCGTGCGACGCAACCTTCACGATCGGCAACGACCCTTGTAAGAGAATTCTGTCGCCCCGACTGGAGCCCGTCGCTGACTGCAAGAGATTAACGTCTGATTATGTCAGTTATCTAACCACCAATTCTCTTGCCCTTGCTGAATAATACTGTAGACTTACCCCGGCCCAGCAGGGAGTATTACCTGCTTTTGCCGCCCCCCCGGGGTGCAGCAGGCCGAACCGCCACCGCTCTCACAGGTGGCTAGCTTGTCAGGAAAATCCCTACCCCGGAGCCTAAGTACCGATGACCGATCGCCCCCTCTACAACAGCAAGATACTAAGCGCCTTTGTCAAACTTATCCAAAAGAAGTATCGGCGGGTTGATTTGAGGACAGTTTTCCAGGACTCGGGAATAGAGCCGCATGAGGTAAACGACGGGGGACACTGGTTTAGTCAGCGGCAGGTTAACCAGTTTTACGAAAAGCTGGTTCAGGCCACCGGGCACCCCGGCATCGCCCGGGAGGCCGGACAATACGCTGCGTCAGCAGACTCGCTTGGCATCATAAGAAACTATCTGATCGGGCTGATTGGCCCTGCCAATGCCTTCAATTCCATCCAAAAGCCCTGTTCCAACCTAACCAGGTCCTCCAGCTACGAATCAAGAAAAATTGCCAGCAACAAGGTCGAAATCACCGTCACCCCCGCCGAGGATGTTCAGGAAAGCCCGTTCCAGTGCGAAAATAGACTCGGCTTTTTCGAGGCGGTTTTGACAACCTTCGACTGCAGCATCCCCGTCATAGAACATCCGGAATGCCTGTTCAAAGGTGACCCTGTCTGCCGCTACCTGGTGTCGTGGCAGGAAACCCTCCCGATCCGGATCAGGGCCATGAGAAACCGCTTCGCCCTCGGTGCCCTCGCCAGCTGCGCCTTGGTAGCACCTTTCCGTCCCTGGGAGACCGGGACCATCCTGGTTCCCCTTGCCGCCTTTCTACTGCTGGCCTGCTCCCATGTGGCTGACCATCTGGAGAAAAGGGAGCTTCACACCGCACTTTCCAGCCTCAGGGAATCCACCGACGAGCTTCTTGATCAGACCGGGACCAACTACAATAATGCCCTCATGGTGAATGAGGTCGGGCAGGCTATCAGCAAGCAGGCCGGTATCGACGTGGTACTGGAGAACGTGATCAGGGCCCTGGAGAACCGGCTCAGCTACGACCGGGGCCTGATCCTCTTGGCAGATCCGGACAAGGCAACGCTCGGTTTCCGCATTGGTTTTGGCTACACCGAGGAACAGTTGGCGCTTCTCAAGGAGACCTCTTTCAACCTCAACAACCCGGATTCCAGGGGGGTTTTCGTCACCTGCTTCCGTGATCAGAAACCGGTCCTGATCAACGACTTCACTGAGGTCTCCGGAGTTCACTCACCTCACAGCCAGCTGTTTGCTGAAAAAATCGGTGCGCAATCCTTCCTCTGCTGTGCCATAGTTTGTGAAGGCGAGGCCCTCGGGATTCTGGCCTTCGACAATATCAACACCAAAAAAACCCTGGTGCAAAGCGACCTGAGCTTACTGTCGGGGATCGCACCTGTCATCGGCATGAGTATCCGTAATGCAATCTACATCGAGCGGGAGCGTCATCGGACTGAGCAGATGCGCCAGTCCCAGAGAATGGAGGCTGTCGGCCAACTGGCAGGCGGCATAGCCCATGACTTCAACAACCTCCTTACCGCGATCATAGGCTTCACCACGCTGGCGCAGATGGACATGGAGGAGGATAACCCGGCCTCCCAGTACCTCGATGAGGTTCTGGTGGCCTCGGAGCGTGCCACCCATCTCACCAAGGGGCTGCTCTCCTTCAGCAGAAAGCAGGCCATCAACCTGCAACCGATCGAACTGAACGGCAGCGTCGAGCGCATAGAAAAATTGCTGCGCCGACTCATTTCCGAGGAGATCGAGCTAGTCTTCCGCTTCGCCGGCGAACCGCTCCCCGTCATTGCCGATGCCGGCCAGATCGACCAGATTATCATGAACCTGGCAACCAACGCTCGTGACGCTATGGAGCGTACCGGTGTGCTGACGATTGAAACGAGTTGCCAGGAGGTCCCGGCTGATTTCGTCGCAGACTACGGCTGCAGCCTGCCCGGGCGCTATGCCAAACTTTCCATCAGTGACACCGGAAAGGGGATGGATGAGGCAACCAAAGCCCGCATCTTCGAACCGTTCTTTACCACCAAAGAAGTCGGCAAGGGAACCGGTCTGGGCCTCGCCATAGTCTACGAGATAGTGAAACAGCATAACGGCTTCCTCGGCATCGAAAGTGCGCCGGGAAAGGGCACCAGCTTCAGCATCTATCTTCCGCTACCGGGAACCGATGCCGTTTCCGAGCCTCCGGACGAATTGCCAGCGGCTTCCCCCAGGGGCGCCGGGACTTTGCTCGTCGTAGAAGATGCACCGGAGGTACGAAGGCTTACCAGGCAGGTGCTGGAAAGTCACGGCTACCGGGTCATCGAAGCTGTCGACGGAGCGGACGCGCTGGACAAGTTCCGCGCGCACCAGGATGAAGTCAAACTGGTCATCATGGATGTTGTTATGCCGAAAATGAACGGCAAAGAGGCTTTCGCCGAAATTGTCAGGATGCGCCCCGGCACCAAGGTCCTTTTCACCAGCGGATATACCCCAAACGACGTGAACAGCAAGGGGGTGGACTTTGGCAGGGACAATTTCATCGGCAAACCCTGCCTCCCCCAGGCCCTACTTAAGCAGGTAGCCGACCTGCTTAAGTAGCGGGAAACCGGTTCTTCCGCAAAGCGAAATAAAAGAGGCCCCATCGTTTCCGATGGGGCCTCTTTTTTAAGTAACAGCGGACTTCAGGTTAGTCTTCGCAGAGGTCGACCTTGACGTCCCAGTTTTTCAGCTTCATGGTGCCGTTACGCTCCAGGTTGAGGTGCATTTTGAAGGCGCGGTCCCATAGCTGCGGCTCGTGGCCGACTTTTCTGCCCAGGCAGTCTTTTTCGGCCATGTCGAGGTACGCGGTGAGCTGCTCCTTGTAATCCGGATGGGCGCACTTCGCGATGATCAGTCTGGCGCGCTCTTTGGGAGCCACCCCGCGCAGGTCGGCCAGACCCTGCTCGGTGATCACGCAGTCAAGGTCGTGCTCGGTGTGGTCGATGTGCGAGCAATGCGGCACGACGCAGGAGATGCCGGTCGGGTCGGTTTTGCTCGGGCGTGACGACGGGGTGTGCATCATCTTCAGGTAGCCGTTACGCAGGAAGTCACCAGAACCGCCCAGGCCGTTGATCATGCGGGTACCGCCCACCAGGGTGGAGTTGGCATGGGCAAAGATGTCGATCTCGACCGGGGTATTCATGGCGATGCACCCCAGACGGCGGATCGGCTCCGGTGCGTTGGAGATGGAGAGCGGACGCAGGGTGATCTTGTCGAAATACTTGTCCATGTTGTCGAAGAAGCGCGGGAAGCCATCGGACGCCGACAGGGAGAGCGAGCAGGAGGAAGCGTGATCCAGCTTGCCCGAGTCGAACAGGTCAAGCATGGTGTCCTGCAAAACTTCAGTAAAGACGGTCAGGTTGGAGAAAGGGCCCTTGGCCAGTCCGCCGATAACGGCGTTAGCGATGGAACCGACGCCCGACTGCAGCGGCAGCAGGTTTTTCGGAAGACGACCAGCCTTGACTTCCTGGGTGAAGAACTCGATGACGTGGTTCGCGATCGCTTCGGAGGTGTCATCCTGCTCGGCAAAGGCACGTCCCTGGTCGCGCAGCTTGGATTCGACAACGGCGATGATCTTGTTCGGGTCGCAGGGGATCGAGGTCGACCCGATGCGGGAGCCGGCGGTGACGATGTTGAACGGCTGGCGGTTCGGCGGGATGGCCGGGGTCAGCAGGTCATGGATCCCTTCGAAGGAAGGCTCGCCGGTGTTGACTTCGATGATGATCCTGTCGCAGATCATCAGGATTTCCGGGATAACGCCGCAGGAGGAGGTCGGAACCAGGCTGCCGTCTTCCTTGATGCAGGAGACTTCGATGATGGCGAGGTCAAGCTTGCCGCTCTCGGAATCCTTGGTGTAGAACCCGTAGCCCAGGTCCTGGGCGAACAGGGAAAGGTGCTTGTCGCCCATGCGGATGCGGCCTGCGTTGATGCCGGCTGCGATGTTCTTGCCGGTCTGGTAGGGCCAGCGGCGGTCGATCATATCGTTAATCGCCCAGCGGTCTTCGGTCTCGGCGCCGACGGATGCTCCGATGAAGAGGTTGAACTTCAGCTTGCCCTGCAGGTTATTCTTTTCGACGTGCTCGGCGAGGGCGATGGGTACCACTTTCGGGTAACCGGCGGGGGTGAAGCCGGACCAGCCCAAGTTCATCCCGTTCTTGAAAAAGGGAATGGTCTGCTCTGCCGTCATGACCTTGCTCATAAGGGATTTGCACTTTACGCGGTCCTGCAGGGTGCCGTAACCGGACATGTTCTTCCTCCTGTTTTGTTTTAGTGTCTACATAAAAAAGCAGCCAAACTACCTATAAACTGGACTTAAACCGTCACCTGACCCAACAACTGCGGCAGGAACGCCGCCAACCTGTCGGCCAAATTAGAACCGGATTCTACTGAACCGCGCTTACATAGTCAAGGTTAAAAGCCGTACCTTTAATCGGAGCGCGAAGCCCCGTTATACTTACGATTTAACCGAGGCGACACCTGCTACTCCGAAGGGGGGCGTAGCACCATCAATGTATACAGTATGCAATCTAATCTGAACCGGCTTCGCCGTCAAGAGTAAAAAATCGTTTCCCTTAAGAAACTTTCGTTTGCTGCGCCGGCGGGAAATCCAGCTATTGGCTGATGCGCCACGCTACCCTTGACGTTAACGTCGTGCAGCCGACGCACCCCCCCCCGGCGCGGGTTCCCAGGCCGGCCGATCACCTTAGCGCCGGCCGGCTGTGCGGTCGCCCTTGCCTCTGCAAAGACCTAAGTCATTCCAGGGGCTTTGCCTTAACAATGAAAAACTCAGTCTCCCCGAAGCATACGGTCGGCACACCTTTGTGCTGCTCGTAACTGAGGGAAATCTTTTTACCCAGTCCCTGATTCACCTGTTGGGCCACTGCTTCGTCGGGCACCGTGAAAAAAAACTTTTCCGGAATCGCACCAGGCACGGGCGACATGGTGAGCTCACCTTCCCAGGTCTTGCAAAGCCACCCTTTCTTGGAGAATTTCTGGACATAACCGACCCGCTCCCCGGAGGAGTAGACCCAGTGCAGGGCGCCATAGACGTAGCCAGCCGTAGCCAGAACGGCAACTGTAACCAGGCCGGCGAGGCCGCCCAGAACTCTTTTTTTCATGACCTGCAAATCCATAGGCCTCCCAGGTGCGACAAGATGAAATTTGTTTAAATTTGGCCATGTATAGCAGAAAGTCCGCACCCGGTCAATCGCAGCCTCCGGGAGTAGTCAGTAGGGCCTGCCCGCTAAGCGGTACCCGAGAAATCACTTTCCATCGCTCCAAATTTCCGACCACGCAGGAGACCTCAACCGTAGCTCCTCACTGCCGCTTTTTCGCGGTCCCAAGGACGCCCCTTGTAGTTTCTCAGCAACCTACCGGATCGAGTCGGAATCGGGACAAACTCATGATAACGAGCAAGGCCGCACCCCGGTAATGTGGTGCGGCCTTGCTCGATTCCCTTCGGGGATCAGATTTCGCTTTTCAATAGCCTACTCTGCCTTATATCCGATTCGCACCGCGCCCCAGTGCCGGTTGTTGAAGTATATCGGCGTAGAAAGGTCGTTCATGATTTCGCCGGTGTCCCTCATGTAGGTCTGCAGCAGGAACGGCTCGACATTTTGCGCCGCCTTGAGGCCGGTCTTGTCATTGAAAATCCGCTTCGTCCTGTTGTTGAACTTGTCGGACTCAAGGTCGCCGGTAAGTGGCTTCGAGTAGCGCAGGTTATGGGTTGCGACATAGCCGTGATCGTCGACGCAGATGGCAAAGAAGACTGCGCTCTGCTTGGCAAGCACCTCCTCCTGGATGGGGGTAATGACCTGATCGAAAAACTTGTCGTAGGCGGTGCTGAATTTCTGCGGCGCACTGTTCGCTATGGGGCGATAGTTCCGATCGCACAGATCTGCGTGGGAAATCCTGTTCTCGGCAATCCCTTTTTCTAGTGCCACAACAGCCCTGTCCCGCAACTCCCTGGCCAACTGCTTCATGGTGTCGTGCCGGTTCCCGACACTGAATTTGCCTACCGTCGAGAAGATCTGCTCGGCCACCCCGGTAAGCACGGCAAAGGCTTTGTCGCTTTCCAGCATATCCTGGTGCACCAGCTGGGCGGAATCCGAGACGTGATGGATCTTATCGGAGATTTCATTGGTCGTTGCGCTCTGCTCCTCGGTGGCTGAAGCGATCTGGTTGATGAGACTGGCCGTTTCACCGGCGAGTCCCATGATCCTCTCCAGGCAATCCCGCGCCGCGGCGGATTTCTCCACGCCGTCCTCGACCCGTTCCTGCTCCTCGGCTATGGAGCGCGCGGCTTCCCGGCTCTCGCTCTGGATGCTGGTGATGATCTTGGCTATCTCCTTGGTGGAGGTGGCCGTTCTTTCCGAAAGGATCTTCACCTCGTCCGCCACTACCGCGAAACCGCGCCCGTGCTCACCCGCCCGAGCGGCCTCGATGGCGGCGTTTAACGCCAGCAGCTTGGTCTGGTCGGCGATATCCTCGATTAGATTGATGATGTCGCCAATCTGGATGGAGGAGGATTCCAGCCTTCCCACCGTACCGAGGGTCAGCAGCACGTTTTCCCTGATCTTCATGATGCTGCTGCAGGCGCCGTCGACTACCGCCATCCCCTCGCTTGCCGCGCGGTCGACCTCGGCCGAGAATCCCGCAGCCTGATGGGTATTACCCGCCACGACATTAAGGGTCGCAGCCATTTCCTCTGCCGCAACCGCGACCGAGAGTGACCGGTCCTTTTGCTCGGCGGCGGAGATGACCGTACCGGAGGTCCGGTTCGAAACCTGGCAGAGCGAGACGGAGATGCTTTCGGCAAGCTGATAGAGCACCGAGACGGTTTCCCGCAGCTTTCGGACCAGATGGTTGATGTGCTTGGCGAGTTCGCCGATTTCATCGTTGGAGCGAACCGGGATCTCCTTGGTAAGGTCACCCTCCCCTTCGGCGATATCCTTAAGTTTCTCCGAGAAATAGAGGATGTCCCGCACGACGGTCCGCTTGAAGAATAGGTACATGCTCCCCATCATGGCCACAAAGAAGACCAGACCCGCAGCGACAAGGAGGTAGGTCATCTTGAGCGCACTCTGGTAACCTTCTTCCAACGACGAGCTGAGCACGACCGCACCCCGGAACTTTTCGCCCGCGTCATGGCACTGCTTGCAGCGCTCCTCATTCACCAGCGGCACGATAGCCCGCAAGGTGTGGATGCCGTTTTCCACCTGCCGGGACTCCTGGAGCTTACCGGTGGCCAGAGCCTTCAGCACCTCCGGATTCGGCGCGGAAGCGGAGGACGAGGAAGACTCTTTCCCCTCCGGGTTGAACACCTTGAGATCGAAGCCGAATTTCTTTTCCTTGGCGACCTTGGAGAGGTTCGTCACACCTTTCGAGTCGTCCTTCATCATGAATTCACCAATTTCGTTCATGATGACCGAGGACATGGTGCGACTGTTCTTGGCCTGCAGTTCCATGCTCGCCTGGTACTGCAGCCAGATTGCCAGCAGTCCGACGATGTTGATGCCGATAAAGAGGGTACCCCCGATTATCGCCAAAATTTTTAACATCAGCTTGTTCTTTAACATCAGGCCTCCCGAAGGTCCGGACAGTTTCCTGTCTTGTAGACGTTATCGGCAGGGATTTGCAGCACTTTAGTAATAGAAAAATGAGTTTTCTTTATGAAAAAAGTATTTATTGGGTAACTGCCGTCCCTGTTAAGTCACCGCCAAGACGATTTTAAGAATATGCCAACGTGGACAATTGTTGGCAAGACAGGCTTTCAGACTAGTGCCTAAGCATGACCTTTCCCTTTGAACTGTCTGAGTTACCCCGCGGATCAGATAGTATGGAGCGTGTTCTTCCGGGACCTTAAAGGCGGCGACGCCTCGATGACTTCGGTACCGGATTTTGACTAAGCTTGACCAAGGTCAAGGACGCAGACTCTTTGCCGTGGTAGGATTGCTATACTCGAACTTCACAGGGAGGCGGTCATGGAAGAAATACCTTATGACGAACTTTGCAGACAAATAGTGCAGGCATGCAATGACGCCATTATCTATTCCGACAGAGAGGGAATTATACGGCTTTGGAATTCCGGCGCCGAGCAGATGTTCGGTTTCAGCGCGGGCGAGGCACTCGGCCAGTCACTGGACATATTCATTCCGGAAAACCAACGTGCCCGGCACTGGGAAGGTTACTTCAAGGTGATGCAGACCGGGGTTACCCGTTATCTGAAAGAGCTGCTCGCGGCGCCGGCCCTCGGCAAGGACGGCACGCGCCTATCCACTGAGTTTTCCATGACCATCATCAGGGATTCGACTGGCGAAATCGCAGGCACCGCGGCGGTCATTCGGGATGTCTCCGCGCGTTGGCAGAAGGAAAAGGCGTTGCGGGCGCGCCTGGCTGAACTTGAGAAAGCAGTGTAAAGAAATAGACTAATACAAAGAGCGCAGGGGGAATTCCCTCTGCGCTCTTTTGCATGCATTAACCCTTGGGAGAGTCTTAGCGGATCTGCTCTACCAGGTAATTTTGCACTCCCATCTGGGACATCTGGTCCAGTTGCGCCTCTATATCGTCTATGTGACCTTCCTCATCAGCTAGAATCGATTTCAGCAACTCGCGGGTACCGTTGTCACCCAACTCGACCGCCATTCTGATGCTCTCATTGTAGCCACGGATGGTGCTCTCCTCCAGGGCATGGTCAAACTGGTGCATCTTGGGGACTTCCGGTCCGATGTTTAACTGATTGAGTTTGCTGACGATCGGCCTCCCCTCGAGAAAAAGTATGCGCTCGATCAGTTTCTCCGCGTGTTTCATCTCCGTGATGGCTCGGGTCCGCAGCAGGGTGTAGAGCCGCTGATAGCCCCAGTTTTCGCACATTTCCGCGTGGACCATGTACTGATTCGTCGCAGTCAACTCCTCGGCCAGGCGCACATTAAGCTGCTCGATGATTTTCTCGTTTCCCTTCATGAATAACCTCCCCTTCGCGATTTAATGGCCTTCCGGCCGCCTAAATGATCCGAGAGTTTCCCTTGCCACCGGCTGCGGCAACAACATTGCAATTCGCTAATCATTATACCCAGAAAACTTTTATTGGCAATGACTGAAGGCTGGAAGAGAGCGGGAGAGCGGGAGAGCGGGAGAGCGGGAGAGCGGGAGAGCGGGAGAGCGGGAGA
>JGI24143J45723_1000553_pt1 | contig 19185 bp, 18 predicted proteins | sample BarGraIncu00432A_FD_45723 | JGI IMG/M metagenome (IMG submission 45723) | reverse complement strand
ATGACTCAATTGTGGCAGGTCCAATCGTTATTAATATCGAATCCAGAACTGTTTTTTGCCGAGAAAAGAAAATCCTTTTAACGGCCAAGGAATTTGATCTGCTAACCTTTATGGCAAAGAATAAAGATCGGGTTTTCAGTAAAGATTTCTTATATGAATCTATTTGGGGGTATGAGTCAAGTGGTGACAGCAGAACGGTGACGGTTCATATTCGAAAAATTAGAGAAAAGATTGAAAAAAATCCAAAAGAACCGCAGATCATTGTAAATGTGTGGGGGGTTGGATATAAATTCACAGCAAGTGGTGTTTTGTAAAAGTAGAAATGGGTCCGTAGCTGTTGTCATGCAGCAGATTGAAAGGTGCATATGAATAAACAGATTGAAAATCAAGTAGAGTATTTGAAAACTGAAATTAAAAAATTACAACAGGAGAATAGTCATTTAAAAAAAATACTTGATGAGGCACAAGTGAAACTACAAAAAGAACGAAACTTTTTGTTCTCCTTAATTGATGGTATACCAGCATATGTGTATCTCCAGGCGGATGATTTTTCGATAAAATATGCCAACAAAATGTTTTATGAATTATATGGAGGTTATGATATCAAACCCTGCTATAAAATATTGCATAATCGAGATATCCCGTGTGAAAATTGCATGACTTTTCGTGTATTTGATACAAATGAACCTCAAATATGGATGCATCGGGATCAGTTGACGGGTAAAATTTATCGCATCTATGATTATCCCTTTGTTGATTATGAGGGAACGGCGTTAGTATTGGAGATGGGAATTGATATTACGGCAGATCAAAGAAGTGAAGATAGCAGATTAAATCTTTATGCAAATATTTCCCATGACCTGAGAACGCCGATCACAAAAATAATGGGGTATTCAGAAGCCTTAATCGACGTGTCGTATACATCGGATGAAAATCAAAAATATGCACAGTGTATTTTTAGAAATTCACAAGCACTGGTAAAATTAGTGGATGATTTATTTGAATTGTCAAAATTAGAAACAAGAAATGTACTAAACAAAAAAGTGGTTGAACCAAGCCAGTGTTTTGAAGATTTTTTAGATGAACAAGAATTTTATTTTAGTGATAAGGAACAGAATTTTACCTATCATATTCAAGATAATCTGCCGCTTATTGAGGTTGATATTGCGTTGATTATCGAGGCGTTAGAAAATATTATTGATAATTCAGTGAGGTACACAAGAAAGGGCGATATCATCTATATTAATGTATATTCTCAGGATGATGACCTTATGATTGCAGTCTCTGATACTGGACAGGGAATTGCTCCGGAGGAGCTGAAATATATTTTTAATCGGTTTTATCAGCCGGGAAGTAAAAAACATGAGAGTGAACATAGCGGTCTCGGTTTACATATCTGCAAGACGATTGTTGTCCAGCACGGGGGACATGTTTGGGCCGAGAGCGAGTTGGGAAAAGGCTCGATATTTTATATGAGTATTCCATTTAACGGTTGTAAAGTTAATTAACAGTAGTTGATTTTTAGATAAAACTTTAATCTTTCTTAATAATTTATACCTCGTTAGTTTGAATTTATCAGGTATGATGGTTTCAGTTAAACATCAAAGGCGATGTCATTATCGGCGATGTTTCGAAACATAAAAACGGCGTCAGTAACAAACTGATTGCCGTTTTTGTTATTTTTAAGGAGGATGTTTTTATGGCAAAAATCAAAAGAACGCCAAAAGAAAAAACAATGCTAATGAGCATTGAGAACCAAATTAAAGCAAACAATATCAAATATGTAAGATTTGAGCAGTTTGATCTTTATGGAATTCCAAGAAGTAAAACCGTACCGGTTGATTTTTTTCAAAATTATATTGAAAATGGATTGAATTTCTATGGCGGTATTCTTACCTGTGATGTACAGACAAGATGTGCACCGAATACGGGGCTCGGGGAAGAAGTGACATACGGGGATGCATGTACAATTCCAGATTTAAGTACATTTCAAGTACTTCCCTGGGTGCCAAATACGGCAAGAATTATAGTAGACCCACATTGGTATGATGGAACACCTGTCGTTCCAACGCCTCGAATTATGTTGAAAAACCTGTTTGGGGAATTCGATAAACTGGGTTATGTCGTTCGTCTTGGTTATGAATTTGAATTTTATTTATTTGATGCGGTAACGAAAGAACCGGTATATGGTTCACAGCCGATCTTTGTTACACAGTATAATAATTTCGATATTGACTATCTTTATGACATGATGGACAAGCTTCAAGAGGGTGGATTTAGAATTATCACACAAAACTCGGAACAAGGCCCTGGTCAGCAAGAGATTAACCTGACATACCGGGATGGCATTGATGCAGTGGATGAGGCGCAGGCCTTTAAATATGCAATCAAAGAAATTTCGCTGCAGCATGGATATCTTGCAACTTTCATGACAAAACCGATTATTGACAGATGTGCATCAGGTGCTCATGTGCATGTCAGCCTGATCGATAAAGAAACGGGAGAAAATGTATTTTTGGATAATAATAGCCCTGACGGCTTATCCGATATCTGCAAACATTTTATTGCGGGAATCGCAGATCATGCCGAAGCAAATATGGTTTTTGCAGCACCAACAGTGAACTGCTATAAGCGATATCGAACGGGTGTTTGTGCTCCCACAACAGCGACATGGGGATTTGAAAACAGAAGTGTTGGTATCCGTATAAAAGGATCCCGTGGAAATAGCACTCACGTTGAGACAAGAATAAACTGTTCAGCTGCAAGCCCTTACCTGACAACCTTATCAACATTGACGGCAGGTTTGCTGGGTATTAAAAATAAAACAGTTCCTGCTGCTCCATGTATACATGATGTATGGGCTGACAGTAATGCGGAACAACTTCCTGCTACAATGGAAGAAGCATTTGCGGCGTTTAATAAAGACTTGGAGATACAGGAAGCATATGGACCTGAGTTTGTCAAAGTCGTGCAGGCCATGAAAACCTGGGATATGAAAATTGCGAAAGAAAATTGTGCTGATTATGGAACGCCTGAATTCAAGTCCTATATCTCTGAGTGGGAATTAAATGAGTTTAGAGAAGTACTGTAATTAGCAGGAGGATACGGATAATGAAAGAAATGCCGGTAATTGAATTAAATGGTTCTAGTTACGATATTGGTTATCAACATGGTACGATTTTAAAAAATCAAATTCATGATTTTTACAATACGATATTTGAACTGCATCTGCGTCAGATAGCGGTAGCTACAGATAAAAATACATTACTGGATTACACTGGAAAAAATATTGGCTTTTTAAAGAATTATTCTGGTGAATTATATGAGGAATTACAGGGGATTGCAGATGGCAGCGGCCTGGCTTTTGAAGAAATTGTGTTTCTGAATTCATTTCTGGAGTTGGAAGACATTCGTCCGCCGGAACTGGGGGGAAAACTCCTTAGTAAAAGATTATGGGGATGCACATCCTTTAACATTTTACCCCAGGCCTCAAAAGACAACAAGCCTTATGTCGGACAGACATTTGATATGGAACAGTATTATAGTAAATACAATGTCGTGTTTAGAATACATCCAAAGAATGGGCCAGATCAACTCGTTTATAGTATGGCCGGAATACTCGGACTAAATGGCATGAATTCCAATGGAATTGCCCTTTCAATTAACAAAATTGTAGCCAATGATGCTCGATTTGGGGTGCTGTATCCATTTATCGTACGAAAGGCTTTGGCACAAGTACGGGTAGGAGATGCATTTGGGGCAATCGTTTTTACAGAACGGGCTTCGGGGATAAATTATCAGCTATCTTGTCAGGAAGGTGTTGCCTGGTGTATTGAAGCTTCAGCGACAAACTATGAGTTAATTCCGATACAGGGTGCAATTTCACATACCAATCACTATCTTTCAGCAAACATGAGAAAATTTGAAACAGCAAATTGGCTTTCTCATGGCGGATCTTATGTGAGACATCAGGTCAGCTCCAATATCTTAGCAGAGCATTTAGGCAAAATTGATATTGAACTAATTAAAACATTAACGAGGGATCATATAAATTATCCCAGGTGTATTTGTGCTCATGGGTTTGAAGAGGAAAATGAAATGGATGCATTTGCGACAGTTGCCGCTGTTATTTATGATACAGTGGAAGGCATCATGTATGTGTGTCATGAAAATCCCTGTACAAATAAATATGTGCAAATAAAATTATAAAAATAGTTGAGTAATAAACTCAGACAACTTTGAAGGAGGAAAAATTATGGCGACAGGAATTGGTCTCATTTATGTAGGGTGTGTTTTATTAATTAACGGGATTGGGATGTATCAAAAATTCGATCCCAAAGCACTTGCAGTAATGAATTTTTTTACAGGTGGTTTATACGTAGTTATTAATATTATTAATTTAAGTCATGCGGTATTTACCGGTCAGGACATTAGCGCTTTTTACGGTGTCGGCACAAGTATGTTATTTGGTTTTACGTACCTGTTTGTAGGATGTACAAATTTATTTAATCTGGACGGAAGACCTCAGGCTTGGTATTGCTTCTTTGTAGCAGTTAATACCGTCCCATCTTCTTACCTCGCTTTTAGTGGGGGAGATTCCAGATTTGGGGTGATTTGGTTATTATGGGGTACGTTATGGGGAATCTACTGGATTGCCGGAGCATTTCCGAAAATCAAGCTTAATCCGAATGTCGTTCCAATGGCTACTTTGTTAGTCGCAATCGGTACTTGTTGGATACCGGGATATATGCTGCTGGCAAGCTGGTGGTAAAATAATGTTGTCTTAAACAGTTTTATAGTAAAATAATGCATGATGAGGTTGTTCTAAATATCATATTTAGGATAGCCTCTTATGTGTATAATAAAAGGTGGGCTTTATATGTTAAATTTATTTATTACGTACCAATGTAATTTTAATTGTGACTATTGCTTTATTCATGGATTTGGAAAGAAATATCCGATGCTTATGGAAGCCAAGGATTTCAAAAAATTATGTTTATGGTTAGAAAAACACAAGGTTCCAACGATTGGTATTTTAGGAGGTGAACCGACTACGCATCCGAGATTAGTTCAGATGTTGGAACAACTAAACGAATGTGGTGTTGCACCAGTGCTTTTTACCAATGGATTATTTGAAAAAGAGCTCCAGGAACCGCTGGCAGAGTTGGTTATAAATTTTGTGATTAATTATAATGATCCATCAATGTATACGAAAAAACAATGGGATCGGCTGCAAGATAATATAAAAGGACTAAAAGAATTGGATGCAAGAGTATCTTTTTCCAAAAACTTTTCAAAAGGGAAGATCAGATATGATTACATTCTTGAAGCTGCGGCAAAATATGGAATTACTAATATACGATATGATATTTCGAGACCGAATCCCATGGAAGCTAATAATTATTTTAATTTAGAAGACTCCGAAGTTTTAGTAAAACAGATTTTAGAATTTGTAAAAGCTTGTGAAAGACAAAACATTCATACCGGATTGGATTGTTGTATCCCGTTGTGTTATTTTACCGAAGAAGCACTTGATTATATGCGGAATATTTCAATGAAATTTTCGGGAGTTTGTCATCCATCAATAGACATCCAAACAGATTTATCAGCAACCTATTGTATACCGATGCAGGAAATCAATTTGTCAAATATAACAGAGTATAATGGAGAACTGGAAGTGTTAACCTATTTTAATAAGCAGGTGGGAGCAATTCGAAAAAAAACAGCCCAGGAACGATGCGGCTCTTGTGATAAATTTGGAAGACAGTGTCAGGGCGGCTGTTTGGCATTAAAATGACATGAGTGGACAGGACAGAAAGGAAAATAATTTATGGGAGAAAAAACAGTAGTTACAACATGCACAAGAGATTGTCCCAATTCATGTGGATTATTAGCTCATGTAAAAGATGGAAAAATAGTGAAATTGGTTGGGAATAAAGAGAATCCGATTAATCAGGGAAAATCCTGCATAAAATGTTCGCATTTTATCGAGCGCGTGTACCATAAGGAGCGTGTCCTTCATCCGCTAAAGAAAGTGAACGGTAAATTCGAACAGATATCCTGGAAAGAAGCCCTTGATGAGATCGCGGAAAGAATCAAGACCATCTGTCGGGAAAAATCACCGGAAGCTATTTTATACTATCAGGGATTTGGGGAAAGATCTGCTTTGAAATTGGTAAACCGCCGTTTCTTTAATTTGCTTGGAAATACCACCATCACCAAGGGAACAATCTGTGGCGGGGCGGGTCAGGGCGCTCAAGATCTTGATTTTGGAAACCGGATATCACATGATGTCAGAGACTATCGAAATAGTCATTCAATGATTTTATGGGGTAGAAATCCGGCAGCAACAGGCATTAATGTTCTTCCTTATATAAAGGATATCAAAAAAAAGGGCGGAATGGTTATATTAATTGACCCGGTTAATACCGAGACGGCGCCATTGTGCTCCATGCATGTGAAGCCGAAGCCCGGTACCGATTCTTATTTAGCGATGGCTTTGTCGCGCCTATTACACGAGGCCGGAGCAGAAGATAGCGAATTTTTAGAAAAGCATTGTATCAATTATGCGGAATATCGAAAATTAGTTTACGCACATTCAGTGGAAGAATATGCAGCGATGTGTGATGTTAAGATAGCGGAAATCAAGAAAATAGCCGATGTTTTACTTAAACAGAAACCAACTGCTTTTGTACTGGGATGGGGGCTGCATCGGTGGGAATATGCCCATACAACCTTACGCGCCATCGATGCACTGGGAGCTGTGGCTGGTTCTATCGGAATTCACGGCGGCGGTGTCAGTCAGGGATTTGAGGAATATGCCCCTTATGACTGGAGTGTGTGGGGAGACGAACTTCAACCGGGAAGACGAAAGTTTTTTATGCAATTAATCGGGCCGGAGCTTTTAGCTGCTGACCCGGCAATCGAGCTGGCATTTATAACCGCAGGAAATCCCGTTTCGATGGTGCCGGATGCAAATGTAACAAAAAAGGCTTTTGAAAAGATACCTTTTCTTGTGGTTGCCGGACATTTTCTGGATGATACCGGAATTATGGCGGATATTTTCTTGCCGGTTACCACCTTCTTAGAAGAAAAGGACATCATAGCCTCATATGGGCATGATTTCATCGGCCCGCTGAATCCGGTAATTTCACCGATAGGCGAATGTAAATCTGATTTTGAAATCTTTATGGAATTGGGAAGCCGGTTTGATTTTGCCGATACTTATGTCAAATCATTAGAGAACTGGCTGGAAATTATCATGCGGCCGTCATTGGAAAAAGGCGTTTCGTTGGAAGAAATATTCCGATTAGGGGTCAATAATCCCGATGCACCGGAAGTACCTTATCTTGATCGGATATTTCCAACTGAATCAGGAAAGTTTCAGCTGATGACAGCCTTCGAGCATCCGGCCAAATGGGATTTGCAATATCAGTTTCAACTGATGTCGGTGGCACCAAAAAAATGGATTTGCTCTGAAGTTACCCTGGATAGTCAGACTGAACTTTTAGAGGTTAAAATTAATGAAAAAAAGGGACTTGCACTTGGCTTGGTAGACGGAAAAGAATGCATCGTAGAAAACCAGTTTGGAAGTATTCGGTGCACGGCTTGTTTTGTTCCCGAACAAAGGGAAGATCTGGTTGTGATTTATCGCGGAGGATGGGGACAGGTTGGCCGCAATGTGAATGTACTGACCCGAGGTCTTGTAACAAAAGTAGGAAACGGAACTCCTTATTATGAGACAAGAGTTAATGTAAACAGACTGTAAAAGAGCTAGAATAAGGAGTGAGGGATTATGAAAGCCTTGATTGGAATTACATCCACGCAAGTAGATGATAAAATGGAACTTTTGAAAGAATATGCAGATGCGGTAGTGGCTGGAGGTGGTATTCCAGTGATCATTCCAGCGCTGGAATGTTTTCCTTTTTATGACGAATATCTTTCCATGCTGGATGGTATTTTGATTAGCGGCGGACAGGATATATTGCCGCTTTATTATGGGGAAGAACCAATCGAAGGATTTCGACTAATGGTTGAGATGACACCGGAAAGAGATGCTTTTGAACTTGTTTTGATTAAGAAAGCACTGGAAAATAATATGCCGATTTTAGGAATCTGTAGAGGGCTGCAGGCGATTGTTATCGCCGGTGGTGGTACATTATATCAGGATATCGACACCTGTATCGATCGAACAATGCGGATCAAACATTTTCAGGAATGCTCATTTTGTACAGACACCCATTCGGTGAAACTGCAAAAGAAAACAAAGCTTTTTGAGATCCTTCAAAAGGATTCGGTCATGACGAATTCCGTTCATCATCAGTCGATTAAGCAAATTCCAGATGGGTATATCGTGACTGGACGAACACGAGATGGGATCATTGAAGCGGTGGAATCCGTTCAGCATGAATTTGTTTTGGGCGTGCAGTGGCATCCCGAAAAGTTAATGGAGAAGAATAGAGAATGGGCGAAATTGTTTGGTGCATTTGTTGATAAAGCAGTGGAGTTTAAAATAAAAAGGATGAAAAATAATGGGTGCTGAAAAAATGGAGCTGTTATTTACCTATGGCACTTTTCGCGATTTAACGATACAAGAGGCATTTTTCAAAAGACCAGTCAATATGAAGACAGCCACATTGGAAGGGTATCGGGTATTTTGTGGAGTGGATGGATTCTTTTCCATTTCCGAAGAAGAAAACGCGGTTACAAAAGGATTTGTGCTGGAATTATATCCCCATGAAATGTGGATAGCTGATCAATGGGAGGAAGTTCCTTTTTATGAGCGCGAGAAACGAAAGGTGAGAATCGACAATGATCTGGTTGATGCATGGGTCTATCTAAAATCTTCTGAAGATAGCGGAATAATAGCGGACAATACAGAGATGAGTGCGGCTGTAACAGATGAAGAATTAGAAGAAGAGATTCGGAAGTTTGTTCTGTATCAAAATACGAGATCCATACCGGATGGTGATTTTTATATGATCGCAAATTGTGAAGTTGCGGATGGGGAACAATGGATATTCAGCAAAAACAATACTGTGCAATTAAGAAAATCCTTGAATGATCACTTGAAATTCATGGATTTATGCTGTGCGTCGATGAAAAAAAGAAATTTGATAATTAAGGGTAGGATCATCGGAAATCTTTATTTTTATCTTCCTTCTCATAACATGCTGACAAGAATTCCGGGATCCATTTATTTTTTGGAGAATGAAAAAAAAGTAACAATAATATTAGCTTTCCCATGTATGATAATCGATGTCGATTATGTTCTAAATGCTATTGAAGCGAACCGATTGTTAATCAAAACGGAGAATTGGAAGCAATTCCTGGAAGAATTTGGACTGCGTTGCGGCAATACCATCCAGAAAAAATACTTTGTAAACGGCACAACACCACACTTAAAGCGAGAGCATGAAAAGCGCGTGAATGATGATGTGGAGTGGTTTTATAATGAAGTTCAGAATTGGTATTATAAGAGAATGGAAAATCAGATCGAGTCCATTTTAGCTTTTTTCCCGAGGGGAAGAGGCGATTCTTTTTAATAAAGAAACCCATGTGATTAATCCATATGTTTTAGGGTAAATTATCAGAAACACTTAAATGAAATGAGGTGAAAGAGATGCAGTTGTTTTCCACGTTTGTGATTATTCTGTTAATATTAATCGGCATCGTTCTGTTCTTATGGCTCATCGGATTGCGGATTGTTTCAAACAATAAAATTGCCATTATCGAAAAATGGTGGTCACGAAAGGGTTCTCTGAATATGCAGATCATTGCGCTGAATGGTGAAGCCGGTTATCAGCCTCAGGTCATTCGAGGGGGAATTCATTTCTTGACACCGTTGATGTATAAGGTGCATATTTCGCCCCTGGTTACCGTTCCTCAGGGACAGATTGCTTATGTATTTGCCCGAGATGGGCAACCGCTGGAGCCCATCCAGACATTGGCTAAAATCATTCCCGAATGCAATAATTTTCAGGATGCGCGAGGTTTTTTGCTTAACGGTGGACAAAGGGGCCCCCAGCGAGGAATCATCAGAGAAGGAACTTATGCCTTTAATCTGGCCCAGTTTATTATCATCACAGAGGACAAGATCTATTATCAGCCTATGGGCACAAAGGCTGAAGAAGCGACCATTATGAATATGGCAGCTTTGTTAAAAGACCGAAATGGTTTTACCCCCATTGTCATAAAAGGCATGGATGACAAGGTGGGGATTGTGACGATCCATGATGGTCTTTCATTAACAATGGATGATATTATCGCTCCAGCTATTGGCAATGATCCTTCCCATCCTGAAAACTATCATAATAATTTTCAGGATCCGGAAAAATTCCTTAAGGCAGGAGGCTTTAGAGGAAGGCAGTATCAGGTTCTGGTGGAAGGAACCTACTTTATCAATCGATTTTTTGCAACCGTGGAATTAATCGATAAAACGCTTATCGATGTTGGTTATGTAGGTGTGGTCGTATCCTATATTGGACCCAAAGGTGTGGACTCAACCGGGGAAGACTATAAACACGGAGAGTTGGTTGAAAAAGGGTTCAGAGGTGTTTGGAGAGAACCGTTGATGCCTGGAAAATATGCATTTAATACCTATGCTGGAAAAATAAAATGGATTCCCACAACGAATATAATTCTGAAATGGATCAGCAACCAGACCGGTTTTCATAAATTTGATGAAAATTTGAAAGAAGTCAGCTTGATTACCAAGGATGCTTTTGAACCTTCTTTGCCTTTATCAGTGGTTATGCACATTGATTATCGGAAAGCACCGCTTGTGATTCAGCGGTTTGGTGATGTAAAAATGCTGGTGGATCAGACATTGGACCCGATGGTATCTGCTTATTTCAAAAATATCGGTCAGACTAAAACCTTAATTCAGCTCATTCAGGATAGAAATGAAATTCAGCGAATTTCATCCAGCGAGATGAAGGCAAAATTTGAACATTATAATCTGGAACTGGAGGAGGTTCTCATTGGGACACCGGCTGCATCTGCCACTGATGATAAGATCGAGATCATTTTAACGCAGCTTCGGTCAAGACAGATTGCAATCGAGGAAATTGAGACCTATACCCAGCAGGAAAAAGCCGCTGGTAAAGAAAAGGAATTAAGAGAAGCTGAATCCAAGGCCATGCAGCAGAAGCTGCTCACCGAGTCGGATATCAACATTCAAATTCAGAGTAATGTGGGTAAAGCGGATTATCAGCGTTCGCTCCAGGAAGCAGCCAAGATAAAAGCGCTGGCTGAGGCGGAAGCCGAGAAAGAAGCAAGGGTTGGAGTTGGTAAAGCCATTGCCATTGAAGAACAGGTTAAAGCTTATGGCGGACCAGAATATCAGGTTGTGCAGGATGTGATGACTAAGTTCACATCGGCAATCGAAAAGGCAAAAATTGACATTGTTCCCAAAACCGTTATGAGTATGGGAGGGAAAGAAGGCCAGAGCAGCACATTCAACGCTTTTGAAATGCTGATTGATCTTTTGATCAGTGAAAAGCTGGGTGTTAAACTGAATCCTGAAGGTAAAGTGGATGACCCCCGGGCTAAAAAGATAAAAGAATCGATCATAAGGGGAATGGAACGGGAATTGGAAAAGGAAAAGGAACCTGTTGTTCCGATGGCAAGCACTGAACCGCAAAAAGATACTCCATAATTAGAAATGAAATAAACAGCTGTTGTGATGTTAAACGACAACAGCTGTTTTTTATGCAGGTTAATGATTCTAAAAATAATTGATATGATTTAATTTATCCTAATACCAGATCGCCAATCAGTACCCCTGAGCTTTCAATTTGATTATCGCTGTTGACCACTTCTTTGAATTCATCCACGATCTCATGAATTATATTTTGTGTCCCAACAGTACTTTTCATTTGCTCAGACATATCGGAAGATATCTCATTAATTATCTTGTGGTTGAAACAGTATCAACCCATGCTTTATATATATTTTTGATATGTTATAGACATAATACATTTGATTCTTTAATTTTTCAAGCTATTTTTTTAATATTTAGAAAACATATAAAATTAAAATGTCCAGAAATAGTTAGATGCAAATTCTAGAAAATGAGATAAACTATACATATGAGAGACACATGAGCGGAAAATGTGTTCGCTGATCGTATCTTATCTGTACTGTGATTTTTGCATCTGTTTATTTGGGTTGTTATATGGGTAAAAGGAATACATTAAAGTTCAGTAAGATTGTTTAAGAAAAGGAGAGTCGCTTTTATGAAAAAAAACAAAATTAAAATAACAAATAAATTTGTAGGTTTTGTCGTAGCTATCATAATGATTGCTTTAGGAACAATCATCTTTTTGTTGCCGGAACTTGCGTTGAATGTAGCGTTGTGGATCTTTGTTTTTGGTCTTTTGCTTTTTGGCGTCTTTCAGATCATTCGGTTTTTTAAAGATGAACAAAAAAAATATAGGAAACTCGTCTTTGGATTAGTAATTTTCATTTTGGGTATGAGTCTGTTATATTCCGAAGACCTTTCAAGAGCCCATATTCTGGCAATCCTCCTGGCTTTCTCAACCTTGTTTTCAGCCATCGATCAAATAAAGGCTGGACTAGGGTTGGGAAAAAGCAACCAGAAGAAATATCAATGGCTTCTCGTTGCTGGAGTATTAAATATTTGTTTGTTTGTTTTCTTTATATTTAATCCATTTGTTCATTTATTTGCCACCGCCATTCTATCAGCTGTTTATCTGATTTTTGAAGGAGTGGCTCTTTTGCTTGAATCCATTTCAACCGATAGTTAGTTGTTGAAATGAAAGAATACAAGGACTAAAATTTAAAATTTTCATTGGAAAAGAGCCTGGTACAGGTATCAACAACCACATTGTCATAATAGTTGCCGCTGTTTTTATTTATCTCAGCTAAGGCACAGTTTAAGCCGAGAGCAGGTCGATATGGTCGAAATGAAACCATCGCTTCCACGACATCAGATACTGAAAGTATTCTGGTATCGATTGATATGGCCTCACCTTTTAATCCATTTGGATAGCCACTTCCATCCAGTCTTTCATGGTGTCCCAGAACGATATCGGCAATAGGTCTATTAAATTCAATTTCTTTTAACACTTCGCAACTTACTTTTGGATGAATTTTAATCAAACGAAATTCATCTTCACTGAGCTGTCCGGGTTTACATAAAATTTCTATTGGTATGGCAATCTTCCCAATATCATGCAATAAGCCTGCTATTCGAATACCTTCCACAAATGAGGCGTCATATCCCATTTCAACTGCAATTGCACAGGCGAGTTTACTCACTCTTTCTTGGTGTCCGGCCGTATATGGGTCTCTTTTTTCAACAATTAATGAGATTGCATTAATTACTGCTTCAGTTAATTGTTGAAAACTTGCCAAACTATTTTTAAGATAGACATTGGTATCAATTAACTCCATTGCCATTTTTTCATTCTGCTCATTTTCTTTTGATTCGTTTAAAGCTCTTTCTATCGAATGTATTAATCGACCCAGTTTATCTTTCGAGACATAATCTGTGGCACCTTGCTTTAGTAGTTCTACAGCTGTTTCCTCACCAATAAATCCGGAGACACATATAAATGGTGTATTCGGGCATATCCTTTTCACATGGGTTAATGCAGCGAATCCATTAATATCAGGCAACATGAAGTCAGATAAAATCACATCATATTTACTTGAAGATAGTGCCAAAACAAAATCTTCTTCTTTCGCGACAATATCCATTTTAACTTTTGATTTAAAATTTTCATTTAAACACTCAACGATCAGTTCAGCGTCCAGTGGAGAATCTTCTAATATAAGTATTTTCAAACAGTCTTTCTTATTCATACTATCTCCTTATTCTGGCGGCAACTCATTAATAAGTGTCCAAAATATTATAATCTGTTTTATGATGTCAATTAATGCAAGAAAATTAAGTGGTTTTACAACATAAGCGTTTACTCCAAGATTATAGCTTTTAATTAAATCATTTTTTTCTTGAGAGGAAGTAAGCATAATGATCGGGATGCTTTTAAAATTTTCATCCTTTTTAACAATAGCTAAAAATTCAAGGCCATCCATTCTTGGCATTTTCAAATCAAGCAAAACCATACTGGGATTTCCAGGCTTCCTATTTTTATATACCCCATTTGACGCTAAATACTCCAATGCTTCTAACCCATCATTAGCTACAATTATTGGATTTAAAATGTGGTTCTCTTTTATCGCTTCCAGGGTCAGTTCAATATCTAAAGGGTTGTCGTCAACATAAAGGATCGTTTTCAGTTCCATGTCTTTTCGCTTTCCTTTCTGTTAATCAGTGAGAAATAAAAGGTCGCACCTTCTCCGACTTTGCTTTCAGCCCAGATTTTTCCACCATGTCTTGTGATAACTCTTTGAACGGTTGCTAATCCTATTCCGGTACCTTCATAGTCCTTACGTAAATGCAATCGTTGAAAAACAGTAAATAATTTCGATGCATAATTCATATCAAAACCAACCCCGTTGTCTTTGATATAGTAAATAATCTCATTTTCATTTTCAGTTGCTCCAATAACTATTTTTGTCAAATCTTTTTTTCTTGTGAATTTAACTGCGTTTTCGATAAGATTAGCCCACACGGATTTCATCATCTCAAGATCTCCAAAAGCTAAAGGCATCGATTCTATCTTAAATTCTATTTTACGGTCAATTTCCTGTTCTTTTACAGGTTGAATCAAAGTGTCTACTATTTCATTCATATTGAGAAATCTTTTATTCATATCGATTCTGCTACTTCTTGATAAATGGAGTAGTCCCTCAATTAATTCTCCCATGTTTTCGACAGAAAAAGAAATCATATCCAGATAATGTTCGCCTTCTTTAGGAAATAAGTTGCCATATTTTTTTAACAAAAGCGAAACATATCCTGCTATATGTCTTAGCGGTGCTTTTAAGTCATGCGATATGGAATATGAAAATGCTTCTAACTCTTTATTCAGAGATTCAAGTTCTGCCGTTCTTTCCATTACCCGAAATTCTAATTGATTATTGAATTCTTCTATTTTATCTTTTTGAAAGGCAAGCTTTTTATTAGCATTCACTAATTCAGCTGCTCGTTTATCTTTTTCTTTATTTTGAAAGGCAAGCTCCTTATTGGCAATGATTAACTCAGCAGCTCGGTCCGCTTTTTCTTCACTTTGAAAGGCAAGCTCCTTATTGGCAATGATTAACTCGGCAGCCCGATCAGCTTTTTCTTCACTTTGGAAGGCAAGCTCTCTATCAGCAATAATTAGCTCGGCGGCCCGATCGGCTTTCTCTTCACTTTGAAAGGCCAGTTCCTTATCAGCAATAATCAACTCGGCTGCTCGTTTATCTTTTTCTTCATTTTGAAAAGCAAGCTCTTCATTTACAATAATTAGCTCTTCTGCTCGTTGTTTAACTAATTGTGTAAAATTATTTTTCAGGTGGATTAGATCATCTTCAGCTTTTCGTGTAGTGGTGATATCGCTTCCGGCAGCAAATACGCCGATTATTTTTCCTTCGTTGTCTTTGTATAAGGATGCATTAAACAAAAAGGGAGTAGTGGTTCCATTGATATGTTTGAGATTAAGTTCATGATCAACAATTGCACCTTCTCTTATTATTTGTTGATGTCCAGCTTGGGCTTTATGAGACTCGATAACATAAGTTGAAAATTCCTTTCCGATTAGCTTTTTTCTCGGCAAACCCAAGGCATTTTCTGTAGCTGTATTAACATCAGCAATGATTCCATCCAGTCCTATGGTTACAAAAAGATCCAGACTAATTTCGAAAAAATTACGATAGTAGTTTAATTCTTTAATTATTTCGGTGTTCTTTTCTTCTGCGAGTTCTTTAGCGATGATTAACTCTGCTGTCCATTTTTCTTTTTCTTCATTCCCTTTTATTTCCGGGTCAATTGATTTTTGAGTTATTTCATTATTTGTTGGATTGCAGAATTTGTTAGTCATAGGAGGTCTCCTCGTCGAATCGTTTTAGTTAGTTGAAAATTTGTTCGCTGATTTTTTTGCCCATTAATCTTATGATCCATATAAATTCTTAAAAATACTTTATTTTAATACAGTATTTATGCGTTTCTCATTTTAATAATGGAATTATCTTTTGCACAATGCTGTTTTCGGAAAATGATGATTATAAAAATAAAAATGAGCTCCGCTTTCATAAAATGATGAATCGTAAATCAACAAAAAACAAAAGATATACCCTATCTTTATAGTCTAATTGATCAGAATGAAATATACAATAGCAAGTTAAATAAAGATCACAAAATAGGACTCAGTATCGTTTTGAATAGTTTTTAAGATTATTTATAATGCACAAGCTCACCTAGACACGGAATCAGAATTTTTCAGATAAATCTCCGTAAGTTTCTTTATATTTAGAGGTGAACTTTCGGATTGCTGCATTTATCTTTGAATATAAAAATATGGTTAGGGTGTAAAAGTATTTTTCACCACATTTTTCACTCCGTATAATAATTCTCTCCAACTGAGGTCTGACTAGACACAGAATTAAACGCAGTGGAGGCGACAGAATGATGTCATTTAAAATCAACAAAGAACAACAACTAACATTGGATGATTGTTTTTTACAGGTGGACGAACGGACAAAGAAATTTGTTTTGAGTTCCTGGGCAAAAGGTTTTTCAGAAATCATTTTCCCGGCGATTAACGAGGAACGGTTTTCGGTATTGTACAGTGAAACCAAAGGTTCCCGGCCCAATAATCCGGTCAATGCAGTGGTTGGTTCACTGATTTTAAAAGAACTGTTGCGTCTGACCGATGATGAGCTGTTGGCCAGTATTCTGTGTGATGTGCGGTTCCAGTATGCGCTCCATACCACGAGTTTCAAAGAGCAGCCCTTTAGCGACCGAATCTTCAGACGCTAAAGGGAGCGACTCTATCTGTATACACTGGAAACCGGAATCGATCTGCTTCAGGAAGAAATGGAATCCATGGCGGAAGCATTTCTGGATTACCTGAATATTGAACCATCCATGAAACGCATGGATAGTGTGATGGCGGCTTCAAACTGTAAACGATGACCCGTCAGGAAATTCTATACATCTGTACCACAAATATGATAAAAGCCAGTTGCCAAGCCGATAAAAAGCATAAAGGTTATGTGGGTAATATCGTTGAAGCCTTTGATGATCAGAGTGCCATCATTACTGGCTATGATTATGACATCAACAGCCACAGCGATAGTCAATTCTGCAAAGAAACAATCAACAAGTTGGGACATCAGGATGAAGCGACCACCTTGCTGGTCGATGGCGCCTATGCAAGCACTGACAATCACGAACAGGCCACCCAAAACAATATCGAATTAGTCACCACTGTATTAATCGGAAAAACACCCAATCCCGTACAGGGTGATTTTATGCAGCCATACATTACATTATTTTCTTTCGAGACATCATTGGGGTGGAAATAATTTGAGTCTGGCTGCATAAAATGGGTGTTTTTGACACTCTAACCAAATATTAATTAAAATGAATTTAACCTAATTAAACATAGTTAGATATAACCAATTGAAATTAATCATAGTAAAACGCAATTAATGGATATTAAAATGATTAAAATGAAACAATCATTGAAAATAAAAAATACGGATAATCTCAACGGTTATTGAATTTTAAACAATAGAAGAAATCAATTAAATAGCTTTAAAAAGCCATTTAATTGAGAATGAAGATAGATATCAAAAGAAAAAAGAAGAAAAACTTAAGAGACTTTTAAGTTTAATATGTTTCAATATAAACAATAAATGATAATCTAAAAGATTGTCTTAATAAATTTAAATCAGGAGGCTATTATGAAACTAAGTGCAAGAAATCAGCTAAAAGGAAAAATTATCAGTATTGAAGAAGGCGCTGTGAATGGTATTGTAAAAATCGACATTGGAAATGGAAACATTATTTCATCAACTATTTCATTGGCATCAATTAAAGAATTAGATTTAACCGTAGGTTCTAGTGCGACAGCAGTAATCAAAGCAACCTCTGTAATGTTGATGGTTGATTAATTTAAAATTTAGGATTTTTGAAAAGAAAAAAGGGCTAAGATAACCGGATAAAAAAGCGCACCCCGAATGTTGGATTTTCATCTAACATTCGGGGTGCGTTTTTTGTTGTTGTTGAATTATACGATTATAAAGTATGGTTTGAATTCAAAGCCAACTTTATCAATAACAAGTAACAATCTCTCAATTGCTTTATTTGCAGTTCCGATAGAAATGGAAATGGTTTTATTCGAGGGGATAGTATTGAAAACAATTTGCTTTTATGTTAAAGTGATCATGTTATACTTGATGTAATGTGATAAATGTTTTTAACAATTTAGTTTCATAAAAATATTGGCGTTAATAGTGAGGGTATCGCACTTTTTCCGATACCAAGAATTACGCATCAAATATGATGTAAGATCGACCTGTTACGAGAGTAGCAGGTTCTTTTGATTTTACAATAAAATTTACTGATGAGGTTAACGAATAGATGATTACAAAAGAAGAAATTGAAAAGAAAATTACGGAATATCCGATCTTTGAGTATGCATTTTTTGATCCCGCTGAACTCAATTTTCATCAGGCGGTGAGAACTATCTGTAAAAATGAATGTCCGCAATATGGCAAATCATGGTCTTGTCCTCCGGCGGTTGGAACACTGGATGAATGTAAAGGTCGGTGTACAAGTTACGATCACGCCTTTATTTTCAGCACCATATCTGAAGTCAGCGACATTCTCAATATGGACGAAATGCTTTCAACCAGAGAAGAGCATATTCAGATCGTAGACCAAATAAAGAAAAATGTTTTTAGTGAAAATGATGATATCCTTATCCTCACGGCAGAATCGTGTGCCATATGTGACAAATGTGCATATCCGGATGAAGCCTGTCGGCATTTAGATAAAATGTATCCCTGTATTGAAAGCCAGACAATCAGTGTGACAGACATATGTGAAAAGCATAACCTGTCATTTTTCAATGGTTATAACGTCGTTACCTGGTTTGGCATGATCCTATTTTAGGCCATTAGATAGTGTGGCATTATTAGATTTTCATTATGCAGGAAGATACTCATACTTGTTTGTCAACAGTAATAATAGATCATTGAGATATGTTTTATCGTAAGGTATAATTTAAACATAAAATACAATTAAGAGGTGACCTGTAGTGGCGG
>JGI24143J45723_1000552_pt1 | contig 19210 bp, 15 predicted proteins | sample BarGraIncu00432A_FD_45723 | JGI IMG/M metagenome (IMG submission 45723) | reverse complement strand
TACTAAATCTCGCATGTTAATGGCGCCTTTGCCTTCAATATTAGCTGGACGGGTTTCTAGTTTCACCACATGATCTTGACGTAGTTGTAGCTCAGCGGCATCCTCGATAGTAACAATCCGCTCATCGTCAGGAATAAAGGATGATAATATATTAAGGGTAGTCGTTTTACCTGAGCCGGTTCCCCCAGACACAACTATATTGAGCTTACCTTTTACACATGCCCGCAGGAAATCGGCCATCTCTTGAGTTAAGGTGCCAAAACCAATCAAATCGTCAATCTGCAAAGGATCTTTTGCAAATTTACGGATGGTAATACACGGCCCCCGTAGCGCCAGTGGTGGAATAATAGCGTTTACCCGAGACCCATCAGGCAGACGCGCATCAACCATAGGAGAACTTTCATCAATACGTCGCCCTAAAGGGGCAACAATTTTTTCTATCACCTGCATCACATGGGCATCATCACGAAAACAGATATCCGTCAATACCAATTTGCCTTGACGTTCAACATACACCTGACTGGCGCTATTCACCATAATCTCAGATACACTCTCATCTTTCAGCAAGGGATCGATTGGTCCGAAGCCCAGTACTCCATCCACTACTTCAATAATCAAGCGCCTACGGTCACCTCGCATCACAGGTACAGCTTCTTCATCCATCACCCCATTAGAAATCTTGGCTACAAAATTTTCTAATAGCTGTTTATCAACATTTTTATCAGTAAGGCCCTTACTTTCCTCCAGACTCATTTCATCAACAATACGCTTATGTATACGCCCTTTAAGGCTCTGAAACGGATCAACCTTAACCATAATAACAGGCTTACCCTTATCTCCACTTAAAACAGGCTGTTCTATTTGTTTTTGCGCTTCTAAACGTTTTAGTAGGGACATTATTTTCGCCTCATCTCTTACTCTAACATTCTTAGCATTTACTCTACTCGTATGGGCGTAGCTCCATACGCAATGGATCCCGATGGGGAAATTGGCTCACTAGTGGAGTAATGGCCTGCACAGGCTTGGTGACAGTTACAGTGGTTTTGTAATACAAAAAGACTTGGCTTATGCCAAGTCTTTTGCGCAGGCAGATGCCTTTGTCTATTCACTGATATTGACAGCATGATACAGTTGAGTATCAGTGGATATTTGCAATTATATAAATTTATTATGTTAGTTAATTTTAAGTTTACCGCCAAGGCCCACAAAAAACGTATTAAGTTCCCCAGCAAATGTTCCCATTCCAACCATTACCGCTACCGCAATCACGGCTATGATCAAACCATATTCTACCATACCTTGACCCTTCTCATTACGGAGCATAGTTCTTACATATTGAATTATTAACATGACTATTCCTCCCTTCAACTATTTATTTTTTATCATATTATGTATATATCATTTCTTAATTAAAGTATATCAGATTGCTCGAACCTTACAATAGGTATTCTTTCCCATCTTTTTCAGTTAAAAAATAGGTCCTAAGTAGTATTACTTAGGACCTATAATCACTATTTTAGTTGAACTTTAATAATTATCTTAGTACCTTTACCTTTTGCAGACTTGATCACTAATTGACCATTTAAAAGACTGATTCGTTCACGCATACCAACTAGACCAAAGCTCTCACTGCCAACATTATCTGCAGTATCAAAACCTTTGCCATTATCTTCAATGGTCACCGCCACCATATCTCGGCGAAATTCCATCACAATATTAATTTCACTAGCCTGGGCATGTTTCTCAACATTATTAACAGCTTCTTGGATTGTTCTAAATAAGCCGACTTCTACATAAGAATCCAGCCGCCGTTCTACACCGAGTAGTCTAATTGCTGAGTTAATGCCGCTACGCTCTTTGGTCGTCTCCAAAAACCGTTTAACAGTGGGAATCAATCCCAAATCATCCAAGGTCATTGGCCGGAGATCAAAGATAATTTTACGAACCTCTTTAAGACACATCCTTACCTGTTCCCTCAAATCGGCAAGTTCTGTTTTGGCCCGCTCCATGTCAATATCAATCAGTCTTTCACAAACTTCTGCCCGAAACACGATATTTGCCATAGCCTGTGCTGGTCCATCATGAATCTCCCTAGACACCCGACGACGTTCTTCTTCTTGGGCCTTAATAATTTTGGAGCCAAATAGCTGGCTTTGTTGCATGGACTCAATCTTCATTACCACACCGCCCATATGATCTCCTAGATAGCCTAGGACAGCGCCCACCTGAGTGGTTAATCCTTCTGCCTTAGCTACTGTATTTTGCATAGATCGTAGTCTAATTTCTAATTCATCTCGCTGTTGACGCATATTTTGTTCCTGAGACCGAGCCACTGCGAGTTCCACCTGTATATTTTTAGCCTCATCATAAGCTGTTTTAATATTTTCTTCTGAACGTACGCCAAAATTACGACTGACTTCCACCAACTTAAGTCTGAAAAACCGTTCTTGTTTCTCTAGCTCATCCACTTTGAAAATAATATCGATGGTTGCCTGTTTGACACGCTCCACGTCTTTTTTAGTATTTTCCACTTCATTACGAGCTCCCTCGTAAATCTCGTAAATCTGATTTTTTCCCATTTCTATAGCAACTATTGTTTTTTTAACAATAGCGTCCAGTGCCTTCGTGTCTAAATTCTCCATATCGTCACCCTAACAATCATATATATTAATAATTGTCTATTCGCTAAAATATAGATGCTCACCTGCTAAAGCTGTTGCAATACAATATTTAACAATTTACATTCTCTACATTATATATCAATATTAATAATTTTTCTAATAACCAGCATGCCAATGCATTGACTGAGCACACCAGCTGCCAACATTGCCCGCCCCAAAGGATTGACAAATAAGATTTTAATGTACTCAGGATTAAGCAAATAAATAGCGCCACCCATAACAATAGGGAGCAATCCGATAATAATTCCCGAAATTCTGCCCTGGGCTGTTAATGTCTTAATGTGCCCTTTTATTTTAATCCGCTCTCTAATGGTATTAGCAATATTATCTAAGACTACTGCCAGATTGCCCCCTACCTGCCGCTGAATGAGTACTGCCGTAATGACCAGATCCAAATCATCACTATTCACCCTTTTGGCCATATTATTCAGGGCATCTTCGGTTGTTATCCCTAAATTCATTTCTTTAAGTACTTTGGCAAATTCCTCACTAATTGGTTTCGCCATTTCTCTTGATACCATCTCAATCGCCTGCATAAAACTATACCCGGTCCGTAATGCATTAGCGATCAAAATTATCGTATCACCTAATTGATTATTAAAGGCTTTCCTGCGTTTTTCTATCACTATCCTCAGAATAAATAACGGAGTCCCAACTCCTATCATAGCACCAATCAGACCAAACAACATACTGCCACTTAGTAGCACTGGTACAAGGGAGCACCCTAAGGCAACGCCCAGGCAAATGACGATGAACTCTGAGCCACGTATTGGTAAGCCAGCTTGAATCAGTTTATGTTCTAACAATAGAGACCACTGCAGTGATTCGAAGTGTTTACTCATACTTCTAATCACTAATTGCCACCTATTAGACTGAGGGCTCATATAGGGTAATGATTTTGCTAATAATACCTGTTGATCAGGCGGACGCTCTTTTACATAATGATCGAAACGGTCACTGATCATACCTTGATTGGCAGTCATATAATTATAACACAAGGTACTGATCACCAATAAGGTTATAAAAGCTAATACGGCAATCAAGACTATCATCGTCTTCCCCCTTAGCCAAATAATCGTTTAAATCTACTCACCATACTTTTGCGTGGGACTGGAACCTCTAATTCTACATTGGCAACAACCATTGCCAGATTGAATACACTTTGTGCGACGACGGTTTCAGGATGACTAATGACAAAAGGTATCCCTCTATTGACCGCCCCCAATACTGTTTTGCCATCACTAGGTAAAGTCGCAATAAAATCATAATGCAAACTTTCTTCTACCTCACTGGTCTGTATACCGCCTTCGGAGCCCTCTCTATTCAACACCACTTTAATCTTGTCCGGTGAATAATTTAGAGATTCCATAATCTCCAAACCTAACTTAACATTCTTTATGGCCGGCAAATCTAGTGATGAGACGACGAGTATACAATCAGCGGCATCAAGGACACTGAGCATAGCCTCATTAAAAATTGGGGCAGTATCTACGATGACATAATCAAACATTATTACCATTGTCTTTAAGATTTCCGTAAAATGCCTGGCCGTAATAGAATCCGATTGTTCAGGACGTAGTGGTGCTGATAAGACTTTGACTTTATCATTATAGTCAGTTAAATAACTTGCCAGTAAGCTACTATCCAGATTATCAATATCTCGCACCAAATCAGCAATCGTTGCCTTAGGAATGATATTCAAAAATAATGCCACATCACCAAACTGCAAATCAGCATCAATAATCCCCACACGAGCGCCTAACTTATCCGCCAATGCGACTGCCAAATTAGTGGATATTGTGGTTTTTCCCACACCACCCTTAGTACTGAATACGGTAATAATTTTACCTTTTTCTTTTTCCTTTTCCTTTATCCCAATCTTGAGGGCATTTTTACGTTTTTCTCCACTGTTATATACTTGTTTTACTGCCTGTAACAGCTCACTACCGGTAAAAGGTTTGGTCAAGTAATTCTTAGCGCCAGCAATCATGGCGCGACGCAGATATTCCTGTTCCCCTTGCACGCTCATCATAATAATATTCACGTCCGGTACATCAGCAGTAATAACCTCGGTAGCTGCAATACCATCCATCCCAGGCATATTAATATCCATTAGGACAACATCGGGTCGTGTCAGCTTAGCTTTTTCAATGGCTTCTAAAGCCGATGCAGCTTGGCCAACAATCGCAACTTCCGGATAAAACTCAATTAATTTACAAATATTTTCTCTGATGTCTGTTATATCATCAACGATGAGAATTCTTATTTTTTCCCCCATCTTGGTTCCCTCCTAATGGGTCTTCTTTGATAAATTCTTGCATTTCTGTTGTGACGTGAGGCAGATATTCTGCCGGATCGACAATGGTCGGCGTCACCAAAATAACGAGTTCGGTTTCACCACGACTATAGGAAGTACTGGTGAATAGTTTCCCTAGAATCGGGATGTCTGACAAAAAAGGTACTTTCGTGATATCCTTGCTGGTTTGGCTGGACAACAGTCCACCAATAGCCATTGTCTGGCCTGAGGATAGGGCAATAAATGTTTCAGCCTTATTCAATTTAATTGGTGGTATATTCATATTACTACCAATTTCGATTTTATGGGTAGAATTCCAATCCAAAGAACTGACTTCTGCTTTAATTTTGCTGTTAATAAGCCCCTCGGCATTGACTTCTGGTGCTATATCTAGTTTTATACCATAATCTTTCCACTCAATGGCGATTTGCCCATTTTGGTTACTGGTTGGTATGGGGATCTGACCACCAACCATAATGCTAGCTGTCCCACCACTTAAGGTAATAATACTTGGCTGTGACAATATCTTAGCAGATCCATTCTTAATCAGTGCTGATAATTGTCCATTGATAGGGTTATATGTATTTAGTCCTCCTAAAACAGAACCATTCAAAAAAGAATTGACTGCACTTTGACCAAATGAAAAGACACCTGGTGCACTCGTATCATTGCCCCACTTCATTCCTAACTCTTTGGTTTTCTCTCGATCGATTTCAATAATAACTGCTTCAATTTTCACCTGTAAGGGTTTGGTCATTTCCAACAAATTTACAACCTTTTCCCCATAAGCCTCAGCCACTTTTTCCGCGCGTGCCTTTTGATATTGACTGTTAACCTTGCCTTCTAGAATAATTGTTTTACCAATTTTGCTGACTTTAAGATCTTCGAGACCAATAATACTTTTTATTTCATTCGCTATTGGTACATCATTAGCCACCACTTCGACTTGAAAGCTCTCTCGCTTACCATTAGACCAAATATGTAGGGTCGTGGTGCCTGGTGTCTTCCCTACTAGCAGCACTTCCGTCGTTGATACGACTAGGACATCGGCAATATCAGGATTGGCAATCGCCACCCTTTCTACACCATAAAAGCTCATAACCCGTGATTGACTCACAGCTACCGCTATGTTATCGGCAGCCACTACAGTTGAAATTACGAAAATATTACAAAATACCAACAAGATAATTATATATAAATTACGTTTATTTAACAATGCACTGGCCTTCTTTCATGGTTATTGGACTAAGTTGTAGGCAATTTTAAAAAATGATTGAACCACCAAGACACAAAGGGCACCATAGAACATCGTTTCCTTGCTGTGACGTGATAGGGCATTGCCTCTTGGAGATTGTACAAAATAAGTTAATTAACGGGTACACTTTCACTCTTTGTCCCTCGAATCACTTGAATACCGCGATTGTCAGGAATAGGTTGGAATTTAGCTGCTGGTAGTTCTGGTCGATCAACATACACTGGTTGTTGTTGCTGGGGTTGATAATGTTGATACCCCTCGGGTGATGCAGGCTGAGATGGTGATGCCTGCTCATTTCTCATTAAAGAGACATGATCCCCAACCAAATCTTTAGCCGTGGCAACTTCTGTCATAACGATGGCATTTAAGGGTAAATAAGGCCTAAGTGCCAAGCGGATTTTACCTTTTTCCTCAGCTAGTGTTAATTTGGCGGCCTCATCAGGAGTTACCGCCATGGTCACTGTCCCTTTGCTGAGTTCTTTTGTACCGTCTTTAGCCGTTGTATCAGTTGCCCCTATTTCCGTATCACGATTGGCGGCTAACACTAAGATGTTTTGCATTATAACATAACTCACATTATCACCGACGATTGCAGAATCAAAAGTCACTACTACATCAATATAATCTCCCGCTTTAACAAAGCCAGCAACCCCTGTCACCTCATTGACGGCCACAGTTACTGCCCGCTTATCCCGTGGAATCATCCCGGTAAAGCCTACAGACTTACCATCTCGTAACAATCGCCGTTCACTCACTTGTTCACCGCTCACAATTTGTTCTCTAACTACGACTCCGATGGCCTTATCTAGGGAGGTCACAGCGCCAGGCTGTATGTAATCTGCTGGTACTTTTACCTCGTTCACCATCTCAGGTGTAATTTTAGTTTTAGGGGCAATGTCGACTTTAGCAACAACGACAGACACCCCTTGTTGTGCCGACTGTCCGATCGTTGCCGTTTTTAAATAATTATATATTAATACGGCTGTAATTAAGCTCAGTACTACTGCAATCGCCATCAAATTTTTATTCGATATTTTAGCCACTTATATTCCTCCTACAGAACATGACTTTTCATTCTTATAGCCTAATGATTGATTCCAAAATAATTTTCTGCTTATACAAAGTCCCATTGACCATTGTAAGCCTCATGCTAATTATATGTCGTATGCTAAAAATATGCATGAACATATGGTCTCAATTTAGTCTAAATTCCATAGGCCTTTTATCCTATAATAAAACGCTAACGCGTCCTTAAAATACAGAGATCGAAACCACGTAAACACAAAGAAGCGTAAAGTGCAAAAAGGGAGTTGTTTTATATATTATTTTCTTTGTGTTCTTTGTGGTAAAGACAGAGTCTCCTCTTGTTAAACTTATACTTCCTGATAGCTAAAAAAGGCAGAGTGCTGTACTAGCACTCTGCCAAACTAAGCTATTCTTTTAGTTCTAATTCATCCCGCACTTCTTCCCATATCACAATGGGTGTTTTGGCAAAGCCATTAAATACTGTCGCCGATGCCGATGTATAAGCCCCACAACCAGTTACTAAAATTAAATCACCAATCTCAAGGGGCGTCACCATTTTATCAGTGAACATAATGTCCAGGGAATCACAACTCGGCCCCGCAAAAGTCGCTGGTATTTGCTCAGTGTCTTTGAAAGTCTCCAATTCAAAATCCCAATGATCAAAAATAACCGCTGAGAAAGTTCCATATAAACCATCATCTAGAAAATACCATTGATTACCGTTACGATGCTGTGTGCCAATCACACTGGTAATCAAATTGGCTGCAGTGCCACACATAAATCGTCCTGGCTCAGCCCATATTTCAGTATCGGGAAAATTTTCAGTCAATGATTCACGAATGATCTCAGTCATCCCTCTGATATCAACAGCTTCAGCAAGGGATGGGATGGGGAAACCACCACCAATATCAAGAATATGCATATTAAAGCCAGCATCCTGAGCATCATTAAATAAACGTCGGCAAATTGTTATTGCCTCAATGTATGCGTCTGCACTGGAGGATTGGCTACCCACATGGAAACATAGACCCGCTACATCAAGGCCTTGTTGTCGCGCCAAATTGAGCAGATGTATCACATCATCAGGATGAGCACCAAATTTTTTATTTAAATCAACCAAGGCTCTCGGATTTTCGACTCTAACTCGGAGCAGTACTGTACCACCAGGTATAGCCTTAGCCATTTTACCAATTTCGCTTTCACTATCAAACGTAAATTTATATACACCGGTTTCCTTGGCTACCTTAAGCCCGCGTGGAGTTTTAACAGGATTAGCATACACCATTTGTTCTGCTGCAATGCCCATTTCAGTCAAAAATCGCATTTCTCCGTCTGATGCTACATCAAAATACGAGCCTAATTCAGCCAACTTCCGAATAATTCCCTCGTTAGGATTGGCTTTTACCGCATAATACAATTTTACCCCCGGTAATTGCTGGGCCAAAAAAGCATAGTTGCGTTCTACTTGTTCCAAAGACAACACCAATAGCGGCGAACCATATTGTTGTGCCAATTTTTCAACAGCTTGTTGCGATAATTTAAATAAACTTTTCATATCCCTCTCCCATCCTCATTGTTATTTTTTTTACATAAAACCCTCTTTACTTATATTGTCCAATTTATAAAAAAAGTGACGATTTGATTGTACCATACACCACAAAAAGTGCAATAAAAAATTCAATAAAATTAGAAAAGACATCCACTTAATATGGACGTCTTCTATTTACCATTCATCAAGCGATAACCTACACCTGATTCGGTGATGATGTATTTAGGCTGACCTGGATTAATTTCTACTTTACGGCGTAATTGCCCAATATAGATTCTGATATAATGTGTATCCTCATTATATGCAGTGCCCCATACTGCTTTTAATAAGTATTTATGGGTCAATACTTTGCCAATATTTTGTGCTAGCACTTTGAGTATCTCATATTCAGTAGGCGTCAACTTAATTTCCTTGTCGCCCCTCATGACATGGCGGCCAACTAAATCAACAACGAGGTCGCCGCAGGTTATTACGGGAGCGTCTTCAATGGTTACTGCATGGCGGAGAGCAACTCTAAGACGTGCCAGTAATTCGCCCATACTGAAGGGCTTGGTGATATAGTCGTCTGCCCCGGCATCCAAGGCTTCAATTTTATCATTTTCCTGATCCCGGGCAGTCAGAATAAGTATGGGCACCTTTGACCATTCACGAAGCGCCCCGACTACCACTTTTCCGTCAATATCAGGCAGGCCTAAATCGAGCAAAATCAAGTCAGGTTTAAAGATAGCGGCTCTATTGATACCCTCTTGCCCGGTTTTGGATTCGTCTACATCATAGCCATGGGCCGCCAGGGCAACTTTTAGCAGTCGCCGGATTTGCGGTTCATCATCTATTACTAAAATACGCGCGCCTGTATCCATCATTTCCACCACCTTACACACTTATTGATGTTAGCACAGCCGTACTAAGGTCGCTACTTACGAAAAATTGATGTTAGCACTGCGGCGCTAAGGTCGCGACTTACACAAATCTTTTTGCAAAGATTTGGTTCGCTGCTTCATTATAACATATTTATTGACGGTTGCTCTACAAAGGGAATAGCGAATGTCATTATTGTGCCACCGCCTGAACGATTCTCAGCCTGGATATAGCCCCCATGAGCTTCAATAATTCCTTTGCAGATTGAGAGACCCAGCCCTGTACCGCTGACACTTTTGGGTTGCTCTACACGATAAAACTTATCAAAAATTTGTGCCAGATATTCCGTTGGAATACCGGCCCCCCGATCAGCTACTGATATCTTTACCTCAGCTTCATCTTGACTGGCGGTAATAGCAATTTCACTAGCGTTGCCTGAATACTTACAGGCATTATCTAGGAGATTGACTAAAACTTGTTCTAGTAATACACAGTCCGCCCTTACGAGGGGTAATGTCTCAGGAATATTGATAAGTAGTGGTCGGCCCTCAATGCACTTATCCACTCGTCGCAGGGCAATGCCAATCACATCTTCTACATCACACCAGTCTTTCTTTAATTGCATCATACCACTTTCTAGCCGAGCCGTATCGAGAAGATTGGCGACCAAACGGTCCATGCGAGCGGCACCTTCTTGCACTGTTTCCAATAGTTCTGTTCGATCTGCACCAGAATATATACCCTCNGTATCTAGTAAACTAGAAATAGCGCCAATAATCGATGCCAAAGGTGTTCTTAATTCATGAGAAATAGAATTAAACAGTGCCGTCCGCAGTTTATCAGAGGATACCAACAATGCAGCTTGTCCGGCCTGTTCAGCTAGATTAACCCGTTCAACAGCAATAGCCGCCAATCCTGCCCACGCTTCAATCAATCGACTTTGCACCGCAGTCAACAATTTCTCTTGAATATGAATCCCGAGAACCCCCACTGTATTGCCACTTGTCGTTAGGGGTAAATACATATACTGCGCTCCTGGAAGTGTCTCAGTACAACGTCCCGCAATCTCACCATGTTCATAGGCCCATATGGCCACTGCCAATTCGCTAGCATCAATGCCTGACGCAGTTATCCCTGCGCGACCAGCCAATACCAGTTTATTATCCTTTTGCGGTAGGAATACAGTGACTGAGTGTTCTAAAGCTTGGCAAGATTGATCAGCCAAGTTGCGTACAATGACATTAATATCAACGACTGCAGCAATCTCGCGACTAAACGTATATAATGCTCGCGTAGATTTCTCTCGTTGTCTAGCGAGCTTAGCTTCCACTCGTATCTTTTCCGTCTGTCCACCGATAATAAATGCGACCAACAGGAACAGTGGCAAACTCCACATATACCGATGATCGGATACATTTAAACTAAATATAGGGAGGGTAAAGAAAAAATCAAAGAGAAGCACACTACATAATGCCGTTACATAAGACGGCCCTTTGCCCCACCAGACTGCTGACAGAAGTACCGGTAGCAGATACAACATAATGACATGTACCGGTTCAACATAATCACGCCACAACCAACTACCGGCCGTTACCAAGGCGATCAGCAGAAGTCCTTTGGCATAATTACGCCACGCTATGGACGCCGTCGCTGCCGAAGTTTTAACTTTAAGTTCACCTTTAACTTCTGTCTTTCCTTGAATCACATGGATATTCATACCGCCGCTGTGGCGAATGAGTTTATCCACAACCGCTGTGCCATTCAGCCATTCACGGATGCGCCCGTGAAGAGGCTTTCCAACGACTACATGAGTGACATTATATTCCCTGCCTACTGACACTATTTCATCTGTCAAATCTTTACCAGCCACGCTCAAAGTTCTAGCGCCTAGTTCTTCAGCTAATCTCATATTGCTAAAAATACGGTCTCGTTCTTTATCACTAAGGGCCAATTTCCGCGGTATCTCAATATGCACCGCCAATAATTCCGCTTGAAGTCCACGCGCTAGCCTACGGGCCGCCCGTATCAGTTGGGCCGAAAAAGGGCTACCGCTAACACACACCATCACTCGTTCACCAACGGGCCAGGGACCGGCAATATCATGGTCCTGCATATATTCATGCAATTCATTATCTACACGGCTGGCCATAAACCGTAGAGCCAGTTCCCGCAAGGCATTAATATTCCCTGGACGGAAAAACTTATTCAGTGCCAATTCAGCCTGGCCTGGCATATATATTTTTCCGTCCTTTAGGCGCTTAATTAATTCATTGGGAGGTATATCGATAAGTTGCACCTGATCAGCCTGTTCCACAATACTATCAGGCACTGTCTCCCTCACAGTCACGCCGGTAATCTTGGCCACAATATCGTTTAAACTTTCAATATGCTGGATATTTAGCGTAGTATATACGTCAATACCAGCATTTATTATTTCCTCTACATCTTGAAACCTGCGGACATGACGAGAACCGGCCACATTGGTATGGGCCAGTTCATCCACCAACACGACTTGTGGCTTCAGAGCCAAAATCCCGTCAATATCCATTTCTTGAAAAGTTGTACCCCGGTACTCAATTTCCTTGCCTGGAAGCCGGGGTAGACCCTCGACCATTTTTTCTGTTTCTAGGCGCTTATGGGTTTCTACCCAGCCAATAACAACATTGATTCCCGTCGCCAACATATCATGAGCTGATTCAAGCATGGTATAGGTTTTACCAACACCAGCTGCCGCACCTAAGAACACTGTCAGCTTGCCCCTAGCTTCTTTATTTAATTTGGCGAGTAGCACATCAGGATCTGGCCGCTTTTTCTCCTTATTTTCATCATTCATGCTCAAGCCTCCTATGATACGAATCGCTCATTTTTTTACTTTCTTACTTTTATCTATTTCCACACAACTTTTCAACTTCCTGTCACAATATTTTAAAAAAATTTATTACTGTTTAAGAGCGTCAAGAGCTAAGTTGAGAGCAAGTACATTGATTCTTTCCTCACCAAGGAGACCAAACTGACGANCTTTTATGTGTTGCTTTACAAGGTTACGAACTGCATCATCAGAGAACCCACGTTCATTTGCTACCCTTTCTATTTGCACGTAAGCGGCAGCCGGAGAGATATCTGGATCCAGCCCACTACCTGAGGCCAAAACTAAATCAGATGGGACAGACTTTTGCGCATCAAGCTTATTTTCATCACGGACTTTGTCTACATTATCCTTGACTGTCTCAACTAGCTTCTTACTGGTTGGTCCGAGATTAGAGCCGCCTGAACTGGTAGCATCATAACCATCTGTACCGGCTGCGGAAGGACGGCCATGAAAATAATAAGCACTTGTAAAGCTTTGTCCAATGAGTGCAGATCCAATGGGTTTACCATTCTGAACAATGATGGATCCGTTTGCCTCAGAAGGGAATAGGGCTTGTGCCATACCAGTCATAGCTAAAGGATATACAAGACCAGTAAGGATGGTAAAAACCATCAACATGACAAAAGCAGTTTTCATTTGTCTCAACATAATAAATCAGCTTCCTTTTAATAAATTAGTCTATAAGAAAAACGTTGCGGCGTCTTTTGCAGTATACGTTGAAACACGAAGATACAAAGACTATTTTGTTTTGTGCTTTTCGTGTGATCTTCGCATCTTCGCATTTCAGTTTTTTTCCCACAACAAGTTATACCAGACCCAAGGCTACAATAATCATATCGATGATTTTAATGCCAATAAACGGGACAATGAGCCCTCCAATACCATAAATCAAGATGTTTTTTTGAAGAATGACACTAGCCCCTAGGGCCTCGTATTTTACGCCCCGTAAGGATAAGGGAATAAGGGCTACAATGATAAGAGCATTAAAGATGACCGCACTTAAAATAGCGCTTTCCGATGTAGCGAGATGCATAATATTAAAAACATTCATTGCTGGGTAAGTCGCTGCAAACATTGCTGGAATGATCGCAAAGTATTTAGCAACGTCATTCGCAATACTAAAAGTAGTTAGTGCTCCCCTGGTCATCAATAGTTGCTTACCAATTTCTACGATTTCGATCAGTTTTGTTGGATTACTATCAAGATCGACCATATTACCAGCTTCTTTTGCCGCTTGGGTACCACTGTTCATGGCTACACCTACGTCGGCCTGGGCAAGAGCTGGGGCATCATTTGTACCATCTCCCGTCATGGCTACCAGCATCCCTTTATCCTGGTATTCACGAATTAAGGCCAATTTAGCTTCAGGTGTCGCTTCTGCCAAGAAATCATCGACGCCAGCTTCAGCTGCGATAGCAGCTGCAGTAAGAGGATTATCCCCTGTAATCATGACAGTTTTAATACCCATTTTACGTAAATCTTTAAAGCGGTCTTTAATGCCACCTTTAACAATATCTTTTAGGTAAATGGTACCCAGCACGCGGCTTCCTTGTACGACGCTTAAAGGAGTCCCACCAGCTTTGGCAATTTTCTCGCAATCGTTTTTGACGGCCTGAGGAAAACTTCCACCCTGTTCACTCACATATTTTTGAATGGCTTCCATTGAGCCTTTACGTATTTGTTCACCCTTGATATTCACACCACTCATGCGAGTTTGAGCCGTAAAAGGAATAAACTCAGCATCAAGGGACTGTAAATCACGTTCCCGCAGATTATATTTTTCTTTTGCCAATATCACAATACTGCGTCCCTCTGGAGTTTCATCGGCCAAAGATGATAATTGAGCACCATCAGCAAGCTGAGTCTCAGTTACACCAGGCGCCGGAAGAAACTCAGTTGCCATCCGATTTCCCAGTGTAATGGTACCTGTTTTATCGAGGAGCAATACATTGACATCACCAGCAGCCTCTACAGCTCGACCGGACATTGCCAATACATTTCTTTTTAAAAGCCTATCCATGCCAGCGATTCCAATTGAACTGAGCAATCCACCAATTGTAGTGGGAATAAGACAAACGAGCAGAGAAACCAAAATTAGCACTGATATTGAGGAGCCGGAATAAGCAGCAAATGGCTCAATTGTTGCTACAGCAACCAGGAAAATGAGGGTTAATCCAACTAATAAAATGGTAAGGGCTATTTCATTAGGAGTCTTTTGTCTTTTCGCCCCTTCTACCAACGCAATCATCCGATCAAGAAAGGTTTCCCCTGGGTTAGCAGTGATTTGCACCTTAATCCAATCAGACAAAACTCGTGTACCACCAGTCACAGCAGATTTATCGCCACCTGATTCACGAATGACGGGAGCTGATTCTCCGGTAATGGCGCTCTCATCCACTGATGCCATACCTTCAATAATCTCACCATCACCAGGGATAAATTCACCAGCTTTCACCATAACGACATCGTCCTTACGTAGATCTGCAGCATCAACCTGGGATGTTTTATCATCAACTATTTTATTAGCTTTAGTTAAAGTTCGTGCATTCCGCAAGGTTTGAGCCTGAGCCTTACCTCTACCTTCAGCCACGGCCTCCGCAAAATTAGCAAACAAGACCGTAAACCATAACCATAAGGAGATTTGCAAATTAAAGCCCACATGGGCTGCACTACCTTCCATAATATCCCGCAACATCAAACCAGTGGTTAAGAACGAACCAATATACACGATAAACATGACTGGATTTTTAAATTGGTTTTTGGGATTTAGTTTCTTAAATGCATCGCGGATTGCTACGCCCAATATTTCCTTATTAAAACTCTCACGAGTACTCATATTTTCTACTCTCCTTTTAGAATGTTGTACCTTGTACCATTAATAGTTGTTCCACAATCGGGCCTAATGATAATACTGGTAAAAATGTCAAGGCTCCAACAATTAACACGACACTTACTAGCAACACCACAAATAACCAACCATGAGTACCAAATGTTCCAGATCCTGCTGGTGATATTTTCTTGCCGGCCATACTTCCTGCTATGGCAAGAGCGGGAATGATGACGCTGAAACGCCCCACAAACATATTGAAAGCCAGCATTAAGTTGTAAAAAGGATTATTGGCACCAAGACCAGCAAAAGCGCTGCCGTTATTTCCTGCTGCAGAGGCAAAAGCATAGATTATTTCACTTAGCCCATGGGGACCAGCATTGTTTAAAGTGGCTGTTCCTGGGTCGATCACTGATGCAATACCTGAACCAATGAGTATGAGAACCGAAGGAATTAGAATGGCAATTGTTGCCATTTTAGTTTCTTTAGCTTCAATTTTTTTTCCAAGATATTCCGGCGTTCTGCCAACCATCAATCCAACGATGAATACTGTGATGATTACAAACATCATCATGCCGTAGAAGCCTGCTCCTACACCGCCGAAGATTACCTCACCTAGCTTGATTTGTAGCATTGTCACAAGTCCACCAAGGGGTGTAAAGCTGTCATGCATACTATTAACGGCACCGCAGGAAGCAGCAGTGGTAACAGTGGCAAAGAGCGCCGATCCACCTATGCCAAAACGGACTTCTTTACCTTCCATGGATGTGGGGCTACTGACTCCTAAAGAGCTCAAAATGGGGTTCCCGTATGACTCACTGGCATACATGGTCCCAAGCATAATAACAAACAATATCGTCATAGCGCCCACAATGGCATATCCTTGACGCTTATCTTTCGCCATGTGACCAAAAGCAAATACCAGCCCGGCAGGAATGAGAAATATACTGAGCACTTGCAGAAAATTGCTTAGAGGAGTGGGATTCTCAAAAGGATGGGCCGAGTTTGCGTTAAAGAAGCCACCACCATTGGTTCCCAACATTTTAATAGCTTCCTGGGAAGCTACTGGCCCCATGGCCAATTTCTGTTCTGTACCGCCATCCAATGTTTGCACAATAGCATAGGGTGATAGATTTTGTAACACACCCTGCTGTACAAGAATGATCGAGAAAAGTATCGCTAGGGGCAATAATACCCAAACAACACCACGGACCATATCAACCCAGAAGTTCCCGATTGTTGCAGCAGTCTTACGAGTAAGACCTCGAATGAAAGCTACCGCCACCGCAAGACCCGTTGCTGCGGAAAGGAAATTTTGTACGGTTAAGACCGTCATCTGAGTAAAATAACTCATTGTAACTTCAGGGGTATAGGACTGCCAGTTGGTATTGGTCATAAAGCTGATTGCGGTATTCAAGGCCAAATGCCATGGATCAACCCCAGCTAAATTTTCAGGGTTAAAGGGTAGGACATCCTGCCATACTTGAATCAGATAAACCATGATCATACCGAAAACATTGAAAACCAATATTGCACCAACATACTGTTTCCAAGTCATTTCTTCTGTTTCTTTGACGCCAGTGATACGATAGATTATTTTTTCTATTGGCTTTAACGCAACGTCAAATATAGTTGACTCCTGTGTAAACACTTTCGCCATGTATTTTCCTAATGGCAATGCTAATAGTAACAAAGCCACAAGGTACAATGTATACATTATTAAATCGTTAGCCATTTTAAAATTCCTCCGGTTTCATTAATGCGTAAATTAAGTAGACAAATAGAAGAACCGTTATTCCTCCCGCTAACCATAAGTCAGCCATGTATATCCCCTCTTCTCATATCAGTTGATTACTATACTAGTATCTTACCCTTTTTTCTGGTAAAGATGCCGTAAAGGAAAGACCCTACCCTATAAAGATATTGTAAAATATGAGCTTGTTCTTATTTAAATCCTATTATTTTTGGCCATAATAATAAGCCAACGCAAATGCCTAAAAAGAATGTTAAGAGAGGTAAAGCCTCTGACATCATATTCACCTTCTTTTAAAATTGATAACAAGACTATGGGGTGACTTACCATTGATAAACTCTTTGACTTACTTTTTTGTTGCTGGTTTTAACGAAGTCTGAATTTGTTCTTTTCTATTAAATTGTTTAAAGAGCTTTAAGACCTTTTCAAAAGAGATACAGGTAAAATATACTGCTAGCAAAATCATCAAACCTAGTGCTAGTTTAATTTGTAATATAGTTGTAAAATCCATGATCGTCGCCTCCTTAACTATTTTATAAATTGATATTAACATGCTCAAGTGTAAAAATGGTGTCAGAAAACAAGGCCTTTGTGTCAAGAAAAAGTAAGGATTTTAAACTTGATATTTAAAAATCTTGTGAGTGTGTTACATTGTTATTGTATGCCCTTTAGCAGTAAAGAAGCTGTCAATAAAATTAGTAATAGCGCAAAAAAAGTGTAAAATCTATAGTGTTATTAACTGAATATTGTCTGTTATTTATCTCACTTTATTTTCTTAATTGCAATTTACAATACTCCCATTTCCCTTCTAAATTGTCTTATTATAATGCCTTACAACTATTCTTCATCTTTCTTATGCTGGGATAATTGTCTGGTCTCTTTGCACCCTAAATTCTACCATAATGATCTTTACCTTTTTTTTACACAAATCGTTAATTTTTTGACGTTTTCTTGACGCTAAATCATGTTATTATTCAGATGATAAAATAAAAGAACTTGAGGCCTCAAGGAGGATCTATTATGAAACAAATACTGATGGTGACGGTAGAAATTGATAAAGGGGTTAGAATTCCTGCAGTCGTGGATTGGATGAATGAAAAAGTTCTAGGTAGCAAAGTCACTCAAGTCAGTATTGAGAATACCGATTTGATTTTTTGTGGTACACTCAATACTTATCTCGGGGAAATCATTGTAGTATCAACGGAAACGGTAAGCATAAATGAACTGATACACTTATTCAGTCCCCGTCCGCATTTTATTCATCAGCTTACTTTTAAAATTCGATCCTGAAAAAATATAATTTGATAAAAGGAGCACCACTCTGTAACGATAGAGTGGTGCTCCTTTTATCAAAGCCTTAATACGATTTTATTGACATTTATTTTAATTTATGGTTTATATTTAATGTATATCTGTTTACGAGGTGTCAATATGAATATCCTTGAATGTCGAAACATCGGATTACTGAAAAGCGAGCAGACCATACTGAGTAGCATCTCTTTTTGTGTACAAGCCCGTGACAGCATCGGTGTTATGGGGCCCTCAGGATCAGGCAAATCCACTCTATTCCGCTTGCTTAATTTGCTCATAAGTCCCACCCAAGGTCAAATCCTGTATAAAAATAAAAATATACAAGAATATGCCCCCCCTCAGCTTAGGCGCAACATTAGTTACATCTTGCAAAAGCCCTATTTATTTGGTTCAACGGTCCAAGAGAATCTACTGTATCCCTATGAGCTTTTAGGCCAGAAACCTAATTTCAAAGAAATAAACAGCTACTTAGACAAAGTAAAATTGCCACAAAACACTTTACAAAAAAAGAACACCGCCTTATCAGGTGGTGAACAACAACGCATTGCGCTGATTCGTTCTTTATTAATAAAACCTGAAATCATACTCCTCGATGAAGTAACAGCTGCCCTTGACGAAGAAAACACTCTACTCCTTGAAAATTTGATTGCCCATGAACAAAGCCTCCAGCAGTTAACGCTCTTATTTATTACCCACAAGCAAGAGCAAGCTAAGCACCTCGCCCACAAGATACTCTATCTTGAAGCTGGGCACATTACTTTTTGGGGTACTAAAGCTGAATTTTT
>JGI24143J45723_1000551_pt1 | contig 19222 bp, 13 predicted proteins | sample BarGraIncu00432A_FD_45723 | JGI IMG/M metagenome (IMG submission 45723) | reverse complement strand
TCAACCGTCACAGCAGTCAGACGCACCGGCTCCCCGGGGGTCACCTGCACCAGTAGGCGGTATTTCCCCCCCTTCTCTTCCTGGACCGATACCCCGACCTGCGCGTGATAGTAGCCGTAGGGCTCGAGAGCGAGCCGGGCCTTCTGCGCCGCCTGCCCCGCGAAGCGGTCCAGCCAGAACCGGTCCACCTTGCCGTCACGCACCAGCCCGGTGGGAAGGGCGAGCGCCTCGCTGACGTTTTTCTCGGCGGCCCCCTCGACCCCTTTCACCTCAAGCTCTACCGGGTTTGCGGCGTGCAAGTGGGGAGGCGAGCCGAACAGGAGCGCAGCGCAGGCGAGGAGTGTCAAAAGAAAAGGGAAACGAAACATGGTGATAGCGCCTTCTACTGAGAATAGTTCTGATTGAATAACCGCCCCGCACGGGGGAGGTTATGTTGAGGGAAAAGGTGAGTTCCCCCTCCCCTAAAGCTCCACCTCCGGGAGATGGGACATTCCGACTTCCCTTGACTTCGCACCGCGTCCCCTCCCTTTCAGGAAAGGGAACCTTAAAGGAAGGAAGCCGCTGCAGCGGGAAGATAGCACTAATAAGGGAGAATAATGACTAAATCGCGTCACGCCGGGTGAAAATGTCCCAAGGGCGCAACGGACTCAAGGGGAATTCTACCATTTATCGGGACCGATGCAGCCCGCAGCAGCCAGATTCATTGGAGAATTGCCCCCCTGCGGGGATAGTTTCCGGGTTCACCTGCGGTTGCCCGAGCTTGCTGAAGGTGCCGGTGGGTGCCGGAGGTTACCTGATGTTGGCGGGGGGGGACCCGGCCCAATCAGCTGCGGTTTTCTGCTGCCGTGCCTCTTCTGCGCCAGTTCCAGTAAACTCTGGTATAATTTTATTTCAGGACCATTCATGAGTTTCGAGGTGCAGCAATGTCAGAAAACCATCATCTAGGTGAAGAAACGCCGCGTATCCGGGAGATGATCATCGATGATCTCTCGGAAGTCTTCCACATCGGCGAGGACCTTTTCACCGCCGAGTATTCCCAAAGCCTTTACCGCACCTGGGACGAGTACGAAATCACGACACTTTTCAATTCGGACAACGAACTCTGCATCGTTGCGGAGCAGGGGGAGCGGCTGCTCGGCTTCGCGCTGGGTACCACGGTAAAAAAACACAATTCACCCTGGAAGTACGGGTACCTGGTCTGGCTCGGGGTGCGCCGGGACCTCCAGAAACTGCAGGTGGGAGAGCGCCTCTTCAAGGAAATCATGCGGCGCATGAAGGAGCAGGGGGTGCGCATGATCATCATCGACACCTCCGCGAACAACGAGCCTGCCATCAAGTTTTTCCAAAAACACGGCTTTGACAACATACAGGAGCACGTTTATATGACGCTCAACCTGTCGCGCCACAAGAAGAAAGCGGTGAAGAAGCCATGAGCGCCCGCCTGGAGCAGGTGCTTGCGGCGATCGATCCGGTCCGTCTGCGCAAGAGTTTTCTGGAAATGCTCGACATCTATTCACCGTCGGGCAAGGAAGAGGACATCCAACTCTACCTGGAAGAGATCCTGATCCGGGAGGGGTTCGCAGTGGAGCGCCAGGAGGTTGAGGAGGATCGCTACAACCTGCGCGTCACCATGGGGCCGGGCGAGCCGCAGCTCTACCTGGTGGGACACGTCGACACGGTCCCCGCCTGGGACCTGGAAGAGTTCGGGGCCAAGGAGGAGGGGGAAATAATCCATGGGCTGGGAAGTGCGGACATGAAGGGGGGGTGCGCCGCCATGGTCGAGGCCTGGCTGGCCCTTGCCCACGCGCTCCCGGAGGAGCAGCGCCCATCGGTAGGGCTCTTGCTCGTGGTCGGCGAGGAGGAAAACGGCGACGGGAGCGAGCGGTTCCTGGAGCAGTGCAACTCTCCCTGGGCCGTCATCGGCGAGCCGACGGGGCTGAACGCCTGCTTTGCCCACTACGGCTATCTGGAGGCGGGTTTCGTCACTCACGGGCTGAAAAGCCACTCCTCGCTTCCCGAATTGGGGCACAACGCGGTGGAGTCAATGCTGAGGGTCCTGTTGCACCTGGGGAACAATTCGCTCTTTAACCGCGAGCAGACCGAGATCGTTTACTCGATCCGGGAGATGCGCTCCTCCCAGCAGGGGTTCGTGGTGCCGGATCGCTGCGAGGCCTGGATCGACCTGCACCTCCCGCCGGACCGGGAGCCGGCCGCCCTGGAGCGGGCGATCCGCCAGCTGGTGAGCGGCGCCGACCACTACATCCCCGGTCTCGACCTGAGCGTCGCCTTCGAGTTCGCCTCCTCGGGCTACAACCTTGGTACCGACAACTTCCTGGCCCGGGCGCTGCAGGAGTTCTATCCGCAGCTCGGTCTCCCCCTGAAACTCGACGCCTTCCGCTCCCACTCGGACGGGAACCTCTTCTTTGCCGCCGGCTGCCGTCCGCTCATTCTCGGCCCCGGCGCGCTGGAAGTCTGCCACACCCCCGAGGAGCAGGTGGATTTCACCGAGGTCCTCGCGGCCGCGCGCATCTATGCGGCGCTCTGCCTGGCTCATGAATAGGTAGGGATGGCGGGCTTAGAAGCTGGAGTTACTCATCGAGCGGTGACAGCGCCGGCAGTCGTTCATGGGAAACGCCACCATCATGTGGCAGGAACCGCAAAAATTGCCGTAGATGTTGCTGTCCATGGTGAAGGATTCGGTGGTTTTCCTCTTGATGTTGAAGAGATCAGGATGGCAGCTGGAGCAGTCGAGCTCCTCAAAATGATCCTGATGGGAGAAACCGACGTCGCTGCGCGGCGATGAGGTGCCGAGCTTGAGCGGCTTGCGCAGATTTTCAGGAAGCTTCAGCGAGTTTTTGGAGTCATCGATGACGTTGGTCGGCCTGACTTTGCCGCTCTTCATCGCCGCAGCCCAGTCGATGCCGTTACCAAAAGGGGCCATCGGGAGATCAGCCGAAAAGTCGGCGAATTTCTGTTCCAGCCCTTTGGCGCTCTCCATGTGGCACTTTTTGCACTGCGGCGTCGGACCCTCTGCAACGCTAAAGGCGATTTGCCCGTTATGACAGGCCCCGCAATACTTCCCCGACAGATATTGGCTCCTGGTGATCCCGGTATCCCCCGCCCGCATGCTGATCCCCAGCTCCTGATGGCAGACCCGGCAGGTGTAGCGTGCCCGGTGGCTCCAGTGAGCAAATACCACCGGAGCTACCTCCGCCTTGCGCGTCCTGGTGCGCATGACGACGTTTCCGTACTTCCAGAAAGGGCCGTTGGGGGGGATAGCCTTGATGATCTTGCCCAGTTCGTCACGATCCATGGCCAGGCCACAGGTACTGGCCCAAAGCACCAGAGCCAGGGAAAGCACGACGCAACCCGCACTCCTGGCAGCCATCAGCCGGAGCAGGTCCCCCACGGTAGTTTTCAGTGCATGGCGCATGCGAGCCCCCACCGAGCGGCCGGCGCTTCAGCCTCACTTGGACGGTTGTTCATTCTTTTTAAACTCGACCATATAGGCATATAGGTTTTTGCACATCTGCAGCCTCTTTAGAAATACCTTGCGTACCGATTCCTCCTGGACCTCGATGACCTTCTGCAGGGCGCCGCAGCGCTCGACCAAAAGGTTCAGCTCAGGCAGGGTAAGCGTCATGGCCTGGTCGGTCTTGGCGCAGATGTCGTCGAAATCAGTCCGCCACGGCTCCTCGCCCCATGCCACCGCCTGGATCAGCCAGAGGCAGAGAAGACCGGTTAGGAATGCAATCCTCAACTTACCTGGTAGGGTCGTCATGGCGGACCTCTAAACCGGCTTGGCGTGGCAGCGTTTGCAGTCGGTCTGCGGGAAGGCGACCTTGTCGTGGCAGACGCCGCAGTACTTCCCGTCGAAGAGCTCGATCATGGTGTATTTGGTGGCCCCCCTCTTAATCCCGACGAAGATATCGGGGTGGCAGAGCTCGCAACCGTTCCAGACCGTGTGCTTGGTGTGTGAGAATATGATGTCAGGCATTCCGTCAACCTTCGACTTGAGGGCGAAATCGTTCTGAGTCTTCATACCCACCTTTTTGATGGAGACTCCGTCCAACTGGTCGACGAGTTTCAGCGCACCCATCTCCTCCGCTTTCTCCCAGTTGATGCCGTTACCGAAGGTCTCTTTGGGCATGGTTGCCAGGAAACTGAAGAAGGCTTCTTCCCGGGCCGGATCCTTTTCCAGGGCATGACATCTCTGGCACCTGGTGTACTCCTCGCGACTGTAGGAAGTGGCACAGGAAGCAAATATCTTACTCTTGTTGAGAGTGCTCTTGCCGTTATGGCAGCTGCCGCAGAAATACCCCTTGGCATTGTCAGTGGCACGTATCTTGGTCGAGTTTGCGGTCATCCCGAAGCCGATGTCGACGTGGCAGACCCTGCAGGTGTAGTTTTTCCGGTGCACCCAGTGGTCGAAAACGACCGGAGCCATCCCCGCCTGCTGCGAATAGTTGCTGATGGTTACCGCGCCGAAGTCGTAGGGAAGCGGCTTTCTTTTCTTGGACCCGCCAGCCGCCCAAAGAAGGCTGGACCCCATAAGCAGCATTGTACAGACGAGAAATATCTTTTTCATTTTCGCCCTCCCAGGATTCCGACAAGAAGCCGGATAGCAATCTATAAGCCATAAATAATGTACCATAGTTTATGTGAAAATATCCAATGAGACAAGCCTTTTTTTCCCTGAGACAAACCAGTAATCCAGCGCTACTCATGGCAGCGGCTACTCTGACAGAATTGCGCAAGAAAATGAGTTTTTGAGACAAGGCACGAGGCTTCGCATCTGACTTGAAAGGTCACGACATCCAATGCAATCCTGCAAAGAAGGGACAACTGTCAAAGGGCTGTTTTAGCGGGTATTTTTTAGTCTAGTGACGTCGGGGAATGTAGCAGTATAGATAGAAGGGTTCTGGGGTCGCAGAGGAAAAGTAACAGGTTGGAGGCGATTAGTTACTGTTCTCCTATGTTTTCCGGGCCGGGGCCGGCAGTGTAGGGGCGCCTGAGGATACGCCCCTACACTAATTAGCGTTACACCTTGAACCACCCCACCATGCCGTTCAAGTCGCAGGCAAGTTCGGAGAGCTGCCCGGAGGAGCGTTTGATGTCCCCAAAGGAGCTCTTGAGCCCCTTGTTGACGTCCGCGATGCCGTCCATGTTGTCCGAGACTCCCTCGCTGGTGGAGGACTGCTGCTCGGCGGCAACCGCAATGCGCTGCACCATATCGGTCACCCGCTCCACGTAAGAAACGATCGCGTCAATGGAGCTGAGGGTCTCGTTCACCTGCCCCTGGACCCGCCCCACCGAGTTGCGCTCGTCCTGCATGAAGAGGACGGAGGCCGCGACGCTCGACTGCATGGTCTTGACGGTCTGGGAAATTTCTCCGGTAGCGACCGTGGTACGCTCCGCCAGGTGCCTCACGCTGTCGGCCACCACGGCAAAACCGCGCCCCTGTTCGCCGGCCCGGGCCGCCTCGATGGCCGCGTTCAAGGCTAGCAGGTTGGTCTGATCGGCGATGTCGCGGATCAGCGTCACCACGTTGCTGATCTCCTGCGACTGCTGGCCGAGCGATTCCACCTTGGCGGCGGCTTCCTTGACCGACTCGGCGAACTTCCCCAGTTCGCGCACCGTGACCCCCATGGCATCCTTTCCCTGCACTGCGAGGAGCTTCATCTGCCCCGCCGCCTCCGAGGTGTCACTGGTGTTCCTGGCCACCTCCGCGGTTGTCTGGGTCATCTCGGTCATGGCGCTCGCCGACTGGTCAACGCGCACCGTCTGCTCCTCGGAGCCACGCTCCAGGACCTGGGCGGTCTGCGCCAGTTCGCGGGAGTTTTCGGCCAGGGAGTCGGTGGCGCCCTTGATCTTGCCGACCATCTCGCGCAGGTTCTGCACCATCTCCGCCATGGCGGCCTGGACCTTGCCGATCTCGTCGCTATTGCCGGTATCGATCCGGACCGCGAGGTCCCCCCGTGCGACCGACTGGGACACCAGGATCAACTGAGCTAAAGGGCGCGAGATGGAGCGGTAGACCCAGGCCCCGAACAGTATCCCGAAAAGCACCGCGCCCAGGCTGATGCCGGCGATAAGCCCGGTCGAGTAGCGCACCATCTTGTTAACCGAGGTGATCGCCTTTTCCTGGTCGCCCTGGGCTGCGCTGACCGTCTTTTTGCCCATTTCCGACTGTTTCAGCACGACCTCGCGCAGCTTGCCGGTGGCGACCGTCGCCTTGGCCTGCATCTCCAGCCGGTTGTGCATCTTGTAGATGACCCCGTCCTTGGCGAAGAGCACCCCTTTTATCGAGGCGAGGGCTCCCGCCGCCCCCTGCAAGGTGGCAATCTCCCTCTTGGCGCCCAGCTTGCTAAGCGAACTCCCGAGGCCCGCCTGCAGCGTGTCTATGCGGGCGTACACCCCGGTAAGAGCGGCCCCGATGGCGTCTATCTCTTTGGCATTGCTGGCTCCAAAGAGCCTGGTGCTAAGCCCTTCCACCTTGAGCCCCAGGGAAAGCAGCTCCGAATTCTCCCCCATGATGCCGGTGGCAAGCGCGTTGGAGCCGAAGTAGCTGGACTGCTTGCGCGTTTCGGAGGATAGGTTGTCCGAGGCCATGGCCCCTTCCTGCTCTACGGCAAGGATGACGGCATTGAGCTTGTCGGTTATCTCTCCCACCAGAGCGTCCCGCGTGCTAGTGTCGGCAGTGGCAACCCCGACGACAGCTCCCTGGGCCTTCATGAAAAATGGCAGCTTTCCGCTTAGCGACTTGAGATCGGCGGCCATACTGTGCGAAGCCTTCAATACCTCGTTTTGCAGCGCCTTGTTGACGGCCGAGTTGCATTTCCCCTGGGCGATCAGCACCCCCTTTTTGGTCTGGGTCTTCAGCACCTCCTGGAAACCGAGCTGGAAATCCTTCAGGGTCAGTTTCAAAAGCTCCACGTTGCGCACCCTGCCCGAAACATCCCGGGTGGTGTCCACCGACCTGGTGTAAGAGGTGGAGGTCGCCGATTGCAGCCCCTTGATCCTGGTGTCCAGCTCCTTCAGCCGAACACTCGCCACCGCGAGCTTATCAGTGATGCCGCGGTCGGCGGCGAGCGCTTCCTCGTCCGCCTTCAGCCGGCCGTCCGTTATGGCGAAGAGCTCCGAGGCGATCCCGGAGAGTTCGGCATAGGCCTCCAGCTGCGCTTCGCCGGAGAGCGCCTTCAGGGCGTCCTGCCCCGCCTGCACCTCTGCCAGCGACTTTTCCGCCTCGACCTTGAACACACCGAGATCACTTCGGTTTTTAGCGGTGGCCACCTTGACCAGGTCGGCCGTCACCCCCTGGATGGCGCGCTGAAACTCCACCGTCCTCATCTGAAAGGGGGTGCTGCGCTGGGTGAGGTCTTGCAGGCGGCTCTTGACGAATCCCATGCCAACAATGCTCGTCACCGCAACCGCGGCAATGATCAGGATAACAATAACCACGTTGAGGGTCAGCTTTGTTCTAATCGTCATCCGAGTACTCCGTAAATTCTGCTGCATCTCTGAGGTATGCGGGCAGCCGCCGCGCCACCGAAGGAGTTTTTTGCGTCCGGCAGCGACCGGTCCCGGCCAGGGGCGGCCGCCACCACCTCTGCTACAGGTTGAGGTACTGGTTTCCTGCCCCAAGGATGTAGTCGATCAGCTTCTGCACCTTGGCAGACGGTTTCCCCTTGGTGATCAGGTTCACCGGGCGCGAGACCTCCGGCGTCTCGACGACCTTCACGCTCTTGTCCAGCATACTCCCCGGTCCAAAAGCTATCGCTTCAGGGGTGGAGGCGACCTTTTCGCGCAGGTCCTCGAAACGGCCGGCGTCAAGCACGTCGGTCGGATAGGGCTGGTTCGCCATGGCGATTTTGCGGAAGGCGGCATTGGTGGCCGGGTTGATCTTGGAGAGCACAATGATGATCGGCGCGTCGGAGCCGCCGACCTCCTTCCAGTTGGCAATTTTTCCGGAAAAGATCCCCTGGAGCTGATCCATGGAAAGCTTGCCGACCGGGTTTTCCTTGTTAACGACGGTGAAAATTTTGCTGGAGCCGAGGTTCGTCGCCTGGAAGGAAGCAGGGTCCGGCACCTCCAGCTTTTCATTTTTCATGGCAGTCAGCAGGTCCTGGTAGGGAAGGCCTGCCGTCGAGCCATCCAACTCTCCGGCGATCAACTGCTTAAAGGCGAGCGTCGCCGAGCTGAAGTTCAGCTTGATGGCGATCCCGCTGGCCTTTTCAAAATGGCTCTGTACCGGTTTAAAGACGCCATCGATGGGAGTCCCGCCGCCGCCAATCTTAATCTCGTCGGCGCCCGCCGCAACTGCCACTGCCTGCACCATGCAGAGTGCTGCCAATCCTACGAACATCATTTTCATGTCTACCTCCTGAAGTGTTCTTATCCAGCTAACGATGACTGAGGGAAAATACCTGATATTACTTCCCTAGAGTTTCCTTGCCCATCTTAAAAAATTAACAAAGATTAATTTAATATTTATTACTAAATTACTGACAGCCATTCTGAACTATCTCATCCAGGCCGATCTCATGATCCAATCCACCAAGATTCTAATCGACAACAGTCAGTGAAACTTTAGCTCTGATTCAGCCTGAGAGGTGGCGTCATAGAGAAAAAGGCCCCTCCCGTCCTGCAGACAACGGCGCCGCCGCAAGCAACCTCTTGCCTTAGCGCAGCTTTCGGGGTAACCTTTCAGCTATTCCACACGCTACCAAAGGCGGTTCCCAGTGCTGCGCTGCATCAAATTAATCATGTTAGTACCCCTCCTGCTTGCTCTGGTCGCTCCCCACACCTCACACGCCGCTTCGGTCAAGACCGGCGCCGAAGTATTGAGCGATACCGGGTTCGCCGCGCTCAAGGGGAAAAGATTCGCCCTGGTGACCAACCAGAGTGCAATGATCTCCGGAGTGCACCTGGTCGACGCCCTGGTGCGGGCGGGCGTGCCACCGGCAGTTATCTTCACCCCCGAGCACGGTTTTCAGGGGGTGGCGGAGGACGGCGTGCATCTCGCCGACGGCAGTTTCGCAGGACTGCCGATCAAAAGCCTCTACGGAGAGAGCAAAAAACCCCGGCCCGAGGATCTCAAGGGGCTGGACCTGGTGCTGTTCGATATCCAGGATGCAGGGGTGCGCTTTTACACCTACATCTCCACCATGGGGCTCGCCATGCAGGCGGCGGCCCAGGCGGGAGTGCCGTTTCTGGTGCTGGACCGCCCCAACCCGCTGGGCGGGGACTACGTCTCAGGGTTCGTGCGGCAAGATCTCCCGGCAAGCTTCACCTCGCTCTATCCCATACCGGAGGCCCACGGCATGACGGTGGGAGAACTGGCGCAATTGATCAAGGGGGAAGGAATGCTGCCGGGGTTGTCGCATCTCGACCTCGGCGTGGTCCGGATGCAGGGGTGGCAGCGCGCCATGCACTGGCCCGACACGGGACTCGCCTGGGTCGCCACCAGCCCGAACCTCGCCACCTTCGACGCGGCGCTGCTCTACCCGGGGATCGGCCTTATCGAGGCGACCAGCGCCTCCGAGGGGCGCGGCAGCCAGCTGCCGTTTCAGCTGGTCGGCTGGCCCGGAATTGACTCGCAGGCGCTGGCCCTGAAGCTGAATGCCCAGCAACTGGCCGGGCTGCATTTCGAGGCGGCGCGCTTCACCCCGCTGAGCATCCCGGGGAAATCGAGCGCGCCCAAGTTTCGCAATCGGGAACTGGGAGGCGTCCGCATCGAAATCACCGATTACCAAGCGGTGCTTCCGGTCGAGGCGGGGGTCGCCGTGGTGTGCGCGCTTTATGCCGCACTGCCGGAACCGGCACGCAAGATCTTTTTCAGGCCGGGTTTTGACGACATGGCGGGATCCAGCCAGCTGCGCCTTGCGGTGCAGGCAGGAGAACCGGCTGAAGCCGTCGACGCGCGCTGGAGCGGCGAAATCCGGCGTTTCCTGAACCAGCGCCAGAGCTACCTGCTGTACCACGATGAACCGGCGCAACGCTAGAAAAGCGCTGGAAGCGAAGAGGCACCCTCCCACTGTATTAAAAAATTTTCACCATCATTGGACACAGGATTCAGCCTGAGCCCCCCGCCTCCTTCTGACAAAAGAAATTTAAAACCTCAATTAATCCAGAAAAAGGCCGATAGGATAATCCGTATACATAATTGCACTTTTTTAGTAGAGGTAATCTATGAGTAACGCTCTCTCCAGATTCTCCTTCAAAGCCAAGATCCTTCTTCTGGTGCTGGCAAGCTGCTGCGCGCTGGGTGCCCCAACCGGCGCCATCGCCCTCAAAGAGTTGCTGCAAAGCGACGCCAGATTCAGCGAAATGTACCGCAAGTCGCTTTTCAGCGATTTTGACAGACAGGCCAAGTCCGAGGTGCAAACCGCAACCAGCATGCTCCAGGGACTGGTCGAGCGCCAGAAACGCGGAGAAATGACCCTGGATGAGGCGAAAACTCAGGGTGCAGCGCTGCTGCGCGGCCTCAAGTTCGGCAAGGAGAGCTACTTTTGGGCCGACACCCCCGACGGCACCAACGTGGTTTACCTCGGCAAGGAAATCGAGGGGAAGAACCGGCTGAATCAAAAGGACGCCAAGGGGAAATTCCCGATCCAGGAGATCATCAAGAACGGCCAGCAGCCCGATGGTGGCTTTACCGACTACCAGTTTCCCCGCCCCGGGAGCAGCGAGGCGTTCCCGAAGCGGAGCTACTCCCTCTATTTCCAGCCGTTTAACTGGATCATCGGCACCGGCAACTACGTGGACGACCTGGACACCATCGTCCAGAAGGCCGCCGAAATCAACCGGCAGCACATGGTCCAGGGGATCTACCTGCTGAGCGGAGTCACGGCGGTTATCCTCTGTCTCATCTGCTTCGCCTCGCTTTATCTGGTGCGTCAACTGCTGAGCCACATCGGCACCGAACCGCTGGAACTGGAGGAGATCGCTCAAAAAGTCGCTGAGGGCGACCTCACCGTGCAGTTCGTGACGGGAAAAACCGGCGTTTATGAGGCGATGCGCCGCATGGTCGAGGGGCTGCGTCAAGTCATGGAGCAGGTCAACCGGAGCGCCCTGGATGTTTCGGCCGCCGCCATTGAGCTGCACAGCAATGCCCAGCATACCGCGGAGGGGTCGCATGAAGTCGTGAACCAGGCGGAAACGGTCGCCGTGGCGAGCGAAGAGATGTTCGGAACCAGCTCGGACATCGCCAGGAACTGCCACCTCGCGGCGGACAGCTCGGGGCGCGCCAGCGCCTCGGCACAAAGCGGCGCGGAGGTCGTCCGGCAGACTGTGGAGGGGATGAACCGGATCGCCGACAAGGTGCGCAGCTCCGCCGGCGTCGTGGAGCAACTCGGCACCCGGGGCGACCAGATCGGCGAGATCGTGGCCACCATAGAGGATATCGCCGACCAGACCAACCTGCTCGCGCTCAACGCTGCCATTGAGGCGGCCCGGGCCGGCACGCAGGGACGCGGCTTTGCCGTGGTGGCCGACGAGGTGCGTGCGCTCGCCGAGCGGACCACCAAGGCCACCCGCGAGATCGGCACCATGATCAAGAGCATTCAGCTGGAGACCAGGCAGGCGGTGCGGGCCATGGAGGAGGGAGTCCTGGAGGTGGAACTGGGGACCGCGGGAGCGGCCAAATCGGGCCAGGCCCTCGAGGATATCCTGGAGCAGATCAACCTGGTAACCGGCCAGATCAACCAGATCGCGACCGCCGCGGAGGAGCAGACCGCCACCACCCACGAGATCTCCGCCAACATCCAGGAGATTTCCCACACGGTGCAGACCGGCGCGCGCAGTTCCCAGGAGATTTCCGGCGCCTCGTCCCAGCTCTCCCGGCTCTCGGTCGAGATGCAGGCGATGGTACAGCGCTTCCAGATCTAGATTTCAAAAGGACTTTAAGGACTTTAAGGACACCAAGGAAGACAAGGAAGACAAAGACGACAAGTCGTTGAGCAAGTCTCTACCTGATATAGCCATCGTTCCCACGCTCCCGCGTGGGAACGCACTCCCCGGACGCTCCTGCGTCCAACACCGGAGGTGACGCAGCAGCACTACCGGCTCCGTTCCCAAACACCTGCCCTGCCCCACCGTAAAAAAGATGACACACCCACCCAGCTATCATATACACTTGAAATCAAATCCAACCATAATTTGCGGGCTACCCTCATGATGACTGTAAAGGAAAACGTTCCGCTGGCACCCTTCACCTCCTTTTGCATTGGCGGACCGGCCCGCTACCTCGCGGAGGTCGGGAGTGCGGACGAGTTGCGGGATGCCCTGCTCTTTGCACGCCAAAAAGGTCTCGGCTATTACCTGCTCGGCGGGGGAACCAACCTGCTGGTGAGCGACAACGGTTTCGATGGCCTGGTCATCCGGGTGAAATTCGACGCCATCAGGCAGACCTCGCACGGCGTCGAAGCTGAGGCGGGTGCCGACCTGACGGGACTGGTGCACCAGGCTGCTCGTTGGGGGCTTCTGGGGATGGAATCGCTGGCGGGGATACCGGGAATGCTCGGTGGCGCGGTGCGCGGCAACGCCGGGGCCTACGGCGGTTGCATCGCGGAGGTCTGCACGGCTGTGCGCGCGCTCAATGCTGAAACCCTGGAATGCGTCACCCTGAGCCGCGCAGAGTGCTGCTTTGGTTACCGGGAAAGCCGCTTCAAGCGGGAACCGGGGCTGATCGTCCTGTCGGCAGCCCTGGAGCTGCTGCCAGGCTCCCCGGAGGAGATCAGGCAGCGGGTCGAGGCCACCCTCGCCCGCCGTGCCGCGCGCAACCTGCAGTGCGAAAAGAGTGTCGGCTCCTTCTTCATGAACCCAGTGGTTAGCGACTCCGCTCTGGTTGAGCGCTTCGAAGCTGACCAGCGGGTGCACTCCAGGGACGGCAGGATCCCGGCCGGCTGGCTCATCGACCAGGCGGGCCTACGTAACCAGCGCTTCGGCGCCGCAGTGGTGAGCGCCCTGCACGCCAATTACCTGATCAACACCGGGGGAGCCAGCGCGCAGGAGGTCCTCACTCTGGCGCGCACGGTCAAGGAGCGGGTGCGCGCCGTGACCGGAGTCCAGCTCCGGGAAGAAGTAAGCTGCCTCGGCTTCACTGAGCTGCCCTGAGTCCAGCAGGGGTTCTCCTCCCGGCTCACCCCCGGGCCAGCTCGGCGGTAACCACCTGAAAGGTGGCGAACTCCTCCCCCAGGGCGGCGCAGAGCTGCGGCATGTCCGACAGGTGCCCTCCTTTTGCCGAAGCCTCCATCTCTGCGGCAATCGAGCGCATCGCCTCGGCCCCGATGCTTGCAGCCGCCCCCTTGATGGAGTGGGAGTGCAGGTGGATCGCGACGCCGTCCCCCACGGCGATGGCACCCGCCAGTGCCATCATCAGGTCGGACGTGCTCTCGATAAACTTCACCACGAAAATCTGCAGGAAATCCAAGTCGCCTCCAATGCGGTCCAGCAGCCCCTCCCTGTCGAAGACCATCGCCTGCCAGGCCTCGGCCTGCATCTCGCCAAGTGCCCCGGCGGCGTCGCTTTCCCCTGCGGGGGCTTCCGTCCCCACCGCCAAGGCCTGCGCTTTCCCGGGGATCCAGCGCTGCAGCATGCCGCGCAGTTTGGGGAGATCGAACGGCTTACTGAGGTAATCGTCCATCCCCGCCGCTAGGCAGCGTTCCCGGTCTCCTGCAACCGCGTTCGCAGTCAGGGCGATAATCGGCCTCGGCTCCAGGCCCAAGGCGGCCTCCCGGGACCGGATCATCCGGGTGGCAGCAAAGCCGTCCATGCGCGGCATCTGGCAATCCATGAAAATTAGGTCATACTCCCTTTTGTCCGCCGCCTCCACCACCAGGATCCCGTCTGCCGCGATCTCGATGGAGCAGCCCAAAAGTGCCAGCATGTGCCGCACCACGTCCTGGTTGACCGGGTTGTCCTCGGCAACCAAAATGGAGGCGTCGAAAAGGAGCTTTACCTCTGGCGGGACTTTTGCTGGTTCCGGTACACCGCCCCTCCTCTTGACCAGGACGCCGCACAGGCTTTCGTAGAGGCGCGCGGCGCTCACCGGCTTAGTTAAAAAGCGCAGCACTCCCGCCTCCAGCGCCGCGCGGGCGTCGGCTTCATCACCAAACGAGGTGAGTATCAGCAGCTGGATCGCCCCGATGGCGGGATCCGCCTTGATGGCACGTGCCAGTTCGATGCCGTCCATGCCGGGCATGCAGAGATCCAGGAGCGCCACCTGGTAAGGCTCCTCTTCCTCCGCCGCGCAGCGCAGCATCTCGAGAGCGGCCGCTCCGCTCGCCGCACACGCCCCGTGCATCCCCCAGGAGCCCACCTGGTGTGCCAGCACGCTCAGGTTGGTGGCGTTGTCGTCGACCAGGAGTACTTTCTGCCCGGCAAGCTCGGCGCCCGAAAAAGCCGGGTGGTCCGCGTCGGCCGGATGTTTTTTGAGCCGTGCCGTGAACCAGAAGGTCGAGCCCTGCCCCAGTTCGCTGGTAACGCCCAGTTCCCCCCCCATGAGTTCCGCCAGCTGCCGGGCGATGGCGAGGCCAAGGCCGGTGCCGCCGTAGGTGCGGGTGGTTGAATAATCCGCCTGGGAAAAACTGTCAAAGATGCGCGACTGGGCCTCGGGAGCGATGCCGATGCCGGTATCGCTGACTGAAAAGCGCACCAGCGCATCCTCGCCCTGCTCCTCTACCAGGCAAACACGCAGCCCCACCTCGCCCTGGCTGGTGAACTTGATGGCGTTACCCAGCAGGTTCACCAGAATCTGGCGCAGCCGCACCGGGTCGCCCTCGACGTAGCGCGGGACCTCGTCCAGCACCAGCGCGGTCAATTCGAGCCCCTTTGCCTGCACCCCCCCGCCGAACATCTCTGCCACCTCGCCGACCGCCTCATTCAGGTCGAAACAGACCGTCTCCAGTTCCAGCCGCCCGGCCTCGATCTTGGAGAAGTCGAGGATGTCGTTGATGATGGAAAGGAGCGACTCCCCCGAATTGCGCACCGCCTCGGCGAAGCTCAGCTGCTGCCCCGCGAGCCCGCTTTGCAAAAGAAGGCTCGCCATGCCGAGCACACCGTTCATCGGGGTGCGGATCTCATGGCTCATGTTGGCCAGGAACTGGGACTTGGCGAGGCTCGCAGCCTCGGCGGCCTCCTTCGAGAGCTGCAGTTTGGCGACGGTCTGGTTCAGCTCGCTGTTGGTGGCGGAAAGCTCCGCGGTCCGGCTGAGCACGACCTCCTCAAGCTGGTCGCGCTGCGCCTCGAGCCTCTCGTCGCGGTCCTCGATCTGACCCAGCATCTCGTTGAAGCCGTCGATCAGGGTGCCGAGTTCGTCCTCCCCCGCTTTTTGCGCCCGCAGGGCATAGCTCTTGTCGGTGGAGACCGCCTTGATGACCTGCGCCAGGTGCAGTATCGGATCCGAGATGACCCGTTGCAGCCGGGACGCCAGGAAATAGACCAGCAGCAGACCTCCGAGCATGACCGCCACCACAACGCAGAAGAAGCGCTGCAGCCGGTCCAGGAGCTCGCGGCAATCGGACTGGATGACGACCGTTCCAATCTCCTGGCGGTCCAGGACAATCGGGGACACGCCGTACAGGTCATGCGCCAGCGCGAAGGTGGAGCCCGCCTCGCGCACCAGGGCTGCCAGCCTGCCGGAGTCGACCCGGAAGCTTCCCTTTTCCGGGGTCGCGAAGCCTAGGCGCCGCGGGTCGGCCCCCTTGGCGAGATAGCTCGCCAGCACGGAGCCATCTTTCAGCATGACGAAGGCCGCCCTGATTTGCGGTTTGGCCCGCAATCCCGACAGGGTCTCGGTGGCGGCCAGGCGGTCGTTGAAGGCGACCGCGGCGGAGGTGTTGTTGCCGATGATTTCCGCCAGAGCCGCCAGTTCGGTACGCGAAGCGCTGCGGAACATGGTTGCCTCGTTGACCACGAAGGCGCTGGCCACCAGCACCAGCACGATGAAGTTGGTCAAAAGGAGCAGGGCGATAAGCTTGCGCCGGATGGATAGGTTATGTAAGCGGTGCATCATAGAGTTTCTTGCCTTTTAGTTTTCCAACACGAGCCGCGCCAGCTTGAGTAGCTGGGAGCTGACCCGCAGCCGAGCCCGGTTCGCCGCACCCAGGTTTACCTCGAAACCGACCCTGTTTTTGAGGAACACCAGGTTGATTATTCCCCCCGCCTGGCAGAACCCGTCCTGGTCAGCCACCGTCAGGACATGGGAATTCTGCACCGTTTTCAGGATTTGGGGCAGGCGCCCCCTCTCCGAGGCACAGACGTAGAGCAGGTCGCACTCTTTCAGCTCCTCTACCCCGTGCAGATGGACCACCACGACCCGGCGCCCCTTGACGGTCTTGCCGCGAACTTCCTCGAGCGCTTCCCCGAAAAGGTCCTTGCCGAGAATACCCAGGGTAACGGTCCCCGGAGTGCTCAGTCCGTCGCTTGGCCAATCGACAAATTTCATGAAGTTGTAAAGAAAGGCCGCCTTAACCTGGTATTCTGAGTTCGCAACAGCCGACGCAGCCAGTGCGCTCGCGCAGACGCTGGCGGCCAGGAAAAGGCCGCACAGTACCAGTACCAGCGCGGTGCTGCGCAGGGCGCGCCGGGAGGAGCGCGGCGCGACGTCCAGTAAAGCATGATGGGGCGTCAGAGTAGTCATGGCACCCCTAAAAGCGGTAGTCGAGTTTCAGGCGAAAACTCCTGCCATCCTGCGCGATGGTGCCCTGAACATGGTTCGGCGAACCTGGGTCGATGTTTTTGGTAGCGAACAGGTTATAGACGGAGGCCGACAGATGCAGCCCGGGGATGATCCCCCGGGAAAAAAGCGTCAGGTTACTCAGATAACCGGCGCCGGTCTGGCCTCCTCCCAGGGTCAGTCGGGAACTCTGGTACTGCTCCTCGAAGCCGGCAAAGAGCACGCTTTTATAAAGCGGCACGATCAGGTTCAACTTGGCCAGGTGATCGGGCGAATTGGTCAGGTCCGCACCTGTGCCGGAATCTTCCGCCCTTTGGTAGGTATAGCTGACCCGCCCCTCGAGTCCCCCCTGCCACTTCCCTTCCAGCTCCAGCTCCACCCCGCGGGCAGCGATTGAGTCGACGTTGACGTAGCGGGTCGGGCTATCCTTGGGATTGAGCGGATCGACAGGTTCGGAGGTGATGAGGTCCTGAACCCGGTAGTAGAAGCCGGAGAGCGAAGAGCGGTAGTGTTCCTGGAAATACTGCTCGTAGACCAGCTCGTAGGTCTGGATCTTCTCCGGCTTCAAATCCGGATTGGAAAGGTTGTTGACCCGGTCGTTGTAGTAGAGCTCGTAGGCGTTGGGGGCGCGAAAGGCGTTGCCGTAGAGCAGCTTGAAGGCGGTCCCTTCCAGCGGCTGGTAGATGAGAGCCACTCTGGGATTGGTCGTACCGCCGAAGCTATCGTAGTGGTCATAGCGCAATCCAGCTGACAGGATCAGGCTGTCCAGGAGCTGAATCTCGTCCTGGAGGAAGAGTGCCCAGATGGCAGAGCTGCGCCGGTCATCCAGATGCAGGCTGTAGGGGTCTACATCGTGGTTCTCCTGGTGCTGTTGGGAATTTTCCCTGAATTCGGTTCCCAGGCTTACCTTGTTGCGCCCCGGCAGGGTCTTGGTGAACTGGAGTTCTCCCCCCCACCAGGTGCCCCAGGCGAGGTCCCGGTTCAGCACAACCTGGGGAGTGGCGAGCGCAGGGAGGGTCGTGTCGAAGTTGGCCGGTTCGCTATCGGTGGGATAGTCGCCGTGATAATAGTAGCGATCGTAAAAAGCCCGTGCCGTCAGCTGGGTCTGGTCGTTGAATTCATGGTGATACTTGAGATCCAGGAAACCGTGGGAATCGGTGGTCTGGAAGCGCGTATCGTTGAAAACGGTAGCAAAGGACGCCGTCGGTACGTTTTTGGTGCGGGAGGCGTAGGCGCCGACCAAGGTGAAGTCCTGCAGGGAGAACTTGCCGTAGAGCTTGTAGCTCCGGTCTGCATCGGCATGCTCGGCGACTCCTCCGTTACGTTCCTGGAAATCTTTAAAAAAAAGGCTCCGGGGACCGTCACTGTGCATGATGCTCCCGGAAAGCAGCACGCCGAGACCGCTGCCATATTCCTTCCCGTAGCTCACCCTGCTGTCAAAGCTGCCGAAGCTCCCCGCGGAACCGGCTAATTCCGTGCCATGCAGGTCCGCAGGCTGCCTGGTGATGACGTTAATTACCCCGAAAAACGCGTTGGTGCCATAAAGTGAGGAACTCGGACCGCGGATGACCTCGATACGGTCGATGAGGTCTACGTCGACCGGGAACTCGGTACCGATCGGGGCCGTATCGAAGATGTTGTCGTTGATCCTGTGGCCATCCACCAGCAGCAGGACCCGGCTGTTATAGTCTCCCGGGCGGTTGAAGCCGCGAATGCCAATGAAGTTGTAGTTGCGGTCGTAGGTGACGTAGATCCCCCGCACGCTCCTCAGCGCGTCGGCCAGAGTCCGGTAACCGTACTTCCTGATCTCGTCCGAAGTGACGATGCTCACCGAGGCAGGCGCCTCGGTCACCTTCTGCTCGTATTTCGAGGCACCGTAAACCGTGGCGACCTCGACTGATATCAGTTGTTCGACGCTCATCTCCATCAGGTCGGATTTCGGCTCCGGAGCGTCCGCGGCGTTCTCTGCCTGACATAGTGAAAAGGGGAATAGTACCAGCAGTACCATAACGGCTGCCTGTAGTTGGGCAAGGTAACTGTTGATTCTTTGCCGTAGCCTGCTGGTCTTTGGGAGTGAATTAGCCATAAGATCCTCTAATGTTACCGAGTGGTGTTCATACCGTCTTCTCGGTAATTTAGAGAGATAACTTGAGCAGAATAAACCACTCGTCCAGCAAAGCGGCCAGACCGCACCGGGAAAGTCAGCGCGGCTGGTAAAAAGAGCCATCGAGCCATAAGAAAAATGGGCCGGCAGGGGCAGGAAGTTCAGCCATTAGTCAGTCTGCCAGGCAGCTGGCTCTAGCTCCCTCACCTTAAAACGAGAAGGACTGTCTCTTTCAGCGTCATTTCACAAGGGGATACTGCGGATTGAAAAAGCGAGAGGGACAGACCCGTTCGGGGACGGTCCCTTTCAGCATCATTTCATAAGGGGGACATGCGGATCGTAATCGGGTAGGAGGCGAGGTCACCCTCGCCGTCCTCCCACACCACCGTGCGTACGGTTCCGTACACGGCGGTTCATGAAGTATGTTGAAGTCGGTGGTA
>JGI24143J45723_1000550_pt1 | contig 19226 bp, 15 predicted proteins | sample BarGraIncu00432A_FD_45723 | JGI IMG/M metagenome (IMG submission 45723) | reverse complement strand
CATTGGGCAACAGGTGGCAATTGCCAAGTTATATGGTGCTTTGTCTCAGGCGGATCAGGATCTGGCAATATTACCGGACCCCATGGGTAAGCGTAAGATCGTGCTGGCCACATCAATTGCAGAGACTAGTATTACGGTTGAGGGGGTACGCGTTGTTATTGATAGTGGTTTCATGCGTGTCCCGCGATTTTCACCACGTACGGGGATGATGCATTTGGCAACAGTGAAGGTATCAAGGGGGGCAGCTGATCAACGTCGCGGACGAGCTGGGCGAGTTGCGACGGGCTATTGTTATCGGTTATGGACAACCCAAGAGGAATGTACCTATGAAAACCAGAGTGCCCCGGAAATGTTGGAAGCTGATCTTGCCCCCTTAGCTCTAGAGCTTGCGGCATGGGGGGCGAGGCCAGAGGAACTATTATGGTTAGATGCTCCACCGTTGGCGGCCTATGCCCAAGCTACTGAGTTACTTCAGCAACTGGGTGCATTGTCGGAAATTGGACAAATAACAACTCATGGACGTAAGATGACAGAAGTTGGACTTCATCCACGTCTTTCCCATATGATTTTACAGGCTATGAATTTTGGCTATGGCGGCTTGGCATGTGAAATTGCGGCATTACTTGGTCAGCGGAACCTATTTCAGGGCAAGAAAAGTGTGCCAGATGCTGATTTGGNGTTACGTATTGAAGCCCTACGCCATGGTAGCGGAGGGCTAGGATCTGGATATTNTTTAGGCTATACAATGGATGATAGTGTTTATCGACGATTGCAAATTGATATTCGTCACTTGGAAAAAGCTTTTTCTGTCCCACCCAACAGGGCAGTGGATGATCATCATGCTTGTGGACTGGTATTAGCCTTTGCCTATCCAGATCGTATTGGTCAAGGACGTGGAGATGGACGCTTTCTGTTGCGTAACGGGCGAGGCGCAGCATTTAAAGAGCCACAGGCTTTAGCAAGAGAAAATTATCTTGTGGCAGCCGAGATGGGAGGAGAGGCTGGTCCTGAAAATCGTATTTTCTTAGGGGCTGCCATCAGTGAGGTAGAATTACGGAGGCACTTCCATGAGCAGATTGTAGTACAAGAGGTAATTGTCTGGGACCATGAGGCTATGGCGGTAAGGGCACGGCGGTATGAATCATTAGGTTCGATTATTTTAAGCAATATCCCTATCTCTAAGCCAGATCCAGTTGAAGTATTATCCGCATTAATAGCAGGTATTAGGCAGGAAGGAATGAATGTTTTTGCTTGGACAAAGTCAGCCTATCAATTTCGACAACGACTTGCTTTTATGCATTATTTCCAACCTGAATGGCCAGATGTTAGCGATGAAGGTTTATTAGGAACATTAGAGCAATGGCTTGGTCCTTATTTATATGGTATGAGTCGGTGGGATCAGCTGCAGCATCTACCGATACTCACAGCGTTGGAATCCATGTTGACTTGGCAGCAACGTAAGCACCTAGATGACTGGGCTCCCACTCACATCTCTGTTCCTAGTGGTCAACGTATCCCCATTGATTATCGTCAGCCGAGCAATCCTTTTATTGCGGTACGCTTACAACAAATGTTCGGTTTACAGGAAACTCCCCTTATTGGACAAGGAAGAGTACCGCTGACGCTGCATTTATTATCACCGGCTCAACGTCCCGTTCAGGTAACCAAGGATTTAACAAGTTTTTGGCAAAATGCATATTTTGCTGTGAAAAAAGACTTGATGGGACGGTATCCCAAACACTATTGGCCAGATAACCCTCTAGAGGCTATGCCAACTAATCGGCTTAAGCCCCGTTCTAAAAGTTAATGGTAATAGTTAAACTATATTTAGAGAATACTAATCCTAATTTAGGGTCAAATCTAGGAGGTATGTCAAATGAGTAATATTACTAATAACTGGAGGAAGTTGGGAATTTGTTTGGGAGGATGCTTGGGAGCGGGCGGACTGGGGTCAGTGGCTACTAGGCAATCTTTAATGACATGGTATCCTCAGTTAATCAAACCAGCTTTTAATCCTCCTGGTTGGATTTTTGCTCCCGTATGGACCACACTATATTTAATGATGGGCTATTCAGCATATTTGGTGTGGCAGAAAAAAGAGAGTGCAGCAGGTGTGAAGGCGGCACTCTCTTGGTTTAGTATTCAATTAATCATCAATACAAGTTGGTCCTTTGTATTTTTTAAGTTTCAGTCGTTGGTGGGTGGATTGTTGGTTATTATGGCTCTCTGGTCAGCGATTGTGCTAACTATCGTTAAATTCTCCAAAATATCAAAAATTGCTAGTTTTCTACTAATTCCTTATCTGCTATGGGTTAGCTTTGCTGCTGTGCTAAATTTTTCTCTTTGGTGGTTAAATAAATAGATTCCTAATTTCTTCTTCACTCATTTTTGTTATGAAATTTTCACCTGGTTTAATTAAGGAATCAATCATCTCTCGCTTTTTTTGCTGGAGTTCATAGATTTTCTCTTCAATTGTATTTTTGGTTATTAGCCGAAAGACTTGAACTGAATTTTTTTGCCCGATGCGATAAGCTCTGTCGGTAGCTTGGTCTTCCACTGCTGGATTCCACCATGGATCATAGTGAATGACCATATCAGCACCGGTAAGATTCAGACCTGTGCCACCAGCTTTCAGTGAAATGAGGAAGACATCTCCATTACCAGCGTTGAAAGAATTGACCAATCTAATCCGTTCTTCTCCTTTGGTAGAGCCATCGAGATAATGATAGTCAATCCTTAGGGCTTCTAATTCTTGTTTGATGAGTGCCAGCATTCCAGTAAATTGAGAAAACAATAAAATCCGATGACCACCAGCTACGGCGTCTTTTACGAGTTCTGTCAGCATATCAAGTTTCCCGCTGCCGCCTTGGTAATTTTCGATGAATAATGAGGGGTGACAACAGACTTGCCTTAGTCTCGTAAGTAGTGATAATATTTTAATCTGACTTTTGGCGAATCCACTCGTTTGCATCTCGTTTTCAAATTCGTTTTTTGCCTGTAGCATCCAGGCTGCATAAAGCTTAGTCTGCTCAGCAGTCATTTCATTAATCATTTTACTCTCAATTTTCTCAGGCAATTCTTTAAGGACAGCTTTTTTCATTCGTCTCATTATAAAAGGCTTTATATAACGTCGTAGTTCCATAAGTGCTTTCTCATCTCGATCTTTTACAATGGGTAATTCAAATTTTTTGACAAATAGCTTGTGTGATTGTAAATAACCAGGCATCAGAAAATCAAAAATGGACCATAGTTCAGTTAATGTATTTTCAATAGGTGTTCCAGTTAGGGCAAAATATCCTTTAGCCTTAATTTTTTTTACGGCTTTAGCGCTGAGAGTATTAGGGTTTTTAATATTTTGCGCTTCATCAATAAAACAATATTTAAAAATGATATGCTCATAAAATTTTATATCCCGTTTTATTAGCGCATAGGATGTGACCACAATATCTGAGGTTGTGATATCTTTGAGTTGTTCTTGTCTCTCGCTAGGGTTACCAGAGACTAGGGTAACCTTTAAATCAGGTGCAAATTTTTGTACCTCCTGCTGCCAGTTATATACTAGAGAAGTTGGGACAATCACTAGAGAAGGAATATCATTTTCTCCCTTTTCAGACATAATAAAAGTCAGAACTTGTAAGGTTTTTCCGAGACCCATATCATCTGCCAATATGCCACCAAAACCATAACTGGCCAAAGATTTCAGCCATTTAAAACCGGTTTTTTGATAGTTCCGAAGTTTACCTTGAATGCCATTTGGTACGGCAACTTCCATGTCCTGTGGTTCACTAATATCTTGTACCATTCTTTTGAATGCACTACTGCGCTCGATTTGAAAATCATTATCTTCCCGTGTTAGACTATCAATATACATGGCACGATGTTTCGGTAATTCGATTACTTTGTTCTCCAAATCATCAACGCTTAAGTCAAGTTGTTCAATGAGGTTGGTAGCCATTTGAAAATCTGTGGAATCCAGGGGGATAAAGGCGCCATTTGGCAATCTGTGATATTTTTTTTTCAATTTATAGGATGCGAGTAACGCAAATAATTCATTAGGGTCTATATCCTCATAATTTAAGGAAAGTTCAAGCATGTCACTTTTACGATTAATTTTCACTCCAGCAGACACTTTGCCCATTTGTTTAATCTGGATATTCTTGAAATCAGAAGAATAATAGATCTCGGCGATATCCCTTAATTCAGGCATGCCAGTTTGTAAAAATAAATAGCTTTTCTCTTCATCTTCTAACAGAAATTTTCCAGCGGCCATTTCAAAACCATAATGATAGAAAAGTTCGAGAAGCTCTTTTTCTTCACGAGTAGAGCGGAGAAGTAACTTACCTTTAAAGTCACTAATCGTTTTGTTGTCTACATTCAATGGGTTAATAATGACTTCATCATACTTAAAATCAATTGCGGCACTGAGTCCATCTGTGTAGCGATCAAAATATACTTGTATTTCTAGTGGCTGTTGATATACCTTATTTAGCATATCGGCACTCATTTTCACCGTGGCGATTTTTTCTAAAGTAGGGAGTAGTGAGGAGAAAAAGGCCGATATTGCCGATTGTGGTATAAAAGCCTCGGATTTTTTATTGCTGGCAAAACATTTAAGTAAAGGTTTCATATAACTTGAGAAGAGGCTATCTACCTGATAGATAACATTGTTGTGAAAGATATTCTGATAATCAGCATCAATGCCATCAAACTTATCACCTGCAATGGTCATGGCAATGACCAATCCGTCCTTCTTGGCCTTCACTGATAAACTCAGTGGGGGCCGTCCCTGAATAATTGTTACGTCATTGATTTTTTCATTGTTCATGATGCAGGTGAAGGGCATTTTCTCCATGGTGGCTAGAAACTGCAATGTAGTGGAGTTGGTTAATTTTAAGTTTCGTTGGTCACTAAAGGCCGATGAAGAAGTGGGGCCATAACTCCAATTCGTTAGTTGTTTGTCATCATTATAGATGGATTGTATTAATTTGAGTATGACTTTCGATTGCTGGTCAAAAACCATTTCGCGGGGCTTTAATGTAAAATTCTTGCCATAAACAATATCTCTTTTGGTGTCCAGGGCTAGAAGGAGTTGCGGAATATCTTTTAAGACATAGAGTCGTTCATTGCCAATCATAAAAGTCAGCCAGTTTTTAACCGTTCCTGACTCATTGGTAAAGACGTAGGTAGGAACGAGTTTGATGGACGCTAACTGTTGTTCATTTGACATTTGATTATCACTTGTAAAAAAATCTAGTAAGTCCTGGGTAGCCTTATTTAAGCGTAATGATTTTTCTTTGGGAAAATAGGTTTCCCAATTTAGTTGGATGCATTTTAGCACAGCAACAAGATGTTTACATAGTCCGCTATAACTATGAGATACTGGGCAGTTGCAGTGATATTCATGCAATTGATGACTGGCATCAAAAAAGACTTCTACAGTATAGGATCTGCTGCCCATCACTCGTGCTCTAAAAGTATTTTCATCTTTGAAAAATTTAAAATCTCGTACATGTCCTCGTTGGTAGTAATGACAGCCATTGAGATAAGAAGTACTGGTGGCAGTGATGCTTTTAATACTTTCATCTGTCAACATTTAATGCTCAACCCTTTCATTATAAAGAAAACTTAGTTTCAGCCAAGCCACAGCCCAGGCCAAAGTCTTAGTTGCTTCTACTTTGAATTGGAATATGTGATACTTATGATTCCAGAATGCAAATGGATCTATTGTTTCATTTATTTAGTCTATTGGTTAATGCAGTGGTTGTCAATATTGACGACAACTATAGGCTGATTTCTAAGGCTAAACAGATTTTAGCCTATTTCTTATGTGTGTTAAAAGCTATAAGGTAGTTAGAAAAACAATTTATCAAACTACCCACGACTGGTCTGTGGGTAGTTTGATCTGTTTAAGAAAAATACAATTGACGATCATAGGTTGTTATGGGATATGGAACCATATATAATAAAATGATAAAAGAAAATTAGGGGGGATTTCTATGCCTTTGGAACGTGTCAAAAGATTTCTTAGTCAATTTCCAGATTTGAAAATTANTCTATTTGATCAAAGTACCCATACTTCAGAATTAGCCGCTGAGGCATTGGGAGTAACACCCGCACAAATTGCCAAAACATTAGTATTTGTTGCTGANACTAAGCCCTTGTTAATTGTAACCTGCGGTGATAAAAAAATAAATACTAAAAAATTGACCAAGATATTGGGCGCTAAGAAAGTTAGATTTGCAGATGAGCAGACTGTGCTAGACTCTACTGGTTTTCCACCAGGTGGTGTATCTCCCATTGGGGTGTTGAATGATATACCCCTGTATTTAGATCAAAGCCTCTGGGATTTTGCCATTGTCTACGCCGCCGCTGGTACGGCCAATTCCGCATTGCCAGTGAGTCCGGATCGGTTATGGGAAATTACTGGCGCACAGGTTATTGATGTTTGTTGCTAAATCAAAATAGATCCAGAGGTGTCTTATGAATTTTATTGGATATAGAACCTTAAAAACTGTAATTGGCGCAGTGGTTGCCATGTACATTGCAATGAGTTTGGGCTTAAAGTATGCTACTGCAGCAGGAATTATTACGATTCTTAGTTTACAAAGTACTCGTAAACAATCGATACGGTTGTCAAGCAAAATGATAGGAACTTTTCTACTGGCTTTGCTTCTTTCAGTTGGTTTCTTTAAATTATTTGGTTACACACCCCTAGTTTTCGGGCTATTTCTGTTAGTATTTATTCCTTTATCGGTAAGATTTCAAGTACAGGAAGGTATAGTTGTAAGTGCAGTACTTATTACCCATCTGTTAATTGAAAAAAATACTGAAACGTCATTAATACTAAATCAGATTTCCCTAATGGCAATAGGTGTTGTTGTTGCTTTGTTTTTAAATATATACATGCCCAGCTTTGAGAACAGAATCAAAGAAGAACAAAACGTTATCGAAAAAACAATCAAAAAAATACTATTGGATATGTCAAGTTGTTTACGTGATCAAGGCGTTTCAATTGAACAAGAAAAATTGTTTATTCTCCTTGAAGTTCGATTGAAACAGGGTAGGGAAATGGCATATAAAAATTTCAATAACAATTTTTCCTCAAATAGCAGTGATTATACACAATATATGGATATTAGATTGCAACAGTTACATTGTTTGAAAAATATGAGAAAACATTTTGAAAGATTATCAATTACATATACACAGACAATACTCATTGCTGACTTTACCGTAAGAGTAGCCCATTCCATCCCAGAACATGCTGAAAAACGCCTTGAAGACTTACGTAGACTTAGGCAAAGCTTTACAACGATGCAACTTCCTCAAGATCGGGCAGAATTCGAAAACCGAGGTATGTTGTATCAATTTTTAAATGACGTGGAGGAATTTCTGCTGTTAGGGGCGATTCTGAAATAAGTCATAATTCCGGAAGGGGGGGACAACTCAGGCTATGTTGCTGTGGTAAAAGACTTTACTGAACGAAATCAGTCTATTTGGCTTATTGAACGACCCCAACCCTTTAAATAGATCTAACAATAAAATACACCTATCCTTTCAATGATGAAGGGGCAGGTGCATTTTTGTTATGGGGATTATCCAAATTTAAAAATAAATGCATTTTTGAAAAATATTCCCACTATTTATCTGTCATTATGGTATATTAGGTGATGATTATTAACTTTATCACGAAAAGAGAGGTGTCCCAAATGAAATTTAATTCTATAGGACTAAGTGGCTACTTAAATAAAAGATTTGCACTGCAACAGTATGGAACTGATGTTAAAACAGAATTAATTGCAGGTTTGACAACCTTTGCAACTATGGCCTATACTCTGGCTGTTATACCAAAAATTATGCACGATGCTGGATTACCCACTGGGGCGGTGCTGACTGCTATGGTGATCATGATCTTTCTGGCCACAGTAGCAATGGGACTATACACCAATAGACCTTTCGCATTAGCCCCTGGCCTAGGAAGCGTCGCCATCTTCTCTGTTACACTGGTGCAAGGACAAAATATTCCTTGGGAAGTGGCTTCTGGTATCGTATTCATTAGCGGTGTAGTTTTCATCCTAGTCACGGCATTGGGAATTCGAGATTTAATTGTTAAAATTATTCCAAAAGGGATTAAGGTCTCAATTAGTGCTGGTGTCGGACTCTTTATCTGCTTACTTGGTTTCCGTAATGCCAAAATTATTGTGGCAAATGCTAGCAAAAACACATTGGATTTTGGTAATCTGACAAACCCCATCGTTATTTTAGCCACTATAGGTTTTGTGATACTGTTGATTTTAGAAGCACGAAAGGTTAGAGGCGGTGTGTTGCTCGCCATAGGACTTACAACACTCATTGGCATCCCTATGGGCATTACTAAATTGCCAACGTCTATTTTCTCCTTTCCTTCTCCAATATCAGATATCGCTTTTAAATTAAATATATTGGATGCTTTAGATATAAAATACCTTCCCTATCTTTTTGCTTTTTTCATCCCCGACTTCTTTTCAAGCTTGGGCACGGCCTTAGGTGTGGGCGGTAAAGCTGGTTTCCTAGATGAAAAAGGTGATTTGCCAGGCATTGATAAGGTTTTCCAGGTCGATTCCATTGCAACAACGATCGCTTCCCTATTTTCCATCCCTGTGCTATTGACCTATCTGGAATCCGCCTCAGGTGTAGAAGCTGGTGGGCGCACTGGTCTTACGGCAATCACGACAGCGATGCTGTTTTTATTAACCTTGTTTATTACGCCAATTGCTTTAATGATTCCCTCATCAGCAACAGCTCCAGTCCTGATTCTGGTGGGTATGAGTATGCTAAAGGGTATGCATAATATTGATTATACGGATATTACAGAATATTTGCCGGCATTCTTGTCGATTGCTTTGACTATTTTTACCTTTAATGTTGGTAATGGTATTTCTGCAGCGATTATCGTCTTCGTAATCTTAAAAGTCGCTAGCGGTCGAGGAAAAGAACTGCAAATTGGACATTATCTTCTCTTTTTAATCCTGCTCTATTACTTCTACGCCTTGGCACATGCAGGATAATTGCCTATTTTCCTAGAGTTAATGAATGCCTAGAATAACAACTTAGATTTATGTAAAGAAGAGGTAATCTAAATGGAAATTGATTTACTCATCAGAAATGTTATTGTTTTTAATTCCTATTGTAAAAAATTTATCGCTTCTAATATCGCTATTATGGATGGCAAATTTCTATATATTGGAAATGGCGATATAGATCAATTGCACCCAAGTACAGAGATCGACGGAGAGGGGCGATACCTGATTCCTGGTCTCATTGATATCCATATGCATATTGAAAGTTCTATGGCAGCACCGCGAGAATTTTCTCATGAACTCATTAAAAATGGTGTAACAACTATAGTAGCAGAACCTCATGAGATTGCAAACATATTTGGCCTAGAAGGCATTGATTCACTATTAAAAGCATCAGAAGGGTGTGTTGTTGACATTTTTTTGGGTATACCAAGCTCGGTCCCCTCCACATCATCACAGCTAGAGACAACTGGCTGTGAAATTGGCATTGGAGATGTGGAAAAGCTCTTACAAACAGATCGAGTCATTTGTTTGGGAGAGGTTATGAATTATATGGACGTTATTTATAGCCCACATTCTAAGACCAATCAAATTATAAACTATATAAAAGAAAAAATTCCTCATATGCCGATAGAAGGGCATTGTCCAAAGATCGTAGGTCTGGAACTTGCTAGATTTATTTATGCTGGTGTTGATTCTGATCATACTCAGCAGACATTGGTGGGTTTAAAAGAAAGACTACTGAATGGTATGTTTATAGAAATACAAGAAAAGTCTGTGACAAAAGAAATTGTTACATTTTTAGTAGAAAACGCAATGTATGAACACTTTGCTTTTGTAACGGATGATGTAATGGCTGATTCTTTAGTCCAGGAAGGCCATTTGAATAAAAATGTAAAAAAGGCCATTCAATTAGGAATGACACCTGAAAATGCAATTTATGCAGCCACATTTACCCCGGCACGGCGAATGGGCCTTAAAGATCGAGGTAGCATTGCTCCTGGCAAACGTGCAGACTTCATTTTATTGGATAATCTAGAGGACTTTGCAATATCTTGCACTTATAAAGACGGATTAGAAGTTTTTAATCATCATGTTAATTCTGAATTCACGACACAGGCCGGATTGTTTCCTCAACATTTTTACAACAGCGTCAACTTGCCAATGATTGATGAAGATTGCCTTCAGATTAAAACACAGACAAAAGAGGATAGTGTAACATGTCGCATCATAAAAGTTGCTGATAAGACTACTTTTACTCAAGAAGTATTTGCAAATCTTGAAGTACACGAAGGTTTGATTGATTGGGAAAAATCAGCATATTGTCTGGTAGCAGTTTTTGAGCGGTATGGTAAAAATCATAGCATCGGCTTGGGTTTAGTTACTGGTGATGTTATCAAACATGGTGCTGTCGCAACGACTTATGCCCATGATCATCATAATCTGTTGGTGATTGGAAGAAACAAGAAGGATATGGTGTTAGCTGTAAACAATGTGATTGGGAGTCAAGGAGGGTATTGCGTCATTAGGAATGGGAAAATTCTCGGTAAAATTGATCTCCCTGTCGCTGGAATATTATCAGAGGCTCCCATGAGTGAAATTGGTAAACAAGTAGCAATTATTAAAAAAGCTATGAAAGAGTTAGGGTATCATCATTACAACCCAATTATGTCACTAAGTACACTTTCCTTACCAGTTAGCCCACAATTGAAAATCACTAATAAAGGTTTAGTTAACGTAAGGGAACAAAAAATTGTAGAGATTATTGTAGAAAATCATCAGTGAGATTGTAGGAAACTTGGAGCAATACCAGTTTGATTGTCCATGCGTCATTCTTTCGATTGTCATGCTTTTGTCATAATTATATGGGATAATGAAAATATCCTAATGAAGGAGGAGATAATGATGATGCATGGGAATATCGCCTTTGGAATCGCTTTTACAGTTCTGCATATTGCGGCAGTTGGTGGTTTTTTCTACTTCATATATAATATTTCAAAATCTCTAAAACGTATTGCTGATCATTTTGAAAAAGAAAATTAGGGTTGCGATAAGTTGAGTGACCATTACTTGGAACCAGAGAGTGTAGTGCTCCCTAATACGGGAAATAAATAAAAACAGCAAAAACCTCAGCGAATGCTAGGGCTTTTGCTGTTTTCCTATGTGCAAAAATATTAGATAATATGATAGTCTAAAATAGAATGGGAATGATTAGAGAAGAACGCTAATTAATTGCTGTATTTTTATATTTATCGATAAACCAGTCAATTAACTGTCTGCTTATGCTGGGTTTATCAGGGAGGTTGGAAGGGTTGGGGAGATTATGAGGAGAGAACCAAGCGGCAGCTGAAAGTTCGTCATTATCAATAGTTATTTCTTCCGTTGAACACTGGGCTGTAAATGCAACCATAAGACCATCGGGGAAAGACCATGGTTGGCTACCAAAATAGTTAATCGTATGTACTTTAAGTCCGACTTCCTCTTGTAATTCCCTTCTCACACATTCTTCCAGTGTTTCGCCTGGTTCGACGAATCCTGCAATGACACTATATCTGTTAGGGGGAAAACGTGTGGCATGTGCGAGTAGAATTTGGTCGTCTTTAATTACAGCCACGATAATGGCAGGAGATATTCGAGGATAGACGATGCTGTTACAAGTTAAACACTTCATAGCAATTTCATGGGATAACATAGTCATCAGACCACCGCAACAACCACAAAATTTACTGTTTCTCATCCAGTTGACAATATGAAAAGCACGACAAGCCACCCCAAAATATTCATCATCAAGATTTCCATATAAAGGCCTAATCTTTTTGAAAGAGAATCCTGGAAGAATGTTATCATTGCTTATGGTGGCAATTAAGCATTCGTGCTCATGGAAGAGACCTATTGACTGGGTATTGATTGGTTGATTAGGGAATAGTTCGATGTCCGATGAGAGTGGAATAGTGACGCTACCTTCACTTTCTTTTACCAACAACTCATCATTATAAAATAGAAACCAATATGTATCTTTGAGGATTGTACCTGCAGTATTAACATCCATTATTTCTACCACCTTATGATTGCATTATTTATTTTATATTATTGTAAAGAAAAACTGAACGAATTGCGAGTTTGTCATTTATGGAGTTTGCTTATATTTATTTTGTATAAATTGGACATTTGTTCTAGGAATCCTTTTTTTGTAAACTAAAAGGCTAGTTGCAATTGATTGAAAAAAAAGATATAGTGTCTTAATACCATCTTTCAGTAACGTGAAAAATATAAATTGAGCAATTGTATATAAATGGAGAGTGATTGATGGTGGGGATTTCTAAATGTCCTGGACCAGCAGCAAGATATAAACATAATGCACATATCATAAGAAATATAAATAGCGAGTTTCGATCTCGCTTAACTCGTGGGCAGAGGATTGCTGATTGGTTAGCTAAGGCTGTAGGTAGTTGGCCATTTATTATTTATCAGAGTATTATGATTGTGATTTGGATGGCCATAAATACTTATTTAGTGTATCAGGGAGCCAATGATCCTGAATTTTTTAAGTCATAGGACCCCTATCCTTTTATTTTACTCAATCTAGTGTTGAGCTTTCAGGCGGCTTATACTGGCCCAGTGGTGATGATGAGCCAAAATAGGCAAAACGAAAAGGATAGATTGGCCGCAGAAAATGATTACCAGATAAACATAAAAGCAGAAGAAGAAATCAAAGTTATTATGGAGCATTTAGTGCATCAAGATGTGATGATGTCGGACATAATAGCTAGATTAGAGAGTACGAAGCAAGAGGATTCTTTGAAAGAAGAAAACAATACAATGGCGAATTTGAAAAAATAACAATGGCTATCACTGTTGAGTGATAGCCTACAGGGGAGAAAATTTTATGAATGAGGTTATCAGTGTTATTAAAAGTCGACGGAGCGTTCGTGCATACAAGGAAGAACAAATCAAGGAGCATGAGCTACAAGCTATATTGGAAGCGGGCTTATGGGCACCGAGTGCTCACAATAGTCAACCATGGCATCTAACTGTTATTCAAGATCCCGATCTCATTCACCATATAAGTGATGTCAGCACGAAGGCGATGGCAAAATCAGAAGTAAAATGGATGGCTCGTATTGGACAGAGTGGCCGGAGTATTTTTCACAATGCACCAACGGTCATTATTGTATCGGGTAAGGAAGAAGAATTTTTAGATCCATTGATTGATTGTTCCGCTGCGACACAAAATCTACTGTTGGCTGCCGAAGCGCTGGAGATTGGATCTTGTTGGATTGGTTTAATTCGCTTCTTTTTTGACCAAGAAGAAGAGGTAGAAAAATTGCAGTTGCCAGAAGGACATAAGCCGTTTTATGCTGTGTGTCTTGGTTATAAAGTGCGGATGAATGGGCAAGGACCAGCACGGGCGAGTGGAACAGTTAGCTATATTCGTTGAGTGATTGATGTTCAGCATGAACTGAACATCAATCACTTTTGTAATGACTAAAAATAGGGTATAATGAGAGAATCTATCAAATATATTTTAAGCTATTGTGCAAAAGAGGAGTAAATAATGATTGAATCATTTGAACTATTAGGTATAAGTGCACCCCTTGTGGTAGCATTACACGCCGCGGAGATTGAGGTTCCTACTCCAATACAAAGCCAAGTCATTCCATTGGCACTGTTAGGAAAAGATATTATCGGGCAATCTGCAACAGGTACCGGGAAGACTTTAGCGTTTTTATTACCCTTATTTCAAAGGATTGATATTGGGAAGCGGGAAACCCAGGTAATGATTATCGCTCCGACTCATGAACTGGCCATTCAGACATTACGACAAGTTGAACTGTTGGCAAAAAACTCAGGAATCCCTGTTACTTCAACATCGATTATTGGTAATGTCAATATAGCTCGGCAAATTGATAAGCTGAAAGATAAACCCCACATTATTGTGGGCTCCAGTGGTCGGATATTGGAATTGATACAAAAAAAGAAGATAACATCTCAAACGATAAAAACTATTGTTATTGATGAAGCTGATCGTTTGCTGGATGACAAAAATATAGATAGTGTTAAAGCGGTCATTAAAACAACTTTAAAAGATCGTCAGATCATGCTCTTTTCTGCGACAATTACACCAGAAACCTTAGAGCAAGCTAAAAAGATTATGCATGGGCCTGAAATCCTTACCATTGAGGGACAAATTGGCGATATGCCTGATATAACTCATTTATATTTTTTGGCTGAGCAACGGGATAAAATTGAAGTGTTAAGAAAAATTGTAGCACTGATCAATAATGAGCGAGTTTTAATTTTTATCAATAAAAGCGAGGAAATCGAGACGACTGTAGCCAAGCTTGAATATCATGGAATTAAAGCTGCAGGTATTCATGGCAGTTCATTTAAGGGCGACCGTAAGAAGTCCCTAGAAGATTTTCGTAAAGGCAAAATTCAATTGTTGGTTGCATCTGATTTAGCCGCTAGGGGACTTGATATAACAGGAGTAAACTATGTATTTAATTTGGATATTCCTGAAGATCCTCAGGTATATTTGCATCGTGTGGGGCGGACAGGCAGAGCTGGAAAAAGTGGTATAGCCATGAATATCATTACAAAAGCAGAATTGTCATTAATCAACAAATACGAGAAGCTTTTAAAAATAAATATAGAGCCCAAATACATTGCAAACGGGAAAATATTGGATAAAGTTAAAAACATAGTTCAAGCCAACGGAGCCAGTAAGCTTAAATCAGTGAATAAATTTAAACCTACTAAGAGTAAAACTGATAAAGTATAATAGGCAGTTTTAGATAAGGGGAGGGGTAGAGTGTGTACAGTTTTCCGGTACAAGCAAATGAACACATTTTAAAAAAAGGCTTGGTGAATTTGAAGTGTGATGATGATACTTTTAGTGGGGCCTTGTATTTGACGACGGATCGACTCGTGTTTGTCGGTTTCTTACTTGATATTACTCATAAGTATATGGAAGATGTACCACTGGCTCATATCAGTGAAATAACGCGAGGAAAGTCTTTGTTTATTATTCCTAATGTGCTGAATGTGTGCACAATAAAAGATAGAAACTTGCAGTTCGTAGTAAGTGGTAGTGGTGAGTGGTTGGCAGAAATTAATAAACAAAAGCAGGTACATGTTGCTTCAACGACGATGTGATCCCTCTGTCCAATGGGTTTTAATCTAAAATCCTTCTTTTTGAGCAACCTATAATAGGTTGCTTTTCTTATTTTGTATGCTTTTATCATGTTGTACATATAATAGATTATGAAAGGGGTGAGAATGGTGAAATTACTTTCTGTTGGATTAACAGGAACAACACAGGAAATACGCGAGAAATTGCAATTGGATTGCAAAACAATTATACAAGATGGATTTAGAGTGGCAATTGATGAAACGAATAAAGGCCATTATACTTTTATCGGTTGCAATGTGATTGAAGGCGAAGTATCTTTTAGTAATTATGAACGCATCAAAGATTCAATGAAGAAGCATGTTGCCAATATGCTGACTGAATATATTATTGTACGTGAAGAAAAAGAAATAGTTAGAAAGATTGTTAATCGAAATTATAGCTATTATACCGAAGATGAACGTAAGGTCATTTATAACCGCACGTTAGATTTATTAAGTGGTAAAAATGATGTGATTGTGGATTTTGGCGTAACAAGGCGTAGTACAAAAATATTAAAAGAAATTATAGAGTATCTTGATACTCATCATGAACTTGTGCTGGAAGGATTCATAAATTTTCGCCTAAAAGAGTATCGAGACAAATTAGTGCAGACCGTAGATAAAGCCGTAGATGATTATACGATGGATCTGGAATACAAAGAATTTATTCGTGTATTACGTTGCTTTGTTGATATTCAAGAGCCGAAAGTAGAAAAGGTGCATGTTGTGATTGGTAATAGTGGGATTTATAATATTATGGATGATCAGGGACAGACCATTAATAATGTGAACTTTGAAAGCTTCCTCATGCAAAGAGATGATCATATTAATTATGATGATTTGCTAATTACAGCTCTGATTACGATTGCTCCATATAGTGTTAAGGTGCATGTACATGAAAATAATAATACTATTATACAAAATATAGTGGAAATTATTAAAAATATCTTTGACGGGCGGGTCATAATTTGTTATGGATGTGATTTTTGTTATTGACAATCATGTTTGAAATGGATATTATTAAGACTAATAGGTTGCTTAAAAGTAATGCAAAGGACACGGCACTAATGTAACTGTCGTTTCAGAGAAAAGATGCCATAGGCTGAAAGCATTTTTACGTACATCATTATTGCTACCACCTTTAAACTGCTAGTTGGATATTTTAGGCTATAGAGGTATATTCATCTATGGCTTACATTGAAAGCTACGCCGGGGTCGTTCCCGTTATCAAAATTTGCGATGGGCTTAGGCCAATCAGGGTGGAATAACGAGTGATAACTCTCGTCCCTTTAGGGATGAGAGTTTATTTTTTTCCAAATAATGATTCAAGGAGGACGCTTATATGAATAAGTTGCAAATTACATTAAAAGATGGTAGTTTACGTGAGGTACTACAGGGAACGACATTAGCGGAGTTTGCCGCATCCATTAGTCGCAGTTTAGCTAAAAGTGCGTTAGCTGCAAAAGTGGATGGTCATACCGTAGATTTGTTATCCAAATTAGAAAAAGATTCTAAAGTTGAGTTTGTGACCTTTGAAGATGCTGAGGGGCGTAATGCCCTTCGCCATACTTCATCACATATTATGGCCCAGGCTGTAAAACGATTGTTTAGTGACGTGAAATTAGCCATTGGCCCTGCTATTAAAGATGGCTTCTATTATGATTTTGAAGCAACTACTACTTTTACCCAGGAACAGTTGGTGAAGATCCAAAAGGAAATGGAAAAAATCGTAAAAGAAAATTTACCCATCGAAAAGATTGAGATTAGTCGAGCTGAAGCAATTGCTCTGTTTGAGAAAATGGATGAAGTGTATAAGGTGGAATTAATTCGGGATTTGCCTGAAGATGTAGCTATCTCAATGTACAAGCAGGGAGAGTTTATTGATTTATGTGCAGGCCCTCATCTAGCATCAACTGGAAAAGTGAAGGCAATTAAATTACAAAGCGTGGCTGGCGCTTACTGGCGTGGTGATGAAAAACGCAAGATGTTGCAACGGATATACGGTACATCTTTTGAGAAGAAAGCTGATTTAGAGGCCTATCTGACGATGCTTGAAGAAGCTGCTAAACGTGATCATCGCAAACTCGGTAGGGAACTGGATTTGTTTAGCTTGCAAGATGAAGGTCCAGGATTCCCATTTTTGCATCCTAAAGGCATGGTTGTTAGAAATGAATTGGAGTCTTTTTGGCGCAAGCTTCATTTTCAGTATCACTATCAGGAAATAAAAACGCCAATTATCTTAAATCAAAAATTATGGCAACAATCAGGCCATTGGGATCATTATCGGGATAATATGTATTTCACGAAAATTGATGGTGAAGATTATGCTGTAAAACCGATGAATTGCCCTGGGGGTATTTTAGTATATCGTACGAAACTTCATAGTTATCGGGATTTACCGTTGAGAACAGCAGAACTAGGTTTGGTGCACCGTCATGAACTTTCTGGTGCTTTACATGGTTTGATGCGAGTGCGGAGTTTTACTCAAGATGATGCGCATATCTTTATGTTGCCATCCCAAATTAAAACAGAAATTCAGGGTGTCATCGATTTGTTTGATAAAGTGTATAGTACATTTGGACTTACTTATCATGCCGAGCTCAGTACTAAACCCGACGATGCCATGGGTTCTGATGAAGTATGGGAATTAGCAACCAATGCATTAAAAGAAGCCTTGGATGAACGGGGTCTCCCATATCGTATTAATGAAGGCGATGGCGCATTTTATGGTCCTAAAATTGATTTCCATTTGATGGATTCTATTGGTCGGACATGGCAATGTGGTACCATTCAACTAGATATGCAAATGCCAGAAAAGTTTGATCTTACCTATGTTGGTGAAGACGGACAAAAGCATCGCCCAGTGATGATTCATCGCGTTGCTTATGGAAGCCTAGAACGCTTTATGGGTATTTTGATTGAACATTATGCGGGTGCATTCCCTGCGTGGTTGGCACCAGTACAGGTTAAGATATTACCGATTACTGACCGTCATGCTGCCTATGCTCGGGAAATAGAAAACGCGATGTTTGAGCAAGAACTCCGAGTTGAAGTTGATGATCGCAGTGAAAAAATCGGTTATAAAATTCGTGAAGCTGAATTGGAAAAAGTACCTTATATTTTACTTGTTGGTGATAAAGAAATTGAATTACGTAGTGTGGCAGTACGTAAACGTGGTCAGGGAGATATTGGTTCCCAGAATGCGGATGAGTTTATTGCCAATCTGCTTGCCGAAATAAAAGAGAAGCAGTAAAAAAAAAGTAAGAATTTTAACCGCAGAGGCGCAGAGGACGCAGAGAGTTAATCATAAATTTTTTCTCTGCGCTCTCTGCGCCTCTGGGGTTCGTAAAATTGATAAATCCTGATACTGCGAGAAAGATTAATATATTTATGCTTGACTTCAAGAACGGCCCATGGTAATATAATTCAGTACTCAATAATCTTGAGTTGAAGTAGAAGCCATCCGCTTCTCACCTTATGACGCTGCGGCAGTTAATAAGGTCATCAAAGCATAGTTAATTTTTTATGCTCTTGTTGCGGGTGGTATTTATACCATCCGCTTTATTTATATTTAGCACAAATTTATCAGGGGGTGAGTGACAATTAGCAAAGACACTATGAGAATTAATGAAGAAATCAGAGCTAAAGAAGTTCGCTTGACGAGCGCGACAAATGAACAGTTGGGGATTGTCCAATTGAGGGATGCTTTGCAGATGGCAGTTGAGCAAAATCTTGATTTGGTAGAAGTAGCACCAACAGCTAAACCTCCCGTATGTCGTATTATGGATTTTGGTAAATTCAAATTCGAGCAACAAAAACGGGAAAAAGAAGTCAAGAAAAAACAAAAAATGGTAACTGTTAAAGAAGTAAAGCTTCGTCCCAATATTGAAGATCATGATTTTGAAGTTAAATTTAAGAATGCTCAGCGTTTTCTCGAAGATGGTGACAAAGTAAAAGTGACCATCATGTTCCGGGGACGGGAACTTTCCNACNCTG
>JGI24143J45723_1000547_pt1 | contig 19230 bp, 20 predicted proteins | sample BarGraIncu00432A_FD_45723 | JGI IMG/M metagenome (IMG submission 45723) | reverse complement strand
ATTATATAGATAGTGTGTCTGGGTAATACCCCGAGAATAGTCGCTTTCGCGACACGCCCTCGGGTAGGCGGTATGGAATTACTGCGTCATCCGGTACGTCGCTTCTATTCGGCGGGAACGTAGTACCAGATGTGATACAGACGCCTGATCTTCAGCTGTCGAAGATGCGTGTACTGCATCATCATGATGCGCAACATTCTCGCTGCCCTGAGGAGGCGACCCCTTAGTGCACAGCTTCGCAGGTGAGAGCTGGTCTCGTGAAGTGCGTTGGCCACCAGGGTAATCTCCTGTTCGATTCTCCCCAGAATGGCTTCGCCCTCCTCGTCGAGTGCTTCTCTCTGGATGACGGTAATTATATCGTCTTTCATCATCAGCCTTTCAGGTTATTCGGGCGATTCTGATACAAACTACAATACAATTTATAGACAAAGAAGTCAATATATCGTACACTGTAACAGATGAGAAAAATTCAAGTAATCACATTGTTTCCAGAGATGTTTGAGGGTGTCCTTCATAGCTCGATGATGTGGAAGGCCCAGGAGCAAAAGGCCGTCGAGTTTCGGCTGATTAATCTGCGTGATTTTGGGTTGGGGCAGCGCAAGGTGGTTGACGATACGCCGTACGGTGGTGGTGATGGCATGCTGTTGAAACCCGAACCCCTGTTTGCTGCGGTCGCTGATGCCAAGGCGTACGACCCCAAGGCCAAAGTTCTGCTGATGACGCCTCGTGGACAGCGCTGGAAGCAGTCTACGGCCCAAAACTGGTCAGATAGTAATGATAGCTATGTTTTTATTTGTGGCCGCTACGAAGGCGTAGACGAGCGTATCTTGACCCTCGTTGATGAAGAGGTGAGCGTAGGGGATTACGTGCTCACTGGTGGCGAATTACCCGCTATGACAATTATCGATAGTATCGTCCGTCTAATCCCAGGGGTTCTGGGTGGCGAGAACAGCGCGGCAATCGAAAGTTTTAGTGACGGTGAGACGCTTGAGTTTCCACAATATACCCGTCCCGAGGTGTTTAACGGCCTCAAAGTCCCTGATGTACTACTCAGCGGCCACCACGGCGAAATCGCCAAGTGGCGCGCTGCGAATTCTAAAAAAGCCGACTAGACCTATTATTGAATTGCCGGAGCAAGATCGGGATGTTCCTTCGCTATATTGCTGAATACTGCATCGACTTCGGATGCGGCCTCGGCAATGGGGTTTGGCGATGCACTTGCCTGGCCTGCAATAGTCGCTAACATCGCTATTATGTCAGGTGTTAAGGCGCCGGTCTTTTGTAGATGGTGTAGCGCTTCTGCAGCTGTGCGACCTAGACTGCGTTGGGCGCGAACCAGGTTCTTTTTTGATTGCTCTGACTTAGAGTCATCCTCTTCGATGAAAAAACCATCCATGTCAGCGCTAAACATTGCCTCGGCGTTTACGTCTTTTATTTTATTTTCTATGAGTTTCGCGGTTAACTCCGAGACGCGCGACTTTCCGTGAGATTTGATTAGAATACGCCGTTTTTGGATTTCATTTGCGAATGCAAGGAGCATATTGGTAATATAGGTGTCCTCGCTTTCATCGATTCCATCTAGGCTATTATATTTTTTTCGGTAAGCTTCTTCTAAAGGTTTGATTTTTATGGCAACTGAATATGGTATCGGAGCGTAAATTCGCTCTTTTTCTTTGCCGCTTTTTGTCACGTAAGGAAATTTTTGTTTTTGAGCCATTTTCTGTATTTCGAGAGGAAGGGAAGTGAATGCCAGGGCATCACGAACGACGCTTTCACTACGACCGGATATGCGTGATACGTCAGCAATACTCGGTGTGCCACCAGGGAATTTCATAGTTAGGTAGTCATATGTCTGTCGTATGCCGACTGCTTCGTCGACAGCAGAGGGGCGGTCGTGTACATTTTCTGTAAGTTGCTTGCGGTGAGCGTCGAGGAAAGATATACCTTCTTGAACGCTACACATTACATAAGTCTTGTCTATATCTAGTCCGGTGTATTCCACGACGGTCTTAATGGCTCTCGTTCGGCGTTCACCGGCTATGAGAATGTATACGGAGCCATCTTTGGCTACTCGTGTCAGGGTTGGTTCGTCTAGTTTATGAAGAGCTGCGTGTTCAAGGGTGTAGGTCAGCGCCTCTTCGGGCGTTAGTTTAGCAACGACGGCTGGCTCTTGCAGGTCAACACCAACGATGACGCATGGACCCTCTTGGCCATCGTATACGAGCATAGAATCTGCAAGTTCGTCTATACCGGCGGAATCAAATTCGGTCCTCACTTGTCCCAGAACGTTAATGTCTTGTATGGAAACTTCTTCGACTGAGTCGGGTCCGAATACGAGCCTCTCGCGGCTTCGAAGCTCATCGCTTAATAAAGGTTTTTCGCCGTCATTCCTCGTCATGTTGTCTTTACTATACAACGTCATTTAAAAATTGCGCAAATTAAATATGCCCCATCGGTTAAAACAGGGCATATCTAAGTGTTGTGGTGGATGTCGTAGTGCGATCAGTCACAACATATTTTTTTGGAGGTATGTTTGTTTTTGTAACTTTCGCTTGATACGTACTTTACTCGTACAATGAAAAAAGCGCAAGCGTCATGGCAAAAATAACAACAGTTGCGTTACCGACCAGCGGACGACTATACTCGTGGGTATGACTATATTCGTAAAAGCAACTATGCCGCCGTTACCAAAAAAACCACGTGCTGTTCGGATCGCCCTCGTCTACGCTGGTATTTTGGTTATGTTCGCTATCACTCAACTATTTAGTTTTGACCAGTTTTTGGTTGTGGTACGAGATTTTGCCCTACCTGGCGGTAAACCTGGCGCCTACTTCTTGGCGACCGTGATCGTTATAGCCGAGGTGTTCGCGCTGCCGTTTTTGCTGCGCATGCAAGTGAGCGTGGCGATGCGATACCTGAGTATGGCGATGGGGTGGTTAGTCGCGTTGTTATGGACAGGTATTACTGTGTGGCTAGTAGCGACGGATAGTAACGTGACGAATATTGGCGTGTTTGGTGATGTCGTATCGTTTGTCCCCGGTTGGTTAGCTGTCTTCTGTAGCTTAGGGCTAGCTGGCTTGTCTGTAGTAGCGAGCCTTGGTATGTGGCCCAATCTACGCAAAAAATAGTTGTTCTATTCTTGTTTGCGCGCTATGATTAAAGTATTAAACAAGGAGTATGGTTATGTCCGTAGTAGATAAACTAGAAACTGTAGCAGAGGGATGGTTAAAACCCGTACCACATCTTCCAATGAATGCGCGAAAATGGCTGGCCGAGAACGTCTGGTGGCTGGCTATCGTCAGCGTCGTTGCGTCAATTATTGGTCTTTTTATGATAGTGGATGCAATTCTGACGTATGTATCAGTTATCGGAGCCGTCGCCGGGTTTTATTCGACGCAGGTATATGGAACTGGCTGGATCTTCTCGACACTGCTTTCGTTAGGCTTTAGCGTTGCGGTAACAGTCTTGACTGCTTTTGCCGTTGTTCCACTTCGTGCCTCGCAAAAGAAAGGCTGGGATTTGCTATTTATGGCACTTCTCGTCGGTGCGCTCTCCGCTGTCGTCGGTGCTTTAGTGAGGCTTGATCTTGGGGCCTTAATCGGCGGTATTATCTTTGGCGGTATTTTAATTGCCATCGGTGCGTACTTTTTATTCGAGATTCGTTCGTACTTCGTCAAAGGTAACGCACGCGTTAAAGTATCGAGCTTTCAATCATCAGTTAAGTCGAAATAACTTCCTGACTTGAGTCAACACCCTAATTAGTGTACAATTCGTAGTGCTGTTGGCACGAGTGTCCAGTGGTAGGGTTATTAAATAATCCAACCGCTTCACTAGCGTAAAAGTGCCTGCACCTTCGTTTTTATATTGGGATGTCGCCAAGTGGTAAGGCATTGGCTTTTGGTGCCAACATTCGGGGGTTCGAATCCCTCCATCCCAGCCATGAAAATCGACTCACCTTTTGGTGGGTCGTTTTTCATAACTTGGCTGTCGGGATTCGGACCCCTTTAGGGGTGAGAACTGCCATGTCGGCAGTTCGCAAGGCCGGAAGCCGGATGACGAACGTCACCGACTGAGGCGGGGTCGCGGAAATTTGCAAAGCAAATTATCGGTGACCGAATCCCTCCATCCCAGCCAAAGCAAAAAGAGTCCAATGTGACTCTTTTTGCTTTGGCTAAGCGTTGTGGGTTCGAGCTCCGGGTCTCCGCTTTGCGCAGCGCACTTGAAAGGCAATGCGTTTCCCGAGCTATACTCAAAACGAAAACACCGGCCACGCCCCGAAGGGAGTGACCGGTATTCCGTACCGCGCATCGCTTAGAGCGACTTGGTGAGCTCGTTGCTCTTGTTCGCCCACGAGCTGTCGTCCTGTCGCTCGAAGACGAGCTTCGGGTACGACGACGACAGGTCGGGTATGGCGATGTCTTTGACAGACATCGTGATGCCGACGAGGGCGAGGGCCTTCGACGCGTTGTAGGCGCGGAAGGCGGAGCTGTAGTGCATCTTGCTGCCGGCGGCGATGAAGCCGACGACCGGCTTGCCAGCGGCGTCGAAGAACCGCGTCTCGTGGCTGTCGATCACAACTCGGGCGACGTCGTTGAGACGATCGCCGATCCAGGTGTGAACGATGGCCTCGAACAGCTCGACGCCGACCTCTCCAGGCCTGGCGAGCACCATGATGTTGCCCGGCCTGTTGTGCTCGGCATGAGTGTGCCCGGAGTTACCGGGGTTCATGCCGTTGGCGACGGACTTGAGCGCCGTGCGCTCGCTGTTCGTGTCTTGCTCGGCGAGCACGGCATCGACATTGCGGCCGGCTCGAGTCTCGAGCTCCTGCAGGCGCCAGGTGACGGTCTCCCCATCGAGGGGGAAGCCGTACATCTTGGCCTCGTAGAAGATCTGCTCTCGAGCGGCGTCGATGTCCCGCTGGTTGAATGTCCTGATGACGGACTTCTCCTGCGACGGCTGCGCCTTCTTGGTGATGCGTTTGATGATGGTACGGAACATGGCTTGTTCCACTAATCCTCTCGTTGAGTAGATTGACCGGAATGCCTTGAAAATAATTATACACCATTTTTACTTAAAAGTCAATATCTCTACGGTACATCGAGCTCTTCGATAAATGTTTGATTCTCATCCCTCCGTTCCAGCCAAAATGATTATGCTTAAAATGACTTTGATTTGAAAGTTATTATTTGTTTGTTAATAGTTAATGTATGAATTTGCCCGAAGTGAGAATTAGAAGTTCCTTCCTCTTGAACGGTGCTGTCATCCCTTTATTGCTGCCGGGACTTAAAAAGTCTGGTAATGAACAGGCTGCCGACAGTGAGTTTATAAACGAAAAGGTAGATAAGTATAAGAACGCATGGCAGCCGTATGAAGCTCGTATTTTGACTGCTATGTGTGAGGTGTTTGGTCTCGAATTTAAACAAAATACGATTGATGCATACGTGCTGCCATTCCATAACTCATTCTCTGACCCAATGGTCATTTCAACTAAATATACACCCGACAGGTTTATAGAGGTATTTACTCACGAAATTACACACAGATTACTCACAGACAACAATATACTGACAGTGGGGACTGGTAATGCATTGTTACAATCTTGGGAGAGACTATTTGGCGAGACGCACTCCTTTAACACTCTTGTTCACATTCTCGTTCACGCTATTCTCGAATATATCTTTAAAGATATATTGAACGAGCCAGCGCGTTTTGATCGAGATATTGAATTATGTGCAAAATATCAAGATTATGCTCTTGCTTGGGACTATGTGCAAGAACATGGTTACAAAGAAATCATCAAGCAACTGCGTGAAGAATATCGTAATTTTCAGTAATCTTCTTCCTGAAACACATCCACTAGCCCCAGCCAAGACGCCCATAGCAAAAAAGACGTACTTAATAAAGCCCTTTTTGCTATTATAAAGTCAATGAAGAAAATAATAGTCATTGGGCCTTCGGGTGCCGGAAAAACAACACTTTCGATGCAACTTTCGGAACTCTTGTCGATTCCCCATACCGAACTTGATAGCATTTATCATCAAGCGAACTGGCAGCCAATTGATACGCAGGAGTTTAAAAAACGAGTTAATGCTATCGCCAAGCAGCCGGAGTGGATATTTTGTGGCAATTATTTTTCAGCTTTGGGTCTCGATTTTTGGCAACAGGCCGATACGATTATTTGGTGCGACTATTCGTTTCCGAGGGTTATAGGTCGGTTATTCAAGCGCACTCTTAGACGGACGGTGACAAAACAAGAGCTTTGGAACGGCAATCGTGAGAGTTTTTATACAAACTTTTTCACAAGAGAATCCATTTTTGTTTGGATGTTCAATTCCTTGAATAAACAAAAGAAAAGATACGGGGCAATATTTAGCGAGCCAGACATACTTCCCGGTGTCAGACTGGTGAGACTAAGAAATCCACGTGAGACAAGGGCTTTTTTGAAAAAAACCCAACTTTCCTCGCTAGATTAGCGTATTCTTCATAAAACATATCTACGAGCCTTAGTCACACAGACGGTCGAAGCGAAGGTTGGTTATAGGTATGCTTTTGAGGGATCGTTAAAGTATTTGCGAGCCCCGACAGCCCATAGTTGCGGTGCGTTGCCTGCTGGGCTGTAGCCGTTAATCGGGTCAACGAGCTCGGGGAATGTCGCAAGGCTGTCTGTTATTTGAGCCGAAATAAAGGCTGCCTTGTCAAGGTCGTGCCTGGAAGCGGCGGCATGCAATAATGCTTGCTCGTGCGTCCAGACGTAGCGCGTATGGTAGTCATCGTCAATGTCGCCGGACGGAATGCCGGTCCGAAAACCAGCCTTGGTTTTTAGCTGGTTCATATACTGTTCGATACGTTGCGCATACGTGTCTGGTAGGGAAGAGGGTTCGATATAAAGCAGCGCGTGCAGGGAGTCACTGCTGGGCGGATCGATAGTTACGCCGTCACCATCGCGCGCGACGATAAAATGATCCTCGGCCCATAGTTGGTCTATACCGGCTTGGACCATAGCTTCACCAAATTGTATCAGCTGTGGTTGGTCGGTTGCCCGGCCAATTGCTTTGAGAGCGGCAGCATTTTGGAAGTGGGGCAACGTATAGACGATAGGATAGCGCGGATTTTCTTGCTCGCCATTAATGACTGAATCTTTCCAATAGGTGACTTTGAGTCCGAATCGAGAGGCGCCAGCGAGTTTTGGGTCTTCGTAAAATAGGTTGTCGTGTACGTGTGATTGGATGTAAGCTACACCAGTATTGATGTTGGTGGAATAGCGCGACAGCACCGTTTCGTCGCCCGCTTTGTATAGACTAGTGAGTGCTAATAAAAAGAGCGCCGTGGTATCGCAAGCATTATAGGTTGAGTATTGATCGTTGATGAATACCCCCGGTAGTTCGTGGTGAATCTTGCCAACCTCTTCACCAGTGAGGGGGTCGGTAATCGTTCCTTGATACCGGGCCGAGTGTTGTACTTGCGCCTGCAGGGCTTCGATGTCACCAGCCAACATGGCGTACAAAAAACTATCGCGCGAAAAATTACTGGGATATCCAGGAAAGGCCGCTCGATACAATTCTGTATCCTGGACCCGTAACAGGTTCAGAGCGTCTTCTACGTCTATAATCTGTTCGTTAACCAGTGTTTCTTGTTCTGCTAAAAGCGGCACAGCGTTCTTTCGTTTACATAGTTTTTGTTTTGATACCCGAGTCCTGCCTAATAGTCTGAATTTACACTACCAGGATAGTTATTGCAAGGTTTCAGACCGGCGCACTCGGTTAAAAATCACCTCCATGTGTGGCTTTTATCTACGAAACGGCTTGAGGATTGACAGTAGCGCTCGGGAACCGAGGTTTCGTATGCCGTGAGATTTTATTTCCATGTCACGTTCCTGCTGGCGCAGCTCATGTCTAGTTTTGGTTGGTAGTTGCTCTTGTTGGAGTGATTTATCGACGAGTAGAAATGCTTCTTCGGGAACCAGTACTTCTGTTAATACGTGTTTACCGAAGTACTTTGTTCTGATGCTTGCTGATCTCGTTTCTTCGCCAAGTGTGGGAGGGATAGTATCAATCCGCCAGAATGTATCGGGTTTTGTAGGGGTTGATAGGTGTGGCGTGGTTATTAGCTCGGTCATAATAAAGTTCAAACTTCATTTTAACACTTTTTGTTAATAAAGTCAAGCGGTATTCGAATTTAGAAAGTCCTTATTCTATACCAGCGGGACGAACACGAACCCGGGATGTTCTTTATGCTCGTAGGTTTCGCTGTCTATCCTGTCAATAACGTTGATACTGGTGTTGCTCGGAATGACAATTCTGCCGCCTATCATGAGCTGGTCGAGTAGGTCTTTGGGCAGTTCGGTAGTTGCCGCGCTGACCAGAATGCGATCATAAGGGGCAAAACCCGGTAGTCCATAGGTTTCACCCGCTTGAAAGAATCTGGCATTTCGGACGTTCATTCGTCGGCAGTTTTTTTCGCCAAATTTCATGAGGTCTGTAATTTTTTCGACCGCATAGACGGTACCCGTCGAGCCGATGAGGTGGGCGAGGAGCGCGGTTGTCCATCCCGATCCCGAGCCGACGTCGAGGACTTTGTCGCCCGTTTGTGGATCAAGCCACCGAAGCATCATCCGGACAGTGCTCGGTTGGCTGTTCGTCTGTTCGTAGCCAATCGAAAGTGGTACGTCGACTTGATACAACGCCTTATTTTCAGGACGGAGAAAATTAATTCTTGGAACAGCTTCGAACGCTTCATCGAGTTTGCTCATTATACCGCCTTCCACCTCTTATTGTACCTAACTAGGCCGCTGTGCACCGTAATATAACTTACACATATATGCTAATCTAGACGTATGCATTTCGATACAATCATACGCATTATCGCCGACGGCGCAGTCATTCCTGTCATTTTAATCGGTGCCTATATGTTAGTTTTTAAAATCCCTCGCGGGCATCGGTTCGAAGCCTATAGTCGCATTCTTTTGGCGGGACTGACAGCGTATTTAATCGCAAAAATTGTCGGATCGATTTATCAACCGTCCTTAGAACGACCGTTCGAGCTGTTGGGTGTCCACGCTGGGGCCTTGTTTTTGAATAACCCAGGATTTCCATCGGATCATGCTTTATTCGTGACGGCGATTACCTGTGCTGTCTGGTTTGAGACGCGCCATAAGGTGGTGAGTCTGATTTTGGCTGGCCTAGTGCTGACTGTGTGCGTGGGGCGTGTTCTGGCGCTCGTTCATACGCCGGCTGATGTGATTGCTGGTGTCATAATCGGGTTGATTGGGGCGCTTTGGTATCTTGACGCCCAACACCCCTTTAAACAGATGACACCAACTTTGCCTGCTTAGCAAAAATCGTGTATACTATAATAAAATCATAGAGACCACAAAAGGAGACGATATGGTAACGGTGATTACAGACGAGACACATCCGACGGTCGTTAGTTCATCTTATTCCTGGTGGCGCGTTGCGCTTATTGGCGGAGCGATTGGCGTAATCTATTGGGCTCTTACCTTTTTAGTCGGCCATTTTATTATCGATCCCATGTTTTGTCGCTCGAGTGTGAATGCGGCGGCATGCTCGAATTCGATTGAGTTGTCGGGTAATATTGCTGGCATTTTAGTCGCGACGCTCGGGTTGATGGTGCTGGTGTGGCTGAAGGTCTTGCGGCCATTGGTCGTTGCTGTAGCGACTGCCATCGTGCTGTGGGGGTTAGCTGGCTGGACGGCTGGTCTTGCGTGGGGTGAAGTGGCGCTGTGGAGCGTACTTTTATACGGCCTTTCATATGTCTTGTTCTCGTGGATGAGTCGTTACGGTCGGTCAGTACCCGTCTTGGCCGCCGTTACCGTGACGGTAGTGATCGCTCGTATCGTCCTCGCCGTATAATGCTATACTAGGGCTATGAATGAAGTTATATTGCTAGTTATCTTAGGCGTCGTTATCGTCGGGTTCGGGTTCGTTTTATATAGTGTTAATCAACGTCTGCGCGAGTTGAAAAGCAGTAGTGCGGTTGAGTTTTTAAAGACCGACGTCACAGAACTGTCGCGTGGCATCAATAGTCTGCAGCAGGCGATGGGTGACAAGCTGGAACGAAACAATATGACCATGCAATCATCGATGCAAAAGCAGCTGAGCGAGAGCGCGAAGTTGGTGGCGGACGTGACACAGCGCCTGGCGAAGCTGGACGAGACGAACAGGCGGGTGATTGACGTCGCCGATGAACTCAAAACATTGCAAAATGTTCTGCAAAATCCAAAGCAGCGCGGGGTCTTCGGCGAGTATTACCTGGAGTCAGTTCTTGATAATATTTTGCCATCCAAGAATTTTCAGATGCAGTATAAATTTAACGACGGCGAGACTGTTGATGCGGTCGTCTTTCTTGATAAGGGTCAGATTTTGTCGATTGACAGCAAGTTCAGCCTGGAAAACTATAACCGTATGGTGGGAGAGAGCAGTAAGCCGGACCGCGAGAAATTACTCGCGAAAGTACGCAATGACCTGAAAAGTCGTATCGACGAGACCAGTAAATATATTCGGCCAAGCGAGAATACGATGGATTTTGCCTTTATGTTTATCCCGAGCGAGTCATTGTATTATGACCTACTGATCGGTGACGTTGGGACGGGATCGAGTGCGCGTGACCTGATTGAATACGCCTTTCGTGACAAAAAGGTGATTATCGTGAGTCCGACGAGCTTTATGGCATACCTTCAGACCGTTTTACAGGGCCTACGCAGCCTCCAGATCGAAGAGCAGGCTAAAGAGATTCAGATTCGCGTCGGTAAGCTGGGGCAGCATATCTCTAAGTTTGATAGCTTCATGCAGAAGCTTGGCGGTGCACTGAGTACGACCGTGAATCATTACAACTCGGCTCACAAAGAGCTTGGTAAGATTGATAAAGACGTCGTCAAGATTGCTGGCAATGTTCCATCGGTTGAACCACTGCTCATCGATAAGCCGCATACTGACGACTAAGGTTTTTGTGCAGTGTGCAACAAAGCCCGGGTCCTGACGTTCAGTTTACCCCTAAAATTTTTATGGGTTACCATAAACAATTTTGGGGTGGCCCCACCGAACGTCACCCGGATGCGTCGTCTAGTGCGACGGGTCTCAGGGCTACAGAAGATAAGAAGCAATTAAAATACCTCGCGTGATGCGAGGTATTTTAATACGTTAGACGTAGATGACTAGCCGACGAGTCGGTCTTGTCCGCCGTCGCTTTCAACTCGCAAGATATCGTGCAAGATGAAACCGATCACACCACCAATAACTGGGGCAAGAACGTAGACAGCAAGTGGCCATAGTTCGAACTTTAGTGCGTTCAACGATAGGGCGACTGCAGGGTTGATAATCGCGCTTCCACCAACGTAGGCTGCAGCTGAGGCAGCGATAAGTAGGGCAACGAAGATACCAAATCCAACAGTTAAGGCGCTAGCAACGCGATCTATCCTGTTTCGAAGCGCAGTAGCATAGGCAAGCCCAAGGATTGTTGTGCCAAGTAGCTCAGAGAAGAAGATGTACCATTCTTTTCCTTGTGGGATTGCGTTTGCTTGGAATAATGTAGCGGCTGCTTGTCCGTAAGCGGCTGCCTGTGGGGTAACTGCAGCAGCACCGTGTACGTAAGCACTGAGTACGGCGAATGCAAGACCAGCACCTAGGAACTGAGCGACGATGTAACCAAGTGCACGAAGGCCGGTTACTCGGCGTGTAGCCCAAGCTCCAATGGTCATTGCTGGGTTAAGGTGAGCACCTGACAGTGTTCCAACGAGTAGTACGATGCCTGCGATTGCAAACAAGATGATAATTGGTTGACCTTGTCCAGCGATAACCGCACCTGCAAGCAAGAACGTGCCGATAAACTCAGCGATGAGCGCACCCATAAAAGGCGCACGGTTAAGTGGTGAACGTGAGAGCCAAGTCGCTTTGGTTGAGCTGACAGCCTGTACGCTCACTGCTTTAACGGTCGATTTCTTAACTGACGAAGCAGCTTTTTTAGTTGCCATGTGTTTTCCTCCTTATAATATGAAACATGGCTATAGTATATCACAACCGTTATGACGTAAACATGAGTGCTATACTATTATTATATGGCACTATTTATTCGACAAAGTGAAGAGAGATCAAAATTACAAGAACGCCTCGCTGCCGAGTTGCAAGAGCGTGCAAAACAGCGGGCAGCCTTAGGTGATCGACCGGACGGAGTCAGCGACTCGCAGTACCTAAAGGGGACAAAGCAAACATCACCGTTGGCCTGGGCCTGGATACTGATTATTATCTTTGCGGTCGGCGCGTGCGTATGGTTGACGATAGTGAGTATGACACGGTAGAATAAGCTTAATATAAGGGGAAAATAAAAGTATCATGGAACCGAATTCACAACCGAACATAGTACCAGAGCAACCTGAAGACGAACAACTGATAGTCGAAGGTGAGCAGTCTCCGCAACAGCCTTATTTTAACGAAGAGGCATTTAAGCAATCCGAACCAACGTTCAAATTTGACCAGAGTCCCGCGGAAAATACGGCTTTTCAGCCTGCCGAGAGTGATAATGAGTCGATGCCTGAGCCTATCACTCCCCTAGCCTCTTCTGAACCAAGTATTGTAGAACCTACAACGGTAGTGCCACTGACGCCTTCAACCGTGCCAACACCAGAACCGGTTGACGCCTCAACGTTTGTTTCTGCAGTGGTGATTCCAAAAAAGAAAAATCGTTTATGGCTGTGGATTACATTAGGTATTTCGGCAGTGGTTGTTATCGCTTTGGTGGCAAGTTTCTTGGTAATGAAAAATGCAGGTGATGCCGCTGCGCGTACGTATACCGCTAGCGTCAAGACCTACTTAGATGACGTATATGATGCTGCGACAGGTGCAGCCACCGACCCAGCCGATATTAAAAAAGCAGTTGAAGCAATCAAAGTACCGGTCTTGGAATCGACTCTTATGGGTAATTTAAGCGGTGATTATACGTCCGCCAAAAACTTACAGACCGAAGTTACTAGTAGAGTTACTGCTCTTACGACAAAAATCGGTGGCTATGCTCAGGTATATTCATTTTATACGGATTACACAGGACTTTACTCGGACCTACGCGTACTTGATACACAAGGAACTGTCGCTATAGCAACTAAAAGCAGGTCGCTTATCTCATCGTACCTAAAAGCTTTCAATAAGAAACTTGATGAGGTCAATACCCTGATAAGCAATGCTGACTCAAATGTTCCGAGCGATTTTCGTTCAAACTTGAAAGATCTTGGAACTGTATTTGCAGGAATGGCCACTAACTGGAGCGCCATGGTGAGCGCCTTTGACAGTTCGAATGGTAGTGCCTATAACACCGCATTCGACGGCTACTTAAAGGCAAACGACGGACTGACGAGTGCAAAAAGTCCAATCATTACCTATTTCAATGCCTTGTCGAGTAAAACTCATGACGCGGCAAAAGACCTGCAAACCTATAGGAATACGATTAAGTAAACAGGAACCCTACGTTAGTTGTTTTCACCGACAATGTACTAATGTAACGTATAATAATTAACAGTTATGCAAAGTATCGATGAAGTACGTACGACACTCCTCGCTAAAGTGGCCACAAGCCTCGAGCCTCGCGATGTTTTAAAGGCCCAAGAAATCAAGGAACTCTATAGTAAACTTGTGATGCTTGATCCAAGTGAGCGTGGCGCGTACGGCAAGGCCGTCAATGATTTAAAGATTGCGCTTGAAGAAGCAGTCAGCCTCCGCGAGGCGGCACTGGAAGACGAGACGGTTCAGCCGCTGGATATCACTGCACCCTGGGATGTCAATGCCGGTCCGGTCAGTTTATTGCCAACACAGCAGGGGACGCAGCATCCGCTGACTAGCGAACTTGAGGTCGTGATTGATATCTTTACCCGCATGGGCTTTGAAGCTATCGAATCTCGTCAAATCGATGATGATTTTCATATGTTCGGCGCGCTTAATTTCCCAGAAAACCACCCGGCACGCGATGGGTATGACACTTTTCGCACCGAAGAAGGTTTTATTCCGCCAGCACATACCAGTACGATGCAACACCGTATTTTAAAAGACGGTAAAGCCAAACTCGAGGCTGGTGGCCAGATTGCGGCGGTCAGTTACGGTCGGGTTTTTCGCAATGAGGATGTTGATGCCACGCATGAACACACATTCTATCAGTGCGAAGGCGTGTTTGTCAGTGAAACGGCAACATTGGGCGACATGTTGGGGACACTCCAGGCATTTTTTGAGGCGTATTACGGGCAGACGCTTAAGATAAAAACTCAGCCAGCCTACTTCCCTTTCGTCGAACCCGGTTTGGAATTCGCAATTGAAAAACCGGCTGCTCTTGGTGGAAAATCAGGTGAATGGTTAGAGATGCTCGGTTGCGGCATGATTCATCCGAACGTCCTCAGGTCTGCCGATATCGATCCGGAAAAGTATCAAGGATTTGCATGGGGCGGTGGTGTTGAGCGGTTGGTGATGTTGAAATATGGCATTGAAGACTTACGTCACTTCGAATCGGGTAAATTATCATTCTTAAGAAAGTTTATATCATGATTATTTCAGTCAACTGGTTAAAAAAATTTACGGCTATCGATATGTCGGTACCAGAGCTAGCGACACTTATCGGTGCGCGTTTGGTGGAAATAGAAGAGATTATTGACCTTGGTGCGAAATACAAAGACGTCATTATCGCGAGAGTAATCGAATGTGCGCCGATTGAAGGTACTGATCATTTGAACGTAACGAAGATTGACGACGGTGGTGTCACGACAGGTATTGAACGTGACGAAAACGGCCTTATTCAGGTGGTGTGCGGTGCGCCGAATGTACGCTCTGGCATGTTAGTTGCATGGCTGCCTGCCGGATCAACGGTACCAGAGACATTTGGCAGCCCAGAGCCGTTTATCCTCGGTGTACGAAACTTGCGTGGTGTCGCCAGCAATGGGATGCTCGCCAGCGCCAAAGAACTCGATTTATTTGATGACCACACGGGAATTATTGAGATAGATCAAGACCGTGAACCAGGTTCAAGTTTTGCGACTGCCTACGAACTCGATGATTATTTGTTTGATATTGAGAACAAATCACTAACTCATCGTCCTGATACGTTTGGAATTATTGGTTTTGCCAGAGAAGTTGCTGCGATTGCCGGAAAAACATTTACCACGCCAGAATGGTTAGCCCGCGACACTCCTGAGTTCGGTGATAAAAATGGCGACATTCAGTCACCTACCGTGTCTATTGATGACCCCGAGCTTTCTGCCAGGTACCAAGCGGTAGTATTAAGCGGTATCGACGCGACGCGCGAGTCGCCACTTGATGTAAAAACGTATTTGGCCCGAGTCGGCGTGCGCCCTATTAATGCGGTGGTTGACGTGACGAACTATTTGATGATGCTCACAGGACAGCCGCTGCATGCGTTTGATTATGACAAACTTGTCGCTGTCAGTGGTGGCTCGGCAGACATTCATGTCCGCGTGGGACGCGAAGGTGAAACGCTTGAACTACTTGACGGGCGAGTGGTGACGCTCAGTACGGAAGATATCGTTATTGCCGCTGACGAGACGGCTGTTGGACTCGCGGGGGCCATGGGCGGTGCGAGTACAGTGATTGATTCGACTACGAAAAATATAATTGTCGAGAGTGCGACCTTTAACCTGTATAAATTGCGTGCTACGCAAATGCGCCACGGAATCTTTAGTGAAGCGATTACTCGTTTTACAAAGGGTCAGCCAGCCGAGTTAACTGCTCCTGTGCTCGCGCAGGCTATTCGCCTGCTTGGTGCGTGGACTGGCGCGAAGCGTGTGAGCGATGTCAGCGAAGCGACAGGTACGGAACTTAAAACCCCATCGATTACACTGACGATCGAGCGTGTTAATAGCATTCTTGGCACTACGTTTGTCACCAGCGACATAGAAGAAACATTGCGAGCGGTTGAATTTACGGTTGCAAGCAATGACTCTCAACTAGTCGTTGATCCGCCGTATTGGCGCGGCGATATCCATATTTACGAAGATATCGTTGAAGAGATAGGGCGGTTGCGCGGGTTTGACAGTATTGCGCCGACGCTTCCTGGTCGTGACTTTGGCGCCGTCAGGCCAAGTGACTTTGATGAATTTCGAACGCGGGTACGTAAACTACTGGTGCGATCCGGCGCAAACGAAGTATTGACCTATAGTTTCGTGCATGGTGATATTCTTAAAAAAGCTGGGCAAAAGGTCGAGGATTCGTACCGCATTACTAATTCGATTAGTCCGGACTTACAGTATTATCGCCAAACGCTGACACCAAGCCTACTGGGCCTTATCCATCCGAACGTTAAACAGGGTTTTGATGGTTTTGCTGTCTTTGAGGTCAATAAATCTCATCCGAAAACGCGGGGACTCACGTCCGAGGACGTTCCAGTTGAGGCGGATATGATCGCGCTGACAGTGACGAGCAAAAAAGCCCAGTTTGGTGCGCCGTATTATCAAGCAAAGAAATTACTTGATTACCTGACACAGTCACTGGGACTCACTCTTGTTTATGACCCTATCGATCAACAGGAAGAGAGTTTGCTATTGACGCCGTTTGAACACCGTCGTAGTGCGTTTGTGCGTGATGCCACCGGTGTCCGTGTTGGGATTGTGGGTGAGTATAAAAAGAGCGTCAGCAAGGCGTTTAAATTACCAGATTATACGGCCGGGTTTGAACTGGAGTCGGGCCTGTTGTTTGACGCGGTACGTCAGCTTGGGAACGGCTACGCGCCACTCAGTAGATACCCAAGCGCAGAACGTGACATTTGTTTTCAGGTACCGAGCGATGTAGTCTATGGTCGGGTTATCGATGCGGCGATGACTGTTTTAAAAGATGTCGAATTAGAGACCAGTATTGTGCCGGTTGATATTTACCAGCCCGAGGATAAAGCGACAAAAAACATCACGATTCGAATTCGCCTCACGCCGCATGTTAAAACGTTAACCGCTAGCGATGTGAATGCTGTTATCGAAGGAACGAGTCGAAAAGTTATCGACGATCTTGGCGCAATACTCATTTAGATTGTTCAGGCCGGCACGCCGCTAGTCCCCAGATAGACAGTAATTTGTTATACTAGAGAGAGTAATTTGAGAAACATAGGGAGATACATTGTTCATGGCGTCAAAAGATAAAGCTCAACGAATTGGAATTTGGATTATTGCTATTGTTATGACCGTGGGTACACTCGGTTCGTTCGTGGTGATTATTTTGTCAAACGATAATCAAAAAACTGACCAGGTTCGAAAGGCGCAACTCACTAGTGAATATAAAGCCTTGACTGACACATATCAAATAAAAGTTGCGGCGCAGGCAGCAGTGCTTTCGACAACATATTTTACAGAATTTAATAAATACGCAACATTGCCAGCAGTATTCAATAAGGATGATGTTAAGGCGCTCAAAACTGAGGATTTAACAATCGGAACCGGCGCAGATGTAAAAAAAGATAGTAGTTTTACTGCGTATTACATTGGTTGGAATCCTAGTGGTGTAGTTTTTGACGGTTCGATCGATGGAGCAAAATTGAAAGCACCGTTTACAGCACAACCAGGCGGAGTGATTGCCGGATGGACCGAGGGGGTTGTAGGCATGAAAGTTGGTGGCGTACGCGTACTGACGATTCCGTCGGACAAAGCATATGGTGCAACCGGAAGTGGTGAGAAAATTGCTCCTAACACACCATTAAAATTTGTTCTTATGTTAATTCCAACCCCTGAAGTAATAGTTCAACCTCAGCCTTCCGCAGAGCTACTAAAATATTATAGTACCGGTCAATAGTGCCACAGGCACAGCAAGGAAAAAAATGACAAACGTAGAAGTTCTAGATTCAATAATGATTGGCGCCGGCCCAAGCGCGCTGGCGGCCGCTATCTATACGACTCGTGAAAATATCAGTACGGTTTTGTACGAAAAGGGTGCGATCGGTGGTTTGGCTGCTATTACCGATATGGTTGATAACTATCCTGGTTTTCCTGACGGCATCGAAGGTATGACGTTGGCTGCGTCTCTCGAAAAACAGGCTGAGCGCTTCGGAGCGCATGTCGAATTTGGTGACGTCTCGGCTATCCGCGACGAGGGTGACGTGAAGGTTGTGACGGTTGACGGTAGCGATGTACGCGCCAAGACGGTGCTGATTGCGACTGGAAGCGACTATAACAAGATTGGTGTACCTGGCGAGGCTGAGTATTACGGCCGCGGTGTGCACTACTGCGCGACGTGTGACGGTGCGTTTTATCGCGAAAAGCGGCTGGTTGTTGTTGGCGGTGGTAATTCTGCCGTTCAGGAAGCCATCTTTTTAACTCGTTTTACGTCTCACATTGATTTGTTAGTTCGCAGTACGGTCAAAGCTAGTGAGGTGCTACAAAGCGACCTACAAAAGTTTGTCGATGAGGGCAAGATTACCGTTCATACCCATACGACAACCGACGAAATAGTTGCTATTGACGGAAAAATAACATCCGTTAAGGCGACGAAAAATGGTGAATCGATCACGTTTGATACAGACGGTGTATTCATTTTTGTCGGACTGAAGCCAAATACGCAGTTCCTAGCTGGAAGTGGTATCGAACTCGACGAGCAAGGGCTTATTAAGACCGACAACAAGTTGCAGACAAACATATCTGGCATCTTTGCCAGTGGTGACGTACGGAGCGGTGCCACGATGCAGATTGCTAGTGCGGTCGGTGAGGGCGCAACGGCGGCGCTATCGATTCGAGAGTATATCGACGAACACAAACACGCTTAAACGACGACGTCGTGCAAAAAATCCTCTAACTGTTTAATGGTATGGGGATTTTCTGTTTGAAGGGCAATTTCACGGGCGCCAAGCATGACGCCGGCATTAACGAAATTATGCGATCCGGTGAGGGCGACTCGACGGCCGTCGGGCATATCAAAAATCATAAACTTAGCGTGTAAATAATCAGGTTTTGTATAGAGCGTTTTGTGTCCGCTAAAAAACATACCAGTTTTGATAACGGCCCGGTTGAGGCTTACCGCGTTTGAGGGCGGATTGAAATAGAGCTGCGAGTCAGTCTTTTTCAGAAGCCTCCCTAATTTTCCAGTTGGGCAATATTGCGATACTAACGTGACGTGCGTTGCCTCGGCGGCGAGTTTGCAGGCACGACGATAGATGATTGAATCACCGACAAAGCCTCCGTCTATCAGTACTGTGTCGTCACCGCACTTGAAGTTATGGCTGGGGTACGAGTAATCGCCTGCATCAGCCTTGGCG
>JGI24143J45723_1000546_pt1 | contig 19235 bp, 16 predicted proteins | sample BarGraIncu00432A_FD_45723 | JGI IMG/M metagenome (IMG submission 45723) | reverse complement strand
TGGCGTTGTCCATCACTACTGATGTAAGTTCGCGGGCCTGATTGGCATCCACTGCATTATTTTTCGTCTGATCAGCAATTTCTGTAATGGATGCAGTAAGTTCCTGGATAGCACTAGCCTGTTCAGTGGAGCCTTGTGCTAAAGCCTGACTGCCGTCTGAAACCTGACCGGCTCCGGAACTGACCTGCTCAGCAGAATTATAAATATCCTGCATAACCGGATTAAGGGATTCAATGATGCCGTTTAAGGCATTTGAAATATTGATAAAATCGCCTTGGTATTCCTGAGCATTTTCGATATTTAAGTTCCCCTTGGCCATCTCTCCAATTCGATAGGCTATATCTCCAATGATGACATTCAATTCGCTGACCATCCCATTGACCAGCTGTTTTAATTGATCAAACCCTCCTCTGTATGTTCCGGTTACTTCAACTTTCAGATTTCCATGAGCCATGTGATCGATTGTCTCGCCGACTTCCAGAAATGGTTTTTCAATTTCCTCAAGAATCTGGTTCATCCCCTTAATCAGATCTTTCCAGGCACCGTTAAATCGGGTTTCATCCGTTCTGGTTTCCAGCTTTCCATCAATGGCCGCTTCCGTCATCATGGTGGCATCATCAATCAGGTTTCCAATCGAATCTTTTACGATTGTTAAACTTTTTCCTATTTCCATAAATTGCTTGCTAATTTCCTCGGTGTGTTTTCCAGCTTTTTCGATGTTCAAATCAAAATTTAAATCACCTTCTGCCAAACACAACAGATTTTTTTCAAATCTATGAACTTCTTCTTTTGTATAGGCATTAATACTGGCATAGGAAGTTACATCGGTACTAACTTCAACAAAACCAATCTCTCTACCGGTTTTATTTACGATTACGTTTGTATCAAGTTTGACATACATGCCACCCAGTGCAAAACTACTATCACTGCTACCCTGATCAACTAAACGTCTAATACCACAGTCACTCGTTTGACAGAGGGGATTTTGAGCGTTGAAGCATGGCATTCCCAATGCTGATTCTCTATTTTCTATTATACTTCTCTTTTGCAATGCATTTTCAAGCTCTTTGTTCATATATGTCCAGTTCATATCATTATCCATCGCATGAACTGCAAATGGCAGTGTATCAAGTATAACCTGATAGAATTCTATTCGCTCTCCCAAAGTATCTACGATTCGATTAACAGCGTGGATAATTTTACTAAAGTCATTACTCAGATGCACATCTAAACCACGTTTTGAAGAGTTTCCAACTATAATCTGTTCAGATATCCCATCTATTTCTGTTGCGAGAATTGAAAACGAATGCCTAATGGATGTTAAATAACCATCCAGTGAATCCTGTTGACCTTTTTCTGGTTGCCCAATGGAAAATTCACCAGCACTCAATTGTTTCGCTTCATTGGTACTTACATTGATTCTTTCATTAATTGCTTCACATATTTCGATAATTTCATCCAGTTGACTTTTTGACGCATTGGTTTTTGAACTAGCTGTTTCGTTAAAATTTCTAATTAACAAAGCTTTAGTCATTTCTTGAATAATTGTTATTTTTTTTGCAATTTTTTTAGATACAACTGTTATTGTCAAAATAATTCCAATCAACCCTAATCCGCTAATGATAAACAAGTTTTTCTGATTATTGAATAAATACTCATAATCTGAACCGGCATTGATCATAAACAACAGGTACATGACAAGAAATATTACAATAACAGGTATTCCCATTGACAATATTATCGAAAATAAAAAACTCTTATGTCTTTTCATCGTTCTCCTTTTAGTTATTAAACTACTTAAATCGTCTATTGAATGATTAGTTCGAGCAGATTAATTAGATGCTCCTTCAATCATTTCCAGAAACACCTCAATGATGCCCCCACAGACCATACCATCCTCTTCAGCCTGCCACCCAGTCATATCAACTAAGTGCAACGCTGCTTTTGGTTGATTGTCAATCAGCATACTAAAAGCCTTCATTTTAATCTCCGCTTCTAAACACCCTCCTCCAAGGGTTTCAATTGTTTTTTCAAGAAAAATCAGCATTTTTGTTCCTACTTCCCGTGGAGCCGACCCTTTTCTGCTGATAATTGTTGCCAGTATTTTTTTTTCTTGGTGTCCCTCCTCCCCCTTTATAGCCTTAAGCAATGCTTTGGAATAACCACAACTCTGGACTTTTTTGTTTTTTACCTGAATGATTTCCGACATGATTGAAATGGCAATTTCCACCGGAGTTTCGGCATTTATTTTTAGACCAATGGGTGTATAAACTTTTTCCAATTTTTGGGGATCGATACCATTTTCTATCAGTTGATCCTTCACTTTATTTATCCGAATTTTACTCCCAATCATCCCAATATAAGCATTTTCTTTAGGGATGATGGTTTCCAGACAAAGCTGATCAAATCGATGACCTCTGGTCACAATAATAAAAAAAGTATGCTTGTCCCCATTTATCTTTTTAAGTCCCTGTTCAAAGGGTTCACAGATTACCTGGTTTGCCCCTGCCAATGTGGCATTGTTGGCAAATGAAAATCGATCTTCAATCACCGTTACCGAAAAATCGGCCATTCGACCAATTTTTATAATAGGAATAGAAATATGTCCTCCACCACAAATCACTAGCTTTTTTTCAGCACCAAGGATTTCGCAGAATATCCGATTACCTTCAATGGTGATGGTTCCAGTTCGAGTGGCTTTTAAAATGATTTTAGTGTGAATATGAAGAAATTCCATTGAATCTGACTGAAATACAATTTCACCTTTGGAAAAGAGCGCTTTTTCTCCAAGATAATGACCTTCCACCACCGTTGCTACAATACTCTTATCATTTGTATCAATAGCACCGATTTGCTCATAAAGACTTTTCAATTTCTAACCTCCTTTTCATTCATCATTATACCGAATACACCTAGACACCTTTTCCAAATCCACAATTTGGAAAGGTACACACATCACAGGAAAGACAGAGTCCACCTTGACCCAAGGTGGTAAAATCTTTAAATCGCAATCGCTCGTTGGTCATGATCCGGGGCAGTATCAAATCAAAGATGGTTCGTTTAGCATACATCACGCATCCGGGAAGACCCACGATGGGAATGTTGCCGTTGTAATAAGCCAGTAAAAACATTGCTCCAGGAAGCACTGGCGCACCATAAGTGATCATTTTTGCTCCGGTATTTTTAATGGCTAACGGGGTTCGGTCATCTGGATCGACACTCATTCCCCCGGTGCAAATGATCATATCAGCGCCCTGTTCCAGAAGGGTCATAATCGACTGGGTAATCATCTCATGATTATCATTTGAAATAAGATGTCCGATAATTTCCGAGTCAAATTCGGCCAACTTCTCTTTAATCACTGGGGTAAAAGTATCTTCAATCCGACCGTGAAAGACTTCACTGCCGGTGGTAACAATCCCCACCTTTTTATGCACATATTGTCTGATCTGAAAAATCGATTCGTCTCCACATACTTCTTTAGCTCGGTTCATTTTGTGTTCTTCAATGACCAGAGGAATCACCCTGGTCCCCGCCAGCAAATCCCCCGCTTTAACTGGAAAATTTCCGTGCCTGCTGGCAATCATCATCTCGCCCAAAGCATTAACCCGGTTCATTTTGTCTGTATCTATTTTAAGCACCCCATCACAAGTGGCGATGAGTTCAATTTTGCCTTCTTTGATTTCTGAGGGCCTCATGTTCTCGCCTTTGCAAAGGTCATACAAAATCTCAGCCGCTTCGTTTTCATGAAGCATTCCTTCTTCTTTTTCCCAGACGTAAAGATTTTCTTTTCCCACGGACAGTAAGACGGATATATCTTCTGCTCTTACTATATGGCCTTTTCTAAACACCGCATCTTTGGTCACCCCTTTGATGATCTGAGTAATATCCTGACAGAGAACATGCCCTACTGCATTTGTTGTTTCAATTAATCTCATAACTTTCTCCATATTTATATAAATATTTTTATTTGCAAAACCGCTTCTATCTGTTTTTTATCTATTCTTCTCTACGCTAACGAAATGATATTCATCCTTACTATTTTTATGGTTTCATTAAAATAGCCGTCCCGTGAAAATCACAGATCGGAAACAAAAATATATTTTGCTTTTTACAATAGTCATCAACAGCTTTTTTTACCCCAGAAAACTGCCGGCTGTTATAATCATGGATTAACAGCATCCCTCCCGAACTGAGCCGAGGGTAAAAATAGGCTAACCCCTGCCGTGTCGGTTCATACAGATCGGCATCCAGACTCACCAGCGCATACTTAAGATCTTCTTTGGGAATGGTTTCGGGAAATCGCCCTTTTAAGATCACCACTTGATTCGGGTAGGGCAACGCCGCCCGGATGAATTCCACACTGGTATCCGAAAAATCCCCTGTCACCCCTTTAGATAGACCTTTTTCAACGGCAATATCTTCCGGCTGAAAGCCCTCAAAGGTATCAAAGAGGTAAAGCTTTCGATCTGGAAAATTACGATTGAGTTCCCGGGCAAATTTACCCTGATAAACTCCCAATTCGGCAATGGCTCCTTCAATCTTTCTATCCTTTATGGTTTCAGCGATTAATCGGAGTTCAGCCAGTCGGATATCATATCTATTTTTTAAATTCTTGGCATGCTCAATGCTCCCCTTAAAGCCCAGTCCTCGGATCTGTTTTTCAATTTCATGTGCCGCATCCTCATTCAGGGTTCCGGTCCAAATGATCTCGGGTTCAATTTCAAGCAGTTGATCTGGTGACTGAACCGTTAATCCAGAAATAGCGGATCCCCATTTCCCGGGATTATTATCAAAATAGGCCACGAGTTCATAATCATCTGCGATCAGATTTATCAGAGCATTTCCACCCTGACCAGCTCCAAATATGGCTGCTTTCATTAGTCACGACCTCCTCGTTAACGGCTTATTTCTAATAATAATTCATTCTTTTAAAAAAGCAGAATGTCTTTTCATTTTTTATTCATAAAAGCCGTCTGCTCCCTAAAGCAGGCGGCTCTTATGATTTGGAAAAGTTTACTTTACTCTATTATTTTATGTGCTTTTTATTAATCTATAAATTTAAAAAAATATCCTAATTTTTTATACAGGCATTGGTCATCTTCCCAACCATGGGTGTAATGATAACTGACACCACATAAACCGCAACCATCGAAACCGGTATCGTGCTGAGCCATGCCATTAAAAACATCGACACAAAGCCAACATTAATCGCTGTTAACGAAAAAGATAGAATCAAAACGAGGATCAGGGTAATGGGTATATTGGATAAGAGATTAAATTTCATGGTTTCCGGTTCTGCTTTGAAGCGTGTGGCAAAACCACCGCCTATTTTGTTAACCGGAATAATTAATGCTGCCAGATAACTGATGACAAACGCTTCAATAAATGTCATCACAACCGGCATTAAGGAAATCCCACCAGTTGTGGCAAAAGTCATAACAAAGGCCAATACCAACGAAACAATAAATGAAAAAAAGAAACCTGCAACTAAACCAAAATATTTTTGATGAATCATTTTTTACTCCTTTCGTAAAACCAGGGTGTTTAAGCTCTCTGGGAAAGTGAATCAATGGTTATTTAAAAATTGCCGCCTGAACCATACAGAACAGACGGCCTTTTTAAATCAAATTGTATTATTTTTTTTAACACTAATGAGTTGTATCAACCTATTGCATTCTCAAAACCGCGTTTTTAATCAGCGCTTTTAATTCTAAAACCTTGTACTCATTCTTTTCCATAATAATCGCATTTTCCACCGCCAGTTCAGCCGCTTTTTCAGCAACTTCTTCGGTTATTTCTTTACCGATTAAATAGCCTTCCACTTTAGCGGCTCTCACTGGCACTGGTGCAACCCCACCCATGACCAGTTTTACACCGGACAATTTACCATTTTCAATGCTGAAAAGCGATGACAAGCTGACGATTGCAAAATCCACGGAATCCCGTAAGCGGAATTTATCGTAGTGCATGGTAGCACCCTCAACGATTGGAATTTCAATATTGGTAACTATTTCACCCTTCAACAGCGCATCCTCGACCTTTAATTTACCACAGCAGAAATCTGCTGCTTTAACGGTTCGTAAATTCGTTACGATATTGGCATCCAAAGCAATCAAGGTTGGTGAAACATCAGATGGATTCACTGCATAACAGCCGCAATTCATACAACGACTGGCTTCTTTTTTAGCCTCTTCGACAGCCAGACTTAAGGCATCTTCTTTGTCAATACTGCGCTCATCCGCTGGAATTTCTTTTAATTTGGCAGCTGTTTTTACTTTTAACCCTTCCGGATCAAAGGTGATAAATCCTCCGTCTTCGGAGATCATGCTGCGACAGATATGTGCTTCCACAACACCAAGATACTTATTCATCCCATTGGCTGCTTTATGTCCGTTGGCAATCCCTTTAATAACAGTCGCCGGACCCGTTGTCGCATCCCCGCCAGCAAAAACGCCTTCTCGTGAGGTCATTTGTGTTTCTTCGGAGACATCGATTAAACCGCGTTGATTTAACTGTACCTGATACTTTTCATCCAGGAAGGATAAATCAACCTGCTGACCCACTGCCATTAAAATGTTCTCGGCATTGACTACCTGGGTTTCACAAAGGTCGTATTGAGGACTAAAGGCACCTTTTTCATCCCGGGTGGATGTGCATCGTTTGAGTTCCATCCCTTTAAGAACGCCATTTTCTTCAATGACTTTGCTCAAACCCCAGGATGGTATAATAATGACACCTTCTTCTCTGGCTCTAGCAATTTCTTCCCGACTGGCTGGCATATCACTTTCACATTCCAGACATGCCATGGTGACTTTTTTTGCACCCAGTCGCTTAGCAGTGATGGCAACATCCATTGCTACATTTCCACCGCCGGTTACCAGCACTTCAGAGCCAACCTTGCCCTTCATCCATTCATTAACCTGGATCAGGAAATCCAAACCAAACTCGGTGAGTTCTTCTCCGGCGATTCCAATAACCGGCCGTTTCCAGGCACCGGTTGCATAAAATACACTGTCATATTTTTCTTCTATTTTTGATACTTGAATATCTTTACCAATGGTTGTATTGGTAATAATATTGATTCCCATTTTTCCCAGGCTGCTGACGAACTTCCTGACAATGTCTTTGGGTAGTCGATAAGCTGGAATGGCGTACATCAGCATGCCACCTGCTTCTTTTTTGGTATCGTAAATCGTGACGTCATTTCCAGCCCGACGCAGATAATAGGCTGCGGATAATCCGGAAGGACCGGCGCCGATAATGGCTACAGATTTCCCGGTTGAATTCGCTGGTGCTTTAAAATACAAATCACTATTTTCCAGAATATAATCTCCAACATAACGTTCGACGTTTCCGATGGCCACATCTTCGTCCTGACAGCCTCTGTTACAGCCATCCTGACAGAAATGAGCACAAACACGGCTGGTAAGTGCCGGCATCGGGTTGACTTCCATAATAATCTGAGCCGCCCCGGCGGTATTTCCTTTTCTAATTTGCTCCATATAAGCCGGAATATCGGTGCCCGCCGGACATTCACCGGTACATGGTGAACGATGCGCCTTCATCCCGCCAAAAATTGAGTGGTAACGATTATCACCTTGCAAGGCGTAGCAAGTGTCGCCGCCTTTTCGGGAACAAACCAGACGTCCGCCGGCTTCATGAGGATAGCGATAAAACCAGCATCTCACATCCTGGCAGATATTTCCGCCAATGGTTCCCATATTCCGAATCAGTGGGGTTGCCACGGATTTTGCGGCTTCCACTAAAATGGGTGCTTTTTCCTTGACCACATCGGATTCGATAATGTCAATCAGTTTTGTCAAGGCCCCAATGGTTAAGGTTTGCCCTGCTACTTTAATCCCATCTGCATTTGGAATGCTTTTTAAATCGACTACTCTTTCGGGATACGTTGTTAAAATATTATCTTTCAATTGTCCTAATAAATCAGTTCCGCCTGCAATGACAACGCTTTTAGTGGATTCTTTTAATAACTCACTGGCCTGATCAAAGCTTTCTGCTCGTGTATGTGTAAAATTTTTCATTTTCCCGCCTCCTTACATTTTTCCTAAAGCTTTGAATATTACATTTGGCGTTGCCGGGTATTCTGCAACTTCTACCCCAATCGCATTGGAAATGGCCTGCATAGTTGCGCTGGCTGCGGCCGCCCCAGAGATTTCTCCGACACCAAGCGCTTTAAACATAAAGGTATCAAATTGAGAACTCAACATCACCGTATCATATGTTGGGAATTCATTAAATGTTCGCCATTTATATTCAAGCATGTTATAGGTTAGCGGTCGTCCGGTAGCCGGATCTACAATGTGTTCTTCAAACAGAGCGGTATCCAAACTGGCTGAACCAATTCCCCCATGACATTGCATTTCCAGGGTAGCTGGATCGATGACTTGTCCGGCATCGGTGCCCCCTAACATATGAATGACTTTTACCTGACCGGTTTGTTTGTTAACTTCAACCTCCAGAAATATCATGAAAAAGTTAGGAGTAGAGAAGTTTTCGATGTGTCTTCCGTAACCGGTAATGGTTAAATCCGATGGAATTAATTGTTTCCATGAAACAAATTTTCCTGGTCTCGCTTTGGTAACAACTCCGTAATTTTCTAATTGCATGGCTTCCGGCGGAACTTCTAAATAAGGTTCGGCCAGTTCAAACAACTGTCTTCTGGCATCCGCTGCTGCATTACTCACAGCCCGTCCATAGGTGATTGTACCCCGGGAACCGCAAAGGCCAAACCCGGTTGGATTTTGCATGGTATCCGGATCAGTAATTTGAACTTGTTCATAAGGAACATTCATAACTTCGGCAACCATTTTAGCTAAGTTACTCCGTTGACCCATACCCGATTCGGTCACATTTACTTGCATGATCACATGGGCTTTTGATCCGAACAAATCAGGAGATACGCGTACATAAGCTTCTGTATTATCTTCCCCGACATCCGCATTTCCGATGATCCCGCAACCAACCCCGCGAACAATATTGCCGTCTTCCGATGTCCAGGTTGGTGTCCCCCAGCCTTTCCATTTTTCAGTCCATTTAAATTTTTCCGCTGAAGCTTCAATCGCTTTGGTATAGTCGATGGAATGAGCTTTCCATTTACGTCCGTCTCGCCAGATATATTCATCTCCGTCGGAAACGTAATTTTTCTTGTATACCTCGACTGGATCAAAATTCCCGGCCCTCATTGTCCGTCCAATTAGTAATGATAAACAACTGTTTAGCTCCTGTCCGCCATATCCGCGAACGATCCCGGCTGGCTGCTTGTTTGTAACCACTATATTAGTGTCCAAATCCCAGTTCTGGCATTTTGCCATCGTCAGCTGAGCTTCCCCAATACCAACCCCGACCTGACCTTGCGTTGCATTACAGAATGCTCCGGTATCTACCGTCCAGTCTGCTTTAACTGCCCGAACAATACCGTCTTTATCCATTCCAATTTTGGCTTTAACCTGACTTCCTAAGCGGGTTTCGTAGGCTGTCATCTGTTCAACTTTTGTCTGGAAAAACCGGACTGGTCGGTCCGTCACTTTTGATAATAACACTGCGGACATAACCGGTACCGTCAAGCTCTGTTTATTACCATAGCTGCCCCCAACATTAAATGTTTTGACCGTTAAATCAGAATCCGGGATAACGGATGAGTTTAATATTTTTAGAATGTAGCCACTTTGTGATGTCGCCCAAACCGTATAGTTTTCTGCCCCTTCATATCTAGCAATGGCTCCTGGCGGTTCTGGTGCAAGCGGTGCTGGCTTTTTATCAAAAGCTACCGTATCTTCTGCAATAAAAACACAGTCTTTAAAGCCTTGCTCTAAATCTCCTCTTTCCAAATGCCAGAAATCACCGTCTTTTTGGAAAGGCGGATAACCTGGACTCACAATATTGTGGTCAAATTCTTCATATAATTGGGGCGCTCCGTCTTTCAAAGCTTCCAGGCCATCCAACACATAGGGAAGGACTTCATACTCCACCTTGATTAAGTCAATGGCTTCATTAGCGATTTCAGTTGTTTCGGCCGCAACCAGCGCGACGGTATCACCAACATACATCATCTTTTGACCTAATACTGGTTTTTGTGGGGGCCAGCCCATTTTATAATCCTGGCTGACGTCTTTATAGGTTAAAACCGCATGGACTCCTTTTAAATTTCTAGCGGCTTCCACATCAATTTCTTTAATAAGAGCATGAGGATGAGGACTTTTTAATGACCGACCGAAAATCATTTTTGGCAGTGTGAAATCATCTAAAAATACCGCCTTACCTGTGACAATATCCTTCGCGTCTTTACGTTGGACGTTTTTTCCGATAAATTTATAATCTTTTGGATTCATTATTGTTTTACCCCTTTCGCAATGTCAGCGACTGCTTCCAACACATGATATTGGCTAATGCAACGACAGAAGTTTCCAGAAAGTGCTTGTTTAATTTCGTCATCTGTCGGTGTGGGATTTTTGTCTAATAATGCCTTGGAAGCCATAATAATCCCCGGTGTACAGTACCCGCATTGAAATGCATAGCGATCAAGAAAAGCCTGTTGCAACGGATCTAGTTCGCCGGTTTTTGGATCGGCCAGCCCTTCGATAGTTGTAATGTTTTTGCCATCACAGTCCACCGTTAATGTCATGCATGAGGTGACCGCATTTCCATTAATAATCACCGTACAACAGCCGCAAGCGCCTTCACTGCAAGCTTCCTTTGAACCTGTTAATCTGAGTCTGTTTCTGAGTGTTTCTGATAACGTTTCACTCGCAGAAACCTGTCCGAATTTTGTGCCAACGGAAAAAGAATATTCAAAACCGTTTACATCAATTGTTACATCTTTGGTATCCATTCAGTTCCTCCACTTATTCAATTAATCAATCGTTTGATTAATTGAATTCTAATCGTTTGATTAATTTTTGTCAAGCCTTTATTTTAAACAATTTAAAGACTTTCATAAAATCATGTTATCCAAATTTTATAGATCTTTTTAAAATTTAATGATACAATACAACAAAATATATTGATAAGGAATTTTAAATGGAATCATTTGAACTCAACGAGGAACAAACATCCCGTGAAAAATTATTGACCGCAGGCGTTTATCTTTTTGCACGATTTGGCTATAAAGGTACATCCACCCGGATGATTGCCGAAACCACCAACTTGAATATTGCAACCATGCACTTTCATTTCAAAAACAAGGAAAACTTTTATAAAAGTGTGATTGCCCATGTAGAAGATCAAATCAAATCGAAATATTCTGATTTTAAGGGAAAAATAGATGATTTACAAGCAGAAGCAGAAATTGATCAAGACACTATTTGGAGATTAATTTGTGAATTTGTTGATTTACAATTGGATATTGCCTTTGACGAGAATGAGTCTGACATTTTTTTACTCCTTTCGCGGGAACAGCTTTACGACTTGGATGAACTGCCCCTGACCCGGATCATTTTTGAAAAGGCAGAAAATAGCCTGACTTTTTTATTAACACATTATTACAAATCCTTTCCTATCGAAAAAGTCATTGTTATTTCTCGATTAATCAATGGTGGAATTGTTTCGTATGGTGATCACGCTGCATTTTTTTCTTCCTCACCGGTCACTCAATCCTTCTCCAAATCGTTTATCAAGGAAAATACGAGAGATTTTATTCTCAAGTCCATCTCTAATTATTCAAACGAAAAATAAATGTGTTTGAAGCATCATTTTAAAACGCTTACCACAAAAAAATACCGACCAGAGTTTAACACTCAGGTCGGTATTTTTTAAAACTAGAATAAGATCCTCTGTAACTGGATTTTCATACGATTAAACAATATGATTATTGAACTTTGCCCAAATCCCAATAAGTCGTTATATTTTCTTTCCATACAAAAGAATATTTTTCTAATAATTCTTTCGGATTCATGGGTTTATTCCCGGTGAGGGTTTCAACAGTATCTGTCTCCAGTGCCATTAAACCATCCCTAATACCGGATTCATTGGTCACCATATCATTGGCACACCATGGCACCGGCGACTTCGAATAATTACCGTGGGAGGTACGAGGAATATAGATTGAATCCAAATAGTCGTAATATTCTTCTTCATTCATGGTGATGTATTCATAATTCTTACCGGATATCGCATTGATCAACTCGCAAATTTCATGTTCACTGACTAATTGGCCGGTTACATCATACCCTTTGTTGTTCTCACCTTTGCCCATCAATAACGCTGTCGCCACCCGACCACTATCATCTTTTGCAATAAATGTCGCTTTCCCATCACCAGCAGTGGTCACCCAACGATTGTTGTCCAAGTTCGCCATCATAACAGAATTAAGCAAATAGTTTTCCAGATAAAGATTGTTTCTCATAATATTGTAATCGACACCGGTGCTGATTAAATATTCTTCGGTTGCGGTGTGATCCGGCAATACATATTGTTTGTATTCCGGGCGGTTCGCACCAAAGAATGAGGTGTAAGTAATATGTTTGACCCCCGCTTCAATCGCCGCGTCGATTACATTTTTATGTTGTTGTACACGTTCTGGTCCGATGATAACCCCTGACACAATGTAAATTCGGTCTCCGCCTTTAAAAGCTTCAGTCATTTGTGCCTTATCATCATAATTTGCCTCTTTTATGATAACGCCTTGTTCTTCCCAGTCTTTCGTTCTTTCGGGTCGTAAACGATTTAAATCCGGACATGTAAAAATAAGTTGATCTCCAGATACTTCTTTTAACATATTGGAAGCTACTCTTCCACCTAATTGTCCGTCTGCTCCTGTAACAATATAACGCATGTTTTACCTCCATTAGTGGTGATTTAAGAGATTAATCAAATAATGAACTCGAGTTGCAATCCCAATTTGAACCATTCCTTTAATTAATGTCTTCATTGGTGACAGCATAACATGGTTTTTATTGGAACTGAAATTGAAATATGTTATCATTAATAGAAAATGCTTATAAATTCAGGAGGTAACGATTCATGCATATTAAACAAATTGAATGTTTTGTTCATTTGGCTGAAACCCTTAATTTTTCCAGAACTGCTGAATTTTTGTTTATCACCCAACCCACAGTTACCCATCAGATAAATAGCCTGGAAGATGAACTCGGATTAAAATTATTCGTCCGAACCAAACGAAAAGTCGAACTGACTCCGGCTGGTATTTCTTTTTATAATGATATGAAAGAAGTGCTTACAAAAATAAACATCGCCATTGCCAAAGCGAAGCAATTCGCACACACATTTGAATCGAACATATCCATTGGCTATGAGGGAAATGTAGAAGTTAAGTATCTTCCTGCCATTCTAAGAGCCTTTAGAGATAAGTTTTCTCATGCCCATATCTACTTAAAAATAGCTGATCACAAAGAGAAAAGAAATCTGTTTACCAATAATAATTTTGATTTGATTTTCGCAGTAAAGGAAAGTATTGATGATCTTTCGGACGCAGTTTATGCAGAGCTCTTTACCGGAAGCTTCGTCTGTGTTTTGCCGAAAGACCATCCATTAGCCAGCAAAGCCATGATAAAAATTGATGATCTGAAAGATTATTCTCTGATTCTCCTGGACCCAATGAAATGCCCGACTGAAATGGCCCGAATCCAAAAAGATATTCAAATAAAATGTCCGACTTCCACCATTTATTTTGTGGATCATCCTCTCATCAGTTATACCATGATCAAAGGACAACTAGGGATTGCCGTTATGCCTGACTTTGTCTGTCCAGAGGATTCGGAGCTTGCCATTGTTTCCACTGAAATCGCGGATATCATTTCATATGGCATTGTCTGGCATAAAAACAATCCACGTTCTGAGATAAAAGGGTTCGTGTCAATTACCAAAGAAATTTACAAACGGCAAAACACGGATTAATAATGTTTCATAGCAAATAACAAAGAAACTTATCGGTCTGGAAAGATGTGTGTGCTGTTTTAGACTAAAATTAATACTGCATACTTTCCAATCCATTTCTTCACTTCCACTATTTTCTCAGAAATAAATTGATTTCAGTATGTTATACTTATCTGATTACTAAATAATTACTTAAAGTTTAAGGAGTCTCGATGAGCACTAACAATATAATTGCAGACCTATCAACAAAGGAAAAATTATTGCAGACCGGAATGTCCGTCTTCGCAATATATGGTTATCATGGAACTACGACGCGGATGCTAGCAGCTTCTGCCGATGTTAATCTGGCAACGATACATTTTCATTTTGGAAATAAGGAAACCTTCTATCACAGTGTTTTAGATTATGCCGCCATGCAGGTTTCTTTATTTTATGATCCACTTTACAACGAATTGCAAGATTTTATTAACAGTGCCAACAGCCAAAACAAAGATAATGTATTGGACAAAATCTGTAAACTTATCGAGCTACAAATGCATGCATCCATTGATTTGCCAACTCCTGATATTATGAAACTATTATACTGGGAACCCTTTTCCTTCCCAGGTTCTCTTGGTCCTATTTCTCAGGTTGTCTATAATAAAGCAGAATTAATGCTTGCAAAACTCATGATGATTTACATTGATAATTTGGATTTTGAATCTGCCATGATGCTCTGCCGAATCATCAATGGAGGCATTATTTCTTTTGCTGAGCACCCAGCCTTTGTAAAACCACAGAAAGTTTATAATTCAAAAGAAGAATGGCGTGCGTTTGCAAAACAAATGATTAGTAATTTTATGTTAAATGGCATAAAGGCAACCAATAGTTATGATCATATTAACTAAAAATATTTCGATTTCATTTTATCAATTGGCTTTTCCTTTTTCTGCCGATTCCATCCCCTCAGGTTTGTTCAATAGCCATTATTTATATTCGGCAAAACTTACAGAATGCTACTACCGATACAACCGATGCCTTCTATGCCCGGCTACAAGCCAAACACCGCAGAACGCTTATCAAAAATATTTTTGTGTATAAAAAAAACGCCTTGTTTCGGCGTTAGTATGCTAAATATGGTGATCCCGACTGGACTTGAACCAACGACCCCTGCTCTTATCAAGACCAGGCCGCAGGATGATGCTGTTTATCAGTTTCTCGATAAGAAACGTGCCCAAGGCAAGCCTTACTATGTCTACATGACAGCGGGTGCCAATAAGTTCCTGCGTATCTACTATGGTAGAGTTAAAGAGTATCTGCTATCTCTTTCATAACAATCACTACAAGTTTTCTTATTTTCAGACCAACGATATTTGCTGGTCTTTTTGTCGTGCTTCATTTCTTGATTATAACTTTTTACAAAACTATCAATTTCCTATTGACTTTTTATTTGCAGGCTATTTTTTCTCTTCTATTTTTTCTCTTCTATCATTTATTTCATGGTTTCAAGTAGAGGGAATAACGTCTGAAGGGTTTCATCGCTGACAGGATACAACGCTTCGCCGTCATTGTTATGAATCGTTTCAAAGACATAAAAGCCTTCTTCTCCAACTGAGTCTTCACTGTCGTTATCATGATGATGCCCCTGACAATTGCAGTTTTCACCATGGTGATGATGTTGTTTCTCTCGCTCCCTAGCCAGAACATACTGCCTCTCGCCAAAGCTGAAATGCTTCACCACCATTATTTCAAAATTGTGTCCATTTTCATCAGTATAGGTCCGGTTTTCTGGTTGCCGATGTCCCTTTATCATAAAGATTCTCCTTTTTCCTGTTCACTTCTCCAGCCGGTCAAAAAGACCAATCAGCCTTGCTTCCAAATCATTCTGATGTATATTGAAAACAATCAGCGCAATGCTGATCTGAACCTCATCCTTTCGCTCTACTTCTCCAACCTTCTCTGATGGCTGTATTCGACAGATGACCTGATCCCCAGTGGTTGAAATCATTTCTTTTTGATCCAATGATGAAATGAAACATTTGAGATGGCCGACAATCCCGCCACAGTCTGCAATCCATTCATTGAATGAAACAAAAGCCTCGTGGATAATTGTTTGGCAGGTGTCGAATGATTTATCCTGAAAGGTTGTTTCCCCGGCAATGGCCACGGCTCCTTCATGAAGGGTGGTCTTAATCTGATAGACTTTTCGTTTGCTCAGCTGAGCGCAATTTATGATCTTAACCATCCTGGATCACCTTAAGCAATCGTTCATCAAGGGGTTTAATTCCGCTAATCCGATACATCACTGCGCTCGAATTGAGTTTCCCGAGGTCGGTTTCAACGTCCATCAATTCCAACTCATCCACCAGATCAGTCTTATTGATCAGAATCAGACGAGCAGCTCTTAACTGTCCTTCAAGCAAGTTTTCCAGCGGAATGCGGATACGCTTCCAACGACTGGCATCAACAATGGTGATCATCCGCGATGCAATCCCCAAACATTTAGAAATAGATTCGGCAATCTTATCGGGAAAGGCTACACCGGTGGCTTCAATGATCAGCCAGACAGGATCCACCGTTTCCTGAATTTCTTTAATCCCATAAATCAAATCACTGTTCAGGGTACAACAGACACAACCAGAAAAAATATCCCGGACTTCATAACCGTTTCCCCTTAACACCTTGTCATCGATTCCAATCTGCCCAATTTCATTTTCAATGATGGCTACTCGAGTCTTTTCATAAGCTGGGGATTGCTTCACCAGATAGCTGGCCAGTTGCAACAGCACTGATGTCTTACCAGATCCTAGAAAACCTCCGAGTATCAATATTTTCAAAGCGTTCACCTCCTGTTCGCCACTCTTATTTAACCTTCAAAATTTTATTTATTTTGTAATATCTGTAGTATATACAAATGAAAACGATGATTATATGGACGGAATCACATCTTTTTATGACGATAGCTGCTTATTTTCCGAGAAAACCTTTATTTCAATAGATTACTGGAAATATTCAAACATAAAAATTGAAATACTCGGATTATTCTGACATTACTTTAATGCAATATAATTTCATGGTTATGAGTAAACGATTCTGATAATTTCCTTTCTAATAATCTTCATCACTATTAATGAGTTATCCCAATCACTGATGTCATTTTAAAAAAGCAACGCAGACATCTACAAGAATAATTCTTGTGATGTCTGCGTTGGTAGTAATGGCTTAACTTTTTCATTAACAAAACGCACATATTCTGTAACCGCAATTGTTTAGTCGACTGCTTAGTAATAAATGGGATTTGACAGAAAGATCTCGTTAACCTCTCAACTGAAAATGATCAATTTTTTCTTTGAGCAACTCAGCCTGACTGGAAAGTTTCTCGCTGGCGGCGGCCTCAGTTCTGCTGAACAACCTGGGCAACCTGATCAATCCCTTGGTTTATCTGAGTAATCCCGGCCGCCTGTTCATTGGTAGCTAAAGCAATAATGGAACCTTCAATCAGCACCGTTGTCTGTTTTGCAGCTTCGGCACTTCTGGCCGCTTCCACCGCCGCATTGAGAGTCAGAATATTGGTTTGGAAAGCAATATCATCAATCACCTTAATGATATTTGAAATATCCTTGAAGATTGATTGTCATCATCGATTCCTGCATTTCAATCATTTGGGCATTGCCTTTTTCAGCATTGCGCATCACTTCTGCTGTCAGTTCTCTGGCTAGATTGGCATCAACAGCATTTTGCTTGATCTGATTTGAGATTCCTGTGATGGACTCCGTTAATTCCTGAATGGAGCTCGCTTGCTCAGTGGAACCCTGAGCCAATGCCTGACCATGTAGCATAAGCAATACTTTAATCAATATTTTGAAGTGCTTTAGATAAAAAGAAAAAGCTTACAATATATGCCAATATGCTTCCGATTGTTGGGATTATTTTTGTAAAACCATCCGAGTATTTTAGTAAGGTTGTCCCAACAAGTTCCCCCATTATGGCAATTGCCAAAAAAAGATATTCCTTTATTTCTCCCATTTCATAAAATTATTAGTAATCCAAGCTTTTGTCACAAAAGCAAGTTCTAGATTTTTAGTAACAGATTGTTTAAATTCAACATTTCAAACCTTTGAGAGGTTTCCATCATAGAAAAAGCAGATTCTTCTAAACGGGAAAGCTCTTCCAATAGTCTACTAGCATATTGACTAGCCTTTATCAGTAAATAGAATAATCTTGCTTTTTTTGTCTATGTATTTAGGATAGTTTTTAGTTTGAATAAAAAGCACCTGTAATAAGTTTATTTCTAACTCATTACAGGTGCTTTTTAGAAATTATTTTACCGATTTAAACAAATTTAAATTTTTATACAAACTTATTTAGGTGCCCACACCAACTTTATCTTTATCCCTTTAAATTATTCAACCGTCACGCTTTTTGCTAAATTTTTTGGTTTATCGACATCGCAATCTCTGGCAACAGCCAAAAAATAAGCCAAAAGTTGAAGGTAAACAACGGTGGGAATCGGTGTGATATCATCATCCATATTAGGAATAGTCCAGACTTCATCAACCTCTGATTCTATTTCTTCATGAGCTTGCTGGACAATCGCTAAAACATAAGCGCCTCTGGCCTTGACTTCTTTAATATTGCTGAGCATTTTCTCAAAAACATGTTTCTGAGTACAGACCGCCACCACAATGGTCCCCTCATCTATGAGCGCAATCGGACCATGTTTGAGTTCTCCGGCAGCATAAGCTTCAGAATGAATATAAGAAATTTCCTTAAGTTTTAACGATCCTTCAAGGCAGGTACAATAATCAAGTCCACGACCCAGGTAAAACAAATCATAAATTTTATGGTTTGCATCTGCGAATTTTTTTATTTTATCCTGGTTGTCTAATACCGTCTCTATTAATCCTGAAGTGATGGATAAACCACGACATAAACGAGCAGCATCATTTTTTCCCAGGTTTCCGTTTAACTGTCCGAGATAGGAAGCCAGTAAAAGCATACACCCCAACTGTGTGACATAAGCTTTAGTGGAAGCCACAGCAATTTCTGGACCGGCATTAGTATAAATAACATCCTGAGCTTCTCTGGCAATAGAACTTCCCACAACATTTGTAACGGCTAAAACCCAGGCTCCCTTATCTTTTGCCAAACGAATGGCAGCGAGAGTATCCGCGGTTTCCCCGGATTGACTGATAACAATCAGCAGCGTATTTTTATCCACAATGGGATTTTTATAGCGATATTCCGAGGCCGCTTCAATTTCTACGCTGACTCTTGCAAATTTTTCAAAGTAATACTTACCCACCATCCCGGCGTGGTAAGCTGTTCCGCAAGCCACAATTTGAATGCGATTGATGTGTTTCATCATTTCAGAATCCAAGTGAAGCCCATTAAATGAAACG
>JGI24143J45723_1000543_pt1 | contig 19271 bp, 15 predicted proteins | sample BarGraIncu00432A_FD_45723 | JGI IMG/M metagenome (IMG submission 45723) | reverse complement strand
TCATCAACAACCCGTCGGTGATCATCGCCGACGAGCCGACGGCCCACCTCGACTCGCGGCTGTCTCGCGAATTCATGGAGATCATCGCCACCTTCAAGGCACGCGGCAAGACCGTGCTGATCGCCAGCCACGACCCGATCGTCTTCGACTCCCCCCTGGCCGACCAGGTGATCGAGATGCGCGACGGCGCAGTCACTTCGGACCGGTACGCGGCATGATCATGCATCCGGGCATCCTCGCCCTTTTGACCGGCTCGCTCTTCACCAGCCTCATGATACTCAACGCGGGATGGTACGGCGTCCTCATCCTGCGTCGCTGGGATCTCGCCAGCGGCAGCGAGCTGCAGCTCTCCCTGGAAAAGCGCACCTACCTGGTCTCGACCCTCTTGAGCTACGCCCTCGCCTTCGAGCTGGTCTCCCTGTTTCTCTTCATCTTCACCGCCGACCGGCTTCACCTGCTCTTCTCCGGAGCCATGTGCGCGGCGGGAACCCTCAATGCCAACGGCTTCGGCTATCCGCTGTTGATCCTGAAGATCGTCAACTTCCTACTGGCCGGCACCTGGCTCATCGTGAACCATGCCGACAACCAGGGCTACGACTATCCGCTGATAAAATTCAAATACACCCTGCTGGTTCCCCTGGTCCCGCTGGCGCTCCTGGAGCTTCTCTACCTCTTCGGCTATTTTTCCGGCCTGCATGCCGACATCATCACCTCGTGCTGCGGCAGCCTTTTTAGCCTGGAGCGTCCGGGAATCGCCGGCGACCTCGCCTCGCTGCCGAGCGCCCCGATGCGGATCGCCTTCTACGGCGCCATGGCGGCGACCCTGCTGTCAGGGGCCTTTTCCTATTTCAAGGGAAAAGGGTATTATCTCTTCTCGGCGCTAAGCTCGCTCAGTTTCTGCATCGCCCTCGCCTCCCTGATTTCCTTCATCTGTCTTTACATCTATGAGCTGCCGACCCACCACTGCCCCTTCTGCATCCTGCAAAAAGAATACGGGTATATTGGCTACCCCATGTACGCGGCGCTCCTGGGCGGCGGACTGGCGGGACTTGGGGCCGGTATCCTGGCGCCGTTTGGGAAGCGAGGCAGCATGGCGCGGGTCGTCCCGGCGCTGCAGCGCCGCTTGACCGGCACGACATTACTGCTGTATGCGATCTTCACCCTGATCGCGAGCTATAAGATGGTATTTTCCTCCTTTAAACTGGGGAATTGAGGCCCCCTGCAAGTCTCAGCATCTATCCCTCTGCGCCCAATTCTCTTATAGAGATGCATTGCATGCGTCTCAGCTTTCCCTTGCCCTGTCCTAACACTCATACACGCGAGAGCCAGGCCAAAGACTAAAACCGAGACGCATGTAATGCGTCTCTACCTAAAGTTGCGGTCGAAAGAATAATGATTGTCTGTAGGCAGTTAAAACGAAGCGAGGCGCAACGCCATAAAGCCGCTGCGCCTCGCTTGATTCAAGGGAGGATGTGCGCAAAAGAAACGATGTCTATACGACCGGCAAGGAACTCAGTTGCAGGCCGAAATTTGGGGGTTAGCGCCCTTCTGGTCTGCCGGCTGAAAGTCTGCGAACTTCCCAACGTTTTTCAGCAGCATCGTAGAAAGGTATTTCCCCGCGTTCGCAGACTGGAGGCGCGACAGTCGTTGCATCGGGGGGGACCACATGGCATTCGGGTTTCATCGGAAGAGTGTCGGCAAAATCCTCGCCTTGATAGATTCCGGTTTCTTGGCTGAAGAGATAGATTTTCATGGTGATCCTCCCAGGCATTGATCTGTGTACCTGAGTATCACCATACATAGCGCCTTCCACCTAAAGACGGTGTCAAGATGATGGGCCCTGGTGTTAAGAAGTCGTCAAAACGCTGAACAGGGGCGATGCAATCATGATTGAAGGCGTGAGAGAACCAACTGATTGATTGATACTCCCTGTTCAGCTGAGAGTATTGCTAATCGACGATGCACATCCGGCGGAACCCGCAGAGTTATATTCCCCTTGAAGCGCCTAGAGCCTAAGGGCTCAGGAACAGACTCCCCTTCCTCCATCATCCAGCGAATGGACTCAGAAACAACAAATTCGATTTCTGCCAATGCCTTTTCGGGAGTATCACCATGGGCGGCAAGTGAGGGGAATTCAAGACAGCGCGCTAGATGTGCATGGTCTTCCTCGGACCACTCTATCCTGTAGGTATATCTTTTCCCTTCATTTTTCATTGTTCTTCTCCATTTTTTCAATTGCTCTTAAGACCTGTTGCACTTGATAAGGTTTAGCCATTTCCCCGTCTTTCTGGAGGTTAACCCTCGGATCGCCCTGCCATGGTGTTTTAAAGATATGATGACTTCCAGATATCCGTGGTTCTCCGAAGTATGACCGGCAGAGCGCCAATAATTTATCAAAAGACACGTTATTCGGATTTTTAAGGAGTTCCACGAACATGAGGTAACGATAGCATATACGCCATCACTTAGCAAAAAAATAGCTCAAAAGCATATCGACGAATGGGCAGACAGTTAGGAACATAAACATATCGGTCGGTCTCCAGAAAGCAAAGCAACATCCTTTGCGATTAATTCAGCCTGCCTCCACCGGCAGGGTCACGATCACGCTCAGCCCGCCGCCGGACCGGTTCTGCGCCCGGATGCTCCCGCCGTGCGCCTGCACGATCCCCTTGCAAATGGAAAGCCCGAGACCGGTGCCGCCGGCACCCTCGGGAACCGGAATGCGGTAGAACTTATCGAAGATCCTGCTCAAGTCGGCCGGTGGAACCCCGGGTCCCCGGTCGGAAACCTTCAGCTCCAGCGTACCGTCGCTAACGGCGGCGCTGATCTCGATGCCGCTTTCTTTGGGCGCGTATTTGAGTGCGTTGTCGATCAGGTTAACCAGCACCTGCGTCATCAGGACCATGTCCATCCGGACCTCGGGAAGCTCGGGAGGAAGCTGCACCTCCACCTTCCGGAAGCCGAGTTGCGCATCGAGGACGGCCAGGGCGCAGCCGACCAGATCCTGCACGTCGCAAGGGTCGCGCTTGAGCTTCAGCGCGCCGGCTTCCAGGCGGGTCATATCGAGCAGGTTGCCGACAAAGCGGTTCAGCCGGCCCGCCTCCTCCCAGGCGGCATCGAGCAGCTCTGCCCGGGACTCCTCCAGGAGGTGATTCCCCTTGTCGCGCAGTGCCCCCAGGGCGCCGGTTATGGAAACCAGCGGGGTGCGCAGGTCGTGAGAGACCGAGTTCAAAAGCGCGCGCTCCAGGCTTTCCCGGGCCTGAAGTATTTGGGCCTGTTCCGCCTGCTTGGTCAGGTGCACCCGGTCAATCGCCAGGGCCGTCTGGGTGGCGAAGGCCTGGAGCAGCATGCGGCTTTGCGGTGCGGCGTAGTCGGACTCGTCGGCAAGCTCCACCCCGAGGATGCCGAGCACCTCTCCGGTGGTCTGCAGCGGCAGATAAAGCAGCCGGGCAGAACCGAGGGTGCCCGTTCCCCGACCGGCAGCAGAGCGGTTCCGAAAAGCCCAGTCGGCGACCGCGAGTTCCTTCACTCCCAAGGCCAGATCACCGCTGGTCCCCCTCACCTCCAGCCGCTCGCCTTCAGGCAGCAGCACCACCACGCTCGCCCGAAGACTCTCCTCGATATTCCTGAGCACGGCGTCCAGGATCCCTTTCAGGTCTGAAGCGACTGTCAGGTCGCGGCTCAGGTAGTACAGGCTCGCGGTCTGCACCTCGCGCACCCGGATCGCCTCGGCACGCTCGCGCGCCTGGGAGACCAGGGTGCTGATCACCACTCCCACGGTAAAGAGGGCGCCGAAGGTCACCAGGTATTCGGAATCGGAGACCGCCAGAGAGAAGCGCGGCGGAACCAGGAAAAAGTCGAAGGCAAGGACGCTCAAAAACGCAGTCAGTACCGCCGGTCGGCGCCCGAGACGGGTTGCTGCCAGTACGACCGCCAAAAGGTAGATCATGACCAGGTTGGTCGGCCCGAGGAACCGGTGGGCCGGCTGACACAACAGCGTGGTCGCCAGCACCAGCATCAGGCTCTGCAGGTAGGCCATCCAGGGAGCGGCCGGTTTTTTCTGCGGCGCCATGACGGCAGCACCAGGCTTAACGTCGCGCCGCTCCGCGCTGGCGATACTCACCACAAAGACGTCAATGGTCCCGGAGAGCCGGATAATCTGGTCCACCAGCGGTTGGCGCAGGAACTCGCGCCAGCGCGGCTTGGCGGGTTTACCAACGACAATTTTGGTCATGTTGTTTTTCTGGGCATAGTCGACCAGCGCCTGGGCGACCGAGGTCCCCGTGATGCTCGCCACCTGGGAACCCAGGCTTTCGGCCTGACGCAGGTCGCGCCAGACCTGTTCCCTGTTTTCGCGCTCGTGCCTGCTCCCGCCCGGGGTCTCGATATACACGGTGTGCCAGGGGGACTTCAGCTCGTCGGCAAGCCTTCGGGTGGTGCGGATCAGACGCTCGGAGAAGGGGCTGCCGCTCACGCAGACCAGCAGTTTCTCGGCGACCGGCCAGGGGCCCGCGATGGAGCGCGACTCCATGTAGGCCCGCATCTGGTCGTCGACCCGGCTGGCGGCACGGCGCAGTGAGAGCTCGCGCAGCGCCATCAGGTTCCCGGGCTTGAAGAACTTCTCTGCGGCGAGGGCCGCCTTCTCGGGAATGTAGATCTTCCCCTCCTGCAGCCGCTGCAGCAGGTCCTCGGGGGGGATGTCCACCAGCCGTATCTCCACGGCGAGGTCAAGCAGACTGTCGGGCACCGTCTCGCGCACCGTCACCCCGGTGATCTGCGCCACCACGTCGTTCAGGCTCTCGAAATGCTGTATGTTCACCGTCGTGTAGACGTCGATTCCGGCGGCGAGGAGTTCCTCCACGTCCTGCCAGCGCTTCTCGTGGCGCGAACCGGGGGCGTTGGTGTGGGCCAATTCGTCCACCAGGGCGATCTCGGGCCTGCGCGCGAGCACCGCGTCAAGATCCATCTCCTGGAGCGGCACGCCCTGGTACTCGACCCGGGCGCGCGGGATGACCTCGAGCCCCTCCATGAGCATATCGGTATCCGCTCTCCCGTGGGACTCGACATAGGCCGCCACCACGTCCCTTCCGTCGCGCCTGCGCTGTCCGCCAGCCTCCAGCATTGCGTAGGTCTTGCCGACACCTGCGGCATAGCCCAGGAATATCTTCAGCTTGGCCCGTTCGTTCTCGGCTTCCTCGGCCTTGGCTACCTTCAGGAACGTCTCGGGGGACGGTCGTTTCTCGTCGTCAGTCATGATTGCCCTGTCACTTGGAATTGGGTTTCAGGCTCAGCGTAACAACCATATACCATTTAACCTATACCATAACAAACAAGATCCAGTAGCTTCCGGTTTGCTCCTTGCACAATGATGCGAACGGCATGTGGGCACTTATCCCGTAGGGGCGAACCTTGTGTTCGCCCCGTTTTCGTTGCCCGCTGTGCCACAATCAAATCAAAAGCGGGCGAACACAAGATTTGCCCCTACGTTACAAGCACTGAAAGAGCCGGCACACGAGCTTTTTGCCAGTGGCAGAGACCAAACCGGACACTACCGAACTAGATCAGGAAAAGACGGAACGAGGCTCAAAACAGAGTAGACTCTCGCGCGCTCTTCCAGCGGGCGGAGCTGAAGAGTAGTACATCTCGCCGGGGAGCGCGGCAAAGCCCGGGCCGAGTCAGTCAGGCACAGGATCTCGCTAGAGATCTCTTTTGGGGGAATCGAAGGATCCTTCGGGGCGCCCGGCATTTAAACCAGTCAAGCGCCAGCCCCCCTCCCCCAGCAGCGTCAATTCCTGAGTGTGAAATTCCAGCAGGGAGCTGCGGTGGCCGACCGAGACCAGGATCGTCGTGGGGAGGGCCGCACGCAGCAGGCGATACATGGCGTGTTCGAGACCTTCGTCCATGGCCGAGCTGGCTTCATCGAGAAACAGCACCTGTGGACGTCCCAGCAGGGCGCGGCCGATGGCGAGACGCTGCTGCTCGCCCAGTGACAGGATGCTGCTCCAGTCCTGGATTTCGTCGAGCCGGGTAGTGAGGTGTCCGAGCTAGCACTGCTGCAGCACTTCGGCGGCGGGATCGCCTCCCTGCGCCCCGGCAGGATAATAGAGCGCGCCGCGCAGGGAACCGAGGGGCAGATAGGGCTTTTGCGGCAGGAACAGCGCATCAGCCCCAACCGGCCGGGTCACCTCACCCTCGGCGTAGGGCCAGAGTCCGGCCACGGCACGCAGCAGGGTGGTTTTGCCGACGCCGGAGCGGCCGCGGATCAGAAGCGCGGTAGCGGCATCGAGCTTCAGGTTGAGATTCTCCACCAGCACCACCTGGGACGGTGTGGACACGGTGAGGCCGGCGATGTCGACGCTGTGCCGGCTCGGCACGATATGCGCGGCGGGGAGCAGCGCGGCGGCGTCCATGCTGTCGAGGAAACCGGTGAGACGGTTCAATACGGCGCGGTAACCGGCAAACTCGTCGTAGGAGCTGCGCAGAAAGGAGAGCGCGTCCTGCACCTGGGTGAAGGCCTGCGCCGTTTGAATCATGTCGCCCAGTGCGATCTTGCCTGCCAAAAGGCGCGGCGCCTGCACGACATAGGGGAAAACCACTGCGGTCTGGCTGATGGCGAGGTTGAAACCCTGGAATTTGAGAGAACGATAAACGATGGCCCAGGCGTTTCTGATGATGCTGGCAAAACGCAGCAGTAAGTTGGAGCGTTCGATCTTTTCACCGCGAAAAAAAGCGATGCTCTCGCCATACTCGCGCAGGCGGATCAGTGCATAACGGAAATTGGCGCTTAGCTGTTCGTTGAGAAAGTTCAGGGTGATGAGCGGCCGCCCGATCCAGACGGCAAATACGGTGGCAACGATAACGTAGAGATACACCAGGTACACCATGGCACGCGGGATCTCGACGCCGAACAAGACCAGCGCACCGGACAGGGCCCAGAGAATGATGGTGAAGGCGAACAGCGACACCACCGCGTCGAGCAGCCCCATCGACAGGTTGAGCGAGTTGCTGACGAAACTTTCCACGTCCTGCTGGATGCGCTGGTCGGGGTTGTCAGGCGCGTTCGGCACGTACTGGCTGCGGTGGTAGCCCTGATGCTCCAGCCAGCGCTCGACGAGGTTCTCGGTGAGCCAGACGCGCCAGTGGATCTGAAAGGCCTGGCGCAGGTAAAAGTTCAACAGCGTGCGCGCCACATGCACCGTCGCCAGCACGGCGAATACCGCCGACATGAACCAGAACGCCTTGGCATCGAGCTTTTGCATGGCGGTGTAAAACCCGTTGTACCAGAAGGAGAACAGCACATTCATGCGCACCGAGAAGAGCGTCATCAGGGTAATTAGCGCAAGCCAGGCGAGCGGCAACCGGCTGCGCCCGGGGCTGAAGAAGGCCCAGGTAAGGCGGCGGAATTGACGCCCCCAGACCGTGAAGGTGCCGAGCAGCGCCACGATCGCGATCATTCCGGTGAGGCTGACGGCAAAGGCCTTGCCGAGCCAGATGGCGCTTTCGAGAAGTTGGTGGTTCCAATCCATGGTGTCGAATTCCTGTTGTTAAAAAGTGCCTCAGAGTCAGCTATTTCTTTGGCGATCATGCAGGAAGGGACCAAATTAATCCACAGATTTGTCGTGGTGCCAGCATCCACCACCTGCCTCCAGTATGGTTCCTTTGCGCTTCGACTCCGCTCAGCGAACGCCTGCTCCCTGAGCGGAGTCGAAGGGCGACCTGGCCAGAAATCACCCAAAAGCCCTCCGAAGCAAAAAGCGTGACTATTAACGACGGGAAAGAGAGGCGTCCTCTTGAGCCGCAGCCAAAACCGTTTCCCAGTTCACCAAGGCCCCTCCATAGCTTGCCAGAAAGGCAACTGCCGCTTCCCTTCCTGCAAAAGCCCACTTGGGGCGCCCTGTCATGACGCCGCGCTTTTTGCCACCCATGGCCCAGTAGGCGGACTTTACGTCGAGCAGGACCAGGGTGTCACGATCCGCCACCAGCAATGCCTGCAGCTGACGATCCGGGCGCCCTGCAAGCTCTATGAGAGCGCAGTTCAGGCTGCAGCAGCCGACCTCGCTGCCATCGGCGTAACGAATCAGCGTCCTGCTGTAGCCGTAGGATTTGCGGTCCATGCCGCAGTTGCTGCAAATCCGATGGGAAGCAATGTCGTCTATGCCAAGAGCGGACGCCAGGGTGCAGAAAAGCAGTGCACCCAGAATGCTACACCAGAACAAGCGTAGTTTCATAAATTACCTCCTTAGGACTTGGGTCCAGCTTGCTCCTTACACAAATGCACGCCGGTGTGTGGGCACTGATCCCGTAGGGGCGAACCTTGTGTTCGCCTTGGTTTTCGTTGCCCGCCACGCCTCAACTAGCTGAAAGGCGGGCGAATACAAGATTCGCCCCTACGTCAAAAGCTCTGAAAGAGCCGGTTCAAAGGTTGTTTGCCGTTAGCAAAGACCTTACCGGACAATCCTTTTGCCAAAACAACATTTTCCGTTTCTTGATCAGGGGAGCGCAGCCAGCACCGCCCTGACCCTGGCACCGTCCCGGTAATCCTCGTTTAACCGGATCACTCCTGCGGCATCTATCACGACTGTCGTCCCCATGGTCCCCTGCAAGCCGTCCAAAAGAAGGTGACTGGTATCGGCAAGCGTGGTGAACCCGACGCCGGTGAAGCCGTCGGCCAGCGCGGAAGCCCCGGCATCGGAGACCGTGCCGGAAACGTAATCGACCAGGTAGAAGCCGACCCCGGGAAAGGAGGGAATCATCCCCTGTAATTGCGACATCTGGACATCGCAACTCGGGCACCACATGGTGAAGTAGAGGACGACCCCCTGCTTCCCTGATAGCGCGGAGTCCAGAGTGACCAGCCTGCCGTCGGTATCCGAAACCGTGAAGGCCGCGGCATGCTGCCCGACTCCCGACCCGGTTGTTCCCGCCTGCACGGCTGGACGCTGGTCCTCGCCCGAGGGGATCAGATTGTCACCGCAGCCACCCAGTAAGGCGAGCACCAACAAAGACGCAGCGAACCTAGCGAAATACATAGCGCACCCCCGCGGAAACGATATCGGTTGTGGGGAAGTTTTTCCCCCAACCACTCTCCTTGACGGCATGGTTCCAGGAGACTCTGGCGCTCCAATCCTGGTCGGTTCCCGAGAAAGTGAGGCAGCCGCCCAGAGACTGCTTCTGGAATCCGCTGCCGGGATTGTTCACGCCGCCGAAGCTGTCGTCGTCCTCCCTCAGGTAGGCGTACGAGGCGGTCGGCGTGAGCGTATCCCCACGCGCGTCGAGCACGAAACTGTACCCCAGTGAAAGGGAGGCGCTGGTCCGGTTCCCGAGTTGTTTGTGGTAGGGCTCGACGTATTTGCCGTACTCACGATTGACGCTGCGCTCGAAGTAGGTGCCGTAACTCGCGGCGAGCGCCAGATCCCAGGGATGAATGGTCTTTTCGATCATCAGGTTACCGTCCAGTCGATAGAAACCCCGTCCGGTCACGTCGAAGCTGCTGTCGACCTTGTCGTAGGGTGAATAACCGGTTGGAAGCAGCAGCGAGACGCCAAGCTGCACTGACGGCGTCAGATCCTGGAGGCTGCGCACCTTCCAGGGAGTTTTGTCGTCAACCAGATCGTACCAAAGTGAGGAGGTCAGGTCGCCCAGGCCGCTGGTCTGGGAGGATAGGCCGGAATAGGTGTTGTCGTTCCAGAGATAGGGAACGGTCAGGCTGGCCTGCCAGTCCCTGGCAAAGCGGTACCCCAAGCCGAGGTTCAGCCGGTACTGTTTCAGGTCGGATCCCGGCGGATCCGACGTGTAGCTACCGTTTTGATTCCAGAACCCGTCGTAGAGTTCGGCATCGAAGGAGAGATCGGCAACGGCGCGGGCGGATTTCGGCACCATGAGTGCCGCGCTCGATCCGCCACCGCAGCAGGAACCAGCCCACGCGGGTGCCGGCAAAAGGATTCCCGCCCCTGCGAAGAGGAGCGGGAGGTAACGCAGGTAGTTATAAATGATCATAGTCACCATCCAGAGCTGCTCTTGGGCAGCATTGCAATCTAGGGCGTCACGCTGAAGGCTGCCACGACATTACTCCTGGTGAGGTCGCTGTTGCCGTCAGGCAGGTTGCCGTTGGTCGTATAGGCGTTGCCGTTGATCAGCAGTTTCAGGTAAACCGTCCGGGCGCTGCCGGGCGTCAAAGAAAGCCCGCTGGCGACATACCTCCCGGAGTTCCCCAGCGCCGTCAACGGAGTCCAGGTCGTGCCGTCGCTGGAAGCCTGAAGTGCCAAAGAACCGAGAGCCAACTGCGGGGTGCTCCAGAGCGCGCCCGCGTAAACCGGGAGGGTCTTTCCAGCGTCGCTGGAACTGAGGAAAACCGTGAAGTCATACCCAGACACCCCTTGGGAGACGGTGTCGCGCCAGATCCGGTAGGTCCGGTTGCTGGTCCCCGCCGGGTCCAGGTTGCTGGAGAGCTTCGCGGATATCGTGTTCCCCACGGGAAGAGCTGCCACGTCGGGATAGAAGACGGCTGTCTCTGTCCCGATGGCAACACTCAGCTTCCAGTACATGTCGAAACCGGTGGTGGGCATGGAATAGTAGAGCGTTGCGAGATAGGTTCCCGGCACCGAGCTCTCGACCACAGCACTGGGCCAGGTTGAGCTGCTGCTCATGGAGGTCATCACCATGAGCTGGGTGACAACCATGCCGGAGGCAAGTCCGGTCGCCGGGGTTCCGTCGCTGCGGCGGGTGATCTTGAGCTGGAAGCTGTCCCTGGCCGTAAGGTCGCCGCCCGAAGCTGGCAGGTACTCCACCCGATAACTTGCGGTGAGCGCGAGGCTACCGCAGGGAGGAGCACCGATCTTGTCGGGCGCCAGCTTACTTTTGTTGCTGGCGGACCCTTCAAAGGCAATGACTGAAGCGGCGTACCGCAGTGCAATATCTTCCGGAAGCGCCGCACCTGAGGCCAACATAACGGGAGTGCCCCCCACCTTTCCGTCCAGCACGCCATCAAAGAGGTCTGCGGCGAGGGCCTGGACCATTTCGGACTGTTTGCCAGGAGCAAGGGAGAGATCCTGCGCCAGTTGGCTGAAGAATGCCGCTCTCAGCCCGGCGAGTCGCGAGCTTTGGGGTGCGTTGGAGGAAAGGTTGGCGAAGGAAGGCGCCACCGAGCAGTCCGGGACGTAGCCAAAGGCCGATCTAAAGACGCTTTGTGCCGCGGAGAGGGTTTTGCCACCCGCCACGAGCTTTTGAATGATGGTGCTGGAAGCATCGACCGTTATGTTGGCGCCAGCAGTGATGCTTCCCGGTGCTGCGTAGGCGCTGAAACTGCCAAGCGGGACCGACGCCGTCCCCGAGGCCTCGTCAGGGTAGCTGCCGCCGGTAGCCTCGAACACCAGAGGCCTGCCAGGGCTGAAGTAAGAATGGCGATCTGGTAGGAGCCGTCAGCCGAGGAAACGGTTATCGGCCCCGCCACCGTCACGCCTAATTGGTCCTTCACCGTGAGTACGGCTCCCGTCACCGGACCGGCGAAGACGAAACCGTTGACCGAAGTCGTGGCTGCGGCTGCGGCTGTTGGGCCTCCCGATCCTCCTGAGCTCCCGGATCCGCCCGATCCGCCGCATGCGGAAAGAAGGCACAGTGCAAAAGTGAAAAGAAAAGCCGTCAGGCTGGTGCGTAGTGTCATCACAGACTCCTTTATTATTGAGCAGTTATGTCAGAGTTGTTATCCCGTCAACCTTAAAAACCGGATTACACATCCCTCCCCCATCAAGAGGGAGGAGACAGGTGGGGGGTGAGGGCTCAGGCGTGGCTATCCCTGGATCACCCAGCAACAGGAGCGATTCACAGGAACAAATTGGCCCCGCGACGAACTGACGCAAGTTCGCAGGGGTCTCCAGCGTACCTGAAGCACTCGTAAAGCGTTGGTGACGGTGCGTAGTTGCGCCAGATATCAGGAGATAACGGTCAGTCTGGGGGGCGGGTCGGGGGGGTCGCCGAAGCGGGTCGGCATGAGGCGGGGTTGCTCGCTATGGATCATGTCAGTCAACACCGGCCTGAGGCTCATGTCGAAGACAAAGGGGATGATCTCGCTTTTAGGCAGATTGAGAAGTGCCACATGTTTTTCAGAGCCGCAAGGGCAGCTGCACCTGAAGACAGTCACACTCCCCTTTTTGTTTCTGCAGCAATCGGGAATATCTGAATCTTGCGTGGCCTGCTGCTTCAGTTTTCGCTGACAACAGCAGGTATGGTTGGCGCGCTGCTCTGGAGAACAGCCGCAGATGTTGCAATCGCCGACGCACTCGCCAGTCAGGGCGTGGGCCAGGTAAGGGCTGCGCAGAGCTATAGGTGCCAGCGGACTCACAGCGATGATTAAATAAACCACCATGAGCAACTGGGCCGTGAGATGGCGAGTTGTTATGCGTTTGAATTTCTTCACCGCATCACCAACTTCATGCTGAATCTGTCACTACAGACAAAGGCAAGACAACGCCGGAAACATTACGCTCAGGTAATTAATAAATCAATATATTTTTTATTCGGCGAAAGAATGAGCCCTGCTGCTCGAACTGAGCGAGTGTCTTCCAGTCTCTGGGCGACACCTTTGCCAGTCACAAGGCCACCCCCTTTGACAGTGAAACGGCATTGAGATACCTGCTAGAGGATAAGGGTCGCAGCGATACTGCGACGAATTGCCAGACGTTGCGTCCGGTCAGGCAGTTTTTTTCAATCTTGACACCTTCTTAATGCCATCGGCCTGCATCTTGACACCACCTTAATGTCGAGGAGAATAGAGTCATACTCAGGAATGTGAATTACATCCACCCCATGAAAATTCATCTAACCGGAGGAGAGTCATGCTTAGGATAGCCATCTTTTTACTCGCAGTTCCACTTTTCCTGGCTGCACCGCTTCACGCCGTTTCTTATCCCCCTTCCGCGGAAGAGCCCACCTATCTGAAAGACCAGGAGGTCATGAAGGCCGGAGCAATGGTTCATCTGTTTCACAGCGGCAGCGAGGATGTCAGAAACGCCATAAAGGTGGGCGACGTACTCATGGCTTATCGGGAATATCCTCCGGACATCTCGGGAATCTCCAAGGCAAGCGGCAAGTTGAAAATCATCGGCACCTTGGGTGATTACTATTTCGAGGGCCAGGTAATCGAGGGATTTGTCGAACCCGGCTTCCTGGCACTGAAGGGAACTGTCGCCTGTTTGATAACGACGCGATTTAAACCAAAACGTTAACCCTGACGCCATAAACAGCTAAATAATAACCGTTTACCCACTCCAGCTCGAGCCGAGTTTAGTCTAGGAGGAAGTTGATTTCCCCCCTTCCTGGCCCTCCCCCTCCGGGCTTGCGCGCCGAAGCGCTACGCGCGAAGGTGGGAGAGGGGACATTCGGACTCGCCTGGAGGGTTTGAATCAGAAGTAGATCAATAACACCACCGGAGAATAAATCATGAACATGTACGAATGGCTGGAAACATCGCTCTTTTTCATCGTGCTCCTCGCCATGGTGAAGCCTGTCGGCATCTTCATGGCCCGGGTATACCAAGGTGAGCGGAACTTTCTGTCGCCGGTTCTCGAACCGGTCGAGAACCTGCTGTACCGCATCAGCGGGGTGAACAGGGAAGAGGAGATGGGTTGGCAGCGTTACGCCTGGGCTGTGGTCTTCTTTAATCTCGTCTGCGCCGTCGCCCTTTTTGCCATGCTGCTATTGCAGGGCGTCCTGCCGCTCAACCCGCAGAAATTCCCGGCATTTTCCTGGCACCTGGCGCTCAATACCGCCATCAGCTTCGTCACCAACACCAACTGGCAGAACTACTCCGGTGAATCGGCCGCGAGCTACTTCACCCAGATGTTTGGCTTTGCCGTGCACAACTTCGTCTCGGCAGCCACCGGCATGACCATCGCCATTGCCTTAATCCGGGGATTGGTGCGGCGCAGAAGCAGCGAGATCGGCAACTTCTGGGTCGATCTCACCCGCGGCACCCTGTATATCCTGCTGCCGTTGGCGCTGGTCTTCGCGCTTTTTCTGGTCTCCCAAGGGGTAATCCAGAACTTCAGCGCCTACAAGACGGTGCCGCTGCTGCAGCAGACCAGCTACGACAAGCCGAAACTCGACTCCCAGGGGAACCCGCTCAAGGATGCCAAGGGAAACGCGGTCACCGAGAACATTAAGGTGAGCGAGGTTTCGGTGCCGATGGGACCGGTCGCCTCCCAGGAAGCGATCAAGGAACTGGGCACCAACGGCGGCGGCTTTTTCAACGCCAACTCGGCGCACCCCTTCGAGAACCCCACCCCGCTCACCAACCTGGTCGAAGTGTTCCTGATCCTGTTGATAAGCGGCGGGCTTACCTACAGCTTCGGCCGCATGGCGGGGAACCAGCGCCAGGGTTGGGCTCTGCTGGCGGTCATGCTCGCCATTCTCTTCCTGGCGATCGGGACGCTCTACTGGGCGGAGAATAGCGGCAACCCGCTGGTGGCAAAGCTTGGGGTGCACGGCATCAACATGGAGGGGAAAGAGACCCGCTTTGGCCTGGCTGGCACGGCCCTCTTCACCACCGCCACCACCGGCACCTCCTGCGGCGCGGTCAACGCCATGCACGATTCCCTCACACCGCTGGGCGGCATGGTCCCGCTTTCACTGATCCTGCTTTCCGAGGTGATTTTCGGGGGCGTCGGCACCGGGCTCTACACCATGCTCGCCTTCGTGGTAATCGCGGTGTTCATCGCAGGCCTCATGATCGGGCGCACCCCTGAGTTCCTGGGTAAGAAGATCGAGGTGCGCGAGATGTGGATGTCCATCATCACGGTGCTCTCCTCCGGGATCCTGATCCTCGTCTTCAGCTCCATCGCCATGATGGTCCCCTCTGCGGTCTCCTCTATGGGGAACCCGGGCGCCCACGGCCTCACCGAGGTGATCTACGCATTTGCCTCCATGTCCAACAACAATGGAAGCGCCTTCGCGGGGCTCAACGGCAACACGATCTTCTACAACGTGACCGGCGCGGCGGCCATGTGCCTCGGCCGCTTTGCCCCGATCATCGCCTCGCTCGCCATGGCGGGTTCGCTCGCAGGGAAGAAATATGTGCCGCCCAGCCTCGGGACGCTTCCCACCGATAAGGTGCCGTTTGCCATCTGGCTCACCCTGGTGATCCTTATCGTCGGAGCGCTCACCTTTTTCCCGGCACTCTCTCTTGGGCCGATAGTTGAACAGCTGACCATGCTGGGAGGTAACTGACCATGTCAAAGCATTCCGCCGCACCGATTTCCCTGTTTGATATGCGGATCGTGGGTCCCGCACTGCTTGATTCCTTCAAAAAGCTCAACCCCTGGGAGCTCTGGCGCAACCCGGTCATGCTCTGCGTCGAGATCGCCAGTCTCATTACCCTGGTCACCTTCATCATGTCGCTCACCGGTGCCAATCTGGAGCCTGCCTGGTTCACGGGGCTCGTCTCGGTCTGGCTCTGGCTCACGGTCCTTTTCGCCACCTTCGCCGAGGCGCTCGCCGAGGGACGTGGCAAGGCTCGCGCCGCCTCGCTTCGCAAAAGCCGCACCGAGGTCTCCGCCAAGCGTCTGAAAAAAGGAGAATTCGGCTCCCCCTTCGAGACTGTCCCCGCCGAAACCCTCCGCAAAGGCGATTTCATTCTGGTTGAGGCGCCCGAAACCATCGCCGGCGACGGCGACGTGGTGGCCGGCGCCGCGCTCGTCAACGAGTCGGCCGTGACCGGCGAATCGGCTCCGGTGGTGCGCGAATCGGGCGGCGACCGCTCCGCCGTCACCGGTGGCACCGAGGTGATAGCCAACTCCATCATCGTGAGGATCACCGCCAACCCCGGCGAGACCTTCCTGGACCGGATGATCTCGCTCATCGAAGGGGCAAAGCGGCGCAAGACCCCCAACGAGGTAGCACTCGAGGTGCTGCTGATTGCGCTCACCCTGGTCTTCCTGCTGGTCTGCATCAACATCAGCCCGCTCTCCAGCTACTCGGTTAAGGCAGCGGGTCACGGGGTGCCGGTTTCGCTCACCATCCTGGTCGCCCTCTTCGTCTGCCTGGCACCCACCACCATCGCGGCGCTGCTGCCCGCCATCGGCATCGCCGGCATGGACCGGCTCTTCCAGAAGAACGTGATTGCGCTCTCGGGACGCGCCATCGAGGCAGCGGGGGACGTGAACGTGCTGCTACTGGACAAGACCGGCACCATTACGCTTGGCAACCGCGAGGCGGTGGAGTTTGTTCCGGTGGGGGGACACAGCGACCAGGAACTGGCCGAAGCCGCGCTGATCGCATCTCTTTCCGACGAGACCCCCGAGGGGAGAAGCGTCGTGGTGCTGGCCCGTAAAAAGTACGGCATGAAGCTGGAGGCTCTCCCCGCCGGCGCCAAGAACATCGCCTTCTCCGCCGACACCAGGCTTTCCGGGGTGGACACCGAGGGCAAAAAGTACCGTAAGGGTGCCGCCGACTCGACGACCGCCTTCGTGAAAACCCTCGGGGCAACCTGCATACCGGCGAACCTTTCGGACGTGGTGGACAGAATCGCCCGGGGTGGAGCTACGCCGCTAGTGGTATCGTGCGACGCCGAGATCTTCGGGGTCATCAACCTGAAGGACATCATTAAGAGCGGGATCCAGGAGCGTTTCCTGCAGTTGCGCAGCATGGGCATCAAGACGGTCATGATCACCGGCGACAACCCGCTGACCGCGGCGGCCATCGCGGCCGAGGCCCAGGTGGACGACTTCCTGGCACAGGCGAAGCCCGAGGACAAGCTGAAACTGATCAAGGAATACCAGGAAGCCGGCTTCATGGTGGCGATGACCGGCGACGGCACCAACGACGCCCCGGCGCTCGCCCAGGCCGACGTGGCGGTTGCCATGAACACCGGCACCCAGCCCGCCCGCGAGGCTGCCAACATCATCGACCTCGACTCCAACCCGACCAAGCTTCTCGACATAGTCGAGGTGGGAAAGCAGATCCTGATGACCCGGGGAAACCTGACCACCTTCAGCATCTCCAACGACATCGCCAAGTACTTCGCCATCATCCCGGCGATGCTGCTTTCCATCTACCCGCAGCTGGGCGTTTTGAACCTGATGCACCTGGCGACCCCCATGAGCGCCATCCTGTCGGCAGTCATCTTCAACGCCGTCATCATCCCGATGCTGGTGCCGCTCGCGCTCAAGGGGACCAAGTTCAAACCGATGCCGGCCGAGAAGCTGCTGATCCATAACCTGCTCCTTTACGGAGTGGGCGGGATGATCGCGCCGTTTATCGGGATCAAGGCAATTGACCTGATGGTCGGGATGTTTGTGTAACGACGCTGCGCTGACCGTAGCGGCGACCCGCGGCGACCCTGTTCGGGTAATGGCGTAGGGGCGACCGGCGGTCGCCCTGGATGCAGGTGGAGGCACAGAGCTCCCCTGCCGGAGAAAAAATCATGAAAGAGATTCGACCAGCCATTTTGATGTTCATACTGTTCACCATCATCTGCGGCGGCGTCTATCCAGCCGTCGTCACCGGTCTTGCCCGGGCCTGCTTTCCGAAACAGGCGGGAGGAAGTTTCCTCACCGACCAAAGCCATCGCGAGATCGGCTCCAGCCTGATCGGCCAGCCCTTTGCCGACAACAAGTATTTCTGGGGCCGCCCCTCGGCAACGACGGATTTCGGCTATAACCCGATGGGTTCCTCCGGCTCCAATTCAGGCCCCACCAATCCGGATTATCTGAAGACGGTCGCCGACCGGGTCAAGGCCCTGCGTGACACCGGGGTAACCGGGAGCATCCCGGCCGACTTGGTGCAGGCATCGGCAAGCGGGCTCGATCCCCACATCTCTCCGGAGTCAGCAACACTGCAACTCCCCCGTGTTGCCAAGGCGCGCGGCATCAGCGCGGCCGAGCTTGAGAAGCTGGTCGCCGCTCACACCGAAGCGCGACAGTTTGGTTTTCTGGGGGATCCGCGGGTAAACGTGCTGGAGTTGAACCTGGCGCTGGATACGGGTGGGCGCTAGCCGGATACGGCTGGCGCTAGTTGAATGCGGGTGACGCTAGCTGGATGCGCTTCGACTCCGCTCAGCGAACGGAAGGGATACTGAGCGAAGTCGAAGAGAGTCCCTATTGAAGTTAAAGTGAATCAAATAGTCCCCTCTCCCGGAGGGGGAGGGCCAGGGAGGGGGAAGTGAACTTTTCCCACCCTCTGAGCAGAGCTAGGAAAAGTAGTTGCTTGGCAGGAGGCCTAGGGAAAGACGAAGTTCACCTGAATGGTGAAGGTATTGGAGCCAGCCAGCTTTTTCTTGTTATACCTGTCAAAGCCTAAAAGGAGCTGGATGCTATCGGTAAAGTTCCAGGAAGCACCGACGTTAAAAGCGCCATTGACATTGTCACCACCCTGGTAGTCCACGCCGAACCAAAGCTTATCGTTAATCTCTTTCATAATGCGATCCCAGGAAAGCAGCACTCCGTCGTTGGCGGGTTTTGCCAGGGACGGGTCGGGATTGTCCACCAGAGCCCTTTTTGCTCCGCGGTAATAGCCAGCGGAGATCCGTCCCAGAGAAGGGAGGGTCCCAAAGGGCGGCACTGTCTTGGCGACTAAGACGTAGACGATATTCTCACCGGAGGAGACACTGGGTGCATCCTGGGTGGCAATATCCGCTGCCGGTCTCCCGTTATAGAGTCCGACCGCGAGAGCCGGTGAAAAGGTGAATAGTGAATTTTCCGGAGTAGCCAGCTTGAAATTCCCGCTCCAGGGATGCTGATCGTTGGGATCGCTTGCGGTGATCAGGTAATCAAAACCTACTTCCAGCTGTAGTTTTTTGAAGGGAAGAATCCCTGCCGTTATGCCGAGGTCCATGACATTCGGGTCTCTGGAACCCAGTCCGGTGGCATTTTTGGTTCCGGCGGCCCTGAAATAGTTGTCTATTTCCAAACGCCCGGTCAGATATGGCTGGACGTCAGTCGAGGGTATCCAGATTTGGCCAGTCGGTGTCGCCTGGACTATGCCAATGACGCTAAAGATCAGTAAAATCACCATAAAAGTGCCTAGCAGTATCTTTTCCACGTCGCCCTCCAACATTAGCCTTTTCTGTTCAGCATTTACCTTATCATGCCGCAAAGAGCCGTCAAGATCTGTCTGACCGAACGCCTGCCTCTCAAAACAGTGCCTCCTTTGTTGTTTTTGCCTGACACCAACGACTGGCGGCATCGATGGAGACCCCCTCCCGTCTAAGCACCGACTCCTGCACTTATTCCCAGCAGTGTCCGGCTAGTGCTTGCTGAGTCTTAAAACCTCCCTCCCCCCCT
>JGI24143J45723_1000539_pt1 | contig 19325 bp, 14 predicted proteins | sample BarGraIncu00432A_FD_45723 | JGI IMG/M metagenome (IMG submission 45723) | reverse complement strand
ACTACAAATAACATTCCAAGCACCCGGGTAGAGGCAGCGTGTGCCTCAGGAGGCCTCGCGCTGCGGAGTGGGATAATCGCGGTAGCTTCGGGCTACCACGACGTCGTTATCTCGGCAGGCATAGAAAAGATGACGGACGTCGGCGCAGAAAAAGCTATGGATGCGCTCGCGTCAGCTGCTGACAGAGAATGGGAAGCCGAAGTCGGCGCTACGTTTCCCGGTCTATATGCCATGATGGCCAGGGCGCATATGCATGAGCTTGGCACTACACGAGAGCAGCTCGCCCAAGTCGCTGTAAAAAACCATTACCACGGTTCAATGAATCCCAGAGCACAATTCAGGAATAAAATCACGATCGACACGGTCATCAATTCGCCACTCGTCGCTGATCCTCTTCGGCTCTTTGACTGCAGCCCTATAACGGATGGCGCAGCTGCCGTCGTTTTAGTTCCGGCCGAAAGAGCGAAAGAGTTCACAGACACGCCCATCTATGTCAAGGCGGCCGCTCAAGCAAGCGATACCATCTCTTTGCACGATAGACGAAGCTTAACAAGCATAGACGCGACTACCATTGCAGCGGATCGTGCCTTTAAAATGGCAAGACTTCAAAGGTCACAAATCGATGTCGCTGAAGTGCACGACTGCTTTACTATCGCTGAAATAATGGCAATTGAAGATCTGGGATTCTTCGAAAAAGGGGCAGGAGGCCCTGTAACGCTTGCCGGTGATACGGCTATTGGCGGTAAGATACCCATTAACACGAGCGGCGGGCTTAAGGCGTGTGGACATCCTGTAGGCGCAACAGGGATCAAGCAAGCTGTAGAGATCGTCGAGCAACTCAGAGGCGATGCCGGTAAAAGGCAGGTCGATGGAGCGGAAGTTGGATTAACCCACAACGTTGGCGGCACAGGTGGCACTGTGGTCGTCCATATCTTAGCGAGGTGATTGGATGACAGTCCCACGTTTTTGGAGAAAAATTCCGAATAGGTATAACCTTATCGGTACAAAATGTGAAAATTGCAACACTTACTACTTCCCCCCGCGAATCGTATGCCCTCCGTGCAGGCGGAAAGGAGTGATTCGTGAATATGCATTCGAAGGCAGCGGGAAAATTGTGACATACACCACAATATACTCGGCCCCAGAAAGTTTCACTAAAATGACCCCTTACGTTCTCGCTATAGTCCAACTCGACGAAGGGCCCAGACTCACAACTCAAATTGTTTGCGATCCGTCAGAAGTCAAGATTGGCGCGCGGGTTAAGTCAGTATTTAGAAAACTTGGAGAGGACGGACCNGACGGCGTGATCTATTATGGCACAAAATTCACGCTTGCCTAAACACCAGATAATCATGTCGAGCTTGCATTGCATTTTTTTTAAAATGATATACGTNTAGTAGGTCACGTCAAGGGTGTTAGCTTTTCTCACCCCGAATCGGTGTGTTTACAGATGCTGCACAACCAAATGAGTCAGACTAGATTGCAGCGCTGACAAGCAGGTTATGCCTTTACCGGCCGAGAGTCGCATGCGCTCTCGCGAGATGGTGTGTAGCAAGCGCAGCTAAAAGAGAGAGTTCCCCCGCAAGCACGGCACAACAAACAATCTCAGCGAATTTTTTGGCGTGGGTTCCCGGTGGCTCCCCCCCACCTGCTACGTTCATGATTGATAAACACTCCCTCTGCGTTTTGACGGTCGTCCCCCCACCTACTGTGCCAACTGGCAGTGAAGGAATGCTGACGGAAGCATAGAGTTCGTCTCCGCGCGTAGAGAGACTGGTTATTGCCGTTGATGCCTCAACTACGTGAGCAGCATCTTGACCTGATGCAATAAAGATAGCAGCAACTACATTCGCTGCATGGGCGTTGAATCCCAGCGATCCAGCTTTAATAGATCCTATCACGTTTTTTCGATAATGAACGTCCGACATGCTTTCAGGCGTCGTTTTCAGCTCACGCTTGACAACGTCGCGAGGCATAGAAATTTCAGCAATAACGTTTTTGCCTCGACCTTCAATCAAGTTTAAAGCCGCGGGTTTTTTATCTATACACATATTGCCCGAAAGTGCGACAAGCCGAATATTAAGCTCATCGACGATAATGTCAGCCAGTCGGTCAGTAGCAATTGTGACCATATTCATACCAAGCGCGTCTTTGGTGTCAAAAGCACACCTTAAGAAGACATTATCAGCGACGACGTACGGGTCTATCCGGATAAGCTTTCCGTGCTTAGTGGTCTCCTCTGTAGCCTGTTGAAGCTTAGCAAAATTAGCTGGTTTTTTCACCCACTCAACAACACGCTGCGCTTCAGCTATATTGCTGACTGCAAAGACGGGGGCACGAGTCATTTCGTCATTGAAGATCCGAACGCAAGCACCTCCAGCTTCTGTAATTGCCTTAGAGCCCCTATTCACAGACGCGACCAAAGCCCCCTCAGTCGTAGCTAACGGCACATAAAACTCCCCATTAGCATATTCGCCCGAGACTGCCAAAGGCCCAGCTATGCCAACGGGCACTTGAATTGCCCCAATCATATTTTCTATGTTACGTTTTGAAGACGATTCAGCATCTATTACGTATGCACTAATTCCGCCTAAATCAGCGCAAGTTAACTTTTCGACCGCCCTGCGCCGGATTTCTACGGCCTCAGAAGCGGGAAGATCAACTTGATGGAAGCCTAACTTACCCGCTACTATTTTATTGACAAGCAACTCCGCGTTTCTAATAGATAACTCCCCCATAATTCGTGCTAGCTTATTACTATAGACTATATCATGCCACCAACTGCGATAAGCCCAAAGGCTTGTTTTAGGCCTCTGACCGTCTAACGGCGTCATAGCCCAACTCAAAATATTTATATAGTAACCTAGTATATAAATATGGATTCTGATGCCTCAGTGGCTAAGCCTGGTATAGCGCGTCCTTGGTACGTTTCCACGATCGAACACAGACAGGACGAGGTCGCGGATTCGAATTCCGCCTGAGGCTCTTCTTCGTGGACTTATCTATAAAAGACCATGTTCATCGGCGTTGACCACGGCACCCAAGCTGTTCGTTTTGCGACATTAGATAACAGAAAGCTCGAGCTTCCGAGAGAGAGAATTGCCGAATCTTCCGTCATCAACGACATAGAAGAGGGATTAAATCTCAAACTGGAGTTTGTCAACCTTATCGGTCTCACTTACTCTATGGGGGACGGCATTACAAGGATAACTAACATAAAAAAGGTACGCAACAGGGGTCTAAAAGCTCAAGGCGGAGCCGGATCTTATTTTGGGGGAGGTACAGCGGTCTATGATGCAATTTACAGTTCGAATGCGCCTGCTATCGTCTTGCCAGGAATTCACGATCAGTCAAATATAGACGCTCGTATGAAGTTCTTCTCTCATGGGGCCTCACCTGAAAAGGTTGGAGTGGCTTACTACATTTTAAAGCACTACAATGAACAAGACTTCATCCTTTGCGACATAAGTTCGAATACCGTATCTCTGGCCGTCGCTGAGTCGCGTATTATCGGGGCAATTGACGCCGCAATATTTGCCCCAGGAGTGGTGCAAGGGCCGTTAGACCTTCAAGCGATACGGGACGTTGACAACGGATTTATGACTGCTAACGAAGCGTTTTCTCGCGGCGGTCTTTTGAAACGTCAACTAGATGAGCGCGAGATGATAGAGACCTTAGCATTGTATGCAGCTATGGAGATCAGCGCATTACAGGTTCTCCTTCGCGATTATACGACGGATAACGCGATATTCTTAGCAGGTTCCGCTGCGCCTAAAATTAAAGATTTGTTAGAAGAGCACCTGAGCATTCCTTCAATAGTTCTTGAGCAGTGGAGCGCTGCAAAGGGGTGCGCTACTATTGCCAAAGACGTATGGGAAGGCGCCTCCGATCTTTTAGGAATCCCCGTTGAGTTCTGACGGAACGGATCGCGCATCACTAAAGTATAAAGCATTCAATCACACTCTCTAAATTGTGTAAACTTATCAGAAGTTGTTCCAATTGCTAGAAATTGTCAAGCAAGCGTTAATATCAAGTTATCGGGTTAGAAAGAATTAAATTAGGTTGAACGTCTAAAGATGAGCAATGGAGGCCATTAAGTGAAAGAGGTACGCATACACGGCAGAGGCGGTCAAGGCTCCGTTACTGCCGCCGAACTTCTCGCAGTCGCAGCTTTCGAGGATGGAAAATTTAGTCAAGCATTTCCCTTTTTTGGCGTTGAGAGACGGGGTGCACCAGTCACAGCATTTACTCGTATAAGTGATAAGAAAATACGACTGAGAAGCCAAATCTATGAGCCTGATTATGTTATCGTTCAAGACGCAACGCTGATTTCAGCTGTTGACGTGACCGCTGGACTAAAGCCTGATGGCATAGTCATCGTTAACTCCGAAAAATCTGCTGACGAAATTGGAATCGACACCGAGACGGATGTACGGACCATTGATGCAACAGGAATAGCCTTAGAAATAATCGGCCGGCCTATCGTTAACACGACTTTATTAGGTGCATTTGCAGGCGCCACTGGTGAGATCAGTATCGACTCGATCAAGCAATCGGTTCTTGCTCGATTTCCTGGGAAAATCGGAGAAGTAAACGTGCAAGCTGCGGAAAAGGCCTACCAGCTTACGACTTCGACTAAAAGAAAGCCGCATAAAAAAATCAAATCTCGGAAAAAGAGCGCAATTCCAAAACAATCGGAAAAAATCCCAACAGTGCCATTCGGAAAGCCTGGAACCTCAGAAGCAACAAGGACGGGCGATTGGCGGGTTTTTTATCCTGAGTTTGACATGGACCAATGTACTCGCTGCGGTAAATGTCAAGAGAGTTGTCCCGATGCTGCTATCAACGAGCGTACGTTAACCGGACGCGATGCAGAAAAGGCCCAAGAAAGAGCAGAAGAACTCGAAAAAGCGGGCACTATCAAGAAGGCTGCGGTTAAGAAGGCGCATATACGATATGAACTAAATCCTACATACTGCAAAGGGTGTGGGATATGCGCGAACGAATGCCCAATTCAAGGTATCAAGATGAAGCTGGAGGAAAAGTAGCATGATGGAGATAATGGAAGGGTCTCACGCGATAGCACTCGCAGTAAAAGCAGCGAGACCAAAAGTTGTCGCCGCTTATCCTATAACCCCTCAGACACACATCGTCGAAGACATCTCTCAACTAGTAGCTGATGGGGAACTCGAGGCAGAGTATGTAAAAGTTGAGTCCGAGCATTCTGCCATGTCAGTGTGTATTGGCGCAAGCGCAACAGGAGCACGAACGTATACAGCAACGACCTCTCAAGGCCTCGCGCTGATGCACGAAGTAATCTTTAACGCCGCTGGTATGCGGCTGCCGATTGTAATGACAGTCGCTAATAGAGCACTCTCAGCACCCCTCAATATATGGAATGACCATCAAGATTCTATTTCTGAACGCGATTCGGGCTGGATTCAAATCTATGTGGAAGATAATACAGAAGCAAGCGACCTCACGATACAAGCATACAGAATCGCAGAAGATAAGCGAATTCAAGTCCCGATGATGGTGTGTATGGATGGCTACACGCTCACACACACCTATGAACCCATAGAGCTCCTCGACCAAGACCTCGTTGATGACTTCTTGCCACCCTATGAACCCACGAACTATCTCAGCGTAGATGATCCAAAGTCTTTTGGCATGTTTGCTGATCCAGACTATTATACCGAGTTTCGCTACCAAAATCACGAGGCGCTGCACGCAGCAAAGGTAGTCATGGGCGAAGTAGCAAAGGAGTTCGGTGAAGTTTTCGGCAGGGACTATGGGGGCCTTATCGAAGAGTACCGCTGTGATGGTGCCGAGTATGTTTTAATTGCCATGGGATCGGTAGTGGGCACTTTGAAAGACACCGTAGACGATCTAAGAGATGCTGGCATCAGAGTAGGTGCTATTAAACTACGCGTGTACCGTCCTTTTCCAGCAGAGGAAATTCAGCGTGCGTTGACTGACGTAGAAGCCGTCGGCATTTTGGACAGAAACATCTCGCTCGGTTCCGGAGGAGCGGTTTCTGCTGACGTGAAAGCGGCCCTTTACGGCAGCAAGAGCGCCCCTAAAGTATTCAGCTTTGTTGCGGGTCTTGGAGGGAGAGATTTACCGAAAAGGACGTTCGTCAAGATGTTTGACTGTATGCGAAAAGACAAGAAGATATCAACGAGTGAATTTATCGACTTAAGAAAAGAGATTCTCGAGTTCCAAGAGGTGTAGACATGCAAGCAAAATACGATGAACGATCAATAGACCTTTTTGCGTCCGGTCACAAAGCATGCGCCGGATGTGGCCCAGCACTCACGATACAGGCGATTCTCAGAGCAACGGGTGCAAACGTGTTTGTTGCAAACGCAACAGGCTGCATGGAAGTCATTTCGACGCAATATCCACAATCCGCTTGGAAAGTTCCATGGATCCACTCTCTCTTTGAAAACGCAGCTGCAGTCGCCTCAGGGATTGAAATCGCTCTTAAAGCGCTTCATAGAAGCGAAGAAGGTAAAGTAGTCGTAATTGCTGGTGACGGGGGAACCGTAGATATTGGCATGCAGGCTATTTCTGGGATGCTCGAAAGAGGTCACGACATCTGCTGTATTTGCTACGACAACGAAGCTTACATGAACACCGGAAACCAACGAAGTGGCTCTACGCCGTTAGATGCGTCCACTACTACGAGTCCATTCGGCAAGAGATCGTTCGGGAATGATCGTCCGAAAAAGAACATGCCAGCTATAGCAGCAGCGCACGGGATTCCCTATGTAGCTACGAGTTCTGTCGGCTATCCGAGAGACTTGGCAAAGAAAGTGCAAAAGGGAATCTCAGTCAGCGGCCCGGCGTATCTGCAGATTCACGCTCCCTGTAACATTGGATGGGGCTTTGACAGCGCAAAGACGATAGAAATCGCGCGACTCGCTGTAGAAACCGGGCTTTGGATGATGTACGAAATCGTCGATGGAGAGCTCACCAACGTGATGAAGGTGCGTAACCAGCAACCCGTTGAAGATTATCTCAAGCTCCAGAAACGATTTGCCCACCTTTTCAAGATGCCTGGAGGCGACGCCCAGATCAAACTCATTCAAGAGTATGCAAATGAGAACCTAAAAAGGTATACTCAGAAAGAAGCCGGTGAAATTAAGCCATAGACAGACATATCAAAAAAGCGCTTTACCCGGTTCTGAGAGAATTAACTAGCGGTTTGAAGCTTAACCGTTGATTGAGAGTGGCCCCACTCATTCAAGATCGTTCAAGTTCAGAGATTGTTGCATAAAGCGCATCAAAATTCGCATCTACTTCAATCGGTGGGTGGCACGCTTTCATAATAGATTCTGGGTCTTTCAGAAGATGACCGGTTGTAACACAAACGACGACCTCATCACGATCTACGGTTCCTTGCGCAATGAGCTTCCTTAGTCCTGCCAGAGACGCTGCGCTTGCGGGTTCAACCCCGATACCTTCTAACCGGGCCAAATCTTTTTGAGCTTTGAGTATCTCCTGGTCCGTTACCGATTCTGCGACGCCATTAGATTGTCTGATCGCTCGCAAGGCTTTTGGAGCGTTGATAGGGTTGCCAATTCTGATTGCCGTCGCAACGGTTTGAGGATCCGCCAATGGTTCAATCTGGGATAACCCGCGCGAAAAAGCGTCCACAATCGGAGCAGAACGGCTTGCCTGTATCCCTGTCATCATCGGCACGTTGTTAATGATATCAAGTTCGCGGAATTCTTTAAACCCTTTATAAATCGCGCTGATATTTCCTGCGTTGCCCACGGGCACGATTACTCGGTCTGGGACGTTCCCATTCTCATACGCGGCAAGCTGGTCAATCGTTTCAAATGCAATCGTCTTTTGTCCCTCGAGCCTGTAAGGGTTTACTGAGTTTAACAAGTAGAACCCTTTTTCAGAGCAGACTCTTTGGATGAGAAGAAGAGCGTCATCGAAGTTGCCTTTAACGGCAAGCACCGTAGCACCGTGCATGAGTGCTTGGGCTATCTTTCCTAACGCTACATAACCACTAGGCAAGAGGACGAGTGCCTTCATACCGGCTTTTGCAGCGTAAATCGCCATAGAGGCAGATGTATTCCCGGTAGAAGCACACGCTAAAATCTTCATCCCCAGTTCCGCGGCCCTGGAGACGCCCACTGTCATGCCCCTGTCTTTGAATGAACCCGTTGGATTCATCCCTTCGTGTTTAACGTACAGCTCTTTGAGACCGCATTCCGCTTCAAGCCGTTTGCACCGGTAGAGCGGCGTGCCCCCCTCCATTAGCGAGACGGGGACTCCCGAAATCGGGAGGAGTTCGCGATATTTCCATACGTGTGGCGGAACAGCTGTGCGGTCTTTTAAGCTGAAGTCAACTTCCGACAGGTCATACCTAATTTCAAGGAGGCCATCGCAACTGCACGTATTCACGACGGTCGAGAGGTCGTGTTTCTTGCCGCACTCGATACATTCTAAATTCATTTCGTCAACCTGCTTGCCCGATTTCCTCGAGCTTGTCGCTTACGAGTTTCATAGCCTTGTTCACAGCTTCATCGATCTTATCTGCGTAAGGGCCGCCTCCTTGCGCTCGCTCAGGCCGCCCACCGCCACTACCGCCGAGAAGCTTACACACCTCTTTTACGATCACAGCCGCGTTCAAGCCTTTTTTCACTACATCCGTTCGCATCGTGATAACAATATGTGCTTGACCTTCGCGTACGCCTCCGAGGACGACCACAGCGTTGTCGCTTAGCAACTCTTTTGAGGAATGCAGAAGCTCTTTAATATCTGCGTCAATAATCCAGCTTAAAATCTTAATATCCTCGTTATCGAGCTTCATTTTACTCACAATCAGCACACTAGGCGCTAGCGCTGCAGCTACCGCAGTAGCCGGACTGGTCAGCCTCACGAATACAGCATCCATTGACGATAGTACATTATCAGCTTTTTCAAGATTCCCTGCAAGGATTGCGTCCCGAGCTTTTTTTATCGATGTACGCTCCGATGCCAAAGACGAGAACTTGGCATTACACTCTTCATTTGCCTTGCCTCTTTTCTTCCATTCCTCAAAGAAGCGACCTACAGTAACAGGTAGTTGTTCTGCTGGGACTCGCAGCGTTTGAGACGATTCGCCAAGGATCGTATCACGTCGCTGATCGTACTTTAAGGCAGCGACTCCAGCAGCAAATTCGAAGCGTTCAACTCCATCTTGTATTCGCTCCGTCCTGATGATTCGCAATGGTCCGACTTTTCCAGTGCTGGTCATATGGGTTCCGGCGCATGCCTGGACATCGTCGCCGACTTGCACAGTTCGAATAATCTCCCCTGGTGGCACTCCACCCTGGTAAAGAGCAAATCCGTATGTCTGTTCTGCTTCGTTACGGTCCATCCACTGAGTCTCTACCGCTGTGTCGGCCATAATCATTTCATTGGCTCTAAGCTCAATTTCTTTCCTTTCGTCATCAGTTACTTTCTTGTAGTGCGAAACGTCAAGGCGCGAGCTTTTGACCCCTTTCTGTGCCCCTTCTTGCCAAATGTGGCCCCCCAATTCATCTCTAATAGACGCTAGAAGAATGTGTGTCGCAGTATGATGTCGGGCTAGAGATTGCCTTCTTTTTACGTCTATACCTCCTGTTACTTGGTCACCAACAGAAAAAGGTTCGACGTCTTCAACTTCGTGTATGATCGCATGCCCCTGAAGTCGCGCTAGACGTACTCGGACTATCTTTCCTGATGGTGCTGTAATATAACCTGTGTCTTCTGGTTGTCCGCCGCCACCCGGGTAGAATAACGTTTTATCCAGAATAATGCCATCATCCACTAACCCAACTATATGAGCTTTGAAGTTCGTCTGTTCAGGTTCGTCGTAGAACAGTCGATGGGTCACAGGCAAGCTCTGAACAGCTTCAGCGGCTAATTCTTCGACTTCTTTTACCCGTTCGTGCGTAGCTGCGACAAGTGAATAAAAATCATCCGGCAATTCGACGCTTGCACCGAATTCCTTAGCTACATCTTTGACGGTCTCTGGAGGCACACCATAAGTGTCATACATTTTAATGACCTCAGCAACGGGAAAACTCTGTCCTTTATAACGCTGCGCCACGCCTGATACACGTCTCGTACCCTTATCTATAGTACTCCTGTACTTCTCAGTTTCATTTTGTATTATGTCAATTAAGGTGTCTACCCTCTCTGCATATTTTGGGAAAGCATTGAGACCCTCTATCTGTTTCGTGATGATCTTTTCCAAAGGGATAGCAGAATCTAAACCCTGCAACGAGCGAAGCACCTTTCTTATCACAAGCCGGGCGAGATATCCCGCTTTCACGTTGGACGGGACTATCCCGTCGCCCAACATAAAAACAAGGCACCGCGAATGATCAGCAATTGTGTACAAAGTCTCAATGGGCTCTACGATTCTTACTAGGTCGTCAACAGCGATGCCTATACTCTTAGCAACCCTTTTCCGCAGATCGAGCAGATTAGAAGCGTTTAGGTCAACCATGCCAGCAAATCGCGCATTCTGGGCTAAAATATGTGAATAATAGGGGTCTTCAAGTGAGTGCTCAAGGCCAGTACACTCAATCAGATAGTTTACGATGTCTGGCATAACAGCGTCATATATCGTAGGCATGCCGTTACCTGCCCATACCATACGTTCTAAGCCATAACCCGTGTCAACGATCGACTTTTTCATTTGCGTATAGCACTCGTCTTTGATTATCACACCGGTTTTTGATCGCTCCATGTCCATAAAAACGAGTGTTGCAAGCTCTAAACCACCAACAAGCACCTCCAAAGAGATCCCAGCATTGCCGCCGCCCGCCCAGGGAGTCTCCTTATACGTAATAGCGGCAGGTTCTGCTCCAAGTTCGTGCAGCAGACTATCGCAATACTGCACAGTTTCGTTTTTCCAATAGATTTGGCAATCGGGATCATTAAATGCGTGATGGGCCATCATTTCAAAGTTAGTTAGGTGCCTACCACTTTTCCCAACAGTGTCAATGTCTTTCAGTCGAATGCAAGGTTGCGATATAGTGAGTGGGTTAGCTGGTGGGGGGACCTTACCCGAGGTTACGAGCGGCTGAAAATCGTATATTGAAGCGTTAACTAGCAGCACATCTTCCCTCCACCTAGCAATTACAGGGTAAGGTAAGACGCGAACGTGCCCCCGGCGCTCAAAAAACGACAGATAAGATTCCCTAAGGTCATTAAGGTCGCGTTTTTTCAAAACGGGAGCCCCGATAAACGTATAAGGCGCGCACGGTGCATCACCACACGTTTTTTGCTCTTCTCGCGCCCAAAAGCGGCTGCCACAGCTTTCGCATGATTTGAGTTGGAAGTTATTGCTCAGATATTCAAGAGTGCCTAGGCTTAACTGCTTATTTGACATTTAGCACACGTCACGTGACAATTTCAGCTTAAAAAGGCTGAATTGCCCTTTTTTTAGTAACTGGGTAGGAAAGTATTAAAACGTTGCGCAGCTTATTAAGACCGTATGAATGAAGAGAGAGCCACCGAAGACGCCCAAGACGTCGTAAAGAGGCTAAAGAAGCTTGTAGAGGCAGAATGCGGCCCCATCTTCATTTCTAAGATGCAAATCAGGGATCTTACGGATTTGTATAGGACGTATAAAAAGGAGTATGGCCCAGATTTTGCAGCTGAAGAGATACAAAACAGGATTAAATCACATTTGCAGTAAAAAGCTACACAAGGTTTATCTTTTCAGATGAATATAACGTCGACCAAGAGAGTGGTTTGAGTGGACATTGAAAAACTGCATCACGGAACCGAATTGGTGAAAAGAGGCTTCGCTAAGATGCAAAAAGGCGGGGTCATAATGGACGTGACCACGGCAGAACAAGCAATTATCGCCGAAAAGGCCGGAGCCGTTGCAGTAATGGCGCTTCACGCTGTTCCTGCAGACATACGCAAGGCTGGAGGCGTCGCGCGAATGGCCGACCCCTTAATAATCTCTGAGATCATCGATGCGGTTTCGATACCGGTCATGGCCAAGACAAGGATTGGCCATTTCATCGAAGCAGAGATTTTGGAAGCGCTTGGCGTCGATATGATCGACGAGTCCGAAGTCTTGACCCCCGCTGATGAGCAATTTCATATTGATAAGCTCCGTTTTACCACGCCGTTTATATGCGGCGCACGGGACCTTGGAGAAGCCCTAAGGCGGATTAACGAAGGCGCTGCGATGATCCGCACGAAGGGCGAAGCGGGAACTGGCGATGTATCGGAAGCTGTGCGACACATGCACGTTATTATGGGTAAGATAAGAGAACTCAAAGGTAAATCTGAGCAAGAAATTAGCCTTGTTGCACGCGAAATTCAGGCGCCCGCCGACCTNACAGCAGAGACAGCTGAGATGCAGAGGTTGCCCGTAGTCAACTTCGCTGCAGGCGGTATCGCTACGCCAGCCGATGCGGCNCTTATGATGCGAATGGGTGCGGACGGGGTTTTCGTTGGTTCCGGAATCTTCAAATCAGAACAGCCTGAAGTGATGGCTAAGGCTATAGTTGAAGCCGTCAACAACTTTGACGATCCAAAGGCGTTAGCAGAGATCTCCAAAGGTCTAGGATTACCTATGAAAGGTTTGTCTGTAGGTCAGATACCTAAGGAAGAAATTCTGCAGACCCGCGGTTGGTAAGGGAAGTATCCGACATCTACCGGCATATAAATCCAATGCAAATCGGAGGTGTGGGGTCCTAGCAAGAATACGAAATTTGTTTTTTAATCCTTGACGATTTTAGCTTTCTGACTTCATGCACGGTTGCTANGACTTAAATGAGAACTGGTTAGCGACCGTTATCCGGGTAAAAAAGTTGCCGTGGATACGTGAACTCACGATCCACTGACGTATCATTGAATTTAACGTAGTGACTGTACAAAATCACTAGCTTGCTTTCTCACTGCTGCAAGCAAGTCTGAGTAGTCTCGCAAAGAAACGGTAAGTGGTATCAGTTCACCTAGGGAGGACGTACTGGGCCACTGGGCCGGAGCAGGAGTGTTCAATACAACATAGTTCTGGTTTTGAATATTCGCCGTTTCCAATATTTTCTCAAGCGCAAATATTGAACGGTTTTCAAATACGGGGATTATATATTCTTCAATTGTCGGAAACGCGTCGCCCTCACGCGTATAGTTTACGTACATCGTTGACTTAATTAACCTATGGGGAGGGAATACGTCCTCGCTGCTAATATTAACGTAAGCCGCCTTATCCCATTCCGCTGAGCCGTAAAGCTCGCGCTGCATCCAATTGAGGTCAGTTCTTCGATTCAATGATTTCGCTATATCGACACATTTCAGCAGAATGATACTCAGAATCTCATTAGAGTCGAGGTCTTCTTTGACTTCCGCGATCTTTGTGGCTAGACTCTGTTCATCTATTACCGACTCAGCTGGCGTAATAGCCTCACTGTAATCTAAAGCAGTAAGCTCTTCATGAATCTCGACAGCCTGATCAGCACTGGCTGTAACTGCTGCCACATTAACGTTACCCTTAACTATTGTGGTCGTATCATGAGGAAGTTGCGGCGCTGGTACGTCCTTCCTTTCCTCTAAATGTAAATCCTCAGTAAGGACAGATGTGGGTGAGTGAACAACGTCCTTCTCGGATTCCTCCGAAAGCGGTATCGCTGTCGGTTCTGTTTTGGGGACAGCTATCTCTTCAAAGCTTTCGGTATTAAGGGCTTCCTGATCGACGGACGTTCTAACTTCCTGTGCCGTCGAACTCCGTCTGCGGGCTCTAATAACTAACGCAACAGCAATGATTATTATCAAAACAGCCAACCCAATTGCTATAATAACTCCTGTGCTTTGAGAGAGCTGCAAGTTACTCGGCAGTTGGGGGACAGTCTGTAAGATCGACATCAAATCACCTCAGAAACTACTTATGAGTATAGATGGATGCTTATAGATAAACCCTCTGGTGCGTTGCGTTTCGCTACAGCAAGCAGCTCGTCTGGTGAAGGTGCTTCGCATTTCCAACTTAAGCATCCAAATATTCACTTTTCTCTGAGGACATTGATCGCGTATAGTGAAGCCTTGGAAAGAGTTTCCTCTGCTTACTGAAATAAAAAGAGACCGACAAAAAACGCTTTTGAATGCACATGATTGAGGAGTCAGTTTCAGCTTCGCTTACTACATGCTTTTTGCTAAAAACCAGTTTTTTTGTACGAAGCAGAAAAACAAACGCAATGCTTGTATTTTGTTGAAAATAGATCTTAGAGCCTATGATGGTAATCAATTTTTCATTTTCTAATTAGACAGAAGATATGACAGATAAACGAGTAAGCCAATGAACGACCAGCGCTGTTGATATGGAAACGTTTTTAGACTAGAAGAGCCTAACGAAGGGGTGGCCTTTCTACTGAGGTTTCAAATGAATTGGGAGGTGCGCAATGACATTTAAGGACTCACTCATATCTGCATTGCTGATAGTCGCAGTAATTGTTATACTGATCNTGTTTTTGCTACTTGGTTGGTGGATAGGAAGTCTAATACTCCCGATGCTTGCGTTCAGTGGCTGGCTTAATATCTTCGCTATCATCATCCAAACCGTAGTCGGTTTACTAATAATTGGAGTAGTTATCGTAATTGTCGGCTACATCGCTTTGAAACTCATATAGGTACAACTGCGGTTTCAAAGCTCTATTTTTATTTCTAAAAAAAATCGCTGATTCAGNTCATNGGAAATACTACGTGCCCTGATCCTTATCTCCATTCCTATCGCAATGCGCGTTCCCACCCCATCTTCAAAATGTTTACGTCAATCTTGAAGGGCAGGCCCTGTAACGCCTGAATCTGCTCTGGTGACATAGCTACTGGCAAATTTGGCGGAACCGCTTTATTTTTAACACAGCAAAAACGGATCCCCACACGTCCGTCATTCCAGAGCTTTCNATAAATGCNCCTTTAGCGACGCCCTCTTTGTAAGTCTCATCGCCGACGAACATATTCAAATCAAACGGTTCGTATAACTGCATATCAGCAGCATAATTTTGAAATGGGGCCCACATAAGTTTCTCGACTTTACGCTCTGGGTCGCGCACGTTCAGACCAATTATCTTGCGCGCTTCACCTCTGTTAATGAAATACGTGTGTGTGTAGAGTTTCTCGGTCATTATCTCGACGATTTGTGTAACTTTAGCCTCGTTTTTTTCACCTTTCATATGACTCTTGAGCAGATTAGTAGCCAACATGCGGATACGCGTATGTTGTCGAGAGACATTTCCAAGTGCGAGCGGATGCACTTGCTTCGAGAGCTCGTTANAGACATCAATAATATGATCTTGCTCACTAATCTTCGCCGCTTCTCGGGCGAGAGCGATATACNCAGTAACGTTTTCGACGCTAATTCCCAGAGGAATTGCTGGATTTAAGGGATCGCGAGGGTTAAATTGATTCGCTGTAGTGGGGTCTACCGAACTCAACGTGCCGCCAGTCCCCATCAGTATTTCGTCTGCCCCAGACAAATTAGAGTTCCTGCGCTATGGCAATGGTAAGGTACCAGCGCCGAGAACTTCGTCGCATACTCTCGAACAAAGTTGACTAGTGGCCATGGTACATCAGCATCTCCACCACGAGTTTATATAAACAAGTCTAAGTGGNCTATATCTCCCAAATGATCCAAATGATCGTAAACGAAACGCAAGTGATCTTGTGAGACTTGGCTACTCATGCCGGGGATGTTAGCATTCGTAGGACGATCCCCTGTGACATAGCAAATAACCTCGCTCCCTCGTAACTCTTGCAGTTCCTTAATGATGTCGAATCGCTGCTTTGTTAGATCCGAGGCTTCTGTAAGACCGCTCATGTTTCACCGTATCGGGAATGTGTTATATAAATCTGTCATCTTTAGGAAAACCCTATCGAACTTACAATGCTTGTAAGACAGACTGGTAATGCTTAAAAAGATACGATTCTATGTTACAATTTCTCATGGAGGGGTCCAATTTGAGCCGTTAACTGACGTATACTCCTCTAATACGTCTTTCTATCGGTATAGATGCCAGCCCCCTATTATAGCTCAAGCAAGAGACTTTAGCACAATCGTTCCAGTAACTTAAAACATATTTTAGTGGCCAATTATTTCAATTATTCCAGAACCGACGTGTCCGCGTGTAGTGCCGCTCGTGCCTCAAAATATCACGGTAAAATCCTTCCTCATCCACGCGGGACTTCCTTATAACTCTCGAAGCCGCTTCAGGACCAAGTCCTCGAGAAGCTAACGCGATAACACCTTTTTTCCCGTGTGAAAGCACTAGATTGGCATTTCTATAAACGCGTTTTGTCCGGGCTTTCTCTTCTGCCGTCTTAACATTTTCAGATTTCTTAACGACTACAACTTCTTCGTCTTCCCACGGTTTTAAGGCGGCAATCAGTTTTGAGTTGCATAAGGGACATTGTGGCTCCTCAGGCACGCTTGCTACTTTAATTTTTGATTTCCATTTCTTACACGTGAGACAAAAAAGAATGACGCGATCGTTCAAAATTCTGTTTTTGAGCGCCGTGAGGATTGATCTATCGGGATTATCGGTTACTAGCAGCTCGCGAGTGCCATAATGACGTTGTCTGCTGAGGGGGCTTAATTTAGATGTGACTACCTGTATCTCAGCGTTCTGTATTCGCCTTAGCAGATCGCTCGTGCGCTCAAAATCGAGCTTGTTGTTTGCTATGTCGTTTAAAGCTTCTTTGTAAACGGGGGTATCTTTTAGTAATTCTGTAAGTTTGTTGACATTTAGATACTTGTGTTCTACATCTCGCTCTATTACGCCGAACTTGCGGGCTACATGCACGAGCTTCCACTTCAACAGCATACTGTTTTTAAGCGTTATCCCAATAAGTGGCTTCACAAATTCTGGTTTCAGTTGTCGCACCAGTTCAGCAATTTGCTCCGCGCTCACAACGTTAGGCAGCTCAAGTTGTATCCAATACGGATTGACCTCCATTGCTACGCTCGCACCCAAACGTGCGGCAAGTAATGAAGTGATAACTCGGCCTAACGTCTCGTTTATCTTATGACCAAAGCACGCGTGAATGAGCGCCGTTTTCCCGTCGACTTCAACAACAAGTCTTTTGTCGGTTGGAATCGCGAATTCTTTTTGGCGTGTAAATAGATCAACGACACTTCGCACAGCAGACGGATCTGCGTGATAATCCTGCAGAAGGCGACTGCTTTCAGTGATGCTAGAAGCGTTGGCTATTTGCTCCCTAAGCCTCCCCACGTCAGCAGCTACTTCGTAAGGCACAGGTATCTGCTCGCCCACCCAGCTTGGAATTTCACCTGTAGAACCATCTATCGGCTCTACTTTAACGCGCTCGTCATCAATGTCTAAAATCCTCCACATCTCTCCTTTTGTAACAAAAACGGCGCCGGGCTCAGCAAAAGCAATAACAAATGTCTCATCAAGAGTCCCAATCCACTTCCCATTTATCGTATCATAAATACCAAAGGTTTTTTCATCGGGGATCATCGAGAGGTTCTCGTAGCAATAACGTCGCGTTTTACCCATCTTTTTTATGCTTGGCTCTCTTTCTTCTTGCTCAACTCTTAACAGCCATTGTTGCTGCAGAAGCTTCACCGTCTCGACGAACTCGTCCAACGTCAAGTTTCGATAGGGGTAGGCTTTTTTAATAATTCTCAAAGCCCTCCCAGCTTTTACAGCCCCATGCAAAATTAAGAAACACAACTGGTTTGCCAGAACGTCTAAAGCTTGATAATTAACTGAAAAAGGCTCAATCTCGTTTTCCCGCGCTCGGCGCGTTATCACCCATGACTCCATGATATCGTCAAAGTGGGTGGCTATAATGGTGCCCTCTGATAGTTCTCCGATCCGATGTCCAGCGCGGCCTACACGTTGCAGCAGTCTCGTCACTTCGCGCGGTGAATTGTACTGAACAACATGTTCGACGTCCCCGATATCTATCCCCAGCTCCATAGAAGAGGTGCAGATTAGGCCCTTCTTTTTCCCGGCCTTGAACTCGTTCTCTGCCTCTATACGTGCCTCCTTCGAAAGAGATCCGTGATGAACCCCAACGTCAGTACCGCGAAAAAGAGAGCCAAGCGCCTCAGCTGCTTGCCGTGTGTTAACAAAAATGAGTGTTGATTTGTGGGCGTCCACAATATTGCGAAGGGCGCGAACGTGACTCACGAGTTCTGGCGCAATTTCCCTTAATTTGGCTTCAGCTTCATCCGCTCCTGTGATTTCGGGTGTTATAACAACAAAATTCGACAGTCCTGCAGCAGGAACCTCGAGAACTGAGACCGCCCGCCCATTTCCAGCAAGGAAGTGGCCCATCTCTTGTGGACTTCCAACGGTAGCAGAAAGTCCTATCCTTTGAAACTCTCCGACTAAGTCTGCCAAGCGCTCAAGACCTAAACTCAACTGGGCCCCACGTTTAGAACTTGCAAGGTCGTGGATTTCGTCAATAATAACGAACTTAACGGACTGTAAGTTCTCTCGCAGCCGTCGACCCATAAGCATCGCTTGCAGAGTTTCAGGGGTCGTAATCAGCAGGTCAGGAGGGGCGAGAGTCTGTCTCCGCCGCTCAGATTTGGACGTATCACCGTGTCGAACGGCGATAGAGAACCCTAACTTCTCACTCCACCAATCAAGCCTTGCCAGCATGTCCCTGTTAAGCGCTCTAAGTGGAGTTATATACAGGATAATTATTCCGTTTCGCTGTTGGGCTTCTAGCAGCTTGCTAAACACGGGGAGCATGGCTGCTTCTGTCTTCCCCGTTCCCGTCGGAGCGATGAGAAGGACGTTTTTGCCCTTGAGAACGCTTGGAATTGCCAAGCGCTGCACTTCTGAAAGCGCGCCAAATCGGCTGACGTAAGCATCCTTCACACGGGGATGTAGTGAGGCAATAATAGATTTTTCGAGGCTTTTGCTAGCGACCATCGGTAACGTTCAACGGGAAGCTTCCGCTTCGCATACCTTTACGACACTCATCACTCACGAACAAAAGGATTATTCGACTAGAGCGACAATCTCCGCTCTTCGACATAGCTCCATAATCTGATCCAAAAAAAGAAAAGGAATCCCCAATTTGCCTCAAAAGCAAGTTGGGGTTGATAGACTTTTGACCTGTTCTCTCGACTAACAGCGTCCCGCGAACGACGGGATAACGTCCTTTCCGCAAATATTTATTGCCGCTTCAACGTCCGGACCTGTTGGGCTGCCAATTATAACCTGCGTCACTCCAGTGTCGAGCAACGCGTCGATCTTCTTGTTGCAGGTATCTGCGTCGCCCGCTATGACGAATGCGTCGATCATGTTGTCATCCACTAACGGCCCGACATCTCCCCACTT
>JGI24143J45723_1000537_pt1 | contig 19353 bp, 14 predicted proteins | sample BarGraIncu00432A_FD_45723 | JGI IMG/M metagenome (IMG submission 45723) | reverse complement strand
AGCCCAGGCAAATCCCCCCCCTGCCTCTCTACGTTCGGCTTCCCCCCTATTTCATAGGAGGGATAAAGCACACCCTCACATCGGGTATTCCCAAAAGGTAACTTCCGCACATGTTCGTCCATCTCCATGTCCACTCTTCGCTCTCCCCCAACTGGGGTCTGCACTCTCCGGAAATTCTCTGTGCGCAGGCCGTAGCCATGGGGTGCCACACCGTTGCCCTAACTGACCGTAACGGCTTCTACGCGATTCCCCGTTTCTTACAGGCCGCGCGCGAGGCGGGCATTGCGCCGATTATCGGCTGCGAGGCGGTTACCGCGCAAAACCGTGCCGTGCTTTTGGCCCGAAACGAAGAGGGCTACGCCAACATCTCCCGGCTCATCTCCGATCTGCACTGCCGAAAGCAGTTCGACCTAATCCAGTCCCTCGCCGAATTCCGGCGCGGCGTCGTGGTCCTCAGTGACGACGCCAGGCTCATGTCGGCGCTGAAGAGGGACTCCGATGAGGCGCTCTTCGTGGAACTCTCCCCGGGTCACGCTCTGCACCGCTCGCTCGCCCTGGCGCGTGACCTGAAGCTTCCACCGGTCGCCACTTCCCGCGCCCTCATGCTTGCCCGGGACGACTTCCACCTGCACCGCGTGCTACGCGCGATCCACTTGAACAGCAAGCTCTCCCGACTCAAAACCGAGGACACTGCCTGCGACTCGGACCTGCTTTTCCCGCCAGAAAAGATGGCAGAATTCTTTCCCCATTGCCCGGAGGCGCTGGAAAACACCCTGCTGGTTTCCCGCCTTTGCCGCACCGACTGGGATTTCTCGCGCACCATCTTCCCGGCTTTTCGGGAATTCGGAGACGATTCGGCATTCGAGGAACTGCAGCGTCGCTCGCGCAAGGGCGCCCTCTGGCGCTACGGCGCAATCGACCCAATAGTCGAGGCTCGCCTGGTCAAGGAGCTCTCCATTATCCGCGACAAGGGGTTTTCCCACTACTTCCTGGTGGTCGAGGAGATTTCCAAACAGTCGGAAAGGACCTGCGGCAGGGGAAGCGCAGCCGCGTCCCTGATCGCCTACTGCCTCGGCATCACCCACGTCGACCCCATACGCCATAACCTTTTCTTCGAGCGTTTCCTCAACGAGGGAAGGACCGATCCGCCGGATATCGACATGGACTTTCCCTGGGACGAGCGCGACGCCATCCTCGATTTCGCTTTTGCCCGCTACGGGGCGAAGCGGGCGGCGATGGTGGCAAATCACGTCGGGTTCAAGGGAAGGTCGGCGCTTCGGGAGGTGGCAAAGGTCTACGGCCTGCCGGACTTCGAAATAAAAGAGATGACGGAGCGCATCTCAGGATTTTGGAAATCGGACCAGACCGCCGCGGCCGTCGCCGGGCACCCGCTTTTCCAGGGCGAGCAGCTCTCCCGCGACTGGGAGGAAATCATGGTGACGGCGCAGCGCCTGGGCGGGCAGCTGCGGCACCTCTCCCTGCACTGCGGCGGGCTCGTCATCGTGCCGGACGAGATCCGCAAGTATGTCCCGGTCGAGCTTTCCCGCAAGGGTTTGCCGCTCATCCAGTGGGAGAAGGACCAGGCGGAGGACGCCGGGCTGGTGAAGATCGATATCCTCGGCAACCGCTCGCTGGCGGTCATCCGTGACGCCATGGTGGCCGCCAAGGAGGCCTGCGGCGTGGAGATCGACTACGCCTCGTGGAAGCCGCTCGACGACGAAAAGACACAGGACATGCTGCGGCGCGGGCTCACCATCGGCTGCTTTTACCTGGAATCGCCCTCGATCCGCCTGCTGCTGCGCAAGATCTGGAGCAGCAGCGCGCCGCCCGAGACCTTCGCCCTCGACATCTTTGAGGTGCTGGTGCAGGCCTCCTCCATCATCCGCCCCGCGGCGAACACCTTCATCCAGGAATACCTGGCAAGGATGCAAGGCAAAAGCTGGACCCACCTGCATCCTCTGCTGGCAAACGTGCTGGAGGAGACCCTCGGCATCGCGATCTACCAGGAGCAGATCACCCAGATAGCCATGGAGCTGGCCGGCTTTTCAGCCTACGAAGGGGACCAGCTCCGCAAGGTCATCACCAAAAAGCACCGGGAGAAGAAACTTGCCGACTACCGCAAGCTGTTCTTTACCGGAGGCGGCGCCAAGGGGGTCCCGGAAAAGACCTTGGAAGCGATCTGGGAACAGATACTTTCCTTCTCCGGCTACTCCTTCTGCAAGCCGCACTCGGCAAGCTATGCGCTTTTGAGCGGCAAGGCCGCCTTCATGAAGGCTCATCACCCGGCAGCCTTCATGGCAGCGGTGATCTCTAATCAAGGGGGATACTATTCCGCCTTTGCCTATATCTCGGAGAGTCGCAGGCTGGGGCTCGCCATCCTGCCACCGGACATCAATGCGAGCAAGTACCGCTATACCGGGCTGGAGCAGACTCTCAGGGTGGGGTTGATGCAGATCGACGGCCTCACCCGGGACGGCGTCGAAAGACTCTTGAAGGAAAGGGAGGAAAGGGGGAAATTCAGCTCTTTTCAGAACTTTCTGAGCCGGGTCAACGCGGCTCGTTCCGACACCGAGCGCCTGGTGAAAGCCGGCTGTTTCGACACCCTGGAGGGGAAGGGAAAGCGTCCTACCCTGCTCTGGGAGCTGCTTAACTTCCAGCAGCAGTCAACCGGGCTACTGTTCGAGCAGAGCACCGAGCTGCCGGTTGCCCCGGCCTACGATGCGAAGACCGTGCTGCGCCAGGAGGTGGAAAGCCTGGGCTTCCTGGTTTCCCAGCACCCCCTCACACATTACAAGGAGGCCTGGCTGCGGCACAAGCCAATCAAGGGGTCGGAGTTGATCAAATTTTCCGGGAAGTGGGTGACCATGGTGGGGTGGTGGATTACCACCAAGATGGTGGAGGACAAGCAGGGGCGGCCGATGGAGTTTGTGTCCTTTGAGGACGTGACGGCCATCTTCGACGCCACCTTCTTTCCGGATGTCTACGCCAGGTTCTGTCGCAAGCTTTCCCAGCGACGCCCCTACCTTATCAAGGGAGTCGTCGAGGAGGAGTTCGGGGTGGCAACACTGCGGGTGAAATGGGTCGGTTTTCTGGATGACTGAGGGGGGACTAACTGAGGTGCCTGCTAGCCGCGGAATTTTGTCTATCAATCGCAACGGTGTGGCTGGTGGCACCAGAGCTGTGCACTCTTGCAGTAAGGGGACAGTTATATGACTTCAGCAATATTGCCCTTCGACTCCGCTCAGGGAGGGGGCGTTCGCTGAGCGGAGTCGAAGCGCAAACCAGTCATCACAGTGGATACCCGATGAAAAAGTGTCGCGAACTCAGCATCGAAGTTCTTCGTTATTGGTATCACTATTCCTAAGTGCTAGGCGCGCCAGCCATGCTGCAGCATCGAGCGCTGCGCGGGGGTGTGCTGCATGTCGGCGGCCGCCTTGATCAGCGCATGAGCCAAAAACTCGGTCTCCGGTTGCTCCACAAAATGCTCGCCCTGCCAAAGCAGAAAGCGCGGGTCTTGCAAAGTGGTAGTTTCCAGTGCCGCTTCAAGAAAGGCCTGAGCGGTTTCCGGGCAGAGCGGCACTCCCTGACCCACGGCATAAAGGGAAGCCAGTCTGATTTGGCTTTTGAAATGCCCGAATTCGGCAGCCCTGCGGTACCAATAGGCAGCTTCAAACGAGTTATTGTGCTCTGGGTCTTTGTCAAAGATCAGGGCCAGATAGTACATGGCTGCCGGTTCATTTTTGGCGGTGGCACTATAAAGCAGTTCCAGTGCTTCGTTGATATCCTTGGGGCAGTGTTTGCCAAAAAGGTACAGTTCAGCCAGGCAGATCGTACTGGCAAGGTATCCGTCATCGGACGCTCTTTGAAGCAACAGGAAAGCGTAGTCCATATCATACGGCACACTGACTCCCTCGATGTGGAGCTGTGCCAGTTCATGCTTGGCCTGTGCTATTCCGCCTTTTGACGCTGTTTCCAGAAATCGGGCTGCCTTGGAGGGATCGCGGGTTGCCCCCTCTCCGGTTAGATACATCATTCCAAAAGCAAGCGCCCTGCTGGCCTCAAAAGGATAAACCGTTTCCGTCTGAGTCCTCTTTATGCGTAATGCACTAGCCCGTTGTTTAAAATCAATCAGGTTATTGCCGGAGACTTCAGGTGCGTACTCCCTCCCTGCAGTGCAAGATTCCACTTCATCTGGTGTGCTGCAGATTTCACAGCTTGCTCCATGGCCGTTTACAGTATCTTTTGTCATAGCATCACCTCATTCACAATGAATCAAAGGCCGTATTTCTACCGTGGCTCACGCTCTGTGTCAATGAACGTTACAACTAACATGCCAGTGTGAGTAACACGACGAATTCAGTCAGCAACTTGCTGTTTGTAGGTTATCTTACCACAGCGGATGACAGAGATACCAGAAAGAATCTGCAAAAAACCCGCTATATGGCGGAAACCAGCAAGTAAAACCACTTGAAAACCGCACATTGTTAAAGTCACAGAGTAACAGGCCGTGGTCCGACAAAACCCGCGACGCCGGGATCAGGCGCTGACTTCTGCCGTCAATTCGGGCACCCGCGGTTTATTAATACGCAGCACCAGGCCGGCGGCCAGCAGACAGATGGTGCCGGAGAGCAGAAAGGCAATCATGTAATCACCGAGATAGGTACGAACCACCCCTGCGAAGGTAGCCGCCAGCGCTGCTCCGACCTGGTGGCTCGCAAAGATCCAACCGAACATGACGCCGACATTTTCTCTGCCAAAGGCCTCAGCCGTCAAACGCACGGTAGGAGGAACGGTCGCGATCCAGTCCAACCCGTAAAATACCGCGAACGCCGAGAGTCCCCATTCCGGCCCTCCCAAGGCGAAGGGTAGTCCCATGAGGGATAGGCCGCGCAGGCCGTAGTAGCAGCAAAGCAGGTAGCGGCTGTTGTAGCGATCCGAGAGCCACCCCGACAGGGTCGTGCCGACCAGGTCGAGGATCCCCATCATTGCCAGCATTCCGGCAGCACGGACCTCGGGGATGCCGTGATCGACGCAGGCCGGGATCAGGTGGGTGCCTATAAGCCCGTTGGTGCTGGCCCCGCAAATGAAAAAACTTCCCGCCAGCAACCAGAAATCGGTCGATCGCGAGCCGCGCTGCAGTCCCGCCAGGGCGATGCGAAAGGGATTCACCTTGGACTGTTCCGATGCCGTGATGACGGGGCTGTCATCGGGCTTAGCTCCGTAGGGGAGCAGTCCGACGTTCTCCGGGTAGTTGCGCATGATGAGGAGCACGAGCGGGAGTACGACAAGCGCGGCGCCGGCCGTCGTGAAAGAGGCGACTCGCCAGCCATGGTTGTGCGCCAGGGTCGCCAGCAGCGGCAAAAAGAGCAGCTGGCCGGTGGCGGAGCTTGCGGTCAAAACGCCCATGACGGTCCCCTGCGACTGGCGGAACCAGCGACTGGCAACCGTTGCGCTCAGGCTGTACGCGGTCATGCCGGAACCGCAGCCGACCACGACACCCCAGATGAGGACCATGTGCCACGGCTTGGTCATGAAAGTCGTCGCGCTGACGCCCAGGGTGAGCAGGGTGAGTGCGATCGCCATGGTGCGGCGCACCCCTATTTTGTCGAAGAATGCCGCGGCAAAAGGCCCCATCAGCCCGTACAGCAAAAGGTTGACCGAGACGGCCAGGGAAATGGTGGCGCGCGACCAGCCGAACTCGTGCTCCAGGGGCACAATCAGAATCCCGGGCGTCGATCTGATCCCGGCGGTTGTCAGCAGGGTCAGAAAGGTAACTGCAACGATCAGCCAGGCATAGTGCATGCGGGGCGGCCGGGTTTGATCAGTCAGGCTTCGCTTCCCATCAGAAGGTGGAAGGTCATTACTCGTGCTGGTCGATTTTTCCATATACTATTTCCTCCGAATCGTCTGAGAGTTTTTCCAGGGAAATCACCAGAAAGCGGAGCTGCTGCAACCCTGCACCTCCGAGTTGCTGCTCGATCTGCTTTTGCGCGAGAACCCAGTAGGGCTGCGCCTTTTCAACAACCGTGCGACCCGGCTCGGTGATGCGTATTGCCCGCTCCCTGGGGTCTGATAGGTCGGCATTCTCGATAAAGCCGGAGGCCTCCAGAGACTTCAGATTGCGCACCAGTGTCGTTCGATCCAGTCGCAGGATTTTAGCCAGCTTGCTGATATTGAGCGGGCCGGAATGCGCCACGTTTGCCAGGACGGAATACTGCGTGAGCTTAATGTCCGCTGGTTCCAGGGCCTTGTCGTAGATCCGCGTAATGGCGCGCGAAGCCCTGCGCAGGTTGATGCAGTTGCAGACGCTGGGGTTGAGCGATATTGCTCTTTTTGCTGCGCTTTTGACTGTCATGTTTGGCTCCGTGCGTTATGCGTGCATATACACGGTATAGCACCATGTGTGCGGAGCGTCAATTGTTATCGGTTCCCCAACCTTTCCGCCCTTGTCCCAGTGTTGTCCGGTAGGTTTTTGTACCAAGCAACAAACTCGTGAACCGCCCTTTCAAAGATTAAAACATAGGGGCGAATCTCGTATTCGCCCGCTTTTGAATCAGTTGAGGGCACCGAAACCAGGGCGAACACAAGGTTCGCCCCTACCGGATGCTAACCGCATCATTGATCAAGTAGCAAACCGGACAACGCTGTCCTTACCCCCAAAACCTGCAAGCTCAACGAAAAACGCCCGGCCTCCCAATGAAGAGGAGCCGGGCGTATAATTATTCAGTTGCAGGTGACGCGTTTACTCTAGTCGACGGACTTTCTCAGGAAAGTCGGGATGTCGTACTGGTCTTCGTCGTCCATCAGGAAGCTGCGCTGCCTGGTCTGGGTGTTGCGCTCCTGCTTCTCGCGGATGAAGGTCGGGATCTCGCGGTTGATCTCGCTCTGCTTCATCATGGGCGCTACGTTTTTCAGTTCGTGCCGACCCTTCTCCAGATCGAAACGGTCGCCGAAGCCGGTCGCAATGGCGGTGATCTTAATAGTCTCACCCAGCCCCTCGTCGATGACCAGACCGATGATGATGTTGGCGTCTTCATGCACCTTCTCATGAATGATTCTGCTCGCCGCGTCAAACTCGTCCATCGTCATGGAGGCGGAACCGGAGATGTTGACCAGAACCCCTTTGGCGCCGGAGATGTCGATGTCCTCAAGAAGCGGGCTGGAGATGGCGCGGACCGCAGCGTCGACGGCGCGGTTCTCACCGCTGCCGAGGCCGATTCCCATCATCGCCATGCCGCGCTCGCTCATGATAGCCTTGACGTCAGCAAAGTCGACGTTGATCAGGCCGGACTGGGTGATCAGGTCGGAAATACCCTGAACCGCCTGGCGCAGCACATCGTCGGAAGGCTTGAAGGCGTCCAGGATCGACATGGACTTGCCGGCCAGCCCGAGCAGACGGTCGTTCGGGATCACGATCAGGGAGTCGACATGTTTCTTCAGCTCCTTGATGCCGTCCTCGCCCTTGGCCAGGCGCTGCCTTCCCTCGCGGGTAAACGGCTTGGTGACGACGCCGACCACCAGTGCCCCGTTCTCCCGGGCCACCTCGGCGATGACCGGTGCGGCGCCGGTTCCGGTGCCACCCCCCATGCCGGCGGCGACGAAGATCATGTCGGCGCCCTTCAGCGCCTCCGCCAACTTGTCCTTGTCCTCCTGGGCGGCCTCGCGGCCGACGTTCGGATTGGCTCCGGCTCCAAGCCCCTTGGTGAGCTGGGTTCCGATCTGTATTTTAACCGGCGACTTGGACATGCGGAGCGCCTGCGCGTCCGTATTAGCCACGATGAAATCGACCCCGGTGACTCCGCTCGTTATCATGGTGTTTACCGCGTTTCCGCCGCTTCCACCAACCCCAATCACCTTTATCTTCGCACTCTGGTCGATATTCTCATCGAACTGAAACATGCCCCACCCCCTTGTCGCGCCCCCCGGCGGAAAAATTCAACAATATTAACCGTTTTTATACAGGTTTTATGTCATTATTGGAAGCCGAAAATGCGCCAAATGACGTTTTTTTAGAAGAACTCACCGAACCACTCTTTCATTCTCCGGCTCACCCGCCGAAAGACCGTGTCGTCGCTTTGAGCGGTCGGGAACTCATGCACCCCGACGTTCTTGCTGCCGTAGACCACAAGCCCTACTCCTGTGGCGTAAACCGGTGAATTAACTACATCTATCAGCCCGCCAATCCTCTGCGGCAGCCCGCGGCGCACCGGCAGGTTGAAGATCTGCTCGGCCAGTTCCGGCATCCCCTCTAAAATTGTGCTGCCGCCGGTGATGACGACCCCGGAGGCGATCAGGTCTTCGAGTCCGCTTTTTACGATCTCGCGGTTTACCAGGGTGAAGATCTCCTCCACGCGCGGCTCGAGGATCTCGCACAAAAGCTGGCGCGAAAGGATGCGCGGCTTTCTGCCGCCGACGCTCGGCACCTCGATGGTCTCGTCCTTGCCGACCAGCGAGGAGAGGCAGCAGCCGTACTTCTGCTTGATCCGCTCGGCCTCGGCCATCGGGGTCCTGAGCCCCACGGCGATGTCGTTGGTCAGGTGGTTGCCGCCCAGCGAGAGCACGGAGGTGTGCTTGATGGCGCCGTCCACGAAGATGGCGATATCGGTCGTGCCGCCGCCGATATCGACCAGGGCGACTCCGAGTTCCTTCTCGTCGGCGGAGAGCACCGCCTCGGAGGAGGCCAGCTGTTCCAGGACGATGTCCGCCACTTCGAGCCCGGCCCGGTTGCAGGACTTGACGATGTTCTGGGCGCTCGCCACCGCTCCGGTCACGATGTGCACCTTCGCCTCCAGGCGCACCCCGCTCATGCCGAGCGGTTCGCGGATGCCGTCCTGGTCGTCGATGATGAATTCCTGGGGCAGGATGTGAATGACTTCGCGGTCCATCGGAATGGCGATCGCCTTGGCGGCCTCGATGACCCTTTTCACGTCCTCGGGGGAGACTTCGCGGTTCTTGATGGCGATGACGCCCTGGGAGTTGAAACCCTTGATATGCCCGCCGGCGATCCCTGCGTAGACCGACTTGATCTCGCAGCCGGCCATCAGCTCGGCCTCCTCGATCGCCTTTTTAATGGAAGCTACGGTGCTTTCGATATTAATGACCACGCCCTTTCTGAGCCCCTTGGAAGGACTGGTGCCGATACCGACGATGTCGATTCCTTCCTCGGTCAGATTCCCGACGATGGCGCAGATTTTGGTGGTGCCGATGTCGAGCCCTACGATCAGATTATCCCTTTTACCGGACATGCTCCCCCCTTAAATTGCTACACTTTTTTAACTATGATTTTGTCGCTGTAGTCTAGATCGATGTAATCGAGCGCCTGCATCTGGGGTTTGAGCTCCCGGAAGATGCCGCTTAAGCGCGCGAGCTTTTCCGGGAAGCCGCCGCTACCGAGCTTCACCGGTACCCCTCCCTGCATGGTGAAGAGGGTGAACCCGAACCCCTTGTCGTAATGAATCTCCGAGACGTCCTCCAGACTGAAGACGGTCCCGCCCTTCAGACTGTCGATGAGCCCGAGCGCGCTCTTCAGCGCCTCCTTGCTCCCTTCGGGATCCTTTTCCAGGTCGACTTCGCTTACCCCGGTGATGAGCGGGTAGTCGAGCCGGTCCCCGTCGGCGAGCGACTTGAAGAGTTCCCCCTTGGCGTCGAGGTAATAGAGGCAGCCTACGTTGGCGACCGCCTTGGGCGAGCGCTCAGTGAGCGCGATGGAAATCGTGTGCGGGAAGAAGCGCCGCACCTGAATCCGTTCGATCCAGGGATTTTTGGTCAACTGCTCCACAACCCCCTTCAGGTTCACTCCGAGCATGGCGTCCCCCGGCTTCACCCCGGCAAGCGCGATGATCTGGCTTCGGGTGAGCCTGGTGAGCGGCGACACCTCGATGGTCTCCAGGCGGAGCAAGGTCGTGCGCGCTACCGTCCGGTACAGATGCAGGCCTCCGAAACCGAGCGCGGCACAGAGGGCAGAGCCGCCGATCCCCCTGGAGAGCCAGGTGAGGAGCGGGCGCCAGTTGACCGGCTTGCACTTTTTGGCGACTTTTTTCACCCGGTTCTGGGGAGATTGCCGTTGTTTTTTGGGATGCAGATCGCGCATGGCTGACCGTTGGTCTTAGGTTTCCGTTAGTGCTAAGTTTTTAACTTATCAGTTTTCACACTGTACACGGTCTATTGTCAACCGTTTTCCGGCTTAGAGATCAATTTTAAATTTTCAATGAAGCTGCCAACAGAATCCGTTCGATCAATTCGGGAAATTCAATCCCCGCTCCGCGCGCTATTTCGGGGAGCAAACTGAGATCGGTCATGCCCGGCAGGGTATTCACCTCAAGGATGTAGCACTCCCCGACGCTCGTTACCAGGAAGTCCACCCGGCTGTAACTCTGGCAGCCAAGGGCGGCGTGAGCCAACTCTCCGGCCCGGAGTACCTCCGCGTAGCTGGCGGCGGGAAGCCGTGCCGGCAGGATGTGGTCGGCCATGCCGGGAGTATATTTGGCCTCGAAGTCGTAAAATTCACCTTTGGGCACGATCTCGATGGCGCCGAGTGCCCGGCCGTCCAGAATGCCGACCTGGACCTCGCGACCGTCGATGAAACGCTCCACCAGGATCTCGGAGTCGTAGTCGAAAGCCTCGGTAAGTGCCGCGTCCATGAGTCCCAGGTCGTGCACGATGCTGACACCGACCGAGGAGCCTTCCTGCGAAGGCTTGACCACAACCGGAAGCGCAAAGGAGAGCTCAAGTTTTTCACCCTGACGTAGCACCTGGTGGGGGGCGATGGTAAGTCCCGCCGAGCGGAAAACCACCTTGGAGAATACCTTGTTCATGGCAAGGGCACTGGCGAGCACGCCGGAACCGGTATAGGGAATCCCCATCAGCTCCAGGAGTCCCTGAATCGAACCGTCCTCCCCGAAGCGGCCGTGCAGTGCGATGAAGGCTGCCTCTATCCCGTCGGAGACAAGTTTTTCAGGGAGGTCGCGCCCGACGTCGATGCCGACCGCGCGGTATCCCCGCGATTGGAGCGCCGAGAGGACCGCGGCGCCGCTTTTAAGCGACACTTCGCGCTCGGCGGAAAGTCCACCCATCAAAACCCCGATCTTCTTCGCTGCAAGTTCCTCGACTGTCATAACGGATCCTTTTACACCTTCGAAACTTTGGAAATTGAGACCCTTCACCACTCCGTGGCGGCGGCCTAACACCTGCCCATCTCTGGAATTCCAGCAAGCACTTCTAACCGGAAGGCTAGAGATTCTATCCAGTACTCCTTCCCATAAAGCATCCCCTCTCCCGGAGGGGAGGGTTCGGAGGGGGAAATCAGCTATTCCCCGACTGAACTCACCGCAGGCGGCAGGGGGCGGTGAAGTTGCCGACTTCTCAAACATGGCGCCTTCCCCCTCACCCCCACCCTCCCCCGCCAGGGGGGAGGGAGAGTTTAAGCCAGGTGGAATCGTTAACCTAAGGACACTGCCTCTACCCTACCCTTCACCGATGACGCGCACTTCCTCTTCCAGCTCGACGGAGCTCGTCTCCTGCACCCGCACCTTCACCAGCGCGGCGAGCGCCAGGAAATCGGTTGCCGTAGCGCCACCCCGGTTGATCAGGAAATTCGCGTGCACCTCGGAAACCTGGGCTCCACCCACCTGTACGCCCCGCATCCCCGCCTGGTCGATCAGGCGCCAGGCCTGCAGCCCGGGCGGGTTCTTAAAATAGGAACCGGCGCTGGGAAAGGCGACTCGCTGCGCTCCTCCCCGGTGGGAAAGGTAGGCTGTCATGCGCCCCTCAATGTCGCGCCGCTCCGCCTCTTCCAGGCGCAGCAGCGCGGAGACTACGATTTCTCCGGGGGAAAGCTTCAGATAGCGGTAACCGTACTCCAGCTCCTCGCCCGACCGCGTCACGACTTTGCCGCCGCGCAGGGTTACCAGGCTCTCCACCAGCCGCAGAGTCTCGCCGCCGTGGGCGCCGGCATTCATGGCAAGCGCGCCGCCGAAGGTTCCCGGTATGCCGCAGAGAAACTCGACTCCGCTCAGGCAGTTTTCCGCAGCTACCCGGCAGAGCATCCCGTTACTCACCCCGGCGCCAACTTCGAGACGCGCTCCCGGCAGCGGCTTCAGGATGTCGAGGCGACGCAACGAAATGGCGCAGCCGCGAAAGCCGCCGTCGCGGATCAGCAGGTTGTAGCCGCCGCCTACCACGAAATACCCGATCCCCTCCGCGTCGAGGATCTCCACTGCACTTCTCAGGTCGTCCAGGTCGTCAGGCTCGATGAAGAGGTCTGCGGGGCCACCGATACGCAGCGCGGTGTGGGTCGCCAGCGGTTCGTCTCTTTTGGCCTCCCCGCGCAGCTCGCGCACCACCTTGTCCAACCCCTCCCGACTCAAGCTTGAACCTCCCCCAGTGCGGCCAGCCGTTTCAGCATGATTTCTCCCACCTGCCAGACACTGCCGGCGCCGAGCGTCAGCAGGATGTCTCCGGGCTGCAGTACACGCTCAAGGTGCTCGTAGAGCGCCTCACGCTCGGAGATCCAGGTGACGTCCTTCTGCCCGTGCCTGCGGATCCGCCCGCCCAGCGCCTCAGAAGTGACTCCCTCGATGGGGGTCTCGCCGGCCGGGTAAATGTCGGTCAGGATGAGAACGTCGGCGTCATGGAACGCCGTGACGAACTCCTCGAAAAGCTCCTTGGTTCTGGTATAGCGATGGGGCTGAAACACCACCACGAGCCTGCGGTCCCAGCCGGACTTGGCAGCCGCCAAGGTCGCGCGCACCTCGGTGGGATGGTGACCGTAGTCGTCCACCACCATGATTCCGTTCACCTCTCCCTTCATCTGGAAGCGGCGCCCCACTCCGCCGAAGGCGGCAAAGCCGTCGCGGATGGTCTCGAAGGGAAGGTTCAGTTCCATGGCAACGGCGATCGCCGCCAGGGCGTTCAGTACGTTGTGGGCGCCGGGCATGGAGAAGGTTATCTCGCCCAGGCGTACCCCCTTGTGGTGCGCGACGAAGGTCGTGGTGAAGCCGGAGAGCCGCACCTCGGTCGCCCGAAAATCCGCCTGGGCCGACAGGCCGTAGCTGGTGAAGCGCTTCTTCACCCGTGGTAGGATCTCCGCCACGTTGGCGTTGTCCAGGCAAAGGACGGCCAGGCCGTAAAAAGGAACCTTGTTGATGAACTCGACGAAGGTGTCCTTGATTTCTTCAATCCCGCTGTAGAAATCGAGGTGGTCCGCATCAATGTTAGTGACGACCGCGATGGTCGGGGAAAGCAGCAGGAAAGAGCCGTCCGACTCGTCCGCCTCCGCCACCAGGAACTGGCCCTGGCCGAGCCGCGCGTTGGTTCCGATCGAGTTGAGCCTGCCGCCGATGACGATGGTCGGGTCGATCCCTCCTTTGGAGAGGAGCGTCGCCACCATCGAGGTGGTCGTCGTCTTACCGTGGGTGCCCGCGACCGCGATGCCGTACTTCATGCGCATCAGCTCCGCGAGCATCTCGGCCCGCGGGATTACCGGGATCAGGTGCAGGTGAGCCTCGACGACTTCGGGGTTATCGTCATGCACCGCGCTCGAGGTGACCACCACGTCGACGTTGGTGACGTTCTCCTTGGCGTGGCCGAAGAAGATCTCGCCGCCCAGCCCGGTGAGCCGCTCGGTGATCTCGGAGGCGCGCAGGTCCGAGCCGGACACTTTGTACCCCAGATTCAGGAGCACCTCGGCGATGCCGCTCATGCCAATCCCGCCGATGCCGACGAAATGTATCTTCTCTATTTTTCCGTACACTATCTGCTCCTTGGGGGCCGTTCAAAAACCCGTTCAACGTTCTAGGTTCTAAGTTCTACGTTAAGGTCTTTCAGGTTGCAGCCCGGTAAGTGGCTCTCGATTCTCTGCCTAATGTAGAACGTAGAACGTAGAACCTAGAACCCAGAACGGCCTTTCCGCCTTTCCGCCTCACCGCTTCTCCATCATCGCGGAGACGATCGCCTGGGCCGCATCGAGCTGCGCCAAGCTGCGCGCATTCTTCTCGACCTGTGCCAGCTTTTCGGGGTGCTCCATTAATGCCAGGATCTCCTGCGCCAGGGCCTCGCCGCTCAAATCTTCTTCGAGAATCATGAAACCGGCGTCTTTGGCCAGCAGTGATTCGGCGTTTTTCTTTTGGTGGTCGTCGGCAGCATAGGGAAATGGGATGAAAATGCACCCCTTGCCGCAGGCGGTCACCTCGGCGATGGTGGTCGCTCCGGCCCGGCAGATCACCAGGTCCGCGGCGCCGTAGGCCGCCGACATGTTCTCGATGAAGCTGGAAACAACTGCCTGGAAACCAAGGGCACGGTAGCCGTCACGCACCAGGGTCAGGTCTTTGTCGCCGGTCTGATGCGTGATGCGCAGCCTGTCCTTCACCCCGGCAAGGTAAGGGAGCGCCTCGATGAGCGCCGTATTGATCCGGTGCGCGCCAGCGCTGCCGCCGAAGACCAGCAGGCTGAAAGTGTCCCCGACGCTGCGCACCCGCTCCTGGAACCCCCAAAGGATCTCCTTGCGGATCGGGTTGCCGGTCATCAGGGTTTTACTTTTGGGAAAGGATTCCGCTGCCTCATCCATGGAGATGAAGACCCGATCCACCACGTGACCCAAAACCTTGTTGGCGAGCCCGGGAGCCGCGTTTTGTTCATGAATAAAACGCCTGATCCCCATGCCGCGCGCAGCCAGAACCAGCGGGGCCGAGGCATAGCCGCCCACGCCGAGCACGATGTCGGGGCGGAACTCCTTCAGGATCTTGCGCGACTGGGCATAACCGTACAAAAGCCGGCCGGCGCTCAGGATCTTTTTTACGGTGCCGAACCCCTTCATGCCGCTCGCGGAGATAAGAGCCAGCGGGTAGCCGAGTTTAGGGAGCAGGCGCGCCTCAATACCGTGGTCGGTCCCGACAAAAAGGACCTCGTTTGCGGGGTTCAGCGCCAGGAACTCCTCGGCGACCGCGATCCCCGGGAAAAGGTGTCCCCCGGTCCCCCCACCGGCGATGATTAGTTTCATGTCGTTACCCTCATCTTGGTGGATACGTTCAGCAGGATCCCGATGGCACAAAGCGAGATGATCAGGGAACTGCCGCCGTAGCTTAGAAAGGGGAGCGCCAACCCCTTGGTCGGAAGCATCCCGGTGACAACCGCCATGTTGATGAAGGCCTCAAGGCCGATCAGCACGGCGATGCCGAAAGCGAGAAAACGGCCGAAGTTGTCTTCGGCCGCGATCGCCACCCTGATGCAGCGCTGCACCAGGAGGAGAAACATGGATGCGATCACGATCACGCCAAGAAAGCCGAGTTCCTCGCCGCAGACCGAGAGGATAAAGTCGGTGTGTGCCTCGGGAAGGTAGAACAGTTTCTGTTTTCCTTCTCCGAGCCCCTGTCCGAAGATTCCGCCGGTGCCGAGAGCCAGCCAGGACTGGATGATCTGGAAGCCCGCGTCGGTCGGGTCCTGCCAGGGATCCAGGAAGGCGGTGATGCGCCGCATCCGGTAGGCCTCGGTGAACACCAGGTAGCAGGCCCCGGGAAGCGCCACGAGCCCCATGCCGAGTATGTACTGCAAACGGGTCCCGGCGGCAAAGAGCATGACGATCGCAACGGTCCCCATGGTGAGGGCAGCACCCATGTCGTGCTGCTTCAGTAGTACCGCGATGAAAACCCCGAGAATCAGCAGGTAGGGGAAAAAGCCGGACATGAACTGCCTCAACTTATCCTGCCGCTTGTCCAGGGAGTAGGCCATGTAGATGATGAGCGCCACCTTGGCAAGTTCCGAGGGCTGGAAATTGAAGCCCGGCAGCCGGATCCAGCGCGAAGCCCCTTTGGCGGTACCACCGATCCCCGGCATGAAGACCAGCAGGAGCAGGAAAAAACAGGTGAAAAAAAGCGGCACCGCCCAGCGCTTCCAGACGTGGTAGTCGATCTGCATGAGAAACGCCATGCCGCCAAAACCAAGCAGGGCGAAAAGCGACTGGCGCTTGAGAAAGTAGAAACCGTCGTGGAACTTCTTGGCCGCCATGACCGAGGACGCGGAGTAGACCATGACCACACCGAAGCAGGTGAGTATCACCGCCATCATGAGGACTATGAAGTCGAACCCCTCAACGCGTTTCACGCCGCCCCCTCACCTTTGGCCCGCACCAGCGCCTTGAAGCGCTCGGCGCGTTCTTCGTAATCCTTGAACATGTCAAAGCTGGAGCAGGCGGGAGAGAAAAGCACCGTCCCACCGGGTGCCGTAAGCGAACTGGCCAGCTCGACCGCCTCTTCCAGACTACCCGCCAGGTGGGTGTCGGTCAGGGAGCCGAGCGCCTGGTTGATGCGGGCGCGTGCCTCGCCGATCAGGATCAGGTGGCTTACCCGGGCGGAAACCAGCGGCGCGAGCGGCTGATAGGAGCCCCCCTTGTCCTTGCCGCCGGCAATCAGGGTGATGCCGGAGTCGAAACTTTCCAGCGACTTCACCACGCTCCCGACGTTGGTCCCTTTGCTGTCCTCGTACCAGGAGACCCCGTTGATCTCTTCCACGAACTCCATCCGGTGCGGGAGCCCTTTAAAGGAATTCACCGCCTGGAAGGCGCAGTCCCCCTCGCAGCGCAGCAGGAGCGCCGCGGCGAGGCTCGCCATGATATTGTCAAGGTTGTGCACACCCTTCAGGCGAAACCCGGCCGTGCCGAAACGAAGCACCTTGCCGGCGTGGGCAAAGGTGATGAAGCCGTCCCGGTAGCTGATACCCTCGGCGAGTTCCTGAAGCCGGCTCATCGGGAAGACCCGGGCCTTAAGCTTTGCGGCACAGGCCGCGACCAGGGGGTCGTCGATGTTCAGCACCGCGAAGTCCTCGGCAGTCTGGTTCTCGAAGATGCGCAGCTTGGCGTCGACGTACTGCTGAAAACTCTCGTAGCGATCCAGATGGTCCTCAGTCAGGTTGAGGAGCACCGCAACTGCGGGACGAAAGCTCTCCACACCCTCCAGCTGGAAGGAGGATAGTTCGACCACCACCCGCTCCACCTTTTCCCCCGAGGAGGCCAGCTCGATCAGCGGGCGGCCGATGTTCCCCCCCACGAAAGTGGCAAAGCCGCAGGCCTGAAAGATCTCGCCGGTCAGCGTCGTCGTGGTGGTCTTGCCGTTGGTCCCGGTTATGGCGATCATCGGGGCCTCGATGAACCAGGAGGCAAGTTCCACCTCGCTCACCACGCGCCGCTTCTGGGAGCGCGCCATGGAAAGCGGTTTGATGTCCATCGGCACTCCGGGGCTCACCACGATGAGATCCGCCATCAGGAAGCTGTGCGGCACGTGGCGCCCGAGTTCGAAGTCTATATCGAGGTCCGCGAGCTGCTCCAGGCTTTCCGAGAGCTTCTCCTCCTCGTGCATGTCCGTCACGGTCACCCGCGCTCCGCGCTCCGCCAGGAAGCGGGCCACCGCAACTCCGGTGCGGGCAAGTCCCACGACAAGTACCTTTTTGTTTTCGAGTTCCATCCTGATCCTTGGTGTAAAAGTGTCTGGTTTTGACTGCGGCCCGGGACATCTGCCCCAAACTTCAGCATACTACCTGAAAAGCACCCCGGTTTGCGTAAAAAAAGCAGACATTTTCCTACAAAATAAGGGCTCTTCGTTTTAAGGTCCCTGCGAACCTCCCCTAGCAGCGTCCTCCAGGATTGCGAAGGTTCGCGCCAGGAATGCCGGCTGTTACGGTTTGAGTCTCCCTACCCGTCAAGCGGGGTAGTTTTCTTGCACCTGGCTGGGTGATCAGCGCATCTTCAGCGTCGAGATCGCCACCAGTGCGAGGATGATGGTGATGATCCAGAACCGGACGATGATCTTAGGCTCCGCCACCCCTTTCAGCTCGAAATGGTGGTGGATCGGGGCCATCCGGAAGATGCGCTTGCCGCGGTACTTGTAGGACCCGACCTGGAAGATTACCGAGAGCGCCTCCACCACGAAGACCCCGCCGACAATGACCAGCAGGATCTCCTGCTTGGTCAAGACGGCAAGGGTGCCGAGTCCTCCCCCCAGGGAAAGCGAGCCGACATCCCCCATGAAAACCTCGGCGGGATACGAGTTGTACCAAAGAAAGCCGAGGCCGGCGCCCACGAGTGCCCCGCACAATACAGCGAGCTCCCCCGCGCCGGGGACGTAAGGGATTGCCAGATAGCCGGAGAGCCTGGCGTTACCCGCGATATAGCTAAAGAGCAGGTAAGTTCCCGCGTTGATGGCAACCGGGCCGATGGCGAGCCCGTCCAGCCCGTCAGTCAGGTTCACCGCGTTACTGGCACCTACGATGACCAGCGTCACGAACGGTATGAAGAGGAGACCTAGTTCCGGGTGCAGCTTCTTGAAGAAGGGGAAGTAAAGCTCGGTCGAGAAACCGGGGAGGTTGTAGAGCACGGTTCCCACCCCCGCGGCCAGCAGGATCTGCCAGAACATCTTCTGGCGGGGGGAGAGCCCCTTGGTATCCTTCTCCACGACCTTCTTGTAGTCGTCGACGAAGCCGATGATTCCGTACCCCACGATGACGAACAGGGTGAGCCAGATGAAGACGTTTTTCAGATCTGCCCAAAGCAGCGTCGGCACGATGATACTGACCAGGATCAGCACCCCTCCCATGGTGGGAGTGCCCTGTTTCTTCAGGTGCGACTCCGGGCCGTCGGTCCGGATCACCTGGCGCGCCTGCAGCCCTTCGAGCTTCCGGATCACCCAGGGACCGACGATGAAGGAGAACACCAGCGCCGTTATCATGGCGTAGATGGTTCGGAAGGTGAGGTACTTGAAGACGTTGAAGAGTTTGTAGCTCGAAGCGAGCGGGAACAGCAAATGGTAGAGCATCAGTCATTCCCCTCTTGAGCTGTGAGAGCCAGGGCATCCCGCATGGCCTGCGCCACCCGTTCCATGCGCATGCCACGCGACCCCTTGACCAGCACGCAGTCGCCAGGCTTTACCCAAGCCAAAAGGTCCCGCGCGATTTCGGCGTGATCGGCTGCGACCAGGACAACTTCCGGGGCAAGCCCTGCAGCGAGCGCTCCCTCGGCCACCAGGCGGGCCAGGTCACCCATGACGTAAAGCCGCTCGACGCAGCCCGCCGCCAACCGCCCAAGAGCCGTGTGGGCCTCCCCGGCTCCGGCGCCCAGCTCCAGCATGTCGCCCAGGACAGCAGCAGCGCGCCCTTCCTCACAGACCTCCCGGAGCGTTTCGAGCGCCGCCGCCATGGAGGCGGGGTTCGCGTTGTAGCTGTCATCGATCAGCACCACCCCGGAGAGCTCCTCCAGCTGGAACCGCTTGTCGTAGGGAGTGAATTCTTCCAGGCCGAGCCGGATGGCTTCGGCGGGCACGCCGAGGGCGTGGGCGGCCGCGGCTGCCGCGAGGGCGTTGTAGATGTTGTGGC
>JGI24143J45723_1000531_pt1 | contig 19476 bp, 13 predicted proteins | sample BarGraIncu00432A_FD_45723 | JGI IMG/M metagenome (IMG submission 45723) | reverse complement strand
GTAACACTGGAAAACGACTTTGATGCCGAACCGCTCATGATACTAGCCGATGCCGGGCAGATCGAGCAGGTGCTCATGAATCTTGCGGCAAATGCCAGGGACGCAATGCCCGGTGGCGGGACGCTCAGCATCAGGACACAGACCGTGCACCTAGGCAAGGAATTTTACCGGGAGCACGGTTACGGACCGCCCGGTTCATATGTGCTCCTGACCGTCAGTGATATGGGTATGGGGATGGACCAGGAGATGCAGAAGAAAGTCTTCGAACCGTTTTTCACTACGAAGGAACTGGGGCGAGGTACTGGGCTCGGCCTGTCAACAGTGTACGGGATCGTCAAGCAGCATGGCGGCTATATATGCGTCAGCAGCGAGCCGGGGCTAGGCACGACCTTCAGCATCTACCTGCCGCTCATCGAAGCGAATGATGAGAAGTTGCCATGTCTGGCCCTCCCTATGCCGTTAGGGGGGAGCGAAACCATCCTACTCGCGGAGGACGATCCCGCTGTGCGCGACCTGGTGCAGTCGGTGCTGTCCGGTTTTGGCTACCAGGTACTGCTGGCACAGGACGGTCACGAAGCGGTGGATATTTTCAGTAGGCATGTCGGTAGAATCGACCTGGCTCTATTTGACGTAATCATGCCCAAGAAGAGTGGCAAGCAAGCGTGCGACGAGCTGCGAAAGCTTGATCCGTCAATTAAAGTGCTGCTTCTCAGCGGGTACACAGCCGACATGATCGAAAGCCGCGGGGGACTTGTGGATGGGGTAGACCTACTTATGAAGCCAGTGCAGCCCATGGAATTAGCCAGGCGAGTGAGGGAAATGCTTGATCGGTAAAAAGTGAGAAGTTGAGAGTTGACGAGCACGAGCCTGGCGTTTTTGATTGTAAACCAGGCCATGGCTCTCGGTGCCAAACTCACTCTGTCATAAAAACACCTCAATGTTTTATTAGTTGTGCAATATCAGCTAAATAGTCATACTCAAGCGGCCATTTCATTTTTCCGCTATAAATTAAAGCAGGGAGGATCGCCATGACTCACAGCCATCACAAGGTATCTCTGGGATTCACAGAAGAGCTTTTTCCTGTGGGGTCCCATATCTGTCAGATATTCAGCGAGGACGATGAGCGTCAGGCATCCCTGCTCAAGTTTCTGCTCAGCGGGATTCAATCCGGAGAGCGTGCCTGCTGTTTTTCCGAGAAAGTACAGGAAAGCGTCCTGACTGAATTCCTCAGTAACTACGGCATTTCTTACACGGAGGCCCGGGACTCTGGAACTCTGATGCTCTCTGGAACACGAGAGGTTTATTTTCAGGGCGGCAAGTTCGACCCTGATCGCATGCTCAGCCTGCTGCGTGCCTTTCATACAGAATCACAAAGCCAAGGGTACTCTGCCGCACGGGTAATCGGTGAGATGACGCCAGAGGTTCAGCATCTCCCCGGAGGATCGAGGCTTCTTGAATACGAGTCAAAGGTGAGCCTTCTTCTCCGCGAGCACCCCGTCACCGCAGTCTGTCAGTACGATGCACGCTCCTTCGACGGAGCCACCATCATGGACGTGCTGAAGGTCCACCCCTTGATGATTGTCAGGGGAGCCGTGGTGCATAACCCCTTTTACATTGCTCCGGAGGTTTTTCTCAAGCACACCACTAACCAGGTTTAGGGGAATCTTCCAGGCATGAACAAAATCGAATCCAACAATCTAAGCGCCCAGGTCCTGGGACAGCTCATGCTGATGCAGAGCGTAATGGGTAGCCTCCCCGACCAGGAGACTATTTACTCCTTCGTCTGCCGGGGGCTTCTTGATGTCCCGGGTGTCGCCGATGTACGCATACAGGAGCACGCAGGCAAGGGGGCGGATGCCGACGTGATCTGTCTCCCTATTCCGTTGTTCGATTGCGGGGAGCATGGACTGTTATTGAAGGTGATCGATCGCACTGCCTTTCACCCCTACAAGGATTATCTGCAAAATTTCTGCTACATGGTGGGAGTGATTTTGGACGAGCGCGATCAGCGTCGCCAGAATACGCAGCATCGACTCGAGTTGGAGCAGCGCGTCGATGAACGGACTAAAGCGCTTTACCAGGAAGTTCAAGAGCGGAGGCTCGCCGAGGAATTGCTACGGAAGAGCGAAGAGCGCCTCAAATTTGTGTTGGAAGGGAGTCGCCTCGGTTTTTGGGACTGGGATGTCGAAGCCAATACAGTTGACATCAGCCCACTCTGGGCTGAGATGCTCGGCTACTCTTATGACGAAATAGGCTCTAGCATGAGCCATTGGACTGAATTCATCCATCCAAACGACCGAGATCTTGCACAGGCCTCAATCAACGCGCATATCGAAGGGCAAACAGAAATCCATGTCTGCGAATACCGCATGCGCACTAGGGACAAAAACTACATCTGGGTTCTCGATCGCGCCATGATTGTCAAACGCGGCGAGGATGCCCGACCTATCAGGATGAGCGGCACCTACTCCGACATAACCGACAGGAAAAATGCCGAGGAGACACGCGACAAAGCGCTCGCCTTCAGCGAGACCCTCTTGGCCTCGTCACCCACCGGGATACAGGTTTTTGAAGGCATTACCGGCGAATGCGAGATGGCTAACCAGTCCCTTGCGGACTCGGTTGGAGGTCCGGTAGAGGCACTGCGCTCCATGAATTTCCGACGCATCGCTGCCTGGCGCGAGGCAGGGTATGACAAAATCGCGAAGGAAGTCCTTGCCGATGGCATCACCAGACGCGCCGAAAGGGCCTTCACCACTTCATTTGGCAGGGAGGTCGTATTCGACTGTCACCTCTCCCGGTTCGAAGTGAACGGGAGAGCCTACCTGATGTTTGTTGCTACGGATATTACCCAAAAGAAGCATCAGGAGGAAAAGAACCGGCGCCTAGAGGAACAGATGCTCCACGTCCAGAAACTCGAGAGCCTCGGCGTGCTGGCGGGCGGTATCGCACACGATTTCAACAACATCCTGATGGCTGTGATGGGCAATGCCGATCTCGCACTGATGCGACTGGGACCTGAGTCGCCTGCCCGCGACAACCTTCACAATATCGAGCAGGCTGCGCGCCGTGCCGCCGACCTGGCAAGCCAGATGCTCGCCTATTCTGGCAAGGGGCGCTTCGTCATCGAAAGCTTGAACTTGACAGCAGTGGTCGAGGAGATGACCCACATGCTGGCGGTCTCCATCTCCAAAAAGGCGGTGATGCGCTTTAACTTCACCACACATCTACCAAGCGTTGAAGCCGATGCCACCCAAATACGTCAGGTACTCATGAACTTGGTCATCAACGCTTCTGAGGCGATCGGTGACAGGAGCGGTGTCATCGCCATAAATACCGGTGCCATGGATTGCGACAGTGCATATCTTTCGGAAACCTGGATCGACGATCGTTTGCCTGAAGGGCTCTACGTCTACGTGGAGATTGCCGATACAGGTTGCGGAATTGAAAAAGAACACATCAGGAAGATCTTCGACCCATTCTTCACTACTAAGTTCACCGGGCGAGGACTAGGTATGGCAGCAGTGCTCGGCATCGTAAGGGGACACAAGGGGGCGATCAAAGTCTATAGCGAACCGGGCAAGGGAACGATATTCAAGTTGCTACTGCCGGCCTCACACCGGGTCGCAGATGACCATGTCCCGTCTCACCCAGCAGGACATGCCTGGAAGGGAGCTGGAACCCTGCTCCTTGTTGACGACGAAGAGACCCTTCGTGCGCTCGGGAAGGACATGCTCCAGCAACTCGGGTTCACGGTACTGACGGCAGCCGACGGTCGGGAGGCACTTGAGATATATCGGCAGAACAAGGAGACCATCAGTTGCGTCATACTCGATCTGACCATGCCACATTTGGACGGGGAGCAAACCTTCCGGGAATTGCGCCGCATTAAGCCGGACGTGCGAGTACTCATGTCGAGCGGTTACAACGAGCAGGAGGTTACCCAGAAGTTCGTCGGCAAGGGACTTGCCGGTTTCCTCCAAAAACCTTATAACCTGACCCAAATCGGTTGCAAACTTCGGGAGATTTTAGAGGAACAAAGGAACAATTGAAAAGTGTTAGTCGACTGATTCCATGCCGCAAATCACCTGTCAAATCATACTAAACTGAACCACCTGCGCTGCCAAGGTGGTACCAGGGCGGTGAAAACACATATTCGTTGACCAACCCCCTGACCACCTAGGCTCAGACGTACTTGAACTGTTCCATCATACCTTTTAGGTCTTCAGAAAGCCCGGCCAGCTGATTTGCAGCGACTGCTTCTTCATGGGAAGAGGTGGCAGTCAGGTTGGCCACATTGGTAATCTACTGGATATTATGGTTTATCTCCATGGGTGGCTTCCATACAACAGACCACTTACTGATGGGTAAAACCAGACATTTGGCACACGGACATACGCCCTGCACTACAAGATTGGTATCGATGTTGTCCCTCCGCAGAAAAGATTTTTAGTGGGACTGGTCAAAAAGAAGACCGCAATGACGCGGTCTTCTCCGTGGTTATGGGTGCGGATTATCGTTCTGCCAACCGAAACGTTGCAATTCCCATTCAGCTCCGGGATATTTTGCCAAAAGGATTCCAAGTAATGGCTATGAGAGCCTGGACCCAACTGATTGTGTTGATTATCCTCGGAATCCTTGGCAACTATTTTTCTTTGCCTCTTTTCTTCGGGGCCGACTTTCTGTTCGGCAGCGTAGCCGTTTTGCTCGTGCTCTACTGCTTCGGGCTTGGTTGGGGCCTTCTTGCGGCCGTGATTGTGCACGGCTACACCTTTGCTCTCTGGGGGCACCCCTACGGCTTCATCGTTTTTGTGCTGGAGACCCTGTTTATCGGCTTCTTGCATAAATCCGGACGCAAAAATATCGTGCTGCTTGATGGCCTGTTCTGGCTTCTGATTGGCATTCCCCTAAACGGTATAATCTACAGTTTGGTGCTGCACCTAAGCGGCACCACCACGACATTCATCATACTCAAACAGGGAATCAATGGCATCTTTAATGCCCTGCTGGTCGGACTTGCCGTTAACCACCTTCCGCTGGAGCGGCTTATGGGTCAGGGCCGGAGTCGGCGTACCTTCAGTCTGCAGGAGACAAGTTTCAATCTCCTGGTGGCCGTCGTCCTAGTGCCTGGACTGCTGCTGACGATTTTGCAGGCCCGCAGTGAAATGATAAATATCGAGGCAACCCTGCTTGATGAGCTCAACCTACTGTCCGTCGGCATCAACGCACACGTGAACTCCTGGTACGTCAACAACCTCCATACCGTAAAGGAATTGGCTAAGTTAAGTGCAAAAGGAGAGGCAGCGACGCCGACAGGACTCCAGCACGACCTGGAAGTTATGAAAAATACCGAACCCGATATCCTGACCCTGCACGTTGAGAACAAAGACGGAGTAACAGTTGCCTGCTCCCCGAAGGCGAACCAAAAGGGATCGACCATTGGAGTGAACCTGGCGGAGAGAGCGTGGTTTAAAATAACCAAGGCAACCAGGGCGACCACTCTATCCAACGTCTTTTTAGGCAGTGCTCTGACCTTTTCCCCCATAGTCACCCTGAGTGTGCCGGTCCTGAGGGAGGACCGCTTTGCAGGGACTGCGACCGCATCGATGAATCTGAAGCAAATCGAGAAACTTCTGCACCCCTTTGGCAGAAAGCTGGGGATGATGATCACAGTCCTAGATGCAGAAAGCTGCATCGTCGCCAGCACCGCTAAAAATCTATCTCCAGCTCAGTACTGGAATTACAAAGGAGATGGCGTCGTCTCTCCGGTCAATACCGCCGTCTTCCGCCTCTCGCCCCGCGACAAAAAACTGCCCTCCATGGCGCGCTGGAATAAATCCTATTTTGTCCAGGAAACGAAAGTCGGCCAGGGAATGCCTTGGAACCTGATCATCCAAGCCTCCCTGGCCCCTCATCAAGAACACCTGTATGCCATGTACGTGCAGAACCTCTCCTTCCTGGCTGCCTTGATTGTCCTCGCCATCTTCCTGGCCCATATTTTGAGCCAACGGTTGTCCAAGCCGCTGGGGGCGTTGGCTCAGGTCACTACCGACCTTCCCAACAAGATCGTCGAGCATCAAAACGTCGACTGGCCGGAAAACTCGATTACCGAAATCGATTCCCTGATCAGTAATTTCAGGTCCATGACCCAGGCACTGGAAGAAAGTTTTCAAAAACTGAAAGAGCACTTCACTGCCTTGAATATGACCCTGAATGCAACAGCTGATGGAATTATGGCTGTTAATACAGATGGAAAAGTCAGTTTTTATAATCACCGTTTTTCTGAAATGTTTGATATTTCGCAGGCTGTCTTGGACACGGGTGACGACACAATTCTGCAGGGTGAGATGTTAGGCAAATTGTCGGATCCCGCCGGATTTATGAAAGAGGTCCAGCGACTTTACAATTCGAGTGACAGCAGTTCGGATGTCGTGCACTTCAAGAACGGAGATGTAATCGAGCGCTATTCAATCCCGATGCTGGATGGTGATTCGAAATTGACAGGACGAGTTTGGTCCTTCCGCAGCATCACTGAGCGAAGAAGAGCCGAAGAGAAGAGAAACCGGCTGGAGGCCCAGTTGCTGCAGTCCCAGAAAATGGAAGCAATCGGCAGCCTTGCCGGCGGGGTTGCCCATGATTTCAACAACATTCTCACCGTTATCATAGGCCACGGCAGCATGCTGCAGATGGACGATAGGCTCACGTGCGATCAAAAACAACAACTGGGTCACATCCTCGCAGCTTCCGAGAAGGCGGTCCACTTGACCAGGGGGTTGCTGGCTTTCAGCCGTAAACAGGCAATAGACCCCAAAGTAGTCGACCTTAACCAAGTGATCACAAAAGTGAGCGCATTCCTTATCAGGGTTATCGGGGAAGACATAGTACTGCGTTTCCACCCAGGCATGGCTAGTTTGCCGGTCAATGTCGACAGTGCTCAAATTGAACAGGTTCTGATGAATCTGGCCACCAATGCTCGCGATGCCATGCCGAAGGGTGGCTCGCTGACTATCGAAACCGGGCTCCAGAAGGTGGATGCTGAGTTTATACAGACAAACGGCTTTGGTAATCCGGGCAAGTATGCCGTAATCAAGGTCTCGGATACCGGCCTCGGGATGGACGCGGAAACCTGTTCCAGGGTGTTCGATCCTTTTTTCACCACCAAGGAGGTCGGCAAAGGCACCGGTCTTGGCCTGTCAATTGTTTATGGCGTCATAGAGCAGCATCAGGGTTACATTAAGGTGGTAAGTGAACCGGGACAAGGGGCTACCTTCAGGATATACCTCAACGTTATTGAGCAGGTTTCTGTTGCAGACACGGAACAGGCGGTTCCGGAACCACCGCCGCGTGGCAGCGAAACCATCTTGCTGGCTGAGGATGAGGATGGCGTCCGTAATCTCACGGTAAATATCCTGACCAAATTTGGTTACCGAGTAATCGAAGCCAAAGACGGCCAGGAAGCTGTAGATATGTTCATTGCGCACCGCGACAGCATACAAATGGTCTTGATGGACGTAATCATGCCCAAAAAAAACGGGACCGAAGCCTTTGCGGAGATCGTGCGGGTCCAGCCGGGGACCAAGGTATTGTTTTCAAGCGGATATACAGCCGATTTCATCAAAGCCCGGGGAGTTGCTGAGGAGGGAATCAACTTGATCATGAAACCGGTACGACCGCTGGAGTTGTTACAAATGGTGAGAAAGGTTTTGGATTCCTAAGGCGGCCCCAAGGTGGGGGTCGCGGGTGAACAACAACCTAGTTGACCTCTGCCAGGTTAAAATTGCTAAGTCGCTTACGCATATTTCGGAACTGAACTCGGATTTAGGTGTGTTCGACCGAGAGAAATCGGTACAAGCCAGGGTGTTAAGACTATAAAGGTTAATGATGCTGGAGTTCCGGCATGGACCTGAATTGTACAAGCCAGCGATTTTGGTTGATTACTGGCTGATGATTGCACTTCCAACCTTCGGGGTATAACATCGAAGGTCAAAACTGGACTCTTGCCGAATCACAAGTTCTTTGGTTAACCGATGTCCTGACACATGTCATGTAATGGTTAACGATACAGCAGCCATCATTAACAACGGCTTATTCATAAGCAAACTCCTTTGGATGTTTTGAATATATCCTCTAAATCCAATACATCGGTGCAGTTGGTACTTTCTTTAGCCCTCCTGAAAGGGTTTGCGCAATTGTGACAATTGGCGACCAATGCATGATCACAAATAAGTCATACGGCAAAAAAGCCCGCAGTGCTCGAGTTGAGCCGTTGCGGGCTTTTTATATATCCCTTCCGGTTGATGCATGCTTCAGACTGCTGCCCTGACTTTATCCCTATCTGGGATAGCTGATTTTCCTGATTTCCTTCTGCACCATGTCAGCCAGCTTCTTGGGGAGCGGAGTGTAGAAAAGGGTCGAGGTCATCTTTTCGGCCTTGGTGAGTTCCCAGTTCAAAAACTCAACGAGTTTCTTTCCCTTTACCGCATCCTTTTGCTGCTGATAGACCAGGAACCAGGTGAGCCCAACGATGGGGTAGGCTTCCGATCCCGGTTGGTTCACCAGCGAAACCCGGAAGTCGCTTTTCATTTTCTGTATTCCGCTGACTGCGGCAGCGCGGGTGGAAAGTGCAGTCGGCCTGACAAATTTCCCACTCCTGTTTTGGAGCGCCGCGTCGCAGAGGTTATTGTCCAGCACGTAGGCGATTTCCACATAGCCGACGCTGAACGAGGTCTCCACTATTTTCTGCACGACCTCTCCGCTCCCCTTTCCGCCCAGTCCAACCGGCCAACTGACGGTGGTTCCCATCCCCACCTTCTCGGCCCAATTCCGGTTCACCTTTGAGAGGTAGTCCGTGAAGATGCTCGTTGTACCGCTGCCATCGGTGCGGTGCACGACGACGATGGAGGCGTCGGGGAGTCTTACTTCGGGGTTCAGTTCTACGATTCGCGGGTCGCTCCATCTGGTCAGTTTTCCAAGGAAGATTTCGCCCAGAAGCTGCGGGGTGAGCTTCAGCCCCGTGCCCACCCCGGGGACGTTGTAGGCCACCGCGATGGCCCCCAGTACGGTAGGAATATGGAGGAGTTTTGCCGGTGCGGCTTTCAGTTCGGCGTCGCTCAGGAACTTGTCGCTGGCACCGAAATCGACGGTTTGCGCCAAGACCTGTTTGATCCCCCCTCCGCTGCCGATCGCCTGATAGTTGAAGGATACCTCCGAATCAACCGCCGCGTAATCCTTGAACCACTTGCTGTAGAGCGGATAAGGGAAGGTCGCCCCTGCACCCTGCAGGACGGTGCCGGCAAAAGCTTCCCCAGCAATCGTACAGAGGCAAATAAGGGTTAGTGTGATAATGCTGGTGCGCATACTACTGAACATCGGAATTCTCCTTCTATTGTTGGAATCGTTTCGCCGTTGCTGTCTGTTCCTCTGCTGCGGTTGCCACCTGGTTTACCTGCATGCTGACGGCGTTGATTTGCTCCACAATCTTCTGCAGGGATTCACCGGACTTTGCTGCCTCGGTGGTTCCAAGCTCAACCTCGTTTACCCCTGCCTCCATGGCACTGACCGCCTTTTTGGTCTCGCCTTGGATCGCCTTGATCATGTCCCCGATTTCCTTGGTCGCTTTGGTCGTGCGCTCGGCAAGCGCCCGAACTTCATCTGCTACCACAGCAAACCCGCGCCCCTGTTCGCCAGCACGTGCGGCCTCTATGGCGGCATTCAAGGCAAGTAGGTTGGTTTGATCGGCAATATCCTGAATCGTGTTGATGATTCCCCCGATCTGGTCGGAGCGTGCGCCTAGGCTTTCTACAGTCCTAGCGGTCTCATGTACCCTTTGCGCGATGTTCCCCATCACCTTGACGGTGTTGCTGACGACCTCGGAACCCACCGAGGCTGCTTCGTTTGCCTGCTGTGCGTTGTCGGCGGCTAGCCGATAATACCGAGCATAAGCGTGATGCAGAGGACGAGTCCGAACGCCAGGGCAAGGCGCACGCCGATGTTAATATTGTTTAGCATGACTGAAGGCCGCCGATTGCGACTTGGAATGATCTTCTTTGGCCACTCTTTGTCAATTCTTGTCTGTACGTGAATGTATCGGCAAATCGTTCGGTAACTTTAGTCAATCGATGCAAATAACTTGTGAGGGACCGCCGGAGAGTCCCGATCACACGGGCATGCGCAAAAGACCGATTGACCTCACCGATGGGCAGCCCCTTGGGCTTAGCATACCATTTTTCCGGCCCGAGCTGACTGGCACGAATAGGGACACTTTTCTCAATAACAGTTGATAGGTTGTAAAATGGCGCTAAAAGGCAATCGCGAAACTTGCCTTTTGCCTTTTGATAGGGCTTTGTCGAATCCTCTTGGGCCGAGTGAGTCATTGTGCCACAGTGACTGACTGAAGGGACAGTTCTCTCTTTAGTGACTCTTTTTACTATACGGAAGTGGAATTATGCATAGTAAAAACCCTTGCAAGGCTCATTTGAGTGCACTGTCATTATTCAGAGGTGCTGGTTGGCATCTGTGGGCGAGGGAGTTGCTGAGCCTTTGCTGCCCGTCGAACACTGGTACTCTGAAGTGAATTTGTTGGCGCAGTGCCAAGACATACTACGAGTTTTAGTTTTGGACCCCTCTCAATTGTCGATCGACATCGAATTTTGACCCTTACCGGCGTCCAGGTTGACCCACCACATAACAAATTTTCAGTGGGTTACGGCCGCTGAGGTGGGTCAACCAAATGCCGATGGTGGGTCAAACCGAGAATCCGATCCACAACGATTGAGCAAATATATAAAAATGGCGACCCAGAAAGTCTGTCAAAACATATTATTTATTGCAAAAATGGTAAAGTTTATGGTGAATTTGGAGTTTATGAAGATGAAGTTTGTAATGGTGAGCTAATTTATAAATCAAAACATTGACCCCGCATAATAACAGGTGAATCCGTAAAGAGATTTTGTTCACTGTTTGGGGGCGGTTTTGCGTGTTTTTCGAGCAGCTCCCCCTATTCCAGACAGAATCGGCTTCCAATTTTGCCTTGCAACCAATGTTCTCTGACAACTGAGCCGTTTTGCTGCCTCTCTTTGAACCAAAAAAGCTCCCTAAGGTGGCAGCGGCCTAACTGTCCGCCTGGGCGAAGCACTCGCTGACGAAGGATAATATTCTGAACAGGGGATACCTACTGAAAACCCTGAAGAACCAAACGCCTCACGCAGTCCAAACCTCGCAGAGGCGCACACTACCCTTTAATGTTTCCAATAGGCACTAATTTGACTACTCTTTTACTTAAACCTGCCAATTCTGTAGCTTCGGCAATTTCATCTATATTTTTGTAAGCGAGACCTGCCTCTTCCGCCAAACCGCCCCATGAATCAGTGCGAACATATATGCCGCGTGTTTCCATATCCTGCTGTAATTTTTGTCCATTTATTGTCTTCTTGGCCTGATGCCTGCTCATTCTACGCCCACTTCCATGGGCTGTCGTGTAAAAAGTCTGGTCGCCGCTCCCAAGTCCAGCGAGCAAATATGAGCCTGTTTCCATGCTGCCGCCAATGATTACCGGCTGCCCCGTTTTTTGATATACATCTGGAAGTCCCTTCATGCCTGGACCAAGTGCTCTTGTAGAGCCCTTTCTGTGAATTAACACCTCTTTGTTTACCCCATTAATAATGTGCCTTTCCAATTTAGCAGTATTATGGGCCACATCATATACCATTTGCATACCCAAATCTTGGGGAGATTTATGGAATACCTGGCTGAACACCTCCCTTATTCGATGAAGGATCACTTGACGATTTGCGAATGCCATATTTACAGCGCACTTCATTGCAGCAAAGTAGGCTTGTCCTTCCTGCGAATGGAAAGGAGCGCAAGAAAGTTCCCTGTCACGTATAGGTAAGTCATATTTGGTCCCCATCACCTGGAGGAAGGTTTTCAAGTAGTCAGTAGCAACTTGGTGACCAAAGCCACGGCTTCCACAATGAAACATTATTGCGACCTGATTAGGCAAAGTAAAACCAAATTCGTTGGCCACCTCAACATCAAATATATTGTTTTGCTTCGATACTTGCACCTCACAGTAGTGATTTCCTGAGCCAAGAGTCCCAATTTGATCAAAGCCACGTTCTATAGCTTTATTACTGACCATTGACGCATCAGCACCTGAAAAACAACCGCCTTCTTCAGTTACGTCTATATCCTCATCCCAAGCATAACCTTTTTTAAAACACCACTTTGAACCTTGTTCAATCACATCTCTGAATTCATTTTGAGAAAGTTTGACAAATCCTTTACATCCCACTCCAGTGGGTATTCTATTAAATAACGCGTCAACCAACTCGCGAATACGCGGTTTAACTTCTTCTGAAGTCAGATTTGTCAACACCAGCCTCATCCCACAATTTATGTCGAACCCAATACCTCCTGGAGAGATTACCCCCGACGCAGGGTCCATTGCTGCCATTCCACCAATAGGGAACCCGTAGCCCCAGTGCCCGTCAGGCATACAGTAGGCATACCTAAGGATGCCTGGGAGGCAGGCTACGTTTGTTACTTGTTCGAACACTCCGTCGTCCATTTCCATAAGGAGTTTTTCGGTTGCGTAAATCCTTGCCGGAACCAGCATTCCTTCTTTATGGTGAACTGGGATTTCCCAAACCGTCGGCGATATTTTTTTGATGTCATGGGGGACTGCCATCGCGACCTCCTAAAGTTTCTCAAACTCAGTATATCAGTTTTTGGCCCCATACCCATAGGTACGCGTTTAGTATGGTAGAATACTCTCGAAAGGGTCCTAAACTTTTTGTGTCGAAAATTAATCGAGAAAATTCACGATTGCATAAGCTAGCTACACACACACTCGCCAATCGTGAATTTTTTTTCCTAAATAAAAGACCTGGCAACCACTACTGCGAAATCCAGGTGGCAAAGCCGGAGAACATCTTTGATGCTGAGCGGGCGGCGGCGCTCGGCATCAGCATCCCCAATCAGGTGGTAATCATGTTCCACTGTGGAAGCCGCGGGTTCGGGCACCAGGTGGCAACCGACTACTTGAAAATATTCCTGGCGGTAATGGAGCGCAAGTACGGCATCAAAATAGTTGATCGGGAACTGGCCTGCGCCCCGTTCCACTCTACCGAGGGGCAGGCGTACTACAGCGCCATGAAATGCGCCGTCAATATGGCATTCGCCAACCGGCAGGTGATCCTGCACCGGATCAGGGAGGTATTTTCCGAGGTGTTCCATTCCAGCCCGGACGAGCTCGGCATGCGGATGGTGTACGACGTCGCACATAACACGGCTAAACTCGAGAAGCACCAGATGAACGGCAGCAAGAAGGAGCTGCTGATCCACCGCAAGGGCTCCACCCGCGCCTTCGGCCCCGGAGCTGCGGGGCTCCCTCAGTGCTACCATAAAACGGGACAGCCAGTCATAATCGGGGGGAGCATGGAGACCGGTTCCTACCTGCTTTCCGGCTTGGCCAGCGGTTCCGAGACCTTCTTCACCACTGCCCACGGCAGCGGGCGCACCATGAGCAGGCACCAAGCCAAAAAGGAGTTCCGCGGTGACAAGCTGCAGCGCGACATGGAGCAGCGCGGGATCTATGTGCGAACTGACTCTTTCGGGGGTCTAGCCGAAGAGGCTGGGGCGGCCTACAAGAACATCGACGAGGTGGTGGAGGCGACCGAACTTGCGGGGCTCAGCAAGCGGGTTGCGCGCCTGGTCCCGATTGGGAATATCAAGGGATAAATACGATAAATGCGTCGCTGGTCCGGGCAGGTTCCCTTAAGCACGGCATTTCACCAGTTACTTAAAGGCTTGACGACTCAACAACTCAACAACTCAACAACTCAACGACTTAACGACTCAACGGTGATAACCATGCCTTTCCAATACCGTGGTGACATAGCTCATGCGGACATTGCCTTCGACGCATGGGGAGAAACGTTGGAGGAACTTTTCAAAGAGGCTGCCGAGGCGACTATGCAGGTCATGGTCGAGGACCTGACAGCAGTTCGCCCCTTGGAGGCGGTTGATATTTTCGTTGAACAGGAAGACGAAGAGATGCTTCTCTTTGACTTCCTGAACGAATTCATCTTCTACAAAGACGCGAGACGATTGCTGCTGCTCCCGGCACGGCTATCGATTGTTCAACTGGAGGACGGCGCAGGATACACTCTGCAGGCGACGCTTCAGGGGGAGGAGATCGAGGTGGGGAGGCACCGGCTCAATACGGACGTGAAAGCTGTTACCATGCTAAGATTCTCGGTTGCCCGTGCCGCAAAGGGGTGGCGAGCCACGGTCGTCTTAGACGTCTGACCTGGGCCACTCCTAGCCTAAACCTCCACGGCCAACAAACTATTCGGTGTTTAGCCGCGGCGGAATTCAGAATTGAAATCTGAGGTTAGAGGCCCCTGCCCTCCGGAAGAGGGTCAGGGGAGCTGCAGGTTAGCCATCCGCCTAAATGACTGTAATCTTATTAACGACCCCGTTCACCCCGAAAACGTACCAGGCATCTGACTCGGCGGCCGCCTTGCCGCTCTCCGTCGTGACGGCGCCCTCCAGAGTCACCACCAGATTCCGGCATCCCGGCCTGATCTGCGTTGCGTTCACCAGCGGGTCCTTCTCCAGAACCAGCCGGACCGCGTCAACCACCTCGTCGTCGTTGTCCTGCATGGCGGGTAACACCTCAATACCGTTCACCACCTCCCGGCTACCGGGCACCCACCAGGCAATCACGCCCGCCAGGCGCTTGTGGGTAAGGCTCTGGACCGAACCGTTCAGGACCACGACCCCACCGGTGACCTCAACCTCCAGCATCTGCCGGCAATCCAGGATTCGTACCGGCTCCATCTCCTGCTTCACCAACGCCCGCACCGAGTACCCTACGAAGGCAGGCTCGCTAAGAAAGGCATTGCAGACGTGATCGCGAATGGCGCCGTCCTCCATCCGCTCGGCAGGCGCCACCCGGAGCCGATCCACGATCCCGGTGACCGGCCTCGGCGTAGCCGCGAGTTCCAGCGCCAACTTTTTAGCCGCGATCCCGGCCACCTCGCCGGAAAGGGTTACGATCCCGTCCAGGTAACTCACATCAATTGGATAACTGTGCAGCTTTACCCTCGGTTCCCGCTCCAGCGTGGCTAGGACCGCGCCAACGACCTCTTCAGCTCGTATCATCGTTCTTCCCCCTTGTGCTCGGACTGGAATGATGCTTGGGCCGCAAACAACCATGCCGGGAGCCCGCAAGACGGCGCTGCGGCAAGGTGTGAGCACGCCAACTATGAAGCATTTGGATAGATTATATCACGGGGGGATGAGGATGTCGATTAGGGTGGCGGCCGTTGCCGGCCGCCATTTGACTAGAGAATCCTGGTGAGAAAGGAGCGTATCCGGTCGTGCTCCATCTGGTTCGCGAAGAAGTCCTCGGGAGTGCCCTGGGCCACGAAGGAACCGGCCTCCATGAAGATGACCCGGTCAGCCATCTCTTTGGCGAAACCCATCTGGTGGGTGACGATGATCATGGTCATCCCTTCCTTGCCGAGTTCCCGGATGGTGTCGAACACCTCGCCGATAAGCTCCGGATCGAGCGCCGAGGTCGGCTCATCGAAGAGCATCAGCTTGGGGCGCATGGCGAGCGCCCGCGCGATGGCGACCCGTTGCTTCTGGCCGCCGGAGAGGGTCGCGGGATAAACGTCGCGCTTGTCAGAGAGCCCCACCTTCGCCAGCATGTCAAGCGCACGCTCGCGCGCCTCGGCCGTGCTTTTCTTTTGCACGGTGAGCGGCCCCTCCATGACGTTGCCGAGTACCGTCATGTGCGGAAAGAGGTTGAAGTGCTGGAACACCATGCCGATCTCTGAGCGCAGGGCACAGATGCGCGGGGGGGTGTCCAGGTGGCGCCGCCCCTGCTTATTCTTAAGGTAGCCGACCTCCTTCCCCTCGAAGGTGATGGTCCCTTCCTCGATCTCCTCCAGGAAGTTTACCGCCCGCAGCAAGGTCGACTTCCCCGAACCGGAAGGGCCGATGATGACGACGATCTCCCCCGGGCAGACGTCGAGGTCGACGCCGTCGACCGCGGTGAGCGCGCCGAAACGCTTGGTGATCCCCTTGAGGCTTAACAGCGGTTGGTTAGCGGTTTTCATAGATGCCGGCCCGAGTTTCTATCTTTTCGAAGATGAAGGTGAAGATCGTGGTGAAGAGCAGGTAGATGAGCGCCGCGAGGATCAGTGCCGTCAGGTTGAAGTAGGCGTTGAACATCTGGTCCGCGGAGCGCATCAGCTCGACCATGGCGATGGTGGATACCAGGGCCGTGTCCTTGATGAGCGCAATGAACTCGTTTCCGATCGGGGGCATCAACCGCTTGTAGGTCTGGGGAATAATGACCCGGCGCATCGCCTGCCCGTAGCTCATGCCAATCGCCTTGGCCGCCTCCATCTGCCCGTGCTCGATACTCTGGATACCGCCGCGGATGATCTCGCCGAGGTACGCCGAGTAGTTGAGACCGAGGCCGAGCACCGCCGCCGTGAACGGCTTGAAGGTGATGCCGAGCGCGGGGAGCCCGTAATAGATGAAGAAAAGCTGCAACAGGAGCGGAGTGCCGCGGAAGAGCCAGATGATGAACCAGCAGAGGGTCGAGACCGCCTTGAACTGGCTCAGCCTGCCGAGCGCGATCAGAAGCCCGCCCAGAGGCGAGACCAGCATGGTGCAGAAGACCAGGGTGATGGTCATCACCGAGCCCTTCAGCAGGTTGGGCAGAAAGCGCAGGCAGTCTTCCAGGAAGACCGCGGGGCGGGATTTCTGCTCCTGCTGCACCGAGGTGAGGAAGTTGACCGCCTCGCTGTTGTCCGGGTAGATGGCGAGCACTTCTTTGGCGTCCGCGCTGGCTGCCTTGAAATCCTTCAGGGCGAAGTGGAGCCTGGCAATCTGCATGCGGCTGCGCACAAAGGCGGCGTTGTCCTCACCCTTGGAAACCGGGATCTTCTTCAGGATGGCAATGGCGCCCGGGAGGTCACCGCGCCCCATGGCGTCGTTTGACTCGTGGAAGATCTGGTCGTAATCCTCGGCGAGGGAGATCTGGGCTACGAGGAGGAACAAGCAAGAAAAAAGCAGGATCCTTCTAAAGACCCTGCCGGACAGTAGGTTCATCGGCATACCTGATTGAGAATGGAGGTAAAACGCCCTCCCCCGGGGCAACCCCGGGGGAAGGGACGGTTGAGGCCTATTTCCACTTCTTGGGGTTGGTGATGTCTTCGCCGAACCATTTCTTGGAGATCTTGCCCATGGTTCCGTCTTTCACCATGGAGTCGAGGGTCTTCTGGACCTTCTCGCGCAGGTCCACGTCATCCTTGCGGAAAGCGACGCCGAACGGTTCCTTGGTGATGTTGCCGGCAAGGATCTGGAACTTGCCGGGACGCTTGGCGATGAAGTCGCGACCGGTCGCGTCGTCAATGATGACCGTATCAAGACGCTTGCTTTCCAGGTCGAGCAGGGCCTTGGGGTTGTCTTCGTACTCGCGCACTTCGGAAGGAGCTGCCGGCAGCTTCTTGACCGCTTCCAGCGCAGAGGAGCCTTTCTGGACGCCGACCTTGGCGCCTTTGAGGTCCGCAAGCTTCTTGAACTGCTTTTCGCCGAAGCGGATCACGGCAACCTGGCCGTCCATCTTGTAAGGCTTGGTGAACGCGACTTCTTTCTTGCGCTCCTCGGTGATCGTCATGCCGTTCCAGATGCAGTCGAATTTCTTGGCGTTAAGCGAGTGCATGACGCCATCCCAGGCGGTCGGCTGCCAGTTGATCTTGATGCCGAGACGCTTGCCGACCTCTTCCGCTGCATCGATGTCGAAGCCGACCAGGGTGCCTTTATCGGTGCGAAAGCCCATGGGGGGAAAGGCATCGTCCAGACCGATGGTAAGGCTTCCCTGGGTTTTTACCCGTTTGAAGGACCCGTCGCCGGCGAACGCCGAGACGGTGCAGGCGAGGATCAGCATGCCCGAGAAGAAACCGACAATTTTTTTCACGTTTACACTCCTTTTCATCCTGATATTGGTGTGCTGCAAAGGGATTTTTTGATGTGAGCAAACTGTCGTTTGGACCGCCGGATTATTACAGAATATCGTAGTAGCGTCAAGCCGTATATAGAGAGCGGCTAATCGGGTGCGCACCGGGCTTCGATTGAGAGTAATCGCACCCCAAAGGTGAACGAATTCCAAGGTAAGCGTATACATCCTTGCCCGCAATGTCACAAGTAGGTATACTTCTGCCAATAGGCAGTCAACTGTCCAAAAAGTAACGAGGCTTATTATGATGTGCAAGAAGATTTTCATCGCGGCAACAGGCCAGCACTGTGGAAAGACAACCATAAGCCTTTCCCTTATGCACCTAGCCAAAAAGAAATACGCCCGGGTCGGTTTCATAAAACCGATCGGACCTAAGCTCTTCATGCTGGACGGCGTGGAAATGGACATGGACGCTGCACTCATCGCCTCTATCTACGGACTAGAGGACGATCGCAGGCTGATGTCGCCAGTCGTTATCGGCAGAGGCTACACCAAGAGGTATCTGGCCGGCGAGATAGCGCCGCAACTGCCGCTGGAAAGCATCATCGAGGCCTGCCGGGAGCTTGAAGAGAAGAACGACTTCCTTATCATAGAAGGGTCAGGGCACGGCGGGGTCGGCTCGGTCATCGGGATCAACAATGCGCAGGTCGCCAAAGCGCTCAACGCTCCGGTCATCATGGTGGCGAGCGGCGGGGTCGGAAGCGTCATCGACGCAGTGCAACTGAACCTCCCTCTCTTCAGGCAGGAAGGGGCCGAGGTGAAGATGGTGCTGGTGAACAAGCTCATCCCGGAACTGCGCGAAGAGACTCTCATGTACCTGGAAAAGTTTTTCTCCAAAAGCCAGCAGATGGTGGCGGGTGCCTTCGACTACTCGAGAACCCTGGCCAACCCGACGCTCGTCGACCTCTCGAACATGTTAAAGCTGCCGCTGCAGGGCGATCAACACGCCAAGAGCAGGATCATACACAACATCCAGTTGGGTGCCGCGTCATCCCAGCGGGTCATCGACACCCTGCAGGACTCGACGCTCCTCATCACCACGAGTTCCCGGGATGAGCTGATCGTGACTGCGTCCGCTCTCTATAACATACCAGCTTACCGGAGGAAACTCGCCGGGCTGGTCATCCCCGGGTATGCACCCGTTTCCGCAATCAGCCAGAAGATTCTCGATGACAGTCACATCCCGTACATCAAGGTGGAGAAGACCACCGCAGAGGTATATACCGCTCTTAAGGAACATGTTTCCAAGATCACCGCGGACGACCACGAGAAGATCGACCTGATCAAGTATTCCTCCGAAAGGATTTTCAACTTCGAGGCGATCGACGCCATGGCGTCGCAGCAGCGCAGGTTGAAGCTAAAAGTGGCTTGATGCGGGTCAATGCAGATAGAAGGGAATAGTAATTGGTAGGGGCGACCGCCGGGCGCCCCTAGGG
>JGI24143J45723_1000528_pt1 | contig 19538 bp, 20 predicted proteins | sample BarGraIncu00432A_FD_45723 | JGI IMG/M metagenome (IMG submission 45723) | reverse complement strand
TCTGAATGCGATGTTCTTGTCATCGGTGGCGGACCCGCTGGCGCCACTGCCGCTACGTTGTTGTCAGAGCGAGGCTACCAAGTCACCTTGCTGGAAAAAGCGTAAGGGCAATATTCACCTCCTCAATAGCGTGGTTGTGACGGTGCTCAGATGAATAAGAACGTTGAATTACTGAAAAATATTAACCTGCCTTTCTCTGAGTTTTCAAAACTCAGTCAAGAGCGGGAAAGCCATGTGCTGGGGGCCATTTGTTATTTGGCAGAGCCGCTCACCCGCCCCGCAGAATGGCTGATTGATGCGCCTTTGATGCGCGTGTCGATGCCGCCCCTTGGCGAAACGAGCGCGGGCCCGGTATGCGATGTCTGGTTCAGTGCTTCGGCCTTGGCAACAGGTCAACGTGGTGATATTCGTTACCGTCACGATGGTCGCACTTTGTTTGGCGTCATCGAACTTGATGAAAACGAGCCCGAGGCCAACTCGGCATCGACGCCGTTGCAACACACCACGGAACGTGCGTATCGGCAAATATTCGAGTTGCTTGAAGCACTTGGCTATCCCTTCATTGGGCAGCTTTGGAACTACATGGCGGACATCAATGGTCATAGCCATGGCCTGGAGCGCTATCGCCAGTTCAATCTCGGGCGCCAGGATGCGTTTATTGCATGTCAACGTGACGTGGTTGGCAACGTGCCAGCCGCCTGTGCATTGGGCGCCGTGGGCGGGCCGCTGACGATCGCGTTCTTGGCGGGCAAAAAATCGCCGTTGGTCATAGAAAATCCGCGGCAGATCAGTGCCTACGACTATCCACAAAATTATGGTTCGCGCAGTCCGACGTTTTCGCGCGCCAGCTTGGTGCAACTGGGGTCTGACGAGGTGTTATTGATCTCCGGGACGGCCAGCATTGTCGGCCACAGCACGATGCACGTTGGCGATGTCAAGGCACAGACCCATGAAACCCTGACTAATATTGAAGCCGTCATTCAAGCTGCAAATCTTCAGGCCAGCCGCCCCCTGTTTTTGTTCAACAAGTTGCTGTATAGCGTTTACGTCCGGCATAGCGCTGATTTCGCGGCGGTTCGAGAGGTCATGGTGACGCGGATTGGCACCAGCTTCGATGCTGTTTTTTTGCAAGCAGATATTTGTCGGCAAGACTTGCTGATGGAAATTGAAGCCAGCGCAACGCTTGCTGCATAGTGAGACGGTTTATGCGCAGGTTAATTGGACTCTATGAGTATCTGGTGCTGGACAACCCATGGAGGTGGAAAACTGCTTTCTGTCGGCGTAAACCATCAGGGTTTCCAGTTGGGCTACTTCGATGCCTTCTACCAGGGCTTGGGCCGTGACTTGCACCGCATCAGTGCCGATTAAGCGGCAGGTGATTTCGAAAGTGACGTCCTGTTCCGGCAGCACCGCACGCTTGAAGGCGCAACGCCGCACCGACGCCAGCACGCCGATGCGTTCGCCGGGCAAGGACTGCACGTAGGTATCGGCACTCAGCAATCCGGCACCGGCAAGTTGGGTCACAGATTCAATCAGCATGACGCCGGGCACCAGCGGATAGCCTGGGAAATGTCCCTGCACAACGGCGTTGTCCAGCGGCCAGTTGGCGATGGCCGTATAGACGCGCGGGCCGTGGGCGATCAACTGCTTGCAGGCAAATATCGGACCGCGATGGGGCAGCAATTGTTCTATCGCATGGCGGTCCAGCGTGAACGGAAACTCAGGCATGGCTGGCGTCATGGCGCGGAAAACCGCCGAGCGATCAGGGAGACATTGCTGCCGCCGAAACCGAAGGAATTCGACATCACCGCGTCAACATGGCAGCCGTGGCGTGCCCGCAGCGGGATGTAGTCCAGATCACAGCGTGGATCGGGGTTGTCCAGATGCGCAGTGGGCGGCAGGGAGCCGCTGTTCAGCGCCTCAATGCTCAGCACCAGTTCCAGGGCCCCGGTTGCACCGATGAGATGCCCGTGCATGGATTTGGTCGAACTCACGGCGACCTGCCGGGCGGCGCTACCAAAGGCTTGGTGGATGGATTGAGTTTCCGTCACGTCACCGGCTTCGGTGGCGGTGCCATGGGCATTGATGTACTGAATTTGTTCAGGTGCCAGACCGGCTTCCTGCAGCGCTTGCTGCATGGCGTGGGCTTGGCCGTCGACACTGGGGGCGGTCAGATGCTGTGCGTCGCTGCTGCAGCCGTAGCCGGCCAATTCGGCCAGTGCCCGGGCGCCGCGCCGGGTGCTGTGGGAGGCGCTCTCAAGCACCAGGGCGGCAGCGCCTTCGCCAATCACAAAGCCGCTGCGATCGATAGAAAACGGGCGGCAACTGCGAGAGAGGTCGCTGGCGTCCGGTTTGGCCATGACGCGCAACGCATTCCAGCCCATCATGGCGCCAGGGTTGAGCATGGCTTCGGTGCCGACCACCACCGCCGCGTCCAGATAGCCATGGCGGATGGCCCGATAGGCTTCGCCGACGGCAATGGCCGAGGAGGCGCAGGCCACCGAATAGGTGTTGCTGGGGCCGCGTAGTCCGTAACGCATGGTGATGGCGGCAGCGGCGGCATTGGCCATGACGCGCGGCACCGTGAGCGGATGCATGACGGTGGGGTCTTTGTGCTTCAGGCTGGGGTCGGACAGCGTCTTGTAATAGCGTTCGTATAGGCTATCACTGGTTTGCGAGCCACCAAAACCGATGCCGACGAAGACGCCGACGCGTCGTGAATCGGCAGGAGGGCATTCAAAGCCGGCCTCGGCGATGGCCTGTGCGGCGGCCACGAGTGCAAATTGGGTGGCTCGGTCAAGGCCCTGGTCAGCGCGTTCCAGCAGGGTATGCGGGTCGACGCTGGCCTGCGCCACGACAATGTGGGAGAGTCTGGCGGCGATCTCTGTGGGACAGGCGCCTATGCCGCTGCGGGCTTCCAATGCGGCAGCAAATGTGCTGGCCTTGTCGGCGCCCAGAGGGCAGATGATGCCGGAGCCGGTGACAACAACTTTGTTCACAGATCGTGGATCAGTTCTTGGCGACTTGGGATTGGGCGTGTTTTTGCACCATGGTGTCGATGGCCGCAACCATCTCGGCAAAAGTCATGGGCAAAAAAATCATGGGGTCCGGAATCTGGAAGCCGTATTTGTCTTCGACTTCGAACAGCATTTCGATCAAGCCCAGGGAATCCAATTCCAGATCTGCAACTTTTAATTCTGGGTTCTCAAATTTCTTGGCGTCAACGCCCGCCGTCTTCATTAAATAATTCTTTATTTGATCAAATAACATGCTGGCTACCGAGGTGAAATTGGTCTTTGATTGTATCGGAACCGGTTTCCGCCAAAGGTGAACTGCACACGGCTAAGCAATGGTTGTGCGGCATGTGCAAGTGCAAGTCGCGGGATAATTCTCCAGAGGGTATTTGAGCGATTTCTGAAATTTCGCGTGCTTTAGAATCCAACTCTTCTGCACACCACTGTGGCAGTCCAGTTGATTTGTTTTGATTATGGCCACACTGGAAATAACAACCAATTGATTTAACCCGCAGCAATTCATGAGCAAGACGTTTGGTAGGAGAGTTGCTGTCACAGGCGTAGGAATGGTGAGTCCCTTTGGCGGCGACACCGATGATTTTTTCGCTCGCATTCTGTGCGGCGAATCCGCCATCCGTCTTTACGAGCATCCCACCTCGCCGTCCCGGCTGGTGCAGCCTGCGGTGACCTGCCCCCAGTTTGATTCTGAAAAGTCGATAGGTCATGCGATCACCCATGTCACCGACCGTTACAGCCAGCTGGGTGTAGCGGCCGCGTTTTCCGCGTGGGACGATGCCGGTTTGGCACGCGAGGGTGCGGGGTCTGACGAGTACGGTGTGTCTTGGGGGACGGGCACCGGCGGCATGCTGACGTGCGAGAAGGGTTACGGCGACATGTACGTGCGTGGCAAGCAGCGCGTATCGCCCTTGTCGGTGCCGATGGCGATGAACAATGCGGCCGCGTCCCATATCGCCATGGCTTTGGGGTTGGGCAGTGCCTGCATGACCTATTCAGTGGCCTGTGCTTCTTCCACCATTTCCATCGGTGAGGCGTTTCGACGCATTCAGCGTGGTGAATCTTCCTTGATCGTCGCCGGAGGTTCCGAGTCGCCGCTGGCCTTTACCATCATGCGGGCCTGGGAGGCAATGCGCGTGGTGGCGGCCGGCGATGCGCAAACCGCGTACCGCGCCTGCCGACCCTTTCAGCAAGGGCGCAAAGGCTTGGTGCTGGGCGAGGGCGCCGCCGCGCTGGTGCTGGAGGACTGGGAGCATGCGCGCCAGCGTGGTGCCCGCATCTACTGCGAGCTGGCCGGGTTTGGGCAAAGTTGCGATCACACCCACCTGGTGCGTCCTAATGCCCAAGGTCAATCCAGGGCCATCTTGGCGGCGCTGCGTGAAGCGGAACTGGCTCCTGCACAGGTCGGTTATGTGAATGCCCATGGCACGGCCACCGTGGAAGGTGATCCGATTGAAATCAGTGCGCTCAGGCAGGTCTTCGGGGCCCATGCCGAACAATTGGCCGTGAGTGCCACCAAGTCGATGCATGGACACTCGCTGGGTGCGGTCGGCGCGATGGAAGCCTTGATCACCGTGCTGACACTGGCCCGGCAGGCGATTCCGCCCACCGCCCATCTGGAGCAGGTTGCCGAGGACTGTCTGGGGGTTCGCCATGTGATGGGCAGCGCCCTGCGCGATGTGCCGCTGCAGGCCGCCCTCAGCAACTCCTTTGCATTTGGCGGTAGCAACGCAGTCCTGGCTTTTCGTGCAACCAGCGATGCGTAACGCGTAATGGACACCGTTCTTCTGATGCAATTCCTTCGCCATCTGTATTCTGCTGCACGCCTGCGCTTTGCACTGGTGGTGTTGGGCGTGGGGTGTTTGTTGTGGACGGTTCTGGCCTTGCCCTTGGGCCTGGTCTTGCCAAGCCGGTGGGGTAAGTGGCTGGGGCGCAGGATGGCCACGCTCGGGTTTCGGGCCTACATTGGGCTACTGGGTGCTATTGGTCTGGGGCGCTTTGACCTGACTGCGCTGGACGCCCTGCGGGGTAGCGGTCCTTTGATCCTGGCCGTCAATCATCCTGGCCTGCTGGATGCGCTGATGGTGTTGTCCCGCTTGCCGAATGTGACCTGTATTCTCAAGGCGTCGCTGATGCGCAATCCGTTGTGGGGGGCTGGTGCCCGGCTGGCGGGCTACATTCGCAACGACCTGTTTCTCGGCGCGGTCAATCTGGCGGTGGACGAATTGCACCACGGCAGCCAGCTCCTGTTATTTCCCGAGGGGACGCGCAGCGACCCGATGCCATTGGGCGAGTTTCAGATCGGTGCGGCCTATGTGTCCTATCGCTCCGGTATTCCGATTCAGACCCTCATCATTGAACAGGACAGCCGGTTTTTGGGCAAGGGCTGGCCCTGGTTGAAGCGACCCGACATGCCGATGCACTTTCGCATTCGCCTAGGCCAGCGTTTTGATCCACCAACCAACCCCAAGGCCTTCACGGTGACCCTGCAAGACTATTTTCGGAGCGAAATTACGCCTCTCTCCAGCGGAGCCTGACCCGATGCACACCGAGCGCACATTGCCTTCCACCAGTCATCTGGTGCTGATCCCCAGCTACAACGCCGGCGCCAAGGTCTATGAGACCGTGGCGCAGGCTCGCGCACACTGGAATCCGGTGTGGGTGGTGGTCGACGGCAGTACCGACGGCACCGCCGCCGTCCTGCAAGACATGGCCACCCGGGACAACGGTCTGCGGGTTTTTGTGCTGCCGCAAAATCAGGGCAAAGGCGCGGCGGTGTTGTATGGGCTGGACCAGGCCGCGCAACAGGGTTTCACCCATGCCTTGTGCATGGACTCTGACGGCCAGCATCCGGCGAACCTGATCGAAGCTTTCATGCAGTGCTCCCAGGCGACACCTGCGGCCATGGTGCTGGGGGTACCGGTATTCGATGCCAGCGCACCGGCGTTGCGCGTCTGGGGGCGAAAAATATCCAACGGGTGGGCGAATCTGGAAACCTTGTGGGCCGGCATTGGCGACTCGCTGTACGGTTTTCGTGTCTATCCGGTGGAGCCGCTGCGCCGTGTGATGCGGGGCCAGCGCTGGATGCGCCGTTTTGATTTTGACCCCGAGGCCGCCGTGCGCTTGTGCTGGCGCGGTGTGCTGCCGGTCAATCTGCCAGCGCCGGTGAGGTATTTGCAGGCGCATGAAGGCGGAGTTTCCCATTTCAACTACCGTCGTGACAACCTGTTGCTGACCTGGATGCACATCCGCTTGATGGTCGGGTTCGTGCTGCGCCTGCCGGTACTGATGATCAGAAAAGTGGGCCGTTGAATCGGTCTGAACGCGCAGAGGCCTATGTCTACTTCAGTCTTGTTTCATCTTCTTCGTGAGCGAATGTCCTGGCGCAAGCAGCCCCGGGTGCCGGAGCCTGATCTGGTCATGGAAAGCGTGGCACAGACCGAGTCTTTTTCTCAGGCCGGCGATAAGGGCGGGGTGCTGGCGTTTCTGTATTTGTACAACGCTTTGCAGATCACCTCGGTTCTGCAACCCGGAGATCGCGTGCTGGATCTGGCGTGTGGCCCGGCCAATCAGTTGGTGCAGGTTGCGCGCCTGAATCCGGATGTGCGCTTCGTCGGTTTGGACGCGTCGCCAGCCATGCTGCAGTGTGCGCAGAGTACGCTGGCGCAGGCCGGTGTCAGCAATGTCGAGCTGGTGCAGGCTGACATGAGCCGCCTGACTAAACTGGAAGATGCCAACATGGATGGTGTGATTTGCACCATGTCTCTGCACCATTTACCAGATCAGGCTGCGCTGTGCGCCACGTTGCATGAGGTTCGTCGCGTGTTGAAGCCGCAAGGGCGCTTTTACTTGATGGACTTCGGCCGACTCAAGTTGCTCAGCACCCAGCGCTTCTTTGCAAATGACCTGCGGCAGTCGGTGCAATTCACCGAGGACTACTTCAATTCGCTGCGGGCTGCATTCAGTGTGGCGGAGTTGTCGGCTGCCGTGGCACCGTTGGGTCCGGACGTGCAGCGCCATGTGACGATGCTGGCGCCGTTCATTGTTGTGTTCAGAAGTACATTTCAGCGTCCGATGGATCCGCAGACGCTGCAGCGCGCCAAGGAAGCGTTTGCCAATCTGTCGGCTGCGCAACAGAAAAATTTCCGCAGTGTGGCCAACTGGTTCCGGGGCAGCGGCTACGCCTTGCCCTGTGATCTGGGTTAGGGGCGCGAAGCGGCTGCGCGCCGCGCATTGAACACCGGTTGCGCATACAGCTGCAGGAGCGCTTCGCGCGCCGGGGCGCTGGCCAATCCCATGGCGCTCAACTCCGCTACCTGATTCTCAATCAGGCCCAGGAAGGCCTGCGCATAGGACGTTTTCAGGTCCCAGTTGCCCTGGGTCAGCAGGGCATGGGCGATCTGGTTGCTGTTCCAGGATCGATAGTTATTCCAGATTTGCGCATCGATCTTGTCCGCAATTTCCTGCACGACATCAGTGCTGGGTGCTCCGTTCAGGCGGATTTCCTCGCCGAAGGCCAGGTGGACGTGGCCTTTGTGGGCGACTAGGCTGTCGCGGATTTGTGCCACGTCTTCACCGGCGGTCTTGTTGTACTTGCCGTGTTCACGTCGCAGCAGTGTTTCGCGCACCTTGTGTGTGGCACACGGCTCAAATTCGTAAGAGATGGCGACCGGCACAATGTGCAGTTTTTCGAAATCAACGCGGGTCTTGGCGCCAGCCAGGCCCAGCATCTTGATGATGGCCGGGTCGGTGTGGTCGTTGCCGTCCTTGGTGCGTCCAGGGCTTTGTGACAACCAGATCGAATAACGCTGTTCGTCGATTTGTCGAGCCAGGTAGGCCGCCACCTGCTGGGCGTTGGCATAGACATCACGGCGTGCGCCACTGCGTTTGATGACGACACCATTGAGTAACAACATCAGTTCTGAAACACCGGGTGTGGTCATCAGGTTGTCGCCGACACAGACCTTGCAGGTGCCACGACCGCTGGACAGCAGGTTCAGCGAGACCAGCGCGGCATCCGTGACGATGCAGCGGTGGTTGGAGATGAATAGAAACTTGCGGTCAGTCGGGAGTTGTTCCAATCCGGAAATGCTCAGGCCTTGCGAGGTCTCGCGGAGAATGCGCTGCAGCATCGGATTGACATAGGCGAACTGGAAGTCCTCTGTGCCGCGGAAGGCATTGGTTTGCTCGACGACGGCCTGCCGGGAAAGGGAAGGAAAACACCAGGGCAAGATGGTGTTGGCCAGTGGCGTGGCAAAGAACTGGTCACGGCAGCCCGCAAATTCGGAGGGGCTGTCGACTGTGCGCTGGGTCGTGGCGTTCAGGTGGTGGGGTTTCATACTAGGGGATGGGTCAAACCATGCCGCCGTTGATTGAGATGACCTGGCCGGTGATGTAGGCCGCGCTGTCCGAGGCAAGAAATCCCACCAGCGCCGCCACTTCTTCCGGTTTTCCGGCGCGCTTCATCGGCACCAGGTTGGCAATGGTGGTGCTGTCAAAGACGTCTTTGGTCATGTCCGAGATGATGATGCCGGGGGCCACGGCATTGACGGTAATGCCGCGCGTGGCCAACTCCAAAGCGAGTGACTTGCTCGCCGCGTGCAGCGCGCCTTTGGCTGCGGCATAGTTGGTCTGGCCACGGTTGCCGGTAATGCCCGCAATAGAAGAAATGCTGATGATGCGTCCCCAGCGGGTGCGGATCATGGGCATCGACAGTGGCTGCGTGACATTGAAGAAGCCGTGCAGCGAAACGTCGATCACGGTGTGCCACTGCTGGCGCTGCATGCCGGGAAAGACGGCGTCATCATGGATGCCAGCGTTGTTTACCAACACCTGGATCGGTCCGTCCTCAAGCAGGGTTTCCAGTGCGGTCTGGGTGGCGCTGCCATCGGTCACGTCAAACTGAATTGCCTGTGCCGAGCCACCGCTGTTTTTTAATTCGTCGCACAGGCTTTGGGCACTGGCGAGATGACTGTTGGCGTGGATGATTACATGCAGGCCGTCGGCTGCGAGGCGGCGACAGATCGCTGCGCCAATGGCGCCACTGCCACCAGTGACCAGTGCCCGCTTGATGAGTGTTTTTTTCATATTCAAATCTCAGGAGATGCTGCAGACCTCGATGCCGAGTCGCAGTGTGTCCAGGTAGTCCACCACCACCGATCCGCTGCGACCTTGCGCGAGCAGGGCCAGCAAGGGCAGGCTGCAAGCCACCGGAATGCTTTGACGCAAGTGCTCCAGATCGTCCTGGGGCATGCGCGTCGCGGGGGTGTCGCGGAGTGTCAGCTTGAGCAGCGCGCGGGCTGCCGATGTCTGGCGGGGATTGAGTACCAAGGCAACACCCATGGCGTCGGGGATGGGACGCAGACGCTGCAGGGGCTCAGGATACGCCGTGTCATAGGCCAGCAACATGCAAGGTTTGCCATTGCTGATGGCTTGAGTGGCGGTTTCCAGCAGACCGGCGGCAAACGTGGCATCGTAGGCGCTCAGGCTGGTGCTGGGCTGCATGCTGCCAGTGGCGATGCCCCAGTAACCGGACGGCGCGTTGTGCACCGAATTATGAAAGCGGGTCGGGGACAGGGCGCGATCAGGGGAGGCCAAGGCTTCCAGGATGGCGTGGGAATTGTCACAGTCGGCTTCCGTTGAAGAAAAAACAGTGGCCAGGTTGGCAAGATCGGCCCCGGCATTTTTTGCGGCCGCCAAGCCGATGGCCATGGACAGCTTGACAGGGGTGCCAACCCGTCGGCGTTCGGCGGGGGGTAACTTTTCTACTACAGGCAGTGCCGTGGACGCGGCAATATAGGACTGCCGACCGGTCAACACGTCACAGGCTTGCGCCCAGCCGGTCAGGCCAGGCCCGAGCAAACCGATGCCATCGAGGTAGAGGTTTTGCGTGGTCATGCGTGATCAATTACATCCGACATTGTTTATTCGTGTGCGCGTTTTGCATCTGTTGTCCTCTGCCCAGTTACCGTTATTGACCGATTATTGTAGGTGCTGCTATTTGTATTCAAGCCTTGGCCGGCGGCGTGTTTTACCGCTTGGGCAGGGGGACGCCGCAGGCCAGCGGACCGTGGTCCAGCCAGTCCTCCCACAGGGCCTTCCAGGTCGACCATTGGTGACCGCCAGGGAGTATGTGAATGCGATCATCGGGTAGCAAATCTGCGAGCAGGTGCTGTCCGTTCAGAAATCGGTCGGTGGCGCCGGTGCCGAAATACACCGGGGTGGTCCATTCGGCCTTCAAAGATTGCTGGCCCAGCCATTGCCACCATGCGCGTTCGTCCACGGCCGAGGGCTGATGTTGGCACCAGGAGGCGGCGCCGCCAGCTGCGCGGATCTCGGCAAGGACGTCGCCCGTGCCGGGGTAAGGGGCCATCAAATAGAGGCCTGCAAGTCGGTCGGCGTGGTGTGCTGCGCAGTGCAGGGCACAGAAGGCACCCATGGAAATACCGGCCAGCCAGATCGTGCGATAGCCGTCAGCCAGGGCAGGCTGTAGTACTTCAGACAGCAGTGTGGAGGCCACGGTGTTGTCGATCACATGTTGTGCCGTTACATCCGCCAGCAGCAGGTCCACGGGAAACTGGCGCTGGCGCACCGCATCCACAAATCCCTGTGCGTAAAAGTCGTCAATGCTGGACAAGGAGGGCGGTAGCAGCACCAGCAACGTGTCGCGGCGCTGGGCGGCTGTGTGCAACTCAGTGCGTAGGCGCATCAACGCGCTCCCGCGTCAGAATGGCGGCAAAAACCAGGGCCAGAAAGGCGCCCGGTGCCACGGTGCTGCCGATGGCTGCAAGCACTGGTACCTTGGACAGGCCCAGCAAGCCAAAACTACCTACCGACGTCAAATTGGCGACGACCAGGGAGACTTGTGTTTGCTGCCGGTAGCTAGCACTGCCGGTCTGTGCGCCGCGGTCAAAGAACAGGGCGTAATTGGACCCGACGGCCACCACCAGCAACAAGCCAACCAGGTGCAGGATCGTGAGTTGGGTGCCCTGCAGCAGGAGGGCCGCAGTGACGCACATCACGGCACAAGCCAGCGGCGCAGCCACCCGCAGGGTGCGAATCCAGGAGCGCAGCGAGAACATCAGAAGCGCTAGGATGAACAGACAACCCAGGCCCGAGAGCCACAGGGCTTCGTGGCGATAGCCGTCAAACAGGCTGCTGGACTCTTCCAGCATGTCGATTACCACGGCGTCGTTTAGCCCCTGGGCGCGCAACGCGGCATGCACCTGGTCCAGCGGGATGTTGTCCGCCAACGGGCCGTCGGCCATGGGACGCAAGGGCATCAGCACCAGGTAGCCAGACGCGCGCGGGATCAGCATGGCGTCCACCATCAGCGCCGCTGAGGTGCCGTCCAGGTCCTTGCGCAGCAAGGGCGGGCGTTGTTGTGCGGTTTGCAGGTCGGTCAGGAACGCATCCAGGCGCTCGGCCCGAACCGGCAAGCCTTGTAGCGCTTGCTGCAAACGTGCCTGTGCCTGTGCTGGGTCGGGCAATGCCGCTTGTCTGGCATGCTGCAGGGCCACGCTGGGTAGCACCGTGGCGGGTGAACTGAACCCGGCCATCACTTGCTCTTTCACCAGGCCTTGCAGCACCGCGCCCGCACGTTCAGCTTGCTGAAGCGCGGCTTCCTGGTCCGGCGCTACCAGCGCCATGATGTAGCGTGTATCAGTGCCACCCAGATCGCCACGCAGTTGTTCGTCCACTTGCCGTTCAGATTGCGGAATCGGATTGAGGCCGGAGAGTTGTCGATTCCAGATGCTGCCGTTGTGCAGCAGCACGGCGCTGCAGGCCGCCAGCGCCAATGCGGCCACCAGCCAGCGCAGTGTGGCGGCGCGTCCGATGACGTGGTCCAGCTTGGTGGCAACCTGGCTGAGGTCTCGCAAGGCCAATTGCTGTGGGGTCAGGATTGGCAGAACGTAGCGCGTGACCAGCACGGCCGCCACCAGGCCACTGATGGAATACAGACCCAGCTGGGCCAGGCCCGGGAAACTGGAACTCAACAGGGCGGCAAAACCGGCGATCGAGGTTAGCACGCCAAGCCAGATGGTGCGCCAGAAATTGCCGGAGATTTGGGTGGTGCTGCGTTGAAGGAAAAAGTAGATCGAGTAGTCCACTGCTTCGCCGATCAGGGTGGTGCCGAAGCCCAGCGTCAGGCCATGCACCTGGCCAAAGCTCAGGCTCACTGCGGCGATGCCGACCGCCACCCCGGACAGCACAGGCAGCAGACTCAATACCAGCAGGGTCGGAGAGCGGTACACCGCCAGCAGCAGGCAGATCACCAGCACAAAACTGGCGGTGGCCAGGCGTCCGACCTCTTCCTGAATGGTGTTGCGCGAGGCCGCCGAGGACACGCCGGCTCCGCTCATCACCAGACGGGCGTCTGGACTGCGTTTTGGTAAGGTGCTAAAGAGGGCGCGTACCCGGTCCACCGCCTGGGATTGCGCTTCGGTGTCAGACCCGACCGCGCGGGTAAAGGCCAGCAGCAAGGCTCGCTTGCCGTCGCGCGAGGCCCAGGCGCCGTCGATGTTCTGCGGTTGACTGAGACCGGAAAACTGGTCCAGCAGCTGCAGCGTTTCGCCGGTGGGATCTCGTGCAAACAGACGCTTGATGGTCATCCCGGCATCGCCGGACAGCGCGTCGATGGAACTGCTGATTGCCGCATGCAAGCCATCGACCTCGAAGCGCGCGGGCGTGACCACCGGGCTGAGCAGATAGCGGTTGTCGAAGAAGTAGGCGCGGTCGCGTTCCTGGGTTTCTTCTTGCCCGTTTTGCACGGCGACAAACAGACCGGTCTGTTGCAGGTCTTTGGCGAGGGCTTGTGACAGACGGGCGCGTTCGGCGGAATCTCCCCCTTCGATGCCCATCATGATCAGTCGTGCCACCGCACCATCGCGCAATTGGTCGATCAAAAGTTGCTGGCGCGCGTTGGGCGTGCGGGGCATGAAGGCCGACAAATCCGCCACAAAGTGGGTTTGCACAATTACCAGCAGACAGGCCAGCATCCCGGCCAGCCAGAGCACCAGCGGCAGCACACGGCGCTTAATTTTCATGGAGCAGATTCCCAAAATTCGAAGAAATTAAACCAGTTGTAGGGCGCTGCCTTGCAGTGCCTCTCCAGCGTCGCGACGTATTTTTGCAAGGTCTCGCGGACCGCTGCATCGCGTTGGTGGCGTGGGACTTCAGCAAAGTCGGCCAGCGGCTCAAAGTGCACCTCATAGCGATTTCCGCCGCAGTAGAGCCCGGTCATGAAATAGACCGGGTGTCCCAACATGGCCGCCATGCGGAAGGGGCCGGTCGGAAAGCGTGCCGGCGCGCCCAAAAATGGCAGGCTGAGGTACTGGTCCGGCCCGGTTGCGCGGTCGGCAAGGACACCGACCAGGGCGCCGGTTGCCAGCTTGTGGTGGATGGTCAGCATGGAATCCATCTGGCCCAGCGCAATGATGCCGGTAATCGCTTGCGGATTGATGGCAGCCAGCGCGCGGTTGAGCTGCCGGGCATTGTCCGGGTACATCGCAATGCAGGAGTTGAAACAGTGGCTGCGGCCATGGGCGAGCAAGACTTCGAAACTGCCCATGTGCGCGCCGAACAGCAACATGCCCTTGCCCCGACCATGGTGATCAATGATCGGCTCTGCGCCAAACACATGGATATCAAACAGCTCGGCTTGGTCGTTGAGCAAGTAGAAACGGTCGTGGATGGTGCTGGCAAACGCCAGGATGTGCCGGTACAGATCGACCCAGGTGGCGGGGCGTTGCAGGGCCCGCTCCAGGTAACTGCGCGAGGCTTTGCGGACGGCGGGTGCGGCCAGCAGAAAATACAGGGCAATGCCATAGACCACGATGCGCGAGAGGCGGCGCCCAAAAATCAGGGAAATGCGACTCATCAGCTGGAGCAGGAAAAAGCTGCCGCGCTCCTTGCGCTGCATCCATGCCGGCTTGTCCTCAACCTGTTTGGGGATGGTTGGCTCGTTCATGCGGCAGCACTGGGTGGCAAAGGAAAGCGGCCGCTGGCAATCTTGCGCGCTGCGCTGCGGATTTCGAAGCGCACTGCGGAGACGCCGACTTCGAAATCGAGTTCCAGTACATCGGCGGGGGTGGCAGGGCTGTGGAATTTGGCTTCGGCCAGGGCCTGGACGTTCCGGCCAAGTTGCGCTTCAATGGCCGCTTGCGCCCAATCCAGCAGCAGTACACCGGGCACGATCGGGTGTCCCGGAAAATGGCCCGGGAACGCCGGGTGGTCCGCAGCAAATGGCAGTGGTACGACAGGCATCTCAGGTTCTCGTGGGAAGGTGTTTGGCACGCAGTTCGGCCAGGGCCGATGCGGCAAGTTTTCCGTTGGCATCGCGCGGCAGGGTAGCGAGAAAGACCAGAGGACGGGGTAGAAATACCGGATCCACATGCTGGCGCAAGCTGGCCTGGATGGCTGCGCCCGTCAGCGAGGGTGCCACGACGAAAGCGATCAGGCGCGGTGTTTCGTCGGCCGATCCGCTTTCGAGCATGCAGAAAAGGCCGTCCTCCACGCCAGGCAGGCTGAGCAGGAGCTGATTGAGAAAAGCCAGCGAATTGCGTTTACCGACGATGTTGATCATGTCCGAGTTGCGGCCCAGCAGGCGGAAGCGGTTCGGACCCAGCAACTCCACCACATCGTTGAGCGTTTGTGGCGTATCAAAGTGCTCAGCATAGGCGCAGGTCTGGTCTTGATCCTGTTGCAGCGCAATGCCGGAATAGGTTTCCCATTCAGTTCCTTGGGTCGGACGCCGGGTCGCCAGCGCACCGGTTTCGGTGGAGCCGTAGATTTCCACCATAGGCGCGTTCAACCGGGCTTCGACTTCTTTGGCCAGTTCCAGTGACAGCGGTGCCGTGGCCGACAGCACGGCGCTGACGCGTGGCAATGTGATCTGCGCGTCCATCAGCTTGCGCAAGTGAAAGGGCGTGGAAACCAGCAGGCGCGGTTCGGGCAGTTCGGCCAGGGCGCTGGCCACATCGGCCGGAAAGAACGGTTGCCGTGTACTGAACTGACCGCCCCCAAAGATAGGCAGCAGCACCGTCGCTTCCAGTCCAAACATGTGTTGGGGTGACACGGTGCCCAGCACTGAGCAGGGTCCGCCGGCGGCCTCCCACATGCGGTCGGCCTCGGCAATGGCGCACTTGTGCATGCGCCAGAAGGTCATGGTGTGGGCCTGTGGCTTGCCGGTTGAACCGGAGGTGAAGATGCGGACGATCTGCTGGGTGCGCGGTATCCGCGGCATGTCCAGGGGTGTGTCGGATGCCGGCAGGGCCGCATGCGGAACCACCACGTAGGGCATCTGCGCCAGCATAGGTGCGGCCTGCTCGTCCAGGCAGACTGCGTCGGGGAAATCGGCGAACAGCGCGGTCATGTTTTCCGGGGCCGTGGAATTTTGCAACAGGCTCACCACACCGCGGCTGATGGCAGCAAACAGGGCGACGGAGAACCAGTAGCGGTCCTTGCATAGGTTGAACACATGCCCGGTCTGCGGCAGACGCGCAGCCAACGCCAGTATGTCGCGCAGGAATTCAGCCTGGCTGACCGGGCGCTGGTTGCGGTAGGCGATGGCTTGGGTGGTCAGGGCGCCGGGTAAAAGGGGCAGCGTATTCATGGGCGGGGGGCAAAGATATTCTGAGTGACTGCCGGGGGCTTGATCATTACGCCAGCACGGCCACGCAGCAGCAGACGGTCATTGCAAAGGATGCTGAAGTCGTACAGCAGACTCACCTCGTTGCCCGAAATTCGGGTGGCCTGAACGGTGAGTTCGGCGCCCACGTCGTCCAGCCGGGGTGTCCACCACTCCACGTTGCGCACACTGGTGAGGTATCCGACTTCTGGGAATTGGTCTACTGGCGCCAACAGGGCGCCATGCACCGCCATGGCCTGCGCTGCATATTCGATGCCGGCGCTGATGGGCAGCCCGTGCGCATTGCGCAGCGGGTTGTCCAGCGCCACATGGCTGTGGGCACGGCATTGGATTTCGGTGTCGTTCCAGTGCTTGACCGCTTCCAGCAGGCACATGGTGCCCTGGTGCGGAATGTGGCGTTGAATCCAGGTCCGGTCGATCTTCATGGTTGCAGCGTGATGGCAAGGTTGAGCCCCGGCAGGTACTCGATAACCAGATCCTGCGGCTGCTGCGTGGCCAAGGCCGATAGCAGCGGCAGTGCGCGCGCGGCAGGCACGTTGCGACGCATGGCTTCGAGGTCCGGGGTGGGCATGGCGTGGGCGGGTTCCTGCGTCAGTGACAGCGTCAGGCTGCACAGGGTGGTGGCGCTACGCTGTGGTGCCAGCAGCAGCGCCACACCGAAAGGGTGTGGGATGCTGCTCAGGGTTCGCAGGGGCTGGGGGTAGGGTGTGTCGAACGCCACCAGCAGGCAGGGCTGGGCGTTGCTGTGGATCTGGCAGGCAGCTTCCAGCAGCGCGGCACCAAAGTCGGCATCATGGGCGCTCAGGCTGGTGGAGGGTTGCTGGCTACCGGTGGCAATGCTCCAGTAGCCAGCGGCTGCGTTGTGCACAGCATTGTGAAAGCGGGTGGGCGAAATGGCCCGGTCGGACGATGCCAGAGATTCCAGAATTTGGTGACAGTTGTCGCAATCACCGGCACTCGATGCGAACACCGTGCCTAACTGCTGAAGATCGATTGGTGACTGCCGGGCCGCGTCATAGCCAGCCGCCATGGCCAGTTTGACTGCGATGCCGAGCCGACGTCGTTCCGCTGCTGGCAGGGAGTCGATGCCGGGCAGTTGCAAGGGCGCCGCTAGGTAGGTTTGCGGCGCGGCGAGCACGACACGGGCGTGGGCCCATCCATCGAGACCAGGTGCATACAAGCCGACGCCGTCAACAAAAACCTGCAGGGTCGTCATGCCCTTTTCCTGGAGAACAGCAGACTGCAGTTGCTGCCACCAAAGCCAAAGGAGTTGCTTAGCGCATGGGTAATTGCCAGTTCCTGGTTCGCCAAAAGGTAATTGCAATGCAGGCTTGGATCGACGGTACGGGTGCCGACACCGCCGGGCACAAAGCCATGGCGCAGTGCAATCGCGCAGATGACAGCTTCCACGGCGCCAGAGGCTCCCAGGGTGTGGCCGGTGTGGCCCTTGGTGGAGCTGCAGGGGGTGGTCGTACCAAACACCGCGGTCACGCCCAAATCTTCGGCGGCGTCGTTGCTGGGTGTGGCCGTGCCGTGCAGGTTGATATAACCAATGGACTCCGGCGGCAGACCTGCCATGTCCAGGGCGGCCTGCATGGCCAGGCGCGCACCCAGTCCCTCGGGGTGGGGCGACGACATGTGGTGCGCATCGCTGGATTCGCCGACGCCGCTGAGCAGAATGTCGTCCGTCTGGGCCTGATCGGCGCGTTCAAGCAAGATGAAGGCGGCACCCTCGCCAATCGAAATGCCGCCGCGCTGGGCGTCAAAGGGCATGCAGGGGCGACTGGATACCAATTGCAGAGAATTGAAACCGTAGATAGTGGTCAGGCACAGGGAATCGACGCCACCCACCACCGCTGCATCGATCAGGCCGCAGCCGATCATGCGCTGGGCAATGCCAAATACTTTGGCGCTGGACGAGCAGGCGGTCGAGACAACATAGGCAGGGCCCTGCAGATCGGCGTAGTGGCGCACGAAATCCGCCACGGAGAACATATTGTGGGTGTGCTGGTAACTGTGGCAGGCAGGCAGGGCGCCGCTGACCGGGTCGCGCTGGCGATAGGCCTGCTCCGAACTCAGAATGCCGGAAGTGCTGCTACCCAGGAACACGCCGATGCGTTTTCTGCCGTAGCGTTCGGCAGCGGCTTGCACACTCTGCATGAAACCATCCTGCTCCAGCGCGAGCTGGGCCAGACGGTTGTTGCGGCAGTCGAAGTCCTGCATATCGGCGCGCATGGTCATTGCATCCAGATCGTCGACCTCTCCCAGACAAGTTGGAATATCCACCGTTTCCCAAGAGCGCGCTTGCAGTCCGCAGCGTTGCGCGCGCAGCGCACTCAGCGTCTCAGCAATGCCGCGCCCCAACGCGGTGGTGGTTGTGAATGTTTTTACTAATAATGGTTGCACGGCAAATTCACATGATGGAACGCTGGAATTTTACTTGACCAGGAGTTTGAGCCCGACCTCCAGCAGTGCGTTGGCAATCGGGGTGCCTTCGCTCATCGGCAGCCCGATTGGGCTGTCAGGCCGCATCCAGAAGTTGCTACTTCAGGGCAGATAGCATGCATGAGCCAGTGTGACAGGGGTCAGCCCACGGGCCCAAATGGCGTCCAGCAATCTGGGCAGTACGCTCACAATAAGCGCTTCGCCCGCAGGCGTGCGTGCTGCATTGCCATCGTGCAATAGCAGGATATCGCCGGCGGCGAGTTGATGGGTCAACCGCTGTAGCACTTTTTCAGGATCCCGCTCCCGTGTATCAAAACCACGGCGGGTCCAACTGGCGAGTCGCAAGCCGGAGCCATGCAGCACAGGATCCAGAAAGGGGTTGCGCAGGCCGGCGACAGCGCGATAAAAGCGTGGCGGCTGGCCAGTGATGCGCTGCAGGATATGTTGACCCTCCATAATTTCGCGGCGCCAGCCTGTGGGCCCCGAGATCGAAAGGAGTGTTGGGTGGCGTGCACCGTGGTTTTCAATGCAGTGCCCGGCAGCCAGTATGCTCAAGCACAGTTCCGGATGTGCTGCGGCACGCACGCCAATGCAGAAAAACGTGGCGCGGACGCCGTGCTGCGCAAGGATGGCGAGGACCTGCGGGGTCACCTCGGGATCGGGGCCGTCATCAATGGTGATGGCCAGTTCAGCCCGCTGCACTGCGGCAGTGGGGAGGCGCACCAGGTTGGCGCCCAGGCAGGTGCTGCGTGGCCATAGTCCAGCAGCCATCAGCATCAGTTGACTGAGCAAAACGGCGGCTGCTGCCCAGCGCCATTCTTGCGGGTACGTCAGAAGCAGCACCATCGCTGCGACATGCAATGCCAGTTGGATTTGCAGAAACGGTCTAGGACGCCACGAGCGAAGTCTGGCGGGGGGCGTTTGCGCTGGCCTTGTGCGGTTCACGGGGTGACGACTTTGGAGATCGTCATTTCAAAGCGGTCCCCATCGACTTGATCAAAGGTGATGGTTTTGATGTTTGCATCGGCGCCACCGATATGGACTTGGCGCACGACCTTGGCCACTGCTTTTTGCACCGGCGTCAGTGTCAGCTGCCATTTGCCTTGCACGCCGGTGAAATCGATGGCGTAGTTCTTTTCAAGAGCCGCCTGGTCGCCGCTGAGCGTGCCCCGGATGCTCTCGACCAAAGCGGCAACTTCAGGGTGGTCTTGCAGACGCAGGTTGAGTGGCCGCTTTTCATACAGGGTGAGGGTCAGCTTGTCGCCATCCAGCAGCATGGATTCCGGACGTGGCTTGAGGGTACGCTTCTCTAGGCGGTCTGGCGCCTCGAAGGACAGGTCACCGGAAGATTCCAGCGGCTTGTCCAGAATGCCAATGTATTTTTTCTCGACAAAGCTGGCTTTGCCGGATTTATT
>JGI24143J45723_1000525_pt1 | contig 19599 bp, 16 predicted proteins | sample BarGraIncu00432A_FD_45723 | JGI IMG/M metagenome (IMG submission 45723) | reverse complement strand
AAATGCAAAAAGAGGCGGGGTTTCCCCCGCCTCTCCTTATTTTGCGTTACTGCAGCGTTCTGATCAAATGTCGAAGTACAGTGCGAACTCGAGGGGTACCGGACGCATACGGACCGGGTTGACTTCAGCTTCGGTCTTGTACTCGACCCACTTCTCGATGACGTCGGGGGTGAAAACGTCCCCTTTGAGCAGGAATTCGTGGTCGTCCTGAAGTGCCTTGAGCGCCTCTTCGAGGGTTCCCGGAGCGGAGGGGATGGTGGCCAGTTCCTCAGGGGAAAGACCGTAGATGTCCTTGTCAAGCGGCTGACCCGGATCAATCTTGTTCTCGATGCCGTCCAGACCTGCCATCAACAGAGCTGCGAAGGCAAGGTAGCCGTTGCAGGAAGGGTCCGGCGTACGGTATTCGATACGCTTTGCCTTCGGGTTGGTGGAGAACATCGGGATACGCAGCGAAGCGGAACGGTTACGGCTGGAGTATGCCATGTTGACCGGAGCTTCGAAGCCCGGCACCAAACGCTTGTAGGAGTTGGTGGTCGGGTTGGTGAAGGCGCACAGGGCACGGGCATGCTTGATGATGCCGCCGATGTAGTAAAGCGCCATCTGGGAAAGCCCGCCGTACTTGTCGCCGGCGAACAGGTTGACGCCGTCTTTCCAAAGCGACATGTGGCAATGCATACCGGAACCGTTGTCCCCGTAAAGCGGCTTCGGCATGAAGGTTGCCGTTTTGCCGTTGCGGTTGGCAACGTTCTTGATGACGTATTTGAACCACTGCAGCTGGTCAGCCATGTCGACCAATGACGAGAAGCGCATGTCGATTTCAGCCTGGCCGCCGGTGGCGACTTCGTGATGCTGGCACTCGACGCGGATCCCGACTTTCTGCAGTTCCAGGACCATCTCGTTACGCAGATCGTTCTGGGAATCGGTCGGGGAGAGCGGGAAGTAACCTTCCTTGTGACGCGGCTTGTAGCCTAAGTTCGGAAACTCTTCGCGGCCGGTGTTCCAGGCGCCTTCGGAGGAGTCAACTGCGTAGAAGGATGCATTGGCAGTGGAGTCGTAACGCACGTCGTCAAAGATGAAGAATTCTGCTTCCGGTCCGAAATATGCGGTATCGGCGAGGGCGGTCGACTTCAGGTAGGCTTCGGACTTCTTCGCGATGTTACGCGGGTCGCGGCTGTAGTCTTCCTTGGTGATCGGGTCGAAGATATCGCAGATCAGCGAAAGGGTCGGGATCGCGGTGAAGGGATCCATCCTTGCGGTGGTGGGGTCCGGGATGATGATCATGTCAGAGGCGTGAATCGGCTGCCAACCACGAATGGAAGAGCCGTCAAAGCCCTGGCCTTCCTCGAAGGTATCCTCGCCGAACTCGCTCATCGGCACGGTGAAATGCTGCCAGGTACCGATAAAGTCCATGAACTTGAAATCGACCATCAGTACGCCGTTTTCTTTGGCAAACTCGACTACTTGTTTAGGTGTCATCTACAGTCTCCTTTCAAAATGAGTAAATATCAGATCGACTAAAGAGCGTCTTCACCCCGTTCACCGGTCCTGATGCGAACAACCTCTTCTACGGGAGTAACAAAGATCTTGCCGTCGCCGATGCGTCCGGTTTTGGCAGCCTGTTCGATGGCATCGACCACCTTTCCGACCATCTCGTCGGAAACGATGATTTCCATCTTAATCTTGGGTATGAAGTCGACCACATATTCTGCTCCACGATACAGTTCCGTGTGCCCTTTCTGCCGACCGAACCCCTTTACCTCACCGATCGTGATCCCCTGGATACCGATTTCGTTGAGGGCCTCTTTGACCTCATCAAGCTTGAAAGGTTTTATGATTGCTTCGACTTTTTTCAAGACAGATACCTCCACTCCGTTTTTCAGTGCGCGCAAATTATAGTGAGCCTGATGTTAAAATGCAACATTAATTAAGTGCCCCACAGCGCCGTGGCAACTATAGTAGCAAATTGCCTGCCAATACGGAAGGGGAAACACTAAGTATGCTGATTCAGTACGTTAGGACTGAGGTGAACCAGCAGAGCCTAACCGAGGGAAAATTATAAGCCTAAAAATCAGGCATTGCAAGGTCGCAACTGATTAAATCTTCCGATGAGCGCTGCCTGGTTGTCTTCCGGGCTCAAGTTGTTGCCTGAAGCCGTGAGCAGAACGAGCTAAACCCACTCGCTCGCCTGTCATTGGTTTCCGGGGCGGCAGCAAATTGGACCTTGCGCCAGCATCGTTTGCCAATGGAGTTGCTGTTTCTTCGAAGGATACCAGGGGCAGAGACAACAAGGGACTACGATTGCTCTATCTGCTCCGGGAAGACTTCCTCAATAACGGGCCACACATCCAGGCACAGCTTTTTCGGTCCAGTCGGTTTTCTCTGGAACCGTCCTGGCACATACCGCTTTGACTGTGACGATACTAAAAAAGGAGCCCCGTTCAGGAGGCTCCTTTTTTTGCCAAACAAAGTAACAATCAAGGGATTATAGAATGAAAAGCATTTCCCTGTAGGTCGGCAGCGGCCAGTATTTGGCAGCGATGATTTTTTCCAATGCATCGCCATTGGCACGCAGTTCAAGCATTTTGGTGTACACATCAGCCCTGAATGCAGCGGCCTGCTTAGTGACATCGGAAATATTCTGCGCGCTTTCCAAAGCCTTCTCCAGCGCTTTGGTGTTGCTGCTCATGGAGGCCAGTTTATCGCAGAGCTCCTCCAGCAGTTCCTTCTGAGTCGAGACGTTCAGCTTGCTGGACACAGCGGTAACGGCATTGATGGATGATGCCACTGTCGTTGCATACTCCACGGCCGTAGGGATTATGCTGGTGTTGGCCATGTCAATCATGGTCAGGGCTTCGATGTTCAAGGTCTTGATATAGAGTTCAACCTTGACTTCGTAGCGTGCATGAAGCTCGGATTCTGAAAAGACCTTGTGAGCGACAAACAGATCTACGACTTCTTTTTTCGTCAACTCCTTAAGTGCCTCGGGAGCGTTCGGAATATTCAACAGGCCGCGCTTTTCAGCTTCCTGGACCCACTCGTCAGAGTAGTTGTTGCCGTTGAACACGACGCGTTTGTGCTTCTTGGCGGTTTCCTGAAGCACTTTTTCGAGGTCGGCGTCAAAGTTTGTCGATTTTTCCAGCTGGTCGGCAAAACCCTTCAGCGCGTCGGCAATGATGGTGTTGATGATAATGTTGGGACCCGAGATTGAGAAGGATGAACCGAGCATCCTGAATTCAAACTTGTTGCCGGTGAAGGCGAACGGCGAGGTCCGGTTTCTGTCGGTAGCGTCCTTGGGCAGCGCGGGGAGGGTCGTTACCCCGATCTTCATATCAGCGTGCCTGGAGGAGGTTTTTTCCTCGCCGGCAACGATCTGGTCGAGGATATCGGAAAGCTGATCGCCGAGGAAGATCGAGATGATAGCCGGGGGTGCCTCGTTGGCGCCCAGGCGGTGGTCATTACCGGCGTTGGCGCAGGTGCTGCGCAGGAGTCCGGCATAGGTATCCACAGCTTTGATGGTCGCCATGAGGAAGGTCAGGAACTGGGCGTTTTCATGCGGGGTATGACCCGGCTCCAGCAGGTTCTGTCCGTCGTTCGAGCTCAGGGACCAGTTGTTGTGCTTACCGGAACCGTTGACGCCGGCAAACGGTTTTTCGTGCAGCAGGCAGACCAGGTCATGCCTGATGGCGACCCGTTTGAGAACATCCATAACCATCTGGTTGTGGTCAGTGGCGATGTTGGTATTCTCAAAAATCGGGGCGAGCTCAAACTGTCCGGGTGCTACTTCGTTGTGCTGGGTTTTAGCGGTTACGCCCAGTTTCCACAGTTCCTCGTTTACTTCCTTCATGTACGACAGCACTCTTTCCTTGATTGAGCCGAAATAGTGGTCTTCCAGTTCCTGGCCTTTGGAGGACATGGCGCCGAAAAGCGTTCTGCCGGCCAGCATCAGGTCGGGTCTCTGCAGATAGAAGGACTTGTCGACCAGGAAGTATTCCTGCTCAGCTCCGACAGTCGAGGTTACCCTGGTGGCAGTCTTGTTTCCGAATAATCTGAGCACACGCAGCGCCTGGATGGAAAGTGCTTCCATGGAGCGCAGCAGAGGGGTCTTCTTGTCCAAAGCCTCGCCGGTGTAGGAGCAGAAGGCCGTCGGGATGCAGAGGGTTATGACGTCCGCCTCTTCTCTCAGGAAGGCAGGAGAAGTGCAATCCCAGGCGGTGTAACCCCTGGCTTCAAAGGTAGCTCTGAGGCCGCCGCTCGGGAAGGAGGAAGCATCCGGCTCACCCTTGACCAGCTCTTTGCCGGAGAACTCCATCATGACGCCATTTTCCGAAGGTGTAATGAATGAGTCATGCTTTTCTGCGGTGATACCGGTCAACGGCTGAAACCAGTGGGTAAAATGTGTTGCGCCTCTCTCAACGGCCCACTCTTTCATTGCTGTAGCGACAACATCAGCAATAGAGGGGTCCAGCGGCAGACCTTCGTCTATGGTTTTCTTCAGGTTTTTGTAAACACCTTTCGGCAACCTTTCTCTCATAATCGACTGGTTAAACACGTTTTGCCCAAACATTTCCACGATACAGCCTCCTTTTTAGACAGCGTTGTGTAAAAAATAAGCATATTGCTTATCCGGTAAATCGATATTTTCAGGGTTTACGGGACAATCTCATTAATCTCCAGAATATTAGCAAGATAGATGCCAGTTTTCGGCCACTGGCGTTACGTTAACGATTCGACTGCCAACTTGCCAAAGGACTGCCATCAGGTTATAGTCACACGCGACCAAATGACTCGGTTGCCGATGCTGTTTCGGCAGGGTTGGCAGTTGGCCTTCAGCCCTCTAAAGCACCTAATTCCTCAATCGGGACCGACGTGAAAAAGCACAGAGCACCCCTTCCAGAGTATTGCCGCGCACCGCTAAGCCCCCGGGGCACCCTTGCGCTGACGGCGTTCTGCATCCTGCTCGCCACCAGTGCCTACGGCGACTTCTATAAATACCTGGACAAAGACGGGGTGGAAACCTTCACCAATACCCCGACCAGCAGATCCGCCGTCAAGGTGTTACGCGAGGGGAAGCCGAAACCGCCAGCAAAGGCCGCCGCAAAAAGGGAGCCGGCGGCTGCCTCTCAGGCTGAGGTGCTGCCGTCCGCGGACCAGGGAGCGCTGTTGCCGGTGCAGGGAATCGTCACCTCGAATGTTGGTTGGCGGCACGACCCGATCGACGGCACCATCAGGCACCATAACGGCATCGACATCGCGGTTCCCTCCGGCACCAAGGTTAAAGCGATAGCCGCCGGCAGGGTGGTCCAGAGCGGCCCGCACGGCGGGTATGGCAACCTGGTGACGATCGAGCACCTCGACGGGATGCGTTCCATGTACGGGCACAATTCACGATTGGAAGTGGCTGCCGGTGACCGCGTGGAGGCCGGGCAGACCATCGCCCTCTCGGGCTCCACCGGCAGGTCGACCGGACCGCACCTGCACTTCGAGCTCTGGAAAAACGGGAGCAACGTGAGCGCAGCGTATCTGAAAAATGGTGCCGGAATCGCCGATGTGGCAGGCGGAATCAGGACCTATCTCCACAACGACGGCTCCATCGTATTCACTAACCTGTACTAGTAGCGCCGGCAAATCTCCAAGCAAAAACCTCTCAAAAAACAAACAAAACCATTACCGCAAAGACGCAGGAGTTTCCGATTTTCTTTGCGTCCTTATCGTCCTTATCGTCCTTAGCGTCCTTACCGTCCTTAGCGTCCTTAACGTCCTTCGCAGTTCCAATGCTGTTAATTCGCACTTACTGCCTCTTCTTGACCTGCCTGGTAGCCTGCGCCTCCCAGGGATCATCGGGCCAGGGGTGGCGGGGATAGCGCCCCCGCAGCTCCTTGCACACCTCACGATAAGCGCCGTTCCAGAAGCTGCGCAGGTCCGCCGTCACCTGGATGGGGCGGCGCGCCGGCGACAGCAGGTGGATCAGCACGGGGACCCTGCCAAAGGCGACCCGCGGGGTCTCGGCAAGCCCGAACATCTCCTGAAGCTTCACCGCCAGAAAAGGGGCTCCGTCGGCTGGATAGCTAAGCCGCACCCGGGAGCCGCTGGGGACGCTCAGGTGAGTCGGCGCGGCGTCGTCGACGAGCTTTTGCTCGCGCCAGGGGAGGATCCCCTTGAGCGGGCCCAAGAGATCGACCCGCGCCAGGGCGGCCAGCGTCCTCACCCCGGAAAGGTGCGGCACCAGCCAGCGCCCGATCTCGGCGGCGAGATAGGCGTCGGAGAGCTCGGGAAGCTCCTCCTCCGGGAGCACCCGAGCCAGGAAACTCACCCGGTGGCGATACTCGAGCGCCTCGGGACTCCAGTTGAGACCGCCGATGCCGGGACCGGAAAGGATCCCCTGCACCAAAGCACCGGTGGCTTCCTCACCGCTGGGGGTCGCCTGGCGCTCCGAGAGCAGCAGCGCACCGAGCCGCTCCTCGTCGCGGGCCACCACCCTCCCCTCACGATCATCCCAAAACACCCGTTTTTCCCGGGTGATCGCCGGAGCGCAGGCAGCGCGCACCGCGTCGAGCGTCACCGCGCTCGCCACATGAATCTCTCCCTCGACGCCTCCCCCTTCCACCTCGATCGCGACGATGAACGGCTGGGCCCTGAGATGGCTCCGCGTGGAAAGCCGCGCGCCGGAGCCGTTCGACATCAGGTAGCGCCCGGAGCCGGAAACCCGCTCCCGCGCCACACGGTCCGGATAAGCCCTCATGAGCAGCTCGCCAACCAGGGGGGCGTCACGGCGCAACAGCCCTTCCGGGACGCGCAGCGCCCTGCGAAAGTAGCTGGCGACCCGCTCAACGTTGCGAGCCGCCTGAGGATCGACCCGCTGTTCCAGGGCGTCCACCCGGTCCAGCAGGTCGCTTTCGGAAAGACTCCCGCCGCCGCGCGGCAGCAGGTCGCGCTCTGACAATAAGGCCGCCAGGGTACAGGCGAGTGCTCCCGCCCCGAGCGACTGCCCGGCGATCAGCAGGGCCGCCAGGCGCGGGTGCATCGGGAGCGCGGCCATGAGCTTTCCCAGCGCCGTAATGGCGCCCCCCTTCAGGGCACCGAGCTTCTCCAGAAGCGCCCTTCCCTCGGCGAGGTGCGCGGGAGGCGGCGCATCGAGAAAGCTCAGCGAGGCGGGATCCCGCACCCCCCAAAGTGCCAGATCAAGCGCCAGCGGGGTGAGGTCGGAGACCCGGATCTCGGGAGGGGTGAAAGGAAGCAGGGTGCGCTGGGTGTGCTCGGTCCAAAGCCGATAGCAGACCCCGGGCGCCACGCGGCCGGCACGTCCCGCGCGCTGCTCCGTCGAGGCGGCTGAAATCCGCAGGCACTCCAGGCGGTTTAGTCCCGTCGAGGGGTCGAAGCGGAGCTGCCGGGAATACCCGGTGTCCACCACCACCCGCACCCCTTCGATGGTGAGGCTCGTTTCGGCGATGTTGGTGGCAAGAACGACTTTCCTGCGCCCGGCAGGGTCGGGAAGTATGGCTAGTTCCTGCGCAGCAAAGGGAAGATCCCCGTATAAAGGCGCCACCAGCAGACCGGCACTGGCGCTTTCCTTGAGCAGTCGCTCGCAGCGCCTTATTTCGCCCGCACCTGGAAGAAAGACCAGGACGTCGCCGGAGCTCTCGGCAAGCGCCCGGACCACCGCGGCGGCGGCCTGCTCCGGAAGCCGGCCCACCGGGTCCGACTTCAGGTAGCGCAGCTCGACCGGAAAGCGCCTCCCGGCGCTGGAGATCAGCGGCGCCCCACCCAAAAGCCGGGCGACCGGTTCAGCGTCGAGCGTCGCAGACATGACCAGAATCCGCAGCTCCTCGCGCAGACCGAGCTGCACGTCGCGGCAAAGGGCCAGGGAGAGGTCGGAGGTCAGGCTCCTTTCGTGGAACTCGTCGAAGATCACGGCGCCGACCCCCTCCAGAAGCGGGTCGCTTTGCAGCCTGCGGGCCAGGATTCCCTCGGTCACCACCTCAATTCGGGTAGCTGAGGAGACCTTCCGGTCGAAGCGGATGCTGTAGCCGACGGTCTGCCCCACCTCTTCGCCGAGGCTGGCCGCCATGAAGCGCGCAGCGTTTACCGCGGCGAGCCGGCGCGGCTCCAGCATGACGATGCGGCTACCGGCACAAAACGGAGCGTCCAGGAGAGCGATCGGTACGCGGGTGGTCTTGCCGGCGCCGGGGGGCGCCTGCAACACGGCCACATTGCGCCCCTCCAGTGCCACGAGAAGTTCGGGGAGTATTGCTTCGATGGGTGTTTTGGGCATGGCGCGGGTCAAGGGAGCAGGCGAAGCCCCTCCAGATCGACCCCGGCCAGGGTGTTAACCACCCGGCAGGCGCCGGTCAGACGATCTTCCGGGTAGCTGTTGGTCACGGCGAGCACCCGAAGGCCGGCGCCGCTCGCCGAAAGGATCCCTGCGGGGGTGTCCTCGACGGCAAGCGAGCGGGCGGGGTTGACCCGGCCGGGAAAGAGCTCCTGGAGGCGCTGCACCGCGAGGCGGTAGCTCTCGGGGTCGGGCTTACTTGCCGCCACCTCGTCGGCCGTCACCAGGGTGTCAAAGGCGCCGACCAAACCAAGTTGGGCGAGAATGGGGTCGATGTCACCACGGAGCGCGCCGGAGCAAAGGGCGAGCGGCAGCACGCCGGAGATAGAGCGGATCAGCTCGACCACCCCGGGATAGGGCGCCACACCGACGGACACGATGCGCAGGAACGCCTCGGCCTTGCCGTCCATGAGGGACTTCAACTCCGCGGCGGAAAGCGGCCGGCCGGCGGCGCTAAAGGACTCCCGGAAGGCGTCCCGGTCATCGAAACCCATGTAGCGCTCCAGGTATTCCTCCCAGGAGTACCCCAGGCCAAGCGGCACCAGGATTTCCTGGAAAGCCTTGTAGTGCAGCGGTTCGGTATCCACGATAATGCCGTCAAAATCGAATATGACTGCGTCCAGCATGCAAGGCTCCTTGATATAGGACTGATCAGTTGGTCGGTTAAATTGTAATGAATCTTTTGATCAATTTAGCACATTTGGATCAAAGCTTTTAACGCAAAGACGCCAAGCCGCAAAGGCGCAAAGGAAAGACAAACAAAACGGGAGAGACAAAATCTTTTTGATTCAAACAGCCTGCGTGTCTTTCTTTGTTTTAAAACCTTGGGTCTGCTTTGCCTTTCTTTGCGCCTTGGCGCCTTTGGGTTGAAGCCTTTTATGGTTTAACTCTAGAATTTCCCCAGCAGTGCGAGGGACGGCACCCCGTTGTTCATCGCCGGGGCAAGTGTCAGCTTGCCGGGGGGCAGCGCACGGTATCTGGTGACGGCGTTGCCGGCAAGTTCGCCAATGGCAGCCGCCAGTACCACGTCGCTGGTCCAATGCTTTTCCTGGTAGAGCCGTGAGAAAGCGACAAAGCTGGCGCCAGCATAGTAAAGGACCTTCAACGGCACGCTCTCCGTCTCGGAGGCCAGCACGTGAGCCATGGCAAAGGAGCTTCCGGTATGCATCGAGGGGAGTGAATCGTAATTGTTTTTAAATTGAAAGGGGCGGAAGCTGGAATTACTGTCACCGGTCTGCGGACGACCGCGGCCGACCGCGTCCTTCAGCAGCACGGTGGTGACATCGGAAAGGATCAGCGCCTCTCCCAGTTCCTCGCCGATCCGCATGAGCTTGGGCTGATCGGCAAGCGCGCCGGCGCCGTACAGGGCCGCGGCGACACCGATGTGCAGATAGGGGTCACCGACAACGCTCCCGGCATCGGTGGTATGGTTGAGCGTCCTGTTGTGATTGGCGGCAAGATCGGACCGGATGTCCTTGTCGTACAGATAGCTCAGGGCAAAGGCCCCGGCGACCGCGACAGTTTCCGGGAGATAGGGATCAACCGGCGCCGTGACAAAGAGCTTTGCCTCCCCGCCCAACCGGGTGAATTCCTCCCGCAGCACGACCGTGCTGTTGAAGACGGTGTCGGCCGCCAGCGCGGGCGCAGGCAGCAGACCCGCGAGCAGCAGCAACAGTGCGAGAGTGAGAAGAGCAGACATCCGGGCTCTGCAGGATATGAAACGGTAGCCTGCCGAAGACTGTACCAGTCTCGGCGCATCGAGTGTTGAGTGGTTCATTGCTGCCTCCTGGGGAAAACACACTACATCATTGCAAGACGCTGCTCATTTCCCGCCAATATAAACTAATAAAGCCGGCGTCGGAAAGAGAATACAAGCATAAGGGAATTTCTTTGCAGACAGAGCCCGAGTACTGGACAAAAAAAAACAGCGCCCTGCGGAGGCGCTGTTCTTAATGGTGATCCCAAGGGGACTTGAACCCCTGTTACAGGCGTGAAAGGCCAGTGTCCTAACCACTAGACGATGGGACCGTATAAATACGGGTGACTGTGTTACTTCTCGAATCAGCCAGTACCGAACAGGTAAGATGGCAGGGGTGCGAGGATTCGAACCTCGGGATGACGGAATCAGAATCCGTTGCCTTACCGCTTGGCGACACCCCTACATGCGAGAAAAGTTTTATACCAGATTCCGGCAAAATAAGTCAAGCTTTTTCCTGACCATTTTTTTCTGGAGCGTTTTTTTCCAGTGCCAGCTGCGCGCCGGTTTCGATTGCCTTCAGGTTTGCCGGAATGAACCGGTGGTTTCGCTCGGGGAGCGCCTCCTTGAGAGCGTCGGCCAGCGAAGCGAGGCTGACCGCATCAGTCAGAGCGACGTAGGCGCCAATGGCAACCATGTTGACCATCCTGGGGTCACCAAGATCGCTGGCGATATCGTTCATGGCAACCGGAACCACCTGGATGTCGTCACGCGTCAGGGTGGCGGGGTCGGCCAGCGAGGAGTTGATGATGCAGGTACCGCCCGGGCGTACCCGCATGCCGAAACGGTCCAACGAGCCCTGGTTCAGGGCGACCAGCACGGAGGGGGAGCCTACCACGGGGGAACCTACTTCGCCGTCCGCGATCACGACGGTGCAGGTGGCCGTCCCCCCCCTTTTCTCGACGCCGTAAGCGGGGAAGTAGCTGACGTTCTTCCCCCCTTCCAGGGCGGCATAGGAAAGGAGGTTTCCGGCCAGCAGAACCCCCTGGCCACCGAAACCTGCTATCAGTACATCATATCGCATACGGGACTCCCTAATCCGGACGAGCCGGCAGTCTTATTGATAATGGCCACCACACATACCGTGCTTCTATCACCTTGGCATAGGTAGGGGCGAATCATCATTCGCCCTCACCCTAACCCTCACCTGGAGGCTTTAACCCTCACAGGTTCTCGTCGTTTCTGAATACGCCGAGCGGAAAGTAGGGGATCAGTTCCTCAGCTATCCGGGCGTTCGCCGCGAGGGGGCTCACCCCCCAGTTGGTCGGGCAGGAGGCCAAGACCTCCACGAAGGAGAACCCCTTCCCCTCGACCTGGTACTGGAAGGCGCGCTTGATGACCTTTTTGGCTTCCAGGAGGTGCTTGGGCGAGTCGACTGCAACGCGCGCGGAATAGGCGACCCCTCCCAACTGCGCCAGGAGCTCTGCCATCCGGATCGGCGAACCGTCCTTTTTCTTGTCCCGGCCGTAAGGCGAGGTGGAGGTCTTCTGACCCACCAGGGTGGTCGGGGCCATCTGGCCGCCGGTCATGCCGTAGGTGGTGTTGTTCACGAAGATGACGGTGATGTCCTCGCCCCGGTTCGCCGCGTGGATGATCTCGGCAGTCCCTATCGCCGCGAGGTCGCCGTCCCCCTGGTAGGTGAAGACGAAACTTTCGGGCTTCGCGCGCTTCACTCCTGTGGCAACGGCTGGTGCGCGACCATGCGGCGCCTCGACGACGTCTATGTCGAAGTAACCGTAGAGAAAGACCGAGCAGCCGACGGAGGCGACACCGATGGTGCTGTTTTGTACTCCGAACTGGTCCAGCGCCTCAGCTACCAGGCGGTGCACAGTGCCGTGGTGGCAGCCGGGACAAAAGTGGGTCTGGACATCCTTGAGACTCTGCGGCCTGGCGAAAACCTGTTGCATATTAATAACCCCTCTTGGGCCTGGCACGGAGATCCGGGCATGGACAAACATCACAGCTTGGGGAGAAACGGTTACCGTTACCCCGACAGTGCAGCGGCGGATGACGGGCGAATACAAGATTCGCCCCTACCAGATTTAACGATTCTACAGGAAATTACTCTATTGCCCGACAGAACAAAATGGCTATCGTAGGGGCGAACCTTGTGTTCGCCCTCCCTTCACCTAGACGTAGTGCTTCCTGATGACCTCGAAGAGCTCCTCGGGCGAAGGGAGTGACCCGGCGCCGGGGGGGCGGCCGTAGAAGCCGACGGGAATGCCGGCGCCGACGGTCAGCCGCACGTCCTCGACCATCTGGCCGGTGTTAAGCTCAATATCAAGGACCCGGCCGGCGCGTCCCGCCGCTTGGGAGAGTGCCTGTTCCGGAAAGGGGAAAAGGGTGATCGGCCGAAAGAGTCCCACCTTGAGCCCCGCCTCGCGCGCCATGGTGACCGCGGTGCGGGCGATCCGGGCGACCGAGCCAAAGGCGACCACCAGCAGCGTTGCATCACCGGTCTGGTACTCCTCGGAGAGGCACTCCTTTTCTTTCATTTCCTGGCACTTGGCGTGCAGATGCCAGTTGTGCGCCTCCAGTTCACCATCCCCCAGAAAGAGCGACTTGACCACACGCTGCTCGCCCTCCCCTTTGCCGCGCACCGCCCATTCCTTCTCGGGAAGCTGGCACACCGGCCGCGGGTTGGGAACTAGGGCCTCCTTCATCTGGCCGATGACCGAGTCCCCGAGCACCATGACCGGGGTGCGGTAGCGGTCGGCGAGGTCGAAGGCATGCATGGTGAGGTCGTACATCTCCTGCACCGAGTTGGGGGCCAGCACTCCGATCCGGTAGCCGCCGTGCCCGCCCCCCTTCACGGACTGGAAGTAGTCCGATTGCGAGGCGTCGATGCCGCCCAGACCCGGGCCGGAGCGGGAGATGTTGATGATGACGCCGGGCAGTTCAGCGCCGGCCATGTAGGAGATCCCTTCCTGCTTGAGCGAGATGCCGGGGCTCGACGAGGAGGTCATGGCGCGCACGCCGCAGGCAGAGGCACCCAAGAGCATGTTAATCGCCCCCACCTCGCTCTCGGCCTGGATGAACTCGCCGGAAAGAGCCGGGAACTCCCGGGACAGGTATTCCGGGATGTCGCTTTGGGGCGTTATCGGGTAGCCGAAATAGTAGCGGCAGCCGGCCTCGATGGCGCCCATGGCGGCAGCCTCATTCCCTTTTACAAACAGGCGCTTTGACACGTGGTCCTCCCCAAAAAATCCTGCTGATTGATCGCGCGAAGCGCAATCATGTACCTAGTGCTGAATCGGGCTGTATGACGACTGCACAATATGGATGGGTCTTTGACAGTTCCCGCCGAGGGCACTATTTGAAGACCTTTATGGCAACGTCAGGACAGATTTCGGCGCAGAGAGCACAACCGGTGCAAAGCTCCTGACTGGCAGCCTGAGCTGTTGTGTACCCCTGGATATTGACCTTATCGCACAGCGTAATCAGCTTCTTCGGGCAGGCGATGGTGCAGATTCCGCACCCCTTACATCTCAATTCGTCTATCTCAATTCGACCCATTTTTGAACGTCCCTCTCTATCCCGATGCCGCTATCCAGCCATGTAATGAGCCATGGAAATTAGCAGAAATGAGTCTGGCCAGTCAACTTTTTTGTTTACGCCACATATTATTGCTTGATTTTACAACGGGTTGTAGTTTAATAATACATAATTAGTTTTTACACCTTAGAAAACACTAAAGGAGGAACCGAAAAATGGCATCGTCTCTACTCGAACTGACAGCTAACATAGTCTCCTCGCACGCGTCGGTATCAGAAATGTCCGGCGAGGATCTGCTTCTGGAACTGCAGAAGGTGCACATCGCCTTGCAGAAGCTGGAAGGGGAAACCGTCGAAGGTATGGAGAAGGCTGAGTCCAAGGGCCCTGCCATGTCGGTAAAGAAAGCATTTCAGCCCGACCAGGTCTGCTGCATGATCTGCGGCAAGGCCGGCATGAAGACGCTGGCCCGCCATCTGGCGCAGGTGCATGGCCTCAAGCCGGGGGAGTACCGCAAGCAGTTCGGTATCCCGAGCAGCCAGGCGCTCACCGCCCGGAATTTTTCCGAGGCGCGCCGCAGGATGGCTCAGGAGAAGGGGCTCGCGGACAACCTTGCCAAGGCGAGGGCGGTTCGGGCGGCCAAGCTTTTGGCCAAGGGTGGAGGCGAGAAGAAGGCCCCTAAAGCGGCCAGGGTGCCCAAGACCAAGCGGGCGGCCAATGCCTGAGTGCTTCCATGCTACAACAGAAAAAAAGCCGCCCTGCTTCGGGCGGCTTTTTTAGTCTATCAGTGCAGCGTCCCTTTTCAGCGGCGCGGCGCGGAAGGGCGTCTGGCAACGATACCGGTCTTTCGGGGTCCCCGCCCGGAGGAGCTGGGAACCGTCTTTCTCCTTAAGCGCTCCACCTCGTCGGGTTCCAGGAACCGGAAATCGCCCGGCTTCATCTCGCCTATCTCAAGGAAATCATAGCGTGCCCGCTTCAGGCGCACCACGTTCAGCCCCACGGCCTCGCACATGCGCCGCACCTGGCGGTAGCGCCCCTCGTGGATCGTAATGGAGATCCAGGAGTTCTGCTCGCTCTCGCTGAAGGGAAGCACCTTGGCCGGAGCGGTCATGCCGTCCTCCAGCTTCACCCCTTCGGAAAGCTTCTTGATCTGGATATCCGTCACCTGCCCGCTCACCCGCACCAGGTATCCCTTGTCCACCTCGTGGCTTGGGTGCATCAGGATGTTGGCCAGTGCCCCGTCGTTGGTGAGCAGCAGGAGCCCCTCGGTGTTGTAGTCGAGCCGGCCGATCGGGTAGACTCTTTCTTTAATACCGGTCAAAAGGTCCGTGACGATCGGGCGCCCCTCGGGGTCCTTCATGGTAGTCATGTAGCCCACCGGTTTGTAAAGCAGGAGATAGACCCGCTTCTCGTCGATGGTGAGTTCCTTGCCGTCCACAGTGATGCTGTCAATATCCGGGTCAGCCTTGGTGCCAAGTTCGGTGACGATCTGGCCGTTCACAGCTACCCTTCCATCCTGAATGATCGTTTCTGACTCACGACGGGAAGCTATGCCCGCCTGTGAGAGTATTTTCTGCAAACGTTCCTGCATGCTGGTAATCTCCTCAAATGGGGTTTTCCCCCGGTTCCTGTCTCGCGACATCACTCTCACTCATACCATAGCGCGGGTTGGTATCGCAACCATTAAGGCGCCCGTTTCCCATTGGCGGGCCGAGCGTTTGACAGAGGCGGGCCGGGAAAGGGAAGCTTATTAGCCGGAATAAGAGAGCCTTAATAGCTGGCATACACCCGCCTTCTCCAAGGGCAGCGGCAAAGGTGTATTGCCTTGTCGGCAACAACCTGCTAAAAAGAGGGGTTGTAGTCCGGCAAACAAGATCCAAAGCCACAAAGGAGCAGATGATGGATATAAGAAAAGCACTACTGAACAGAAACAAAACCATAGCTAGTGGAATGCTGATCGCCGCGGCCGTGCTCTTCGTCGTGGCACGCTGCCAAACCGGCAGCGTCGGCTGGGACTGGGTTGCGGCCTTCGCCGAGGCTGCCATGGTCGGAGCACTGGCGGACTGGTTTGCCGTGGTCGCACTTTTCAGGCATCCCCTGGGTGTACCGATTCCCCATACGGCCATCATCGCCAGCAAAAAGGAAACCATCGCCGAGAATCTGGCCCAGTTTATCCAGGACAAGTTTCTGGCCACTGAGGTGCTGGTCGACAAGCTGCGGGAGCTGAATCCGGCCGGTCGTTTCAGCGCCTACCTGATATCACGCCACAATGCAGACCTCCTCGCCAGTGGATTGACCCGCGTCATCTCGGAATCGCTCGATTTCATCGAGGACGAGCGCGTCCAGAAAGTACTGAGGGCGGCCATGAGCGACCGGATCGGCAAGTTCGATCTCGCGACTTCCGCAGGGTCGCTCCTCGACACTCTCAGAAAGGATAACCGCCACCAAGTGGTCCTTGACGAGACACTGCGCCGTCTGGCGACCTGGCTGTCAACTCCCGAATCCCAGGACAAGATAGCGGTCGCCATTGACTCCTGGTGCGACACGGAATATCCGCTGCTGAGTAAGTTCATCCCCAACCGCGCCTCCTTTGCCAGAGGTGCCGGTGAGAAGATAGTGAAAAGGGTCAACGATTTCCTGCAAGCGGTCAACGCGGACCCCAGTCACGAATTAAGACATGTCTTTGACAGCGCGATCAACGATTTCAGTGTAAAGCTGAAGTATGACCCCATCTTCCGGGCCCAGGTCGAGGGGATAAAACTGGAAGCGATCAACAACGCCCAGTTGTCCGGTTACGCGAAAAGCATCCTGGGCGACCTCAAAAACTGGCTGGTCGACGACCTGGACCGGCCGCACTCCAAGATCCAGAAAAGGATCTCGGACGCCGCCATTGGCCTGGGGCATACCCTCACCAAAAGTAAGGACTTAAGTGACTCGATAAACGAGCATCTCGAGGCGCTAGTAAGAAATTATGCCGGCCGCCTGCGCACCGGGATCGCAACGCACATTTCGGGGACCGTGAAGGACTGGAACGACGAGGAGTTTGTCAACGAGATTGAACTCAGCATCGGCTCGGACCTGCAGTTCATCAGGATGAACGGCACGCTGGTAGGCGGAGTGATCGGATTGCTGCTCCATGCCGTCTCGCTTGTGCTCAGATAGGCTCAAAAGCGCCAATCCTTGGCTGGGAAGAGGCTTTTCACCAAGCCGTAATGGTTCGGAGACGATCGAGGCACTGTAGGTTGCCGTTGAATTCACCGCCACGCAACGTTCCGCCACCAAGTGCAGATGTCGTCGCGTTTCATGCTTCAACGCGACCTACCGTTGACTCCGTTCACTCAATGAACATGCTTTTCTGTACATGAGACTCAAACAGCAGAACTATAGACACAATTTCAAATCTTCAAACAGATTCGGGGTCATAACTCAGACTCTCACCATTGGTGAAAATCTGAACTATAACCCCGAATCAACATCTCTCTGACATCTGCTGCGTTCATATCTCTGTCACAAGGGTTGCCCCTCCAACAGCTACTCCATGAACCTCGACATCTTTCTAAATTTCTGATAGCGCTGCTCGATCAGCTCATCTGCCGGAATCGCCCTCAGTACCTTCAGGTTTCTGCTAAGCGCCTCGTGCAGGTTTGCCGCAGCCTGGGCGTGGTCGCGGTGCGCGCCGCCAGCCGGTTCCTTGACGATCTCGTCGATCACCTCAAGCGCCAGAATGTCGGTAGCGACAATCTTCAGTGCCTCGGCCGCCTGGGCGCCCTTGGTGCCGTCGGACCAGAGAATTGCAGCGCATCCCTCGGGGGAGATGACGGCGTACACCGAGTGCTGCAGCATGAGGATACGGTCGCCTACCGCGATAGCAAGCGCTCCGCCGGAGCCACCCTCACCGGTGATGACGACAATAATCGGAACGGTCAAGCGCGACATCTCGCGCAGATTCCTAGCGATCGCCTCAGCCTGGCCGCGCTCCTCGGCGCCGATGCCCGGGAAGGCTCCCGGCGTGTCGACGAAGGTGATGATCGGGAGCTTGAAGCGCTCGGCCATCTCCATGAGGCGCAGCGCCTTACGGTACCCTTCGGGGTTCGGCATGCCGAAGTTGCGGAACACCTTTTCCTTGGTGTCGCGTCCCTTCTGATGACCGATAACCATGACCGGCTCGCCGTCCAGCCGTGCCAGGCCGCCGACGATGGCATGGTCGTCGCCGAAGTTACGGTCTCCGTGCAGCTCGACAAACTCGGTGAAAATAAGCTCAAGGTAGTCAAGGGTGAAGGGACGGTTGATGTGGCGAGCCACCTGTGCCGTCTGCCAGCGCGAAAGGTTGCTGAACATCTCCTCGCGCATCTCCTCAGCCTTCTGCTCCAGCTTCGCCACCTCCAGGCTCAGATCGACCCCTTCGGAGGAAAAAGCGGAAAGTTCCTGAATCTTCTTGTCCAGCTCGGCCAGGGGTTTCTCGAAGTCCATATAGTTGTGTGAGACTGCCATATATCGTTATCTCCTTGTTTGAAAAATGGATCTCGTCCGCAGTCCTACTCGAACGAGACGGCATTATAGCCGAAGAGATTGCTCACTTCCACTGTTAATTCTTCACTGGCCGAGACTTTGTATGCCTCGGAGAGTTTTATGGTGACCCGGGAGCTGTTCTCCATGTTGAGATGCAAGAAGGAGCGGCAGGCACCCTGGTAGTGGGAGATGATGGTTTTCAAGGCCGCCAGCTTCCCCGCGTCGGCCTCCTTGGCGTCGATGTTGAAGTTCACCCGGTGGGTCCTCTGCTCGTTCAGGTCGCGCAGCAGGACGATGTCGCTCGCCATGATCTTGGCGCCCTTCTCGCCCTGCTCGACCGTCCCGGTCACGTGGATCGGATCGTCGCTCTTCAGCCATTCCGAGCACTTGGCGTAGACGTCCGAGAACACCACCACCTCGACGCAGCCGGTCAGGTCCTCCAGCGAGATGAACGCCATCCGGTCGCCCTTCTTGGTCATGATCTCCTTCAGGGCCGTGGAGACCCCGCAGATCTTGACCTCGCTCTTCTCCTTCATCTCCAGGATGCTGTAGCTGTCCGCGTTGGAGAAACGCTTCATGTCGGCGACGTAGCGGTCCAGGGGGTGACCGGTAATGAAGAAACCGATCGCCTCCTTTTCGCTCGCCAGCCGGTATTTCTCGTCCCACTCGGGAATCTCGGGGAGACGGTTGGCGCCGCCGTTACCGCCGCGCACCAGTTCCCCCACTCCGAAGAGCGAGGCCTGGGCGCTCTCGCGCTCCTCGCGCACCCGCTGCCCGGTTGCCGCCGCCTCCTCGAGCACCGCCATCAGCTGGGAGCGCAGTCCCCCGGTGGAGTCGAAGGCGCCGCACTTGATGAGCGCCTCGATGACCCGCTTGTTCACCCGCCGCAGGTCCACCCGCTCGCAGAAGTCGAAGAGGTCCTTGAAGGGGTCCGTGCCGCGCGCCTCGATGATCGCCTCGATGGCACCCTCGCCGACGTTCTTGACCGCGCCCAGGCCAAAGCGCATCGCTTTCTCCAGCACGCGGAAGCTCCGGTTGGACTCGTTGATGTCGGGCGGCAGCACCTCGATACCCATCTCGCGGCAGTCGCCGATGCTCTTGATGACCTTGTCGGTGTTCCCCATGTCCTCGGTCAGCAGAGCCGCCATGAACTCAACCGGGTAATGGGCCTTCAGATATGCCGTCTGGTAGGCGACCAGGGCGTAGGCGGCGGAGTGCGACTTGTTGAAGCCGTACTCGGCGAACTTCGCCATCAGGTCGAAGATGGCCGCCGACTTCTTCAGGTCGAGCTTCAGAACGTCGGCGCCTTCCAGGAACTTGTCGCGCTCCTTCGCCATCTGCTCGGCGTCCTTCTTACCCATAGCACGGCGCAGTAGGTCGGCGCCGCCCAGCGAGTAACCGGCCAGGCTTCGCGAGATCTGCATGACCTGTTCCTGGTAGACGATGACGCCGTAGGTGTCCTTCAGGATCGGCTCCAGCTGCGGCAGGTCGTAGACCGTCTTCTTGCGGCCGTGCT